>Ga0075117_1001853_pt1 | contig 12632 bp, 13 predicted proteins | sample AntAceMetag02UKJ_FD_69789 | JGI IMG/M metagenome (GOLD analysis project Ga0075117, IMG submission 69789) | Saline lake microbial communities from Ace Lake, Antarctica - Antarctic Ace Lake Metagenome 02UKJ | ecosystem: Environmental > Aquatic > Non-marine Saline and Alkaline > Saline | place... | reverse complement strand
GGCTAAACAGGTAGCCAAACAGTTGTTTAAATTCACCAAGTATTCTGCTAAAATTTTCACAGAAGCTGTTTATGGGGGAGAGCAGATTGACCGTCAGATTAGCGCATTGCACCGCCCAACCCATATTGTAGTGGCTACACCAGGCCGACTAATCGACTTAGTAAGACGAAAAGCGGTTGATTTAAGAAAAGTTAAGACTGTAGTATTAGATGAGGCAGACGAAATGCTGAGTATGGGCTTTAAAGAGGAATTAGATGAGATCTTGGGATTTCTTCCAGCCATTGAAAACAAATGGCTGTTTTCAGCAACCATGCCGCATGGAATTCAACAAATTATTTCTAAACACTTGGCCAAAGATGCCGTGCGTATTGAAGTAAGGAAAGAAGACACCGTCAATAAAAATATTTCACATCAGTATCAGACATGCCTTGACTCAGAAAAGCTCTATGCGTTGCAAAAATTCTTAAAATCAGAAGATCAAAACCGAGGAGTAATCTTTTGTAGAACAAAAGCGGCTACTAAAAAGCTAACCCTACAACTGATCGCAAAGAATATAGCCACAGATGCTATTCATGGTGATTTAATGCAGAAAGAACGCGACAAAGTAATGCGCGCATTTAAAAATGAAAGTATACGTGTTCTTGTAGCCACAGATGTAGCGGCACGTGGAATCGATATCTCAGATCTTACCTTCGTGGCACATTACCAATTGCCTGAAAGTGATGAGTACTATACGCACAGAAGTGGACGAACGGCACGCGCAGGAAAACGAGGTATTTCTATGTGTTTTGTGAATACAGCGGAGTCTAAGGTTCTGCGTAACTATGAACGTACATTGGGTATCAAGTTTCGCCAAGTAAAATAGGACGTCTATTACCCTAGGAGAGTTTAGTTTTTTGGATCACAGTTTATAAGTAGAATCAAAGGCAGGAGCTAGGCTTGTACTTTTGAAGGAGAGATACTTGTACTGATTGTGCTCTCTTTTGGTGTCTAAAGTGCTTGACCCACAGATGAAAAAAATATTCAGTAAGCTTCGGAGTGAACGCAATAGAATCGATCGTTAAAGCTTACGTTTTATCTTATCTTTAGCTTTGTTGGTTTTCAATCAAGATGTATATGGACAATGTAATTTCAATTGATTTTTTCGCTCTAAGGATTGATGAGCCCATGGTATCACTTACCGACCTGCTCGTTAGTTTTCTCTGCCTTTTGTTCTTTTATAAAATGCATAAAAGCCCAACCAAAAATTTATCCTTCAGCTATTTTAAATATTATTTTTTGATTATGGGTTTGGCCACCCTATTTGGAGGGTTATTAGGCCATGCGTTTCAATACATGATCAGTAGCAGTTGGAGACTGGTGGGTTGGGTGATTAGTATGTTTGCCATTATGCTCATCGAAAGAGGCGCTATAGAGCATGCTGGCATCCTCTTAAAAAAGAAATACCTCAAAGTACTGAGAGTGGTGAATGTTATAGAATTTGCCGTTTTCTTATTTCTTACCTTCTATACTTTAGACTTCTTTTACGTACAGATTCACTCTGGGTATGGATTAGTATTTATTGTTTTACCCATTGAGGTGTTGCTGTTGCTTAAAACCAGAAATGAGGCCAGCAGATACATCATGGCTGGAATTGGTTTTGCGGCCTTATCTGCACTTACCTTCTCTTTAAAACTCTCTCCCCATGAATGGATGAATTATCTGGCTATTAGCCACATTTGGATGGCTATGGCTACTATTTTTATTTATTTAGGGGCAGTAAAAATTCAAGATAATAAGTGTTAAATACAATCTGTTTGGGGCCATTATGGCCAAGCAGAGTACTAACTTCTGAATCCATAATACAGAGATGACTGTGTGTGTTCTGTTTCCGAAAAACAAAAATATGTGCGGCATTAGAGACATGGCCAAGTAAATTAAATCTGAGTGTAAACCTCATGAGATAGTCCACGCGTTAGATGATTTTAGACTAATATTACCAGCATGATCTATTTATCTCATGAGGAGAATCAAATTCACACAGTCACTAGTTTTGAAGACCTTATTTCTACGCCTTTTCATGGAGAAATAAATGCTATTGGTTACACTCGTGAGCTAATAGGTGATTTTTCTGAGATTGTTAAAAAGGTTCAGCTAAACGGAAATATGGCAGAACTGGATCAAGAGGAGCTTCGTGAATTACAGTTGAGTGCACAGGGAGAGCTTGCTCGTAAGATTCTTTTAAATGACTTAAAGGTATTGAAAGCCCATGGCGCATCTCCTGTTCTTAACCTGATCAAGTGTTATGAGAGAGATGATGCTTACCCGTTTTTCCCTACCGATGTTTATTCTTTTCATGTGGATCGCTCGCCTGTACCTATAGATACTTTTTTATGCACTTACCATGGCGAAGCGAGTGAGATAGTGCCAAATTCAAAAGCCAAACAAAAAGTGCTTATCCCAGAAATACGGGACGAACTCAGAAAATTATATGACGGAGTAGAGGAAGGTTTTGATTCATTTTTAAGTGAATACTTCTTTGATTTACACTACCGAGCAGAGCCTAAGGCACGCCTTATAAGCCTAGGTATTGGTCATGTATGGAGGTTGGCAGTAGATCACCCTCAAAGTGCCGTCCTTCCATGCCTACACCGTGCCCCAAAAGAAAAAGCTGGAGAAACCCGGTTAATGATGATCTGCTAAACCCAGTACAAAAGCTAAAAAACAGAAAGCCTTAACCTAAGAGCTTTAGGAAATTCTATTCACCTAACAGAGACTTTAAGTCACTTTATAATGGGTTAAATTTGAAGGACAATTTAGGTATTGATAAGCTCATTTTGTTTGTTCAATATGTTAGAAATAATAAAAAACCATGAATCCATTTCATCTCGCAATTCCAGTAAAAGACCTAGCTATTTGCAGAAAATTCTATAAAGAAGTATTAGAGTGTTCTGAAGGAAGAAGTTCAGAGCACTGGGTTGATTTCAATTTTTTTGGCCATCAACTTGTTATTCATCAAAAACCAAATCAAGTCAATATTGAGAATCCAATCTCTAATTCCGTAGATGGACATGATGTCCCTGTTCCACATTTTGGAGTTGTATTGGACTGGGACAAGTGGACTGAGTTATCTGAAAAATTAAATTCAAAAAAAATAGATTTTATCATAGAGCCCTATATACGGTTTAAAGGAGAAGTTGGAGAGCAGGGCACGATGTTCTTTTTAGATCCGGAAAACAATGCACTTGAGTTTAAGGCATTTAAAAATATAAACCAGCTTTTTGAAAAATAGCATTTGCTACACATCACTAAAATAAATACTATTTTGTGAAAAGAAAAGAGCCTTTACTCGATTAAAAACAAGGAATACAGACTTTAAATTAATTATGATGAAAACACTTATTACCGTTATAACCCTATTGCTACTAGTTCCGGTGTTCTTAAATGCTCAGCAGACACTTAATGAAACTATGGTTCATAATAGTGTGACTAGAGATTACATTGTATACGTACCAGCCACATATTCAGAAAATTCTGCTGTGCCTCTAATGTTTAATTTTCATGGGTATACCATGACCGCTAATGATCAAATGACATGGGGAGGAGACATGCGGTCTGTGGCAGATACGGCAGGGTTTATCTTGGTATATCCTCAAGGTACTCTTTTGGGAGGCAGCACTCATTGGAATGTAGGCTCTTGGACTTCCTTTAGCACCGCAGATGATATCGGATTTACTGAAGCTATGATTGACAGCATTTCTGCAAATTACAATATTGACTTGAGTAGGGTTTACAGTTGTGGATATTCCAATGGAGGCTATTTCAGTTTTGAGCTTGCTTGTCAATTAAGTGGTCAAATCGCAGCAATAGGATCAGTTGGCGGTACAATGAGTTCAGAGACCTATGCGGCATGTAACCCCTCTCATCCAACTCCTGTAGTTACAATTCACGGAACATCAGATGCTGTAGTAAGTTATAACGGAGGTAATCCTTTCAATTCAGAATCACTCTTAAATGTGAACTCCTATTGGTCTGGGTATAACAATATTTTTTCCGCTCCCGTTGTGACTGATATACCAGACATAAGTTCATTTGATGGAAGCACGGTAGAGAAAAGTGTCTATAATGATGGGGATAACTGTGTTTCTATGGAGCACTATAAAGTAATTGGGGGTGGCCATGATTGGCCAGGAAGTTGGGGTAATATGGATATCAATGCCAGCAGCGTGATATGGGACTTTGTATCAAAGTATGACATTGATGGGTTGATCGGGTGTGGATTTACTTCTGTAAATGATGAAAACACATTGAGAAATAAAACTTCAATTTACCCTAATCCCACAAATGGCTTTGTTACGCTTAAAACGGAAATCATTAAATCTCAGGAATATGAAATTTATTCGATTACGGGAGAACTACTTTTAAATGGAACGATTGAAATAAATGAAAAAACTATTGATTTATCTGTCGTTCCTAAGGGTGTTCTCGTATTAAAAATAGGTAAGCAAACATTGAAATTGGTCAAAACAGATTAAGGAGTAAAAGCATATATAAAATCGCTAGAAAACATTCCAAATAGCACAAATATGGAATCGTTAATTGCTAAGAATAAAAATTAGAAAGTAGCCTTCGTTTTATTTGTCAAACAACTCTTTTTGGACTGCCTCTTTATCCAAAACGACTCCTTACGACCTCCATTAAGTTTTCTGTTCTTTTAATAACACGCCTCAGTAATCGTTGTGGGCCTCATGGAATAAAACCTAAGATAATCAAGGAAATTATCTTCAAAGACAGAAAATTGACTGAATATTGATTAGACGCATTACTGCGGTTGCCTCTATTACTAATGTTAGAAGGGAAACCAATTAATTGAGCAGAACAAACAAAGGCTCTTTCTAGTCTGGTCGTTTTAGTTTTTTGTTTACGTCAAAACTAAACTTAAGTGCAAAATGTTTTGAAACTCCGTAAATTATTCTATATTAAGTAAAAAGATATCTATGATTAAAACAAAAGTTTTTGATAAAATAAATAAACCCGATAATTCAGAAAAAGTAGAAATTATAAATTTTCTATCTGTACATCTACAGGAGTATGGGGATCCAAAGAAAGACATTCAAAAAGCAATAGACTATTCAGTGGAAGAGTTTACCTCATTTGGTGGGTTTACGATGATAATTATGGATGATAATGTAATTGTAGGAGCAACTGTAATTAACCAAACGGGTATGGGAGGATACATACCTGAAAACATACTTGTTTATATTGCTACCCATAAAGATTATAGAGGAAAGGGTTTAGGTAAGAGTTTAATGCAGAAGGCAATCGACTATTCTAATGGTGATATTGCACTTCATGTAGAAGCAAACAACCCAGCAATACATTTATATAAAAAACTTGGATTTTCGAATCCATACTTAGAAATGCGTTTAAAAAAATAGTATGGCAGAACTACTGATTGCGACAAAGAAAATTCAAAACAATATTAAATACTTGAGTAAGTATTTTAAAGCTAATAATATTCATTGGAGCCTCGTGACTAAAGTGTTTTCGGGAGACAAAGAGTTTCTTAAACACGTGTTAACTGATGATATAATTGAAAAAATTGATTCTGTTGGTGACTCACGTCTTACCAGTTTGAAAAATTTGAAAGAGGTTAATCCTGGTATGCGGACAATTTATATTAAGCCTCCAGCAAAGATGTATGCGGATGATATTATAAAATATGCTGACATCTCTCTAAATAGTTCATTTACAACTATTATAGCATTAAATGAAGCTGCGCTAAAGGCGTCTAAGATTCACCAGATTATAATTATGGTAGAACTTGGTGAATTAAGAGAGGGAGTAAAACGAACCGAGTTAATGAGTTTTTATGAGAAAGTATTTCAGCTTTCTAATATTAACATTATCGGCATAGGATCAAATTTAGGATGCATGTATGGAGTAGAGCCCACTTATGATAAATTATTGCAACTATCCCTTTATAAGGAGCTTATATCCGCAAAATTCAATAAGGATTTAAAATATGTTTCAGGAGGCACTTCTATCACCCTTCCTCTTATTGAAAACAATACAATACCTAAAGACATCAACCACTTCCGTATCGGTGAAGCTGTTTTTTTTGGAATAAGTCCCTTAGATAATAAGCAGTTTAAGGAATTATCGATTGATGCTTTCGAATTTACTGCCAACATTATTGAATTGGAGGAAAAAAAGATTATTCCTGACGGTATCATAAGTGATGGTAATATTGGGCATTCGGCAGAATTTGATAAAGAAGATATTACTGGCACAGCAATAAAAGCTATTCTTGATTTTGGTCTCTTAGATGTAGATCAAAATGATATAGATTTTATAGATACGAGCTTAGAATATGTGGGAATTACCTCTGATATGTTAGTAATTGATCTTGGTAAGAACAAAACTAAAGAAGGTGTACAGCGGTATAAAATCGGAGATAAGATACACTTTAAACCAAATTATATGGCAGTTGCACGACTGTTGAATTCAAAATTTATTGATAAAATGTATGTTTAGAGTAATCCAAAACAACATTGTCTTGAGCGTGTATTGGCTGAAAACCACTAGGCTTCATACTTCCTCCATTTAGCTCAATTTCACCTTCTTTAAGCCAACTGAATAATAGGAATACATAACCCTAGAAGAAACACAAGAGGAGTCAGCGCCTAATTCATTTCCAACCACAGTAGCTTACACACATCTAGCAATAAACCAACTCAGTGTGATTAAAGATTTATTAGATTAGCCGAACCAAAGGTCTAGTGCGGGTATGTGGAACTTTCCTCGTACACCTGCTTTCTATGCAATAAGCACGCAAGTGTGCAATAAAAAAATTGAGAAATAATGAAAAGTTATCTACTGTTTTTTTTGGGATTGGTACTATTAGCTTCTTGTAACATCCTTGATGTGAAAGGCTCCACTGACCTGACTAATGATAAAGCAAATATTATCAGTATTGATTTCAATACCACAGGCGGTGGTGATGTCCAATTTAAAATCAGCCCTGCCAATAGTGAATATAAAATAAATATTATAAGATACCGATATGCTTCTGCTAGTGTTGAAATCAGCATATCCGAAAACACGAACACAGAACTCTATGGGTTATTAAGCAAAATCTTCTCAGAGGAAATTGATATTCGGGATGAAGTTTATAAGCCGGAAGGTCAAACAGGCACTTGGACTACTGTAATAGTAAATTATGACACGCAGGAAGCTGTTAAAGTAACAAATGTAAGTGTAGTTAACAGATTGAGAGTTTTGTATGATTATATTGAAAATAAATCAAAATAAATCAATTAGTAGGTTAGCGCAGTCAAGCAGGGATTTCTCGATTTATTAAGATCAATCACCGTTCTATTAGCCTCCAAAAGTAATGTTAGTCATAAACCTAAAGGAGCTTCAGCCAGCCCCAAGGCTGAAGTGCAGAAACCACTGAATCCGAACAACAAGGTCATCACTCATAAATAATTAAACAATCACCAATAGCACTGATTCTAAAAAGCTACCAGAGCCTTGCTTTTAGCAAGTAAGAATATAAGTAAACGTTTTAAATAGTTGGAGGGGCCATTTGAGAAGGCATCATGAGCCATGCTTTAGTATGAAGCAAGAGTGGACGCTGATGATCTTAATAGGTATATTTTTGTAATGTAATTTGTTAGGCTTGTTATGCTTTGCAATATCATGCAGCTAGAAAATTAAAACATGAAGTATTGTGGAATAGAATTAAAATCCAATGAGGCCAGAATTGTCAGTATTGAAGTTGATGAAACTGGTGAGTACAACTACATTTCTACCAAAACTAAAAAGATCAAGTTGAATGATTCTAAATCTCAAGAGGCCACTATATCCTTCAAGGAGGAATTCACTAAGCTTTTCCAAGACAATAATTTCGAGAAAATAGGAATTAAGGAAAGAATGAGAAAAGGGAAATTTGCAGGAGGAGCTGATTCATTTAAAATGGAAGGAATAATTCAAACATTAGACTTTCCTATTGAAATACTGCATACCGCAACAGTTAAAGCAAAAATTAAGGAAAAGAAACTAAAGACAGACGAAATAAACTCCTACCAAGAAGAAGCGTTGAAAGTGGCATTAAGTTTAATATGAAGAACCAATTAAGAGAATTAGAGTTCAAATCAAACCCAAATCCAAAGGTGGTTGAGCCAGCCCCAAGGCTGAAAAGCCGAAACCACCGAGTATCAAGAAGCAGTAGTAATCATTAACCCCACTAAAATTTCGACTTCTCGCACCTGCGGCACGGCTCAATCACCGTTCTATTCGCATCCAAAAGGAATGTCAGTCATAAACCCAAATCCAAAGGTGGTTGAGCCAGCCCCAAGGCTGAAAGTGCCACACTGAGTGGTGTGCTGAGTGGTATGCTGAGCTCTTGCCGAAACCACCGAGTCCAACACACCAACTACAAAGGCTTACATAAATCCAACTAATATTAGAATTAAGAGCTCTCCTCCTCGAGAGTAGGAGCGCTGTGCTGAGCTCTTGTCGAAGTAGAGGGAAAACCAGGAGACCACAGGTCTCAGCTGGTTTTGAGGTGGTAGGCGTGTGGGCAGGCTATCCGATTTAGTTTCTCTACTCTTAGGGCCAACAGAGAACGAAGATGATACTGTAGAATATCCAACTACAGAAACTTATGCACATCTATCAGTAAATCAATGGAGTGTGATTAATATTTATTAGATTAGCTGCACTTAAAATATAGTGCGGATATTTACACCAGTATACATACACGTACGTTGTATGTAATTAATTAACAAAAAGAAAGATGAACGATAAAGAAATAATTGCGCTTTATAAAAAGTGCTTTGATATTATTCAGTTAGGTGAACCAACTGTTCAGGTCCGTGAAATGGGATATAGACCATGTGACGGACACAAAAAGTTCGCAGATAAAATTCCATTCTACAAAAAAGTATCAGCGGATGATGCACGGATACTTTTATCAATGATCATCTGGTCTCCATCTAATGATTGGGGTCTAGAAGGTTTTGCACCATATCAATTTGAAGGCGAATCTTGTATGGGTGAAGCTAAAAAAGGCGTTAAACCTGATTTTGGAAAGGAGTTGGAAGAACAAATGAAACAGGTGGTTGCGAAATATGCATCTGAGTTAATAACCTAACATACTTAAAAAATTGACTCAAATATCGCAAGGAAAATGCCTTTCTGTTAATTAGGTATTGGGTAAACAGCATACAACAAAACCTAAACAGCATTAAAGCGCAGTTTAGCTAGAGCGTTGTCAAAAATTACCTATGTATTGCGAAAAAAAGAAAAAACAAACTAGTGCCGGACACGATCTAGCATACAGATTATGGAGTACAAAGGGAAGCAGATTCAGAGCATCAGAAAGATGCAGTGGAATTGCAAAAATTTCTACACTTGCGGTAGCATTCTTATCTGTGGAAGTCATTGCTGTAAACCTTGCCAGTCTTGCGGGATTACTGGATAATATTAACCCAACTTTCATACCTACAATAACACTGATTTTATCTATCTCAATTTTAGTTTTTGGGATTTTTGAAAATGCTAAAAACTATAATATCAGATCCTTAAACTACCATTCTTGTGGGCTAGAAATTAACAAACTCTATAATGAAGTTAAAAAGCACCTTGCGAAAAATAATCAAGAAGATTTTAATGATGAAGTAGTTCTTGACAGTATTAATGAGAGATTTGAAACAATGCTTGCACAACACGAGAATCACGAATCAATAGATTTTCATTCCTTCATATTAGACAGACAAAAAGACTTTAAATTAACTTGGAAAGATAGATGGGAAAAACGATTGATATTATATTATAATTCAAAACTTATGTATCACGCTTTAATTCTGCTTGGTCCTTGTATTGGACTAGCCTATTATGTATCATAAAAACTTTTGACAACATTTAAGCACTAATGAGACGCGGTAAGGCCTCGGTTCACTAGGATTCAAGAAACAACATAAAACAAAACACCATCAAAAAACTACAAGAAATACTATTCGATTTAGTTTCTCTACTCTTAGGGCCAACAGAGAACGAAGATGATACTGTAGAATATCCAACTAAAAGCTGGGGAGTGATTCTAGGTGTTATTTTGGGTTTAACGGTGTTGGCTGTTGTTCTGATATACCTAGGTCTTTAGAAAACACAAGAGGAGTGAGCACCTACTTTCTTTCCAATCTCAGAAACTTACACACATCTAACAGTAAACCAACTGAGTGTGATTATAAATTCATTAGATTAGTGCTACTTAATTTATAATGCGGATAAAGTGCATGCACTTTACACGTACGTTGTAGTGCATTTAAAAGAACAAATTCTAACTTAAAAATGAATGATATGAAAACGAAAATCTTTTTATTATTGACTTTAGCAATAACAATTATTGGTTGTGATAAAGACGATGATCCTACTGAAATAAATGTTGACGGAAACTACATTGGAGTATTTGAACGAGCCGGAAATACTTCTGATGTCGAGTTGAGTTTTAATATTGGAACTTGGACTGGCGAAAGTGTAACTGAAAAATTTCCAGCTTTGTGCAATGGCAACTACTCGATTTCAGGAAATGTAATAACTTTTGAAAATGCTTGTCCCTGGACTGCTGAATTTGATTGGACTCTGATTTTAAGTGATGACTGGAATTATAATTTAAATGGCAATACCTTAGTTTTGACAAAAGCTAATGGAGATATATATACATTGACGAAACAATAAAAACGCACTACAACACAGCATATAGCTTATGGCGGGCGAGTGCCTGCCAGCAAGGTTTTCGCTCCGTAGCCAGCTTTGGTTTCTGCGGACAGTAAAGTGCTCCAAAACCACCACAACCCATATGCAAACCGTTATGTGCTATTAGCTCACAACACACTGGATAATAAATCTTAAATAAACGATAGTATTATGAAAAATATTTTAACGTTACTAATATGTACATTTTCAAGTATTTGTATTGGACAAACTAGTGAAAAGGAAAAAGGAGAAAAATTTGAATATTCAGAGGTTGGACTAAATGATTATGTTGTAACAAATATTGAAGGAAAAACCAAAGAAGAAATGTATGCAAAAGCTATGAATTGGGTTAAAGAAACTTATGAAAATCCAGACTTGGTTTTAAAAATGAATATTGAAAACGAAAAGTTCCGAATTGATGCAGCTGCCATAGGTTTAATAAAAGTTAGAGAAATTTCTATGAATTTAGATTATGTAATAGAAATAAATTTCAGAGATAATAAATATAGATTTGAACTAGTTTCATTGCTATATGACAATGCTACGGATTACAAAAAACTGCCGAATTTTAAAACAGACCCAAAGTTGGTTGAAAATTTTGGTAATTCACCAGCAGAAATTGAAAACTACTTTAACACGCTTAACAAAAGTTTAGAAATATATATTGTTGGAAAAGCAGAAGAAAAATGGTAACAGCTCATAACCCCACTAAAATTTCGATCTCGGCAGGTTGCTGAAACTAACCGCTCAGTACAATGCTTTTCGCACCTGCGGCACGGCTCAATCAGCGTTCTATCCGAATCCAAATGAAATGTCAGTCATAAACCCTAATCAAAAGGTGGTTGAGCCAGCCCCAAGGCTGAAAGTCGAAACCACCGAGTCCAACCCGCCATCAAAAACCTAAAACAAATCCTATCCGATTTAGTTTCTCTACTCTTAGGGCCAACAGAGAACGAAGATGATACTGTAGAATATCCAACTAAAAGCTGGGGAGTTATTCTAGGTGTTACTTATGGCTTAACGCTGTTGGCTGTTGTTCTGATATATCTAGGTCTTTAGAAAACACAAGAGGAGTGAGCGCCTATTTTCATTCCAGCCACAGAAACTTATGCACATCTATCAGTAAATCAACTGATTGTGATTAATATTTATTAGATTAGCAGCACTTAATATATAGTGCGGATATTTACACCAGTATACATACACGTACGTTAGCGGTCAGCTAAGAAAACGGGAAACGCTGAAAACCGAATAGAGTAAGCAAAACAATAAACTCTGAAAAAATATGAAAAAAATCATTTTAATGTTCGTCATTATATTGACGACAATTGCTGTAAAAGCACAGACATCACAAAAGTATAACAGTCTTTACCAACGTACAGAGTTTTTTGACTCTAATGGGAATATGATAGGTTATGCAAAAGAGAATACTCTTTATAACAGAATAGAGTATTTTGACGCTAATGGAAATTTGGTTAAATATGAAAAGCAAAATGACCTTTATAACAGAAAGGAAACTTACGACCAAAATGGCAACCAACAAGGATATGAAAAAAAGAATGACTTGTATAATCGAACTGACCAATACAATTCAAACGGAAACCAGACAGGTTCTAAAAAGTGGAATGATTTATATAAGCGATATGATGTTTTTGATGCAAGAGGTAATAAGGTAGGACATTACAAATATAATGACCTTTACCAAAAGTGGGAATACACGGAGAGTTCTTACTAAATGACTTTAGAAAAATGAATATATAAAAAGCCGAACCGCTAACATTGAACTGTGGTAAAATCCAAGAAATTTTCTGACTTTTTATTTTCTTTTTTTTAATTCAATTGTGGTTTTATACTTCTGAACTCTGGATCATAAACAAGCCCTGATTTAGCTA
>Ga0075117_1001845_pt1 | contig 12673 bp, 14 predicted proteins | sample AntAceMetag02UKJ_FD_69789 | JGI IMG/M metagenome (GOLD analysis project Ga0075117, IMG submission 69789) | Saline lake microbial communities from Ace Lake, Antarctica - Antarctic Ace Lake Metagenome 02UKJ | ecosystem: Environmental > Aquatic > Non-marine Saline and Alkaline > Saline | place... | reverse complement strand
AGGCATACAAGGTTTAATGTCTAAGGATATGCAACAATATTTGCAAAATGCTTTAGGCGTATTTAACACTGGCCTATCTGGCGAAGAAGGCGTTGCTACTCGTGGTTACGATGCGTCAGGTAAATTGACTGATGCTGTAGGTGGCGCTTTAAATCAGCAAGGCGGATTAGCCTTTCAAGATGCACAGCAAAAAAACAAAAACAAAGGCGATATGTGGAGTATGTTTGGTAAAGCTTTGGGCGCTGGCGTAGGTGGCTTAACTGGCGGTATTCCTGGCGCTACAATTGGTGCTAATCTATTTTAAGGGAAGAAATATGGCTATAAACTTTACAGACTTTTCCAAAGCGCCCTTAATAGACTCGGCTGCGAAAACCATTTTTGAGGACGTGCTCAAAGGATACAAAATATCTAAAGAGCCAGCAAAAATGCGCGAAGAACAAAGCCAAAGAGAGCTTGCCACTAAACTTAAAGATTTAGAGCTTAAGCACAAGCCTACTGAATACGCTTTGGGTGATAGACAAAAATCGCTTGTTAACTCTTTATCTGAACTAGCACTAAACCATAAGCCAAAAGAATATGACTTAGCGGATGCGTTTAAGCAATCTCAGATTGATAAAAATAATAGACCTGGTGGCGGAGCATTAAAGCCATCAGGTGATGTTGCTAACCAAATGTATATTGATTCTATTAAAGAACAAAATCCTGATTTAGCAAACAGACTACAGCGCGTGCTAGATATTAAGCAGGAACATACCCAGGCAGGTACAGGACGATCAAATGTTTTAAATGAAACACAACATACTAGAAATTCATCGTCTGTAATGAAAAAAGAAAAAGAATTAATTGAAATTAATAAAGGGGTGTTGCCAGGTACTAAAACCCCTTTAACAGATGAACAACAAGGAAAATTAAGAAGCGACATTATGCTAAGTATTGTTAAAGACATTACAGATCCTAAAATACGAGAAAAGTTAATTAATGCCAATAATATGAATATTACCTTGGGTGACATAAACCCTAAAGCTTTGTCGAGCTACTCAGGAATACAAGGTAAAGCGGATAAGATAGGGGATGCCATCTTAGAAGGCATGGGGGAAGGTTCAAAAAAATATCAAGATTATATAAAGGAAGTTAATAAAGCTAATTTTGCAGCAAAACAAATGCGCCAATATTTAGGCGATTCTATTCAAAAATTCTCGCAAGAAAAGCTTGAAAAATTAAGTAGACCTGAAGCTTGGAATGTTTCGCCTAAAACGGCCATAGAAAATTTTGAATTTATGCGGGATTTATACAATAGGGAAAGTCAAACATTGGTGCGTGCCGCTACTGACCCTTCATTATACATGGGTACAGGAGCAAAAAATATTCCCAAAAAAGATAACCCAATAAAAAACAAAATGTTTGATGAAAACTCACCTGAAATTATTAAACAACAAGATAAATTTACTGTCATTAAAAACAATGGTGAGCTTTTTAATATACCAAATGAGTTAGTTGATAAATTCATGAGCGAACATTCGGGGGCTAAATAATATGGCTAACGAAATAGACTGGTCAAATTATAAAGTCAAAGATGACGATGCATCAGGAAATATAGACTGGTCACAATATGCGGCACAGAAGATCGATGAAAGCGAAGAAAGATTTGCGCCAGAAGAAAAAACTGGTTTATTAAATGCAAGTAGTAACTTAATAAGCGTTGGATCTGATATGATTCAAGGGCTAGCTGGCGCGTTAAAAAAAGGCAATCAGTTTATTAATGATGCGCCAGAAAACCTAGAAAAAAGTCGCCAATACGAAAGAGAAAATCCTGTTGGTTCGTTTTTTCACAACGTAGGACAGGTAGGTGCTGAAGCCGCAGATATTGGAAAAGAAATAATAAATGCACCGTATAATCTAAACCAATATTTAGCCAGAAAGCATCTGTTACCAGAAATTATAGGTAAAATTGGGAAATATACTATCCCTAGAATACCAGAAGGAGCCGAGAAAGCGTTAGGATTAGAGGCTGACCCAGGTAAAGGGGACTCATTAGTAAGAGCATTAACTGATGCAGCCGCTTTAGGACAAGGAAGTATTAAAGGGAAAAAAGTAGGATCTCAATTTAAAGAATTTGTTAATCCAGATTTAAAAAAATCAATAAAACAAACGCAAAATAAGGTAAATGAAGCTAGTTCTAAAACAGGTAAAATATTTGATGCAGTTGAAAAAGAAGTGGGAGAAAAAGGCTTATCTAAAATACCAATAGACATGGATATTATAGATCAAGCACAAAATTATTTAGCTAGAACAAATGCTAACAAAAAATTAATAGAAAGAGCGCATACAGGCGATTATAAAGCTTTACGTCAGCTACAAGCTGATTTACGGGTAAAAGGCGAGAAGGCATTATCATCTCAACTTGCGGCGGAAAATACTATGGGCGAAGAAATATTAGCGGCAAGAGAAGAAATTAACACAGCTATTCAAAGTCATTTAGAGAATACAGGATATAAAGACCTAGCTAATAAACTTAACAAAGCTAGAGGTAATTATGCTGATATTCAAAAAACATATTTCTCAACACCACAGTTAGCAAAAGTTTTCGGCAAAAGCCAGAAAGTTCCTAAAAACCCTGCAACTTTGCTTGCAGAAGATAGCGTTGAAATGAATAGGTTTATGAAAGCTCACCCAGAAATAGAAAAAGCTTTAAAAAAATCATTAAAATATAATACAAAAAAGAAAATAGCCAAAGGCTTGGGGAAGGTAGGGGCAATTTCAATCGGGGTGGAAGAAGCAAATAGGCTGCTAGGAAAGTAAAATTAGCTTTACCTTTTTGATTGAATTTTATCCGTAGTGCTGTATAATTATTTTATTTAGGGGATGATATGCTTGCACTAACACTTTTTGTTATATTCTTTTGGATGGCTAATCTGTAACTATTAAACATATATAGTTTAATAAATAAAAGTTACAATTAAATTTAATTACATTACAAAGGATTGTGATGGCTATAGACCCAAATTATATTCCAGCGTTTAGCTTGGAAGAAACATTCATTGATAAAGATACTGGGCAACCTTTGTCTGGCGGTATTGTCACTTTTTATCAAGATAATCAACGTGCAACTATGAAATATGTTTGGCAGCTTACAGGTACAGAGCCAAATTATTCTTTTATCCGGCTTACTAATCCATTAATTTTAAGCTCAGTTGGAACGTTTGAAGATGCACTCGGCAACCCTATAGTTCCGTATTTTTTCCCTTACGATGGTGATGGACAGCCAGAATATTACTACGTTACTGTAGAAAGCTCTGGAAGTGTGACGCAGTTTGTACGCGAATCAGTGCCCTTTATTCCTGGCGCTGGTGGTGGTGATGCAGGCATGTCTAGCGTCATCACAAACGAACTTTCCAACCCACAATTTTCAATTGTTAATTTTGATACCACTACAGCTAGTTATAGCTATAATTTCACGGCTGCTGTTAATGAAATTGTAAACATAGCACCTAATTGGGATTTAATAGTTTCGTCTACGTCTGGAACTGTTACTTTAACGCAATATAGACCTATAGGCACTCTTAATTTATTAAGTAATCCTGGTACATTATTAACTATAGAGTCATCTGGTGTAAGTGCTTTGCAGCTAAGGCAAAGATTATCTGGTTCCCCTAACCTATGGAGTAATGGCTATATTTCGGCAAGCTTTATCGGAAAGACGTATAGCGGAACAGATACAACGGTAAGTATTTTGTACAGCCAATCGTCAGGAAGTGTTGTTAATCAAGGAATAGCATCCGATATATTTCCACAGAGCGGAAATTATAAGCAAATATCAGGGAAGCTCCAATTATTAAACTCTTTTAACACACAAAATTTCCCAAGCGCTTACGTTGATATATTTTTTAACTTGCCTACAAATATCAAGATAGATTTAACGAGTGTTATGGTCGCGTTTACTGGTGATAATCCAGTAGATAATATTAATTATGATCAAACAACTTATGCGCGACAAATCGACCAACTTTATCACGATGCCTACCCAGTAGTCCCAATTGGAGGGTTATTAGATTTCGCTGGATTTGTCTCCCCACAGCATTATTATTTTTGTGATGGATCAGCTAAAAGTCGCATAGCTGATCAAAGATTATTTAGAGCTTTGACTTTACAAATAGCAGTCACCTTAAATTCAAGTACAACATTTACAACAATTCAAGCGGTTCAGTTTCATATCGGCATGAGCATTGAGGGCAATGGGATACCACCATCAACTACGGTGACAGGAATTGCAGGAAGCACCATTACTATATCAAATAGCGCTACAATTTCAGGAGCCTCAACAATCACAATTTTTGCCTGGGGTGCTGGTGATGGCTCAACAACGTTTAACATTCCTAATTTGCAAGGTTTTGTAACAGCAGGTGCTAGTGGGCAACTATTTTATACTACTACGCCTGGTGATGTTGTAAATGGGGTGGGCTTAACGGGTGGTGAGCCTAGGCATCAATTAAGTATAGCTGAATTAGCATCACATACGCACGTAGCAAGCGTTGGCTTTTCTCCTACTAACCCAGGAGGAAGTTCATCATTATATGGCGCTGCTGTAGCTCCATCAGACGTAAGACCTGTCACGGTAAATCCAGAAGGAAGCAACGTAGCACATAACAACATACAGCCAACCGCTTTGGTTAAAAAATACATTCGATTTAGATAAGGAAATTAAAATGATAACTCAATATAAGTTACAAAAGGACGTTGCAGGTTATAACGGGTTTGGTTTGCAAGTAAGCAATGAAAAATATACTGCAAGCTTAGCGATTACAACAGATACCACAATAGCTGCTCCGTTAGGCGGCTCGATGGGCGCTGCATTAAATTCAGTTAATAGATTTTTAGCCATTGTTACAGTTGAAGCAAATTTATCTGTCTGGTTTGCATTAAATGCAACAGCCGCAGTTCCAGCAGGAGGAACATTTGCTGCTAGTACGTCAGAGCTAATTGTAGGAACGCAAAGCTTTGCTAGAGAAGTAAAAGCAGGTGATGTATTACATTTTTTAGCTGAAACTGCTGGAACTGATATCTCAGTGGTATTTTACGCAATGCCAGCTAGTTAATATTATTTATCTCAAGGAGTGAGACATGGCATTAGTTCCTGATCAGAAATTTAGCACTTTTCAGAATGGCGGTGATATACAAGATGGCGATTTAGTCGTAGGTCTAAGAGGTGGCTTAAATACCAGATTTACATACAATACATTACCGCCATCTTATATAATTCCAATTTCTCAAGGTGGAACTGGTGCAACTAATGCTCCAGATGCAAGGTTTAATCTTGGGCTTGGTTCTATGGCCTTACAAGATGCAAGCGCTGTAGCTATCACGGGAGGTACAGCCGCGCTAACAACAGGCCAAATAGCCACCCTTCCTGCCAACCCAACTGATATTACAAATAAAGCTTATGTTGACGCAACAGCAGCAGGGAGATACTACGTTGCACCATGCGCAGCAGCTACACTAGCTAACTTTGCATCTACATATGACAACGCAGCTTCAGGAGTTGGCGCAACTTTAACAGCAACATCAAATGGCGCAGCAGTTATAGATGATGTACCGCTAGTTTTAACAAGCCGAGTCCTGTTTATTTTTCAAACTAATGACATTGAAAATGGAGTGTATGTAGTTACTCAGGTCGGTGATGGTTCTAATCCAGCAATTTTTACAAGAGCATTAGACTATGATGTACCAAGTGATATCGATATTGGCGATACAATTTTTATTACAGGTGGTACTCAAAACACTGGCGCAGGTTATCTTCAAACCGATGAGGTTAATACTATAGGAACAGATCCTATTAACTTTACGTTATTTGTTAATCCCAATGTTGTAACGCTGGCAGGAACACAAACTATAACTGGATTAAAAAACTTTACTAAAGATTTAAATTATCCTAATAAAGTTACTAATAATATAATTATAGGCGGTGATTTTAGCTTAAATCCCTGGCAACGTGGAACGACATTAGCTAGCGCACCTAACAATTCGTATCTAGCTGACAGGTTCCGATATAATAAAGTTGGTGCTGGTGTTGTCACTTATACTAGATCAACCGCTTTTCCTTCGGTTGCACAGGCTAATTATTTCACTGGAAACAGTTTGGCTATTGTGGTTACAACTGCTGATGTAGCAATTGCTGCGACAGATTATTATTATGTGACACAACCGATCGAAGGGTATAATTTTTCGCAAATAGCACAAAGACCTTTTACCGTTTCGTTTTGGGTTCGTTCAACTCTCACAGGAACGTATTGTTTAACATTATCAAATGGTGTTGACAGAAATTATATCTCTGAATATACAATTAATGCTGTAAACGTATGGCAAAAAATAGAAATAACTGTACCAGGTTCACCAAGCGCAGGTACTTGGAACTATCAAAGTGGAACTGGTTTATTTGTGACTTTCTCGCTTGCAACAGGAACTAATTTCCAAGGTTCAGTTAATACTTGGCAAGCTGGAAATCTTTTTGCTACTGCAAACCAAGTAAATTTCATGGCCTCTGCAACTAATGTTTTTTATCTTGCTTTAGTTCAAGTCGAAAGCGGAGAGGTTGCAACACCATTTGAGCAGAGAACTAGACAAAAGGAACTTAATTTATGCCAAAGATATTATATAAAATCTTTTAATCAAGATACTGCACCAGCTAATGGGATCCCACAAGGATCAGTCAATTATACAGTTGAACGCTCAGGAGTAACGTTTGATAGATTGCGTATATTTTTCCCTGTCAGTCTTCGCAATGTCGTCTATACAACACAGACCTATAATACTAATGCTGCCACTTCTACTTGGCATAATGCTAGTTTAGGAATAACGTCAGGAGCAGCATTAATTGAAGGTGCGTCACAGGACGGAATGCTAATTAGAAATCAACAACTAGCAACAGACACAGCTTCAAACTTAATGTCGATACAATATACAGCAGATGCGGAGATATACTAATGAATGAATATAAAATACATAACGATAGAATAATTTTAAATGACTCTGTAAGTTTTCCCATGTCTGAAGACAATAGAGACTATATAGAGTTCAAGCAATGGCTAAAAGAAAACAAAAAATCTATTAAAGACATCGAGAGAATTGAGGATATAACAGACGATGGTCTTAGAGAAATTAAATACCATCAAGGTAGAAAACAACTTGTATATTACAATCACAACTTAGGGCAGTGGGATGACATTCCATCTTCTGTAAGCTTGCCTGATGTAAATTTATAGTAATATACTGTGATTGATGCTTGCAGTTTTTTTTAAACCTCCTGATTTTTTTCTGTGAGCATCACTGCTAGGAAGCAATATGAAGTATATCATGCAAGGATGCGCGGCTATTTTCATTTTAATACTTACAATTATTTATATGGCTGGGTGTGTTCGTTCACATAAAATAATTTTTTTAAATGAAGCATGTATTAAGCCCTACCAAGGCTATTACTATCGAACTTGCGATCCCATGCAAGTTAAAGTTGATGGCAAAAAAATAATTGTCCCTGAAAATTTCAAAACCGACTTAGCTAGTATTCCAAGAATATTATGGCCTATATTTGCGCCACAATATTCGGGATTTGTAGCACCAGCAATTTTGCACGACTATTTATATAGATGCCACACGAATGTAACAAGAAAATTTGCAGATGAAGTTTTATACTCAGCCTTACTTGTCGAAGGAGTGACTAATATAACTGCGTTTAAGTTTTACGTGGGTGTTCGATTTTTTGGAAGCTGGCATTTTGATAAAAATAATAAGGATTGCTGATGGAAAGTATGTTTGATAAATGTTTTAAAGAAATATTGAAGCATGAAGGAGGCTTAAGCAAGGACAAACGTGACCCAGGTGGCACTACTAATTGGGGAATATCTTTGCGATACCTACAGTCTATGGGTTTAGATTTGAATCAAGATGGCGTAGTTGATGAACAGGACGTTATAAGCTTAGAGAAAGAAGGTGCTAAAGATATTTATTATAAATATTGGTGGCAATATTATGACTACAAAAGGTTTAGTAATATAAACATTGTAGAAAAAGTATTCGATTTAGCGGTTAATATGGGTGGCTATCGCTCTCATAAGCTTTTACAGATAGCGATTAATAGATTAAGTGATAAGCCGATAGCTGTTGATGGAATTTTAGGCGATCAAACATTTGGAGCTGCAAATTTTAAAGATCCATATGAGCTTCGGCAAGAGTTGAGAAACTGTGCAAAACATAGGTATATTGAAATATTAGCTAACCATCCGAATATGGAGTGGGCACGCAATGGCTGGATGAATCGAGCTGCATGGTAAGTTTATTGCTGCCCTGGCCACCAACCGTAAATCACTATTGGAAGCGTAGTTATAAACGATTTTATGTTGGTGAAAAGGGCGTTAATTATAGAAATGAGGTTGTTATATTAGCCTCAAAATTCAAAAATTCTTATGTAAATAATGAGCGCTTACGCATAGATATTGAAGCCCATCCGCCAGATAAAAGGCGTAGAGACTTAGATAATATATTTAAGTGTCTTTTAGATTCTTTGCAATACGCAGGAGTTTATTCTGATGATAACCAGCTTGACCAAATCTATATTGAAAGAAAAACGCCTAGAAATGGTCAACTGTTAGTTACGATTAAAGAATTAAAACGGGATATCATCATTTAACGCAAAAGGATCGCCACCTGGCGCTAAGTCAGCTTTAGGATCTGGCGTACTTTTATGATTTTTAGCGTTTGGTAACAACTTCATTTCATTAGCTAGCAAAAAACTTTTTGTTTTAGCTTGTCCTTGCTGATCAGTCCATTTTTGAGTATCCATTTCACCCTGGACGTATAGCATATCGCCAACAGTTACATATTTTTCTGCTATTTCAGCAATCTTATTAAACATCGTAACATTATGCCAGGTCGTTTTTTCTTGTTTTTGGCCATCTTTTATAAACTTTTTAGACGTTACCATGCTTAGATTAGCTATTTTTGTGCCACTATTAGTGTTTTTAATATCAATTTTACCTACTCGACCTAGAATAGTTCCTTGGTTCACCATGATAAATCCTTATAGTTTATTTAATTTTTTCAAAAAATCTTCTGCGCTTTCAGGTGATAATTCATCAACAGTTTTAGTTTCATAAAATGCTAACGCTTTATCGAGTCGTTCCTCAGTAAATCCCTTCTCATCGAGCAGTCGTTTAATTTCAGTATAAGTTTTAATTTCTTCCTCTGCATTTTCCACCACAGGAGAGGACATGTCGTTAGCTTTTGCTTTTTCTTCAGATAGTTGATCCTCATTAAAAGTATCTTCTGGAACAGTCTCTTTATCATCTACTTTACCTGTTTTTTTAAGGTAGTCTTTTTTCAGTATATCACTTCGAGAGCCTTTATCTTCAACCACCGAGTACTCAGCTTCAATGTAATCCTCCACTTCCTCACGAGATTTAATGCCCTTTAGTGCATCTGGGAAACGGTTTCGCAAAGCAAAACCTCTGGCACGCATCTGCATCATACGTTCAGGGTACTGCGTCCACGGACCTTGCTTGCCTAATAAGCCAGCTTTTTTTGCATGGTTTAAATCAAATTTTTCTTCATGGTCAGTCATGTTTTTACGTTTAATAGTACAGCTATACCCTATAACCTGGTTAGTGTTAGACACAATTGGCTTTTCAATGATATCTACAAAATCTGCATGATTCATACACAGCGCTAGCATGTCATCACCGTACAAGCATGGCTTGCCGTTAATAAGCGCAATGGCTTGTATGGCTTGCTCAACTGATAGACCAATTTGATATCCTAGCGCCATAGCAACAAATAAGTCTTGAGGTTTGCCACGGTAATTTTTTGGGATCATTTCAGTTTTAGATAACTGTCCAGCTAATTGCATGTAATGTGGAGCAAGCTCTTTAGAAAACAGACTATCATTAAGTCTATTTGCCTTATCTTTTGTAATTATTTCCCGAAGCTCGTGAACTTCTTGCGAAAGTATAGCGATTTCATTGCTCATTATAATGTCCCTATTTAATATTAAAAACTCGCGTCCCTTTTTTATTAGCCTTCCATGTGACCAAAATCTCGCCTTCTTCACCGACTAAATACTCGGCATTACCCATATGAGACATTAGATGGACTTTGTATTCTTCCTCAATTTCATTAAGACGCTTAATTTCTTGCTTGGTTTCTGTCAGTTTTGTCAGTGCGTTGGCGGTCTTAAATGTGGTTTGCGCAAACTTATCAGGATTAGATTCGTTAAACTTCATGCGACAATCTGATGTGTTAATTGGATCGGGTTCTATGCCATTCTTAACACAATGCCAAAAATCTATATCAGCTTGTATAATAAGTTCTTCTAAAGCCGCATCACGCTCATATACAAATTCTTTATATTCCATTCCGCCAATTAAAACAGCAACATGCCCACGACTCGCATTAGTAATAACGCACTGTTTAGCGACCTGGATTAAATAATTTAAGGGTATGCCATCTTTTGTAGCTAAATCCCACTGTTTACGCTGAAAGCTATTGACGCATTTTATTTCTAATACAGAATTTTCACTTGCAATCCAACCATCCAAATTGGCAAATATATAATCATAATCAGGGTGATAGAGCGTGTCAGGGAATGTGACCACCACGTTGTTATCGTCTGAAAAACGTTTAACAACCGCCGACTCAAGCGCATTACCCCAATATTGAAGTTCTGTTTCTTCATCTTCCGTGTCGATAGCACCAGTTTTCTCGCAATAAAGTTGGTAAGGTGTTTTGTAAGTGGAATAACCCATGATGATGCTGGTATCAGACGCACCCAGGCCATTTTTGCGCTTTTCGCGCTGCTCATCCGTTAGCATAATTTCCTCCTTGGAAAAAAACACTATAAATCAACTTAATTTTAATATCAACTAGCGTTAAAATTAGCTTTAGTATACAATGCAATAAATTTAAGGGGTTTTTATGACTATAGAAGAAGTAGCATTGAGGTTTGGGACTCTTTATCGAGCATGTAAAGAGCTAGATATTGCGCCTCAAAATATGACAAACTGGAAAAAACATGGATACATACCATTGAAGCAGCAATTTAGGATAGCAATGCTAACCGATGGCGATTTAATGCCTGACGATTTTGATCCAAAATATAAAAGAAAAAAAACTAAGGATGACTAATGCTATTAATCAATGGAAAGCCAGTAGAATATTTTTTATTTTCTGGCGGTGAAATTCAAGTTGACGTGCCATTAAATATTGAGAATGCGCATCTAACCTGGAAGCCAAGGGATTGTGAGGACATTATCCTTTTAATGCTAACAGTTGATGCATTACGCGAAGCTGATACATGCAATATTTATTTAGAAATTCTTTATTTCCCTTACGCCAGACAAGATAGAGTTTGTATGCCAGGTCAGGCGTTAAGCCTTCGAGTTATATGCAAGATGCTCGATTCATTATCACTAGATTCCATACGAATTTACGATGTTCACAACCTAGAAAATGTGCGCAAATTTATGTTTACCGAAGTTCACAATTACAGCTACGATTACATTTTTGAAAAATACAATTTCTTCACGCGATTTGATGTTGCTCACTATGTTTTGTGCGCACCAGATAAAGGAGCGAAAGCCAAGGTTCAAGCGCTTTCTGACCATTTTAACATGGGTGAAATATTGTGTTTTGATAAGGTTCGATGCCCAAAGACAGGCGCTATACAATCTATTAAGCGTTGTGAGGATGGTGTTGATATCTCAGTGCGAGATATTTTAGTAGTTGATGACATATGTGATGGTGGTCGAACGTTTAAAGAGCTGGCAGAGGTGCTTCAAACAATGACCACAGGAAACTTAAAGCTCTTTGTTACTCACGGTATTTTTAGTAAGCAAGTAGAAAAATTATCACACTACTACAAGCATATTTTTTGTCATCATGTTTTAAATAATGACGATGACGCATCAAATGAAGTATTAACTGTTTTAAGTGAGATAAAAGATGCTAACTAACCCACTTTTTGCGATAGATTTTTATAAAGTAGATCATAGAAGGCAATACCCCGAAGGTACTACAGAGATTTATTCTAATTTCACGCCCAGGTTTGTTAAGCCATGTCATTCGCTATTGACAGATTTTGATAATAAAGTTGTGGTTTTTGGCATACAAAAGTTTATAAAGGAATTTTTAATTGAGCATTTTGATGCTGGTTTTTTTAATCGTAAACGCACACAAGTTATACACGAATACAAAATTTTAATTGAAGAAGCGTTGGGAATTAAAGACTTTGATTGCTGGCATCTACATAAACTTCATGAGTTAGGTTATTTACCTATTGAGATTAAAGCACTAGAAGAAGGGACTAGGGTTCCTATTGGCGTTCCAATTCTCTCAGTTGTTAATACACAACCTGATTTTTTTTGGCTTACTAATTACCTAGAAACTATTATTTCTGCATCTTTATGGAAGCCAATCACATGCGCAACTATTGCGTTTGAGTTTAAGCGATTGCTAACTAGGTATGCTAACGAAACAGGCTCAGATTTAAGCTTTGTACCATACCAGGCGCATGATTTTAGTTATCGCGGCATGTCTGGCGGTGAAGATGCCAGGCTATGTAGTGCGGCTCATTTAACGTCATTCAAAGGTACTGATTGCGTTAGTGCAATTGAGCTATTAAATGTGTATTACA
>Ga0075117_1001837_pt1 | contig 12711 bp, 9 predicted proteins | sample AntAceMetag02UKJ_FD_69789 | JGI IMG/M metagenome (GOLD analysis project Ga0075117, IMG submission 69789) | Saline lake microbial communities from Ace Lake, Antarctica - Antarctic Ace Lake Metagenome 02UKJ | ecosystem: Environmental > Aquatic > Non-marine Saline and Alkaline > Saline | place... | reverse complement strand
TGAGTTTCTCGGATGGCGATGTGATGGCTGCGCCGCTGGACGGACCGCCCCCGCCTGCGAGTTCCACGCCCAAAACGAAGAAAGCCCCGACCAAGGCTGGTCAGGGCTCTCTGTTCTAGTTCGCTCAAGCCGGCCTAGACGCCCGCGATGTCTTCCTGCAGTACCGTCATCTGGAACTGGTAGGATGTCTCGCCTTCGTCGACATCCTTGTAGACCAGTGCGATGAACTCGGCGCCGAGATAGACCTCAACGGAATCAGAGGTCTTGTCGCGCGCTAGCAGGCGCAGGCTCGGGTGCAGTTTCTCTTTCAGGTACGCCTCAAGACGCAGTGTTTCTTCACGTTCCATGACGCATGCTCCTTCGTAATTCAGCGGCGCAACCTAGTCTTTTTCTTTTGCAGCGCAACAGCGACACCTGCAATCGGCTGTGCGCCCGTTGCAGCGCGCCTATTTGGCCATGTCGTCAGGGATGTTCTGGTCCATCGTCTTGGCCGGCTGGCAACAGAGCGGCTGACCGACGATCCTGGCCGGCACGCCTGCGACCGTGCAATGAGCCGGGACGTCCTTGAGCACCACGCTGCCGGCGGCCACTTTGGCTTCGTCACCGATGGTGATGTTGCCCAGGACCTTCGCACCGACAGAGACGAGCACGCCGCGCCCGATTTTCGGGTGGCGGTCGCCGACTTCCTTGCCTGTCCCGCCCAGCGTTACGCCCTGCATGATCGAGCAGCCATCACCGACGACCGTGGTTTCCCCGATCGTGATCGCCGTCGCATGGTCGAGCATGACGCCGGTACCGATGCGCGCGGCGGGGTGAATGTCGACACCGAACAGTTCCGAGGCGATGCCCTGGAAGTGGAAGGCAAGCGACTCCCTGCCCTGTCTCCACAGGACATGGGCGACGCGGTGTGTCTGGAGCGCGAGGAAACCCTTGAAGAACAGGAACGGCTGCAACATGCCGCGGCAAGCAGGGTCGCGTTCGAGCACGGCCTGCATGTCCGCCTCGGCGGCCACCAGAAGCGACGGGTCGGAATCATAGGCGGTCGACAGGATGTGGCGGACCTGAAGCGTGCCCATGACGGGGCCACCCAGTTTTTCAGCAAGGTGGTAAGACAGCGCCTGGCACAGCTTAGAGTGGGCTAGGATGGCTGCATTGATATAGCTGGCCAGCGTCGGTTCTTCCGCTGCAGCCGCAGCGGCCTCGAAGCGCAGCCGGCTCCAGGCAGGTGGCGGGGCACCGATATCAGGGTTTACGACCATTCCAGCCTCCATCAGAATTTGGCTTCCTAGCCACATGGGCGGCAGATTGCCGCGTATCAAGTTCCAACACGTTCACAATTGCCTCATTCCGCAGGGACTCGCCGCCGACCGAACAGGTGAATCAGTGTTTTTCGTATCGGTTTCAGGGTCATGATCCGGAACACGGCTGGCGTGAAGTAGAGCGCCAAGATGGCCGATCCTGCGACTCCGCCTGAAATTCCGGCTGCCAGCGGCATCCAGAAAGAGTCCCCTGACAGGAGGATGGGAATGAATCCGCCCATGGTCGTGAGCGTGGTGGCGACGATGTGACGGGTGGCGTCCACAACGATCTCGCGCTGCGCGATCACGTCATCGGCCATGGCAGCCGGACTGGCCTTTAGCAGCGACAAGACTACGATGGAACTGTTGATGGCGATGCCCAGCAGGCCCAGGCCACCGATGATCGCGTTGAAGCCGAACGGCAGGTTGAACAGCCAGACGCCGAAGAATGCGAGCCCCAGCGACAGGAATCCGGTCGTCAGGATCAGCAGCATCATGCGGAACGAGTTGAAGACGAGCATGATCGCACCGGCCATGACCAGAATCAGGGGAATACCGACCCCGGCCAGGTTGCCGATTGCCTCGCCTGAGTTTTCCGCCTCGCCGCCAATACGGATGGCATAGCCTGGCGGCAGTGTGAAATCACTGGCCTCGAGCCGGGCCTGGAAGTCAGCGAAGACCGGCGCCGGCAGCGTGTAGGGATCGAGATAGGCGAGGATCTGGTTCACCCGCTGACCGTCGCGGCGCGAGACAACAGCGGTCTTGGGATCAAGCGACATGGTGCCCAGCGCAGACAGGGGCGTGCCGTTCCCGACAGTCATCGCCCGCAGGTCAGTCAGTGTGCCGCGGCGGTTGTCCGGACCAATGACAATAACGGGCAGTTCTTCGGTGCCTTCCACGATGGAGCCCGCGCGGACTCCTTCCAGTTCGGCATTCATGGCTGACGCCAATTGGGTGAGACGCTGACCGGCAAGCGCCGAAGCGGATTCATCCGCTTTCAGGCTGACCGTCGGTGCGCCGAGTTCCAGCGACGCAACGGTGTAAGTCACGCCAGGCGTCTGCGCGAGGATCGTGCGGGCTTCATCGCCCAGACGGCCGAGGATATCAAAATCGTCGCCCATGATGGTAAAATCGATCGGGGCATCCGCAGGCGGGCCTTGCTCGAATGGCAAGGCGAGGAAGCGTGCGCCCGGGAATTCCGCGCGCATTTCGCTCTGGACCCTGGCAACAATCTGGTGCGTGCGCCGGTTACCGTCCAGCTGGACCCAGCCTGCGGCAAATCCTTCCACGCCTTCGGTATTATTGATCATGTTATAGTAGACGCGCGGCGACGGTTCACCCAGGACCCAGGTGACGGATTTCACGCCCTCCATCGCCTGGATAAGTTCGCCGGCATGCTTTGTCGACGCAATCGTATCGGAGAGATTGGCTTCCGGTGGCAACTGCATCGTGATCTGGAACTGGTCACGTTCTGTCTGCGGAAAGAACTGCGATGGCAGCTGACCAACCAGGTAGAAGCCCAGGATCGCCGGGGCGACGGCCAGACCGATACCGAGCGGCGGGAACCGCAAGACGGCCTCGATGGTTGCCCGATAGCCGTCGGAGATAAAATCGATGGATACGCCATCGCGCCACCAGCGGCGCGGTCGCTTGTGGGCCCCCTTTTCCCAGCCTCGCGTGCGATCGAACCACCCCGCCATGGCCGGGATAAGCGTTACGGAAATCACAAAGGACGCGGTGATCGAATACACGACCGACAGACCGATCATGCCAATAAACTCGCCGGCGCCACCGGGCAGCAAGGCAATTGGGGCGAACGCCAATGCGGTGGTCAGAGTCGAGGCGGCCAGCGGTGCGAACAGATGGTTGAGGCTTTTGTCGATGGCCTGCAGGCGCGTCGCCCCGCGCGCCCGCATCTGGTCAAAATCGTCCACGACCACGATCGCATTATCGATCAACAGACCGAGTGAAATCACAAGGCCGGTGACCGACATCTGGTGCAGCGGATTGCCGAATATCTTGAACAGGATCAGGACGAGCGCAACGGTGAGCGGTATGGCCGAACCGACCACGAGTGCCGAGCGCCAGCCCATCGTGAAGAACAGAACGACGAACACGATACAGGCTGACATCAGAAGGTTCTTGGCGAGGCCGTTCAGTCGCGCATTGGTATATGTGCTCTGGTCAAACACCGTATCGATGCGCAGACCGGGCGGTGTGTCTACGGCGAAGTCCCGCACGACCTGGTGCGCGGTCTCGGCCCACTTGTCGACGCGTTGCCCCTCTGAAATGAACGCCGCCACGAAAATCGTGCGTTTGCCATTTTCGAGCGCCATCCGGACGGGTGGGTCTTCGAACCCTTTCTGGACTGTGGCGACGTCACTCACCCGCACCGCCGTCCCGTCAGGCCTTTGCAGTAGCGGCACGCTGCGAATGCGGGAAATATTGTCAAACTCGCCACCGACTTCGAGACCGATATTACCGCCATCGGTGCGCAGGCGCCCGGCTGGTGTCTTGCTGTCTGCCGACGCGATAAGCGATGCGGCCTGACGAACGGTCAGGCCGGCTGCCGACAGAGCCTCCGGATCGACAACGATGCGGACTTCTTCGGCAGGCACGCCATACAGATCGGTCAATTCAGTGCCCGGGAGGCGCTGGAACCGGTCCTGAAGGTTAAGCGCCATGCGGCCCATAACGGCGAGAGGCGGATCGCCTTCGCCCTCCCAGACAAGCCCGACTACCAGAGTGGCCGCACCGACATACTGCCTGTGGATATCTGGTGCACTGGTTCCCGGCGGGAATTTGGTCTTGGCGAGTTCGACCTTCTGGCGGATCAGGGTCCAGGCATCATCGACCTCTGCTTCCGTAAGGTCGTCGCGGATATTCAGGCTGACCTGCGATACACCCGGGCGCGAAACGGATTCCACTTCATCGACCTCGGGAAGTTCCATCAAAGCCGCTTCCAACGGTTCGGTGACGAGCGCCTCCATACGCTCGGCGTCAGCGCCCGGAAGTGTTGTCAGTACGAATCCATATCGCTCGACCAGCGACGGATCTTCCTGACGGCCAAGCGAAAACATCGCACCTAGGCCACCGATCAGGATGACCAATATGGTCAGGATCGTGAGGCGGGGGAGACGGAAAAACAGAGTACGCATATCGGACCGGGCCCTCAGCCTTCGTTCGGGGAATCGGCGCTGGTCGCGTCGCGCGGAATCACCGGCATGCCCGGCGCGATCCGCTGAAGGCCGTCCACGATCACGCGGTCACCTTCCTGAACCGGTCCGCGAACGAACCCCCGTCCGCCTTCCGAATGCACCATCTCGACCGGCCGCGGTTCGGCGCGCCATCCGTTCTCTGAGGGCACGGCAACGAACACGGTCCACAAGCCACGAGACGCGGTCGACATGGCTTTCACCGGCACCCAAAACCCAGGTTCGTCGATTTGGCGCTCCATCGACAGGCGCACTACCGCGCCAGCGGGCAATTCGCCGGGGTTCTCGACATCGAACATGGCAGTCACCGTCCGCCGGTCGGCATCTATTACGCCAGTCACCGTCCGCAATTTGGCATCAACGGGGCCGGTGTCGGCGACGAGCTCATAGATTTCACCTGGATGCAGGCGCGCCGCACTTTTGGCCGGAAGGCCGATTCGGGCTTCCAGATGACCCGTTTCGACCAATTCCAGCACGGGCGATCCGGGCGCCGCAATGGAGCCTTCGTCAACCATCCGTGCCGTGACGACACCATCGAACGGCGCCGTTATGCGGGAAAGGTCAATCTGGACACGCAACGTGTCAGCCTGTGCCTTGGCTGCGGCGATACGCGCCATGGATGTGTTTGCCTGCGCCTCAGCCTCGTCGACGCGCTGCTGCGAGACATGGCCTTGCAGTTTCAGGGTGCGCTGGCGCTCGACCGTATTCAGCGCGAGGGAATGGGCAGCGCGCGCCTCCTCGACGACCGCTTCTGCCGAGGCGAGCTGAGCGCCCAGGCTGCGTGTATCCAGGCGGGCAAGCGTTTCGCCCTGTTTGACCCGGTCGCCCATATCTGCCGCGATGGACTGGATGCGGCCACCACTGGAGAAACCGAGCTGGCTCTTGCGGCGGGCTTCGGCAAGGCCGCTGAACGATTCATCAATCCGAAATTCCTTCGCCAGTCGCACGGGTGACACTGAAACGGTCAGAGGTTCCGGCGCTTCAGAGGCAACTTTCGGCCCTTCGGCGCTGCGTAACTGTATCGCGGCAAAAAACAGTCCCGCGCCAACAAGGAACAGTATCACAAGGAAAACAACGCCCTTCAGAAAGGTCGGGCGCTTCTCGCGGGCCTCGTCGCCCTGATAGTGATCGGAAGGCGTCATGGTCTCAATCCTCAGACGTGGAGTCAGCGTGCCGCGCCTCGCCGGGCGGTTGCAGTCCCCGGAAGACGAGATCTGCGTGGAAGGCGATAAAGGCGCTTGCCGACACCGGCTGGTCAGTCGGGAGAAGCGCCGGAAAGTGCGGCAAGTGGGTCATCAATTGGGCAAGCCCGTGGGACGCGGCCCACACGGATTTTGCTGACAGGTAGGGGTCGAGTTTGGAGTCGAATACGCCGAGTGACTGGCCTTCGCGCACCATGTTGACGAGGACGCCGAAGGCCCGCCCCTTGTAAGTCTGGGTAAACGCCTCCCAGTCTTGCGACTGGACCTGAACCGGCGTGCCCCCAGCGTTTGAAAACGCGGCAGCATAGTGGTGCGGACGCTCCATCGCAGTGACGATATAGGTTGTGACGCATGCCCGCCCGCGTTCGGAGAAAGGCGTATCGGCGCAGGATATCTTGCCGACACGAGACAGGAGGCGTTCGAAGAAAACCTCCTTGAGTTCGTCGATCAATTCTTCCTTGGAACCGAAATACTTGTAGATGGCGGACGGCGAGTAATCGATCTCTTCTGCCAGACGCCGGATCGAGAGCCCTGTCTCGCCTTCTTTCGCAAAGACGCGCTCGGCCGCTTCGATGATCGCGCCGCGCACTTTAAGTCGGCGGCGTTCTGCGGGTGAGGGCTCAAGGGACAGATCAGTTGGCATGAGGCGTCAGATACCGCTGAAACACGTTCAGAAAGTGAACATTGTTCACCGAATTAGTCCTGTCCCACTGTCCGGGCAAGCAGAAACATCGCGAGACGCCTCTTTCGGCGGCGCGGCGGGCTGGCTATGTACTGGCATGGCAAATCGTTTCCCCCCCGCCCCGCCCGTTGGCACGACCATGCTGCCTGCTCGTCCGAGCGCCGAAGCCCGCGCCCTGCTCGCGTTGCGCCGCTCCGCCAGCAAGCACCACCTGATAGAGCCCGGCCCTTCGCCGGAGTCTCTCGATGAATTGTTGCGTGTGGCCGCCCGCGTGCCGGACCACCGTAAGCTTTCACCGTGGCGGTTCATCGTTTTCGAAGGCGATGCGCGCATGTCGTTCGGCAAGGAACTGGCTCGGATTCACGATGCGAATACGCCGGATGCTGAATCCAAGGATGTGCTGGAAGCCGCTGGCCTGCCACTTCGCGCACCCGTCATGGTGGCCGTGATTTCATCACCCGATCCTGCGCACAAGACGCCGGTCTGGGAGCAGGAACTCTCGGCAGGCGCGGTCTGCCACAACCTGCTGCTCGCGGCGAACGCGGCCGGTTGGGCCGGGGTCTGGCTATCCGAGTGGATGGCGTTCGACGCAGACGTCGCCAAGACGCTCGGCCTGACCGATGGCGAACGTGTGGCCGGCTTTATCTATCTCGGCACAGCGACGATGGGATGTCCGGAGCGCCCACGAGCGAACATGCGCGAAAAGATCACTCGCTGGACTGCTCCGGCCTGAGTTCAGCCCCGGCCGCGATAGCTCGCGACGCCTGTGTCGGGCACATGGAGCCCGGCAGGCACCTCACCGGATTGCCAGAAGACGTCGATCGGGATACCGCCGCGCGGATACCAATAGGCTGAAATCCTCAGCCATTTCGCCTCGGTGAACGCATGTATCCGCTTGCCGATGGCAACCGAGCAATCCTCGTGGAACGCACCATGATTGCGGAAACTGGTGAGATAGAGCTTCAGGCTCTTGCTCTCCACCAGCCAGTTACCCGGCGCATAGTCAATCACGATATGCGCAAAGTCCGGCTGCCCCGTCACGGGACAGAGCGAGGTGAATTCGGGGGCGATGAACCGCGTGAGGTAAAGCGTGCCGACATGAGGGTTGGGCACACGTTCGAGCTGCGCCTCTTCCGGCGTTTTCGGGGCGCTGGTCTGCTGGCCGAGTTGGCCGAGCCCCTGGTAGATGGGATTATCAGGCATGGGGGAGGATTCCTGGAACGGGGACAAGGTCGAACAAGAGGCCGAAATAGAGCGCATAGGCAAGCAGGAGAACTGCGCCTTCCCAGCGCGCGATGCGTTTTCCGGTGATCGCAAACAGCATGAGCAGGAAGACCGACAGGATCAGCGCGCCGATATCTTCCGACGATATGAGACTCGCGTGATGCCCTTGCGACATCGCTTCGGCGGAGACATCTCCCCGCACGCTGAACGGATGGACCACCGCCGTGACACCGAGGATGCCCAATATATTGAAAATATTGGAGCCGATAATATTGCCCAGCGCAACATCAGACCTCCCGCGAAAGGCCGCAACGGCCGATGTTACGAGTTCGGGTAGGCTGGTGCCGACGGCGACGATGGTAAGGCCGATAATGGTTTCGCTGATCCCGAACTCGCGCGCGATGACGACGCCGCCATCGACCAGCAGCCGGGCGCCGAACACGACGCTTACGAGCCCGGCCGCCGTAATGACCAACCCCAGCAACAGGCCATAGTGAGCTTCGATGATCTCACCCTCGGCCGCGTGCATTGCGGCAACATCATTATCGCGGCGCTGGTCGGCGATGAATGAAAAGGCGAGATAGGCCAGCAGCACGCCGAGGAGTGCCAATCCGACCGGACGGCTGAACAGGTCGAACCAGATCAGCGCGCAGAGCAGCGCCGTCACGGCCAGCATGATAAGCCCGTCCCTGGCCAGCGCACGGGGATTGGTCAGGATCGGACGGATCATCGCGGCGACGCCAAGCACGAGCAGTATATTGGCAATGTTCGACCCGACGACGTTGCCGACGGCGATGCCTACTGCATCCTGGTCGATGGCTCTCAAACTGGTCACCAGTTCGGGAACGGACGTGCCGAAACCGACCAGGGTGAGGCCAATCACCAATTCGGAAATATTGAGCTTGCGCGCGACGCTGACCGATCCGCGGACGAGCGCCTCCCCACCAATGAAAAGCAGGACCAAGCCGCCAAGCACCATCAAATATGTCATTCATTGCCCCGAAAACTGCCAATCAGACGACCATACGGCGTGTGCAGGCTGGCTGGCAAACGGAGACTACGGTGCCTGCTGCAACCGGAAAAATGCCCCGAGACCCCATCTATTTGCAAGAAAACTTGCCGTAAACGTGCAGTGTTCGGGGCGAAAACTGCAATCGGCGCGCTTATCTACATGCCAGACAGGCCTGTTCAGCCTTCATTTAGGAAAACTGGCGCAATCCTCGCATTGAAATCTGGATGGTAAATACTGCGATGTCACAACGGCTTGCCCGCTTCACCACAGCAGCAGGGGCCGCACTCACGCACCCGGCCACGGGCGTATGCCTGCTGGGGGCCGTGACGGCTTGTGCCGGCTTTCCCGGAAGTGGTAATGGCGCGATATCCACAGGGCGTCAGGTGCCCGTCGAATTGTCAGGCGTCCCTGCGGGTCTGGACGCTAAGGCAAAGGCTGTCCTCGAGAGCGATGATACGCCTGCCCGCAGTGTGCTGGAGGCACGGCGCAAGGCCAGTTCGTCCGCAGATACGCTGGAAGAATTCCTGGCGTCGGAAGGCTATCTCGCGGCCGACGTGTCACCTGAACTGATCGAATCGGTCGAGAAGAAACCACGCCTGGATGTCTCCCCCGGCGAAATGTTCAAGGTGGCCTCCGTCGCCCTGGCGCTGGACACAGACGTAAGCGACAAGCTGCAGGCGGCGCTCGAGGAAGACCACAAGTCCCTTGCCATAGGCGCGCCGGCGCGGACATCCGACATCAAAGCGCTGGAAGTAAAATTTCTCGGGAGACTTCGCCAGGGTGGCCATGCGTTCGCCGAAAGCCGCGGGATCGACGTACTGGCGTCGCGCAAGGACAAGACGGTCGAATTGACATACGCGCTAGCACCCGGTCCTTTCGTTCGACTTGGCGACATGGTCGTCCTGGAATCGGGTGGATGCAAAGTCACAACGATTTGCGCCCTCAGGACCTGGACACCAGGAGACGCCTATACACCAGACAAGATCGACCAGTTGCGATTGCGCTTGCGCAGCAGCGGCCTGTTCGACGGCATAGGCGTAGAAGTCTCAAACGCGCCAGACGAAAATGGAAATTATCCGGTCCAACTCGCGCTTTCAGACGCCAAACGTCGATCCGTCGGCGCTGGCGTTACCGCCTCGACTACTGATGGGGTCGGCGCAGATGCATACTGGGAACGCAGAAATGTCACAGGCCACGGTGACACGTTCCGTGTGCAGGGCGAAGTGGCGACCGTCGCGCGCGACCTGACCGCAAAATATACAAGGCCGAACATCGGCCGCTACGGTCGCACGCTCACGGCCGAAGCCGGCATTCGCGCCGAGGAGACCGACGCCTACGACTTGCAGGGCATCAAGGTGGGCGCAGCACTCTCGCAGCCGTTCAACAAGAACTTCACCCTGTCTGCCGGCGCGTCGGTCGATGCCACGCGAACGAAGGAGCGACGGCTCAGAGCCTTGTTGGACCCGCGCGAACTCTACACGCTTTCATTTCCGCTCGCCGCAACCTATTCGACGGTCAAGCAACCGCTCGACCCGCAATCGGGCCAGCGCGCCTTTCTCGGTGTCGAACCCGGCATGTCGGTGGGCGACTCGACGGCGGGCTATACGCGCATGCTTTTGACCGGCTCCACTTACCACAAGATTGCGGATGGGCCGTTCGTCGCCGCCGTGCGTGGTGAATTCGGCGCCTTTCTTGGTTCCAACGCCGTTCCGATCGACCGCCTGTTCTTCGCGGGCGGTGGTGGGTCGGTGCGCGGCTTCGAATACCAGAGCTTGTCGCCGCGCGACGCCACAGGCGCCCTGATTGGCGGTCGAAGTCTTTTCGACGTTTCGGCTGAATTGCGCTGGCGGCGCAGTGACAAGCTTGGCTATGTGCTGTTCATTGACAGCGGCGCGGCGGCCGACAGCGCCGACAAAGTCTTCAACGACATGCGCACTGCCATTGGCTTTGGTTTCCGGTATTATCCGGGTTTCGGTCCAATCCGGATTGATATTGCGACTCCGGTCGACAGGCGCGACGGGGAAGACCCGGTCCAGTTTTACGTGTCGATCGGGCAGTCATTCTGATGGCCCTCTTCCAACCATCCATCAATTTCATCCGTCGTCGGCCATTTTCGTCGGCAGGTGCGGGGATTGTCATCTTCCTGCTCGTGGCAGTCATGGGCGTGCGCCTCTGGATCAACAGTGATGGCGGCCGCGCCTTTGTCCTGTCGCAAATCAACGGTCGGACAGTCGGCAACTTGGGAACAATAACGGCATCCGGCCTGACTGGCGACCCGCTGGAGCGCATGCATATCGACAGGCTATCAATCGCCGATACCGATGGCACATGGCTTGACAGCAGCGACCTCAGCCTGAAATGGACACCGCGCGCGCTCCTGTCGCGGAAGGTGGAACTCAATCTTGCCAGTGCTGGCGAAATAGCAATCCTGCGACGCCCTGAGACAACGCCAAGCGAAGCGTCTGGCGCAAGCAACTGGAGTGTCGCGCTCGACGACCTGAGTATTGACAAGATCTCGCTCGCTGAAGGTGTCGCCGGGCCAGCTGCCGCATTCAGCGTGACGGGCGCGTTTTCTAGCGGGCGCGACGCAATCGTCAAAGCCAAGCTGGACATTGCACCGCTGGAAGGCCTTGGCGACCGATTCAGGATCAATGCCCAGCGGGACGCAGCCCGCCAGTTCAACCTGGATGCCGAGGGCGAGGCCCCCGCCGGCGGCACGTTCGCGACACTGTTGAAACTCGCAGAAGGGCAGAGCGCCAACCTGAATGCCTCGGTCGACGGTACGCTGGACGAAGGCGATGGCTATTTCCTGCTAAAGGTATCAGGCGAGGATGCGGCGTCGATGACTGCCAAGATCGTGGCTGGACGGCTGACCGCGAACGCCGATCTCGATGCCACCGCCCTGCCCTTCCCAGGCACGTTGCAGCAATTGCTCGGCGCAAACGCGCGTTTCGTCCTGGGTGCCGACATCGAAAAGCACCTGGCGGCGTTCGATCTGTCCGCGAGCATGGCGTCGGGTACGCTGGCGGCCAAAGGTGAGGCGAACATTGACACGAAGTCACTGGATGGCCCCGCCGCAATCAAGCTGGATTTCACGGGCCTCTCCGACCTAGCGGGATTTGAAGCCGACCTCTCGCTGGACGGAACACTCGCGTTGGCCAACGACGTGCCAACCTACACAGGCGGCGCGATCCTCACCGCGCATGAGGGGGCGGACCTGTCCTTCAGCCGGCTTTCGGGACCCTTGACGGTTTCGCTTATCACTCAACAGATCACGTTCAAAGCCGAGCTCACCGGTGATGGCATCCTGTCGGGTAATCAAAGCCTGTCCGGCCTGATGGGAGTTAAGCCCCATCTGGTGGCGAGTGGCGTTTACGCACGCGATACCGGCATCCTCACCCTCTCCCCCTCCGTACTTGAGCTGCCAGAGGGCAAGGTTTCTGCCTCGGGCACGTTGAGCCCGAAGGCGCGCACGCTTGATTTGCGTGGCACGGTGGACCAGGCCCTTTACAGCTTGCCCGGCGGGTTCGGAGGGCGGGCATCTGGAACATTCCGCGCGCACGGCATTCTCAACAAACCGCAAATCGAGACGATCCTGACGGGTATCGAGTTTTCCGGACTGCCCGATACGATACAGCCACTGATAGGTGCTGCGCCGAAACTGAACGCATCGCTCGCCGTCGATGGCAACACGATAAGTATCGCGAAGTTAAAACTGTCAGGCGCCGGCGTTCAGTTCGACGGTGGCGGCCTGTATCGCATTGGCGATGCCAGCACACTGCGCTTCGACTTTGTGCAAACCGAACCGCTCGACATCAGCGGGAACAGGTTTGACCTCCACGCTGGCACGGTCAGTCTTTCGGGCCCCGCCAGCGCGCTTGAGATAGGTGTCGCCTCAGCAGGTGGCGTTTTTGAGATCGCCTCCCGACGCATCGAACAAGTCGCCACGACGACCACGCTCGGCATTAGCGACGGGCGTTTATCAGGGCCAATGGCCGTGAGCGGCAAACTGGCGGGCGAAACGCTGGACCTGACAGCTGATCTCGTGCGCGCCGATGAAGGCACCCTGATCGAAAAC
>Ga0075117_1001835_pt1 | contig 12716 bp, 13 predicted proteins | sample AntAceMetag02UKJ_FD_69789 | JGI IMG/M metagenome (GOLD analysis project Ga0075117, IMG submission 69789) | Saline lake microbial communities from Ace Lake, Antarctica - Antarctic Ace Lake Metagenome 02UKJ | ecosystem: Environmental > Aquatic > Non-marine Saline and Alkaline > Saline | place... | reverse complement strand
GCCGACAACGTTTTGTGTTCGGGAAGCTTCACAACCTCAGTCATCTTTTGTTCGAACTTCGCGGGGATCACTTCGTAACGTTTCGATTCCGGCTTCACCAGAATTTTCTTATCCACATCTTTGAAAACAGCGGGCACGATTTCATGTCGAATGGAGGCATCCTTCGTCACAACTTTGACTTCTTCCAAACGATACTCAGCAGGCCGCCGCACGCGAACATAACATTCGCCCGCTTTGGCGTCCGCCGGAAATTCCGTCTCACGCTGAAACAACAGCATCGCCGCTTGTGCTGCCTTTTCGTCGGCTGCGCACTTCTTCGATTTTTCCGAATCTTCCGCCGTCGCCAGGCCGGAACAAACAATAAATAGCAGCAGTATTTGAGTTCTCATGACCAATTTCCCCTTGACCAGTTTTCAATACGTAGACTGCGTGCATCGTGCGAAGTCGCGATGCCAGTCTGTACTTCAAGCATCACGTTAGCAAATTGGGGAGTCAGCGAAACGCAAGCAGTCTACGCAGGGCGGGATGGAATGGGGTGCTGGGGTTCGGTGTTCGCTTTGCGAAAGATGTCAATGTTGGCCGGAACCAGCGGGTTGACGGAAGATAGCGTGCGCGACACTTCGCAAATTTGCTGAAGACTTTGACGTTTGAATGTCTCGGTTTTCGTTCCCAATGAGAGCTTCGTTTGACCCGACTCACAGAGGAGGCCAGCTGTATAAAGTGCAGCAGGCAGAAGCCTTCTCTGCGAGTCGGGTCAAACGAAGCTATGGTTAGACATTCGCGGGCGATTGGAAAACAATCCGCCGTTGCTGGTGGCGGTTTGCACTTTGCGGCAAACGGTTTACAGTGCGGCCTGAAGATGCTGCGGTTCCGTTTTTGTAACACTTCAGCCGACTGCAGTGGTCACGGATGTTTTAGTCCGTGGCTAGCGCCAAAACGGCTGGCTTGATTCGGCTGAAGTGTTTCCGTTTTTTATTTTCCGTTCAATTGAAGTCGATCGTCGAACAGCATGGCTAAAAAGAAGTCAGTTAAGGGGTCTCAGAAAGAGAATATTCGTCTGGAAGACGCGATGGACGAACTGCAGGACATCGTCGGAACGTTAGAATCGGGGCAGGAGCCGTTAGATGACTCACTGGCCAAATTTGAGCGAGGAATGGAGTTGTTGCGAATCTGCCATGGTCAGCTGGAACACGCCGCTCAGCGAATCGAAATTGTGACTCGAGTCGACGCGGAAGGCAATTTTCAGACCAAAGACTTCGACGGTTCTTCAACGCTGGAACGCGCAGCAGACAACGATTCCGATCCCGCCGACAATCCGCCGACCAAGTTGTTCTAAGTGGTGGATCGACATTACGTTTGCTGTCACGATGAAGCTCTTCCATACAGACCTGTTTGTGTTGCCTCTACCAGACGGTCACCGATTTCCGATGCAGCGCTATCGTCTGCTGCGCGAGCGATTGCAGCACAGCGGGCTGTTTGCCGAAGACGATGTTTGCATCCCACCGGCGGCCACGGACCAGCAACTGCGACTGGTTCACACGGCCGACTGGGTGTCACGAGTGGACAGCGGTGCGCTGACTAGCGACGAACAACGCCGGATTGGTTTTCCCTGGTCGCCGGAAATGGCCGAACGCAGCCGCCGTTCAACGGGAGCCACTCTAGCTGCCGGCTACGCGGCGCTGCAGGATTCGGTAGCCGCCAACCTAGCGGGAGGAACGCATCACGCATTTTCTGATCGAGGAGCCGGCTATTGTGTGTTCAATGATGTGGCGGTGGCGATTCGGTCGCTGCAGCAAGCCGGGGTGATCGGCCGAGCGATGGTGATTGATGGCGACGTGCATCAGGGTGACGGGACGGCGCTGATCTTTGCCGAAGACGATTCGGTGTGTACGTTTTCGCTGCACGCCAAAAAAGCGTTTCCGGCACGCAAACAGCGCAGTGATTTGGATATCGAATTGCTGCCCGCCTGCAATGACGAAACCTATCTGGCAGAATTGGATCGAGGATTACGGTGGCTGGGTCAACAGTCGCCTGTGGATTTGATTTTCTATTTAGCCGGTGCCGATCCGTATGAAAAAGACAAATTGGGTGGGTTGTCTGTATCTAAACAGGGACTTCTGGAACGCGACAGTCGTATTTTTGAGTTTTGCCGTCAACAATCCGTGCCCGTTGTGATTACTCTTGCGGGCGGTTACGCGGAAGACGTCAACGATATTGTTGAAATTCAATTCCAAACAATCGTGCTGGCGCAGCGAATGTTTCGTGAACATTTTGGAACAGGGCCTTGAACACGGCTGATCAATTTTATGCACTCCATCATTCACCTGCAAAACATCACCAAAGACTACGGTCGATTCCGCGCGTTGAGCGATGTGAATCTCGATGTTTTCGCTGGCGTGACCGGTTTGCTGGGGCCCAACGGGGCGGGCAAAAGTACGCTGATCAAAGTGCTGCTGGGACTGGTCAGAACCACGTCGGGCAAGGGACTGGTGCTGGGCCAAGACGTCAGTCGCCAAGCCGGTAACATTCGTGCTCGCGTGGGTTACATGCCGGAAGACGACTGCTATATGCACGGCCTGTCGGGCATCGAATCCGTTCAGGTGGCCGCTCGATTGTCGTGTTTGCCGAAGACGGAAGGCCTTCGACGCGGGCATGAGATTCTGGATTTCTGCGGGGTCGGACAAGAACGCTATCGAAACGTCGAAACCTATTCGACGGGCATGCGACAAAAACTGCGATTTGCGATGTCGATCGTTCACGATCCTGAGTTACTGATTCTGGACGAACCCACATCGGGGCTGGACCCGGAAGAACGCGACGCGATGCTAAACCGCATTCGTATTTTGTCTCAAAAGTTCGGCAAGTCGATCATCTTGTGTACTCATATCTTGCCGGACGTCAAGGTGGTGTGTGAGCATGTTGCCATTCTGGCTGCCGGACGTGTGCGACTGGCCGCACCGTTAGCCGACGTGTTGCGTTCTCCAGATCCGTATATAACCGTGCAAGTGCAGGGCGCTGCCGAACAATTTGCTGGCCAGTTGACATCGCTGGGGTTGAACGTGGCTGTCAAAGGAATTTCGCACATTGAAGTCGCTGGAGCAGCGGACGCTGTTTCGAGAATGGTGTGGTCCGCCGCAGCCAAGGCCAACGTTGGCATTCAGAACCTGACGCCATCGCAATCGTCGCTGGAAGAAGTCTTCTTGAAGGCCGTTCGAGAGGACCGAAATGCCAATTCATAACTTGGGATATCGTGAGTGGGATGGTGAGCGTGAATCTGGCAGCAGTCGCTGGACGGTTGTGGCCGGGATCGGCATTCGCCGCGCGTGGCAAAGCATGTGGCTGCGACGAATCGCATTTGTCGTGTGGGCGCCGCCGCTGTTGTACGCCGTATTGATCTTTGTCTTCGAGCAGTTTCTGGGCAATGAATCGGGCATGCAGCCGCGAGACTTTGCGCGCATGTTGGGGTTGTTGCTGCCGGCCGAAGCGATGCCCGGCGTGATGTTGGTGCTGCAAAACGTCGACTCCGCCACCGCTCAGGAACTATTAAGCACCGTTCGGCCCGTGTTTTGGAAGGCGGTGATATTGCAGCTGCAGCGTTCTCAGTGCATCGGTCTGGTGTTCGTCGTCGGCCTAGTCGCGCCGTCGTTGATCTCGCAGGACGTGCGGTCACGCGCCTTTCTGTTGTACTTTTCTCGACCGTTGACGCGCCTGCAGTACATCATGGGCAAGTTTGCCACGGTGGCCGCTTTTCTGCTGGTCACCACAACACTGCCGCAGTTGCTGCTGTATCTGTTCGCCGTGCTGTTGTCGCCCGACATTTCGGTCATCGCGTATACGTGGGACTTGCCGTTGCGAGCTGTCTTGGCGTCCGTGACGATGATTATTCCCACGTCGTTGTTGGCGCTGATGTTGTCTTCGTTGACGGTCGAAACACGGTTCGCGACCTTCGGTTGGTTTGCGATCTGGATCTTCGGTTTGGCCGCGTATGTGGTCATGGAACGTCTTAGCGGCGACACGTCGGAATTGATTCTGCACCTTTCGTTTCTGTATTTGCTGTTCGGAGACCTGTCGGCCAAAATCCTCGGCATCCCTTTGTTGACGTCTCACTTCGAAATCGAACTTGCGTTTGTGGTTGCCATGTCGGTGATTTGTTTTGCCGTCATTTTTCATCGCGTTTCAGCTCCCCTGCGAGCCTGATCTATGCCTTCGACACCTATCCTTGAACTCAATCAAGTCACCAAGCTGTATGGAACAGTGATTGGTGTCAACGACTTCAGCATGCAGCTGCAGCCGGGAGCCTATGGCTTGCTGGGCCCCAACGGTGCCGGAAAAAGCACGCTGCTGAATCTGCTGATCGGCCAGCTGATGCCCACGCGCGGCACCGTGCGCGTGCTGGGCGAATCACCGCGTAACAATCCGGCGTTGATGCGAAAAATCGGATTTTGTCCGGGGTTCGAAGGACTGTATTCGCGGACCAGCGGTATCGATTGGGTCACGTTGCTGCTGCAGTTGCACGGTGTCAAATACGCCGCAGCGCGCGCGCGAGCCGCCGATTGTCTGCAACTGACAGGCATGGCCGCTCACATGAAACGCCCGATCGCTTCGTACTCGCGCGGCATGCGGCAGCGCACCAAGCTGGCTCAAGCGATCGCTCATGAACCCGAATTTCTGATTTTGGACGAACCCTTTAGCGGTCTGGACCCCATTGGCCGCGCAGAAATGACGGCCGTGTTACACGATTGGATTGCGCTGGGTAACAGTCTGATTATCGCGAGTCATGTGCTGCACGAAATCGAAGCGTTGACGAATTCGTTTCTGCTGATTTGCGGAGGACGACTGCTGGCTTCCGGGACGGCGGAGGAAGTCAACGAACTGCTGTTTGATATGCCTTCGGAGTTAGAAATTGACTGCGATCAACCGTATCAACTGGCAGGTCTGTTGCTGCAACATGAACTGGTGACGTCGGTACGAGTGGAATCGAAAGTTCACGGAGCCGACCGATTGAAGTTGCGAACGTTGAAGGCTGGATCGTTGTCTTCGGAATTGCCGAACTTAATTGCAGCTCACAAGCTGACGGTGAATCGCGTGCGGTCAGCAGACGATTCTCTGCAGACACTGTTTAACTCACTGCTAAAAATTCATCGAGGTGAGTTATGAACAGTTTGATGGCCATGTTTCGATTCGAATGGAAACGCCTGATGACGCCGGGACGTTCGTTTTGGTGGTTGGTGGTGGCCGCATTTCCGGTGTTGATTCTGATTCTGATTCAGGAATTCAGCCCGATCACGGATGTTTCAGAATGGCAGGACATTCTGGGAAGCGACCGTGGAATTCCGCCTTGGGAAGGCAACATTGACGCAGCGGAAGCTCAACAACACATCGACACCCTGTTAACGGTCGCACTGTACTTTCTGGCTCCATCAATCGCTTGCATGTTGGGTTCGTTGTTAACGGCGGCTCCGTCCGTCGCTTCCGAATTGGAACAGCACAGCTTCACATACATTGCGACCCGTCCGAATGGCTTATTTCATTTGGTCATCGGAAAATACTTGGTGGCGTTTTTGTGGTCCGCCACGGCCACCATGGCGGGACTCGGCGTGGCATTGTACTTGGCAAAGATCGCCGGAAAGACGGAAGCCACTTGGGCGCTGATGGGAGTCAGCGTGTTGTCTGCGATGGCGTATTCCGCGTTGTTCATGATGATCGGCACGCTGTTTCATCAGCGAGCGATGATGTTCTGCGTGGCCTACACCGCCGGCGTGGAATTGTTCCTCGGATTCTTTCCGGCCGTGATCAACCGGTTTACCATTCAGTATCGGCTGCGGTCGTTGTTGTTCGATTGGACGACTCAGAGCGACGAAATTCGCGAATCAAAGATCCTTGATTTCGTCGCTGCCAGCGAAGGCCCAATGCTGCAGGTGCTATGGCTTGTTTCACTGACAGCTTTGTTTCTGGCAATCAGCTTGGTCTCCGTCCACGTTCGTGAATTTACGTCGGCCGCAGAATCGGACATCTAACTGGCGCGCAGCCGGTCAGCAACCGCTTCAGACGGCTGAAGTGTTGTTGGGACTGATTCGGCGTGGCAGCCATTGAGTATCGCCCAGCTGAACGATTCAACGGCCTGTTGTTGTGTGGCGAAGACCGACGTGATGCGGTTCATGCACACCAGATCGAACAACGCCTGAACCGGTTTATTGGGACAGCAAAGTCGAATTTCTCCCTTGATCCCCTCCATGCAACGAATGGCCCAGACAATCGATCCCAGCCCGGCACTGTCGATGAAGTCGACCGCAGAAAAATCCAGAATCAGATGACGCACCGCCTTTAAGTATGCTCCAATCGCATCTCGAAAGGCGGTCGCGTTTGATGCGTCGATCGCTGGGAAGGGAATATGGAATACCGACAAGCTGTCCGAAATGTCGGTTGTCACAGGACGTTGCGTGTGCTGAACTGCTGCGGGCGTCAGATTTCGGATGAGCCAAATATAACTCTGGCCATGATCCGCCGCTGAGTAGTAAACGTGATCCACGCATCTGGAAATGATGAACAGCCCCATTTGGCCTTCCAGCGGCGATGTCACGGCCTTTACTTCGGCCGCGTTGCCGTTGAAAGATCTTCCGGTGTGAGCGACCTGCACGACCAGTTGTCCACGCGGATTCGCGAAGGCGCACAGATGTAGTTTTCGGGGCTGTGAGTCTTCTGGTGTCGCGGTGGATTCCTGAGGGAATCCGTGCAGGATCACATTCGAAACCAACTCCGTGGCGGCCAGCTGCATTTCGCTGATGGCGGTTTGCAATGCTTCGGGAAGGCAACCGCTGTGTTTGCCTGTGCCGACTTTCAGCACATGCTGGCGAACGATTTCAGATTTCAGATTTCAGATCTGTCGTCGTTCTCCAAGGATCAAACACGCCTCGAATTGTCGGCGACAGTTGATCCACGGGGGCGACATCTAACAGTTAGTTCGCCGATTGAACGGCGATCGAAGAATTCTCGTGGCGATTCGAATTTTTCGAGCAAGTCACTGAGCACAACCAGCCAAGGCCGACTGCCGTTGAATTCGACTCAGGAAAGTTAGTGAAAACTCCCAGGCAAAATCCCCCATGCCGTACAACGCCATTTGACGCTTCGTCAAGCCGGCTCTTCGCGGTCGGCGAAGTCAAAGCCGCAATGGTAACGCGGCCACCTCGGTTTTAGAAAGAGCACCGAGCATCACCGCTCGACAAACGAACCTGAATTGCAATAATTGTCGTTCTGCGTCCGTTCCCAAATTTCCCGCCGCCAGAGTATTCGCCCAATGACTGTTCGCGCCTGTTTTGACTTCCAACGGACACTGTGGTTGGTGGTGTGTTTGACCTTGTTACCTGTGACTCAGGGGCGAGGCGAAGACTGGCCGTGGTTTTTGGGGCTGCGGCACGACGGAACATCGGCGGAATCGAAGGTGAATCTGAAGTGGCCGGCAGCAGGGCCGACGGTGCTGTGGAAGCAGAGTGTCGGAACAGGCTACAGTGCTCCATCGACACTGGCGGAAAAGCTTGTGGTTCACCATCGTGTTGACGACGAAGAAGTCGTTTCGTGTCGGTCCTCGATCGATGGAAGTGAACTGTGGGAACATCGCTACAAGAGCGATTTTTCGGACCCCTATGGTTACAACAATGGTCCGCGTTGCTCACCGGTGTTGCAGGATGATCGCTGCTATACGCTGGGTGCAGAAGGCATGTTGTGCTGTGCGGATCTGAATTCTGGCGAGGTGTTGTGGCAGCATGATCTTCAGGAAAAATTCGATCTACCAGACTGGTTCTTCGGCGTCGGTTGTTCGCCCATTCTGGATCGCGACAAGCTGATCGTCTTGGTGGGCGGCCAACCGAATTCGGGAGTCGTCGCGTTCAACAAACGGGACGGCAGCGTGCTGTGGGAAGCCGTCGGAAAGCAGACGTGGGATGGAGTCACCGACGCAAACACCAACAAACCCTATCAATGGACGGGCAGCGAAATGGTGGTCAGCTATTCGTCGCCCGTGTTGGCCACGATTCACGACAAGCAGCATCTGCTGTGCCTGGTCAGGCAGGGGCTGGTCTCGCTGGATCCTGAAACTGGTAAGCAGAATTTTGCCTACTGGTTTCGTTCGAAGATCAACGATTCCGTCAATGCGGCTCGGCCCGTGGTGATCGACGACAAGATCTTTTTATCGGCCGCGTATCGTATTGGATCGGTCATGCTGCAGGTGAATCCGGACGGAACAGCCGTCACAGAACTTTGGAAAGACGCCGACAACATGCTGGCACACTGGTCGACTCCGATTCACGTGGACGGGTACATTTACGGAATCAGTGGGCGGCATGAAAACGAAGGCGAACTACGCTGCGTCCGAGTTTCTGATGGCGAAGTGATGTGGCGATCAACGGGCTATGACGGTGACACCAGTCTGTTAGGCCGGGACCCGCAAACCGGCAAGATTGTTGTCAAAGCCACCGGTGTGCCCGTACCGTTTCCGTACTTCGGACGTGGGTCGCTGATTCGTGTGAGTGATCGCTTTGTGGTGCTGGGAGAACGAGGAACTCTGGCTGTGGTGCAGGTGAATTCCAAAGAATTCAAAGAAGAAGCCCGCTGTTCGTTCGACGAAATCCACTACCCCGCTTGGGCAGCCCCCGTTTTGTCCAATGGGCGACTTTACCTTCGCAGCGAAGACTGGCTGCTGTGTCTGGACGTCGCTGGTGAGTAGTTGGAGATTGCCGATTGCCGATTTGAGATTGCCGATTTAAGATTTGAGATTGCAGCGGTTTGAGATCTCAGCTCAGAAGTTCGTTGGCGATCTCCGTCCATAACGCATCTGTTTGGTCGGTTGTGCGAACCGGTTTGCCGGCGTTGCGAAACCAATAGCCTGCGTTGCCAATATCGCCTTCGATTAAGTGCAGCATCGCATGCAGCCACGATCCCATCGGCGAATGAATCTCCTGAGCGATATTATGAGCGGCTTCCCAGTCACCCGCTTTCGTGTACCACAGCGACTGCAATTCTGGCGATAGATCGCCGCTTGGGGCGGAGTCGTTGGCGACAGAGGATAGAAGCTCGTCGATGGTCATGTTGAAGGCTCCGAATCAGCCGTTGGCCGAATACTGTTCGGCGAATTCCAGCACTAAACCGTCGATGAGTTCCTTCAATTCGTCTTCTGTGGCTTCCGTCAGCAGGCGATAGTTGGTGCGGTTCAGCGATTCGCGATTTCGAATGGTGCCTTTGGTGTTGATGTCCAGGATGTGAGCATCCGAGAACGGCTTCACTAGGATTTCTAGGCGGCTGTACAAATTGCGATTCGAACCGCCGCGGAGGTTGATATCATCTCGCGTGATCCGGGCACCCCAGCCGTCTTCGTTGACAATTGTGGAGAAATCGAAGCCGGGGAAGTGGTCGCAGAGTTTCCGCAAGCCGGCTTCGATATGTTCGCTGAGCGATAAACGTAGCTGAGAATGGATGCTTCGCAGATCTTCGACGGTGGCCTTTTCTGCGCCGACGACTTCGCCTTGTGCTTCGCGAGCCTTCTGACCGCGTCCAATGGCTTTCTGCAGACGCTCATCAAAATCCGACATATTTATTCTTTCGATCCTTGCGAAAACAAGGTAACGCAACTCATGTTAGTCCTGAGCCTGCGAAGTCTACTTGATCTCAAACACCGCTTCGACCTCCACGGCTGCCCCTGTTGGCAAAGCCACAAATCCGAGCGCGCTGCGAGCGTGATAACCGTCACCATCTTTGCCAAAGATCGAATGCAGCAAATCGGAACAGCCGTTAATCACAAGGTGCTGATCGGTAAAATCCCCGGCAGAATACACGCAACCCAAAACCTTGATGACGCGCAGGCCTTCCAGCGTTCCGTGAGCATTATACACCGACCGGAGGATCTTTTGAGCACAGTCTCGGGCCGCTTCGTAGCCCTGTTCGACAGTCACATCCTTGCCTAACACGCCCTTCAGATCGCTGGTATGACCCGATGTTATCAATTGGTTTCCACTGCGAATGCACAGGTTCAGATAACCCGGTTGCTGTGGTTCGAACGAAACGCCCAGATCTTGGGCTCTCTGGTCAACACTCATGTGATTTTTTTTCTAGTGGTAATAATTTAACAGATGTCTGAGATCTACTCGTCTATTTGGTAAAGAGGCCATCTTCCAGCGTCGCGATTTCATCTCGCAGTCTGGCGGCGGCTTCGTAGTCTTCGCGCTCGATCGCTTCGCGTTGTTGGGTTCTTAGCTGAATCAGTCGATGCTGATCCTCCGTCTGCCCCGGACTGCGGACGGGACGCTTGCCCATATGTGTCGCTTCTTCGTGAATGTTTTCCAGCAGCGGCATCAGTTCTTCGCGGAAGTCTTCGTAGCACGTGGGGCAGCCCAGTCGTCCCTGCTCACGAAATTCCCCAAACGAAATCCCACATTCAGAGCAACGCATCTGAGCTTCGTCGTCGTCGGACGTCACTAAGGCTTCCAGTTTGGCGGCCAAGTCTGCGGCAGGGTCGTCGCCCACAGCCTCACCGTCTTCCTCCATGTATTCCCGCGCACAACCTTCGCACAGGTGGATTGCCACTGCGTTTCCGCTGTTGATTTCGGTGATATGTAAAGTTGCTGGCTTTGAGCAACGCTTGCACTTTTTCATAACGAGGAGCACACTCATACGGTCGGATCGATCGGATTAGCCTCCATCTTCGCGAAGTCCCGGACTTTACGCAAGAGTTCAACCGCCACCGGCACCAATTGGGAGATGGCAATTTGTTGGGGCATCAGTGTTGGCCGTTTCCGCGCTAGCCCCGGTTTCGTCGAATCAGCATGTGGATTCCACGAGAAAATGCCAGACAGCTAAGCTGGCGGAGTTGCCGTTCGAGCCCCATCGTAGACCTTTCGTAGTTGGTGGTTGATTGTTGTGTGAGCGCCACGGAACACGAACAGCAGGGCAAGCCGCGAATGATCGGTCAGATTTGGAGCCGAGTGGTGAATGGTTTCACAGTGATGGATGGTTGCGTCTCCCGGCGCGAGCGTCGCCAGAAACTGTTCCTCCAACGGGACCGTTGGAGGTTCTGCCAGTCCGATAGAATTTCCGGTGACCCCCGAAGGCACGGACGGCAGCAAGCCATCTTTGTGTGAGCCCTTGACGAAAAACACGGCTCCGTTTTCGAAAGTCACCGGATCAATGGCGATCCAAAGCGTCAGCATGTCCGCAGGCGTGCGACAGAAGTACGCATTGTCCTGATGGTACGGCACCCCTGATCCAATGCGTGCTGGCTTGTTAAACGTCTCAACAGCGGCCAGTTCTGGATCGCCGTTCACAAGTTTTGCCATCAACGATGTGATGTCTGTTCGCTTGGCGAGTTCGCGAAAGTATTCACTATGTTGCTCCAGCCGCCACAGGTTGCGGACTGTCTTGCCGTCGGCTTCCAGTGTGCGAGCGTCGTCCGGCTTTGACGACAAATCGTCGTGCATGTAGCGCTGCAGCTCCGCGCGGATTTCCGACACAGTCTCGTCAGGAAAGAACTCTCGAATTCGGACGACGCCATCGCGTTCGTAGTTTTGCTGGATTTGATCGTGATCAATCATGGCATTCCTTCGTCAGCTTCGCCAGTTGTCTAATTTTTGTATACTCCCCACGCCTGAATCGATGGGCTCCGGAATATACAGCATTTATTCAGGGCGTGAAGTCAAACGAGCTGGCTCTTACGGTGTGGTTCGAATCAACTGTCACTTTATTCGTCGACTGGCGAGGTCCACCGGCTCTAAAAACGGTCAGTCCTGCATACAATGTTGTCAAGACTCACCAGATAACGCATCACCCACTCAAGACCATTGAGGAGCGAAAACATGCCGCGTGGCCTGCACTGGATCGACTGGCTGATCATTCTCGTCTACGCCGTGTTGACGATGCTTTTGGGGTGGTTCTACAGCCGTCGCCAGCGATCGACGGAAGAATACTTCGTCGGCAGTGGCGATATGAATCCGCTGTTCGTGGGAGTCTCTCTGTTCGCCACACTGCTGAGCACGATCTCGTACCTATCGATGCCTGGCGAAGCTGCTGGCAAAGGGCCCGTGACACTGCTGGGACTGCTGACGTACCCCGTAATCTTCATCGTCGTGGGCTACTTCTTTATCCCAATCTACATGAAGCAGCGCGCGACCAGTGCTTATGAGCTTCTCGAACAACGACTGGGACTCAGCGTTCGATTACTGGGCGCCACCATGTTCCTAGTCCTGCGGCTGGTGTGGATGATGTTGCTGGTGTATCTGGCAGCCAGTGCAATGACCGTGATGCTGGGAGCCGATTATTGGGTGATCAATACGGAGACCTGGTTCGTCGCCGCAGGGCTGTTCAATGATGCCGATCCGACGACCTTACTTCCGGGGCTTTACCGTTGGGAATTATCCGAATTACGCATCGCGGCTGTTCCGGTGATCGTGTTGGTGACCGGCGTTGTTAGCGTGACCTATACAACTCTGGGAGGACTGCGGGCCGTTGTGATGACGGATTTTATGCAGACGATTCTGCTGTTTGGTGGAGCATTAATGGTGCTGGCAACCGTGACGTGGAATTTCGGTGGCCTGAGCTGGCTTCCGACACAGTGGCACGCGAACTGGGATTCGCAGCCGGTGTTCAGCACAGATCCCCGGACACGGGTCACGATGGTGGGCACGTTCCTGAGCATCCTGACATGGTACATCGCGACATCGGCAGGAGACCAAACG
>Ga0075117_1001834_pt1 | contig 12725 bp, 9 predicted proteins | sample AntAceMetag02UKJ_FD_69789 | JGI IMG/M metagenome (GOLD analysis project Ga0075117, IMG submission 69789) | Saline lake microbial communities from Ace Lake, Antarctica - Antarctic Ace Lake Metagenome 02UKJ | ecosystem: Environmental > Aquatic > Non-marine Saline and Alkaline > Saline | place... | reverse complement strand
CTACATCATCCAGTTGAACAACCTGAAGGGCGAGTTGGCGTGCCGAGTCGTATCGACCGGATTGCATTTCAGCACGAGCCTGCAACAACATTTTTGTTGCCTTCTCTTTATTTCCAGATGCGGAATGTGCGATCGGTGTGGACTTACCTGCCTGACCAGCAAAGATTTTTGCGCCGGTCTTTCGTTCGATTTCCGCAAGAATATACTGAGGACGTTCTTCAAACAACTTATAGGCAACATCATAGTCTTGTGCCTGAATCGCGATTGTCCGAGCATCATCATAGTTCCCAGCATTTATTGCCTGGCGAGCCTGCTTGAGCAGTACAGTAGCTTGTTCTTTCTCTGTCAGCCTTTTGGTTTGACTTCCGTCGAAAGGATTAGAAGCAGAATTTCCAAATGGATTGTCGTTTACAGGTTTTTCAACATTGCCAACTTGCACAATCCTGGAATCGGAATTTGAGAATCCGCCAGCCTGTTGAACAGGAGAACCTTTTTGAGTTCTTTGCTCTGCGCGAGCGATTGCAGCCAAGACCTGTTCGGGACGTTCATCAAACGGACCGTACTCTAACCGCATTGCTGCAGCCTGTCCTGCTTTTTGACGTGCTTTAGCTAATTCATTAATTTTAATATCTTCACGGGCTGACTGTAACAACTGGCGAGCCAGTTGTTTCTTTTCATCCGAAGACTTCGCTTTTCCATTCGAAAAATCCGTCGAAAAGTCTGTATCAGAACCAGGAGACTGGCCTCTAACAATTTGTTTCCCGCGAGGTACAGCTGCTCGCTGACGAGCACGACCCAGATACTCGTTCATTTTGCGAAACTCTGCAGAAGACAAACGCCCAGGAGAGACAGAAGCTTTTTCAAGCACTTCTACCGCTTCAACGTATTGTCCTCTCTCGTAGTATTGAGTCCCGAGACTCAGATAATAACGAGCTGAGCGTTGTTGACGCCCCGCGATCGGTTGACCATTTTTCTCGACATCAGCAGCGACCTTCCTGGTCGTGTTGCCGAGATTGGCCAGCCACATTGACGCTGCAATCAGCGTCGTACAGGCTAGTACTCCAAATGCCTTGCCCAATGTAGGTCCCTCCTTCAAGCCAGAACACCAACTTTGATTATGTTGTTTTTGAGGAGTCATCATGACTTCCAACTCGCTATCTAAATATGAGTGGGATTTTAATCCGAAATCCAGATTTAATGCCAGACGAATTTTCGAATGATAAATCAAGATTTTGAAAACGAAATGTTATTGAATTTTTGCACCCAGGCAAAATTTAATAAGTAACTTTGAGAGATATGATATGTAGGATTGTATTTTTGAGATGTGAGAGAAGTGTGGCCCGGTTAATAATCTATTTGTACTTTGCAGGTCAATATGTTTATGGTCATTTTTGCAATAATATTTGTATGGTTTTCAAAAAAAGTTTTCCGTCTGCTTTTCTCGCAGTCTTGCAGTATTTTTTTATGTTTAACGTTTACTGCGTTGCCGAATTTGTATCTTTTACATCTTGGAGATCCACTTCAATCATCGTTTCGATCACAGCCTTTGCGTATAGATTGTCAAGAATCTCTTTAGTTGCTTTCATACGCGATTCAGTGATCATGGTTGATTCCAGTTTATCTTGTACCTCGGCAAACTGAATATGCCCTGCTGCTTTTCGCTCGTTGACTTTTATAATTTGAAATGATTTTTCTGTTTCAAATACCTGGCTAACTTGTCCTATTGGAAGCTCAAACAATGCTTTCTCAATTTCTGGTTCAGCAAGACTACCGCGACGTGTCCAGCCCCACTGACCATTTTTCTCTGAGCGTGTTCCATCAGAGTACTGTTGCGCCAATTTGCCAAAATCATCTCCTGCCTGTAGTTTATGAATGACTTCGTCTAGCAGACCGATACACTTATCTTTACCACCATGTTTGGCGTAGGTAATTCGAATACGCTGCCAGCGAGATTTCGCAGGAACTTCGTAGTCTTTGATCTCTGATTTATACCGCGCCAAAACTTCTTCGCGGCTGAAATCATTTTTCGCTTTGGCTTTCACTTGCATGAACTGCATTGCCATCTGCTGCTTCATAAACAGCTCTTTTTCGCTGTAAATAGTACGGCCTTGTGAACTTAATATTTCTTCAAGTTCCTGCGTGGAAGTCACTTTCAGCTTCTTCAGCATATCGGGAATTTGTTCTTCTTCGAAAGCCGCTACCAAATGCTCTTGCAACTGATCTAACTGCTCTTTTTTGAGCGTGCTCTTCATTTCATGGATCAGGAGTTGTCGTTCGATATGCCCTTTCAAATCACGTTTAACCAAGGCACGACGCAACTTCTTATATTCTTCAGGTGGCATTCTTTTTTCTGCCTGCTGAAGCTGAAAATTATAGATACCAATCACATCGGACACAAATATTGGAGAGCCATTTACCATAGCAACGACAGAACTATCATCCAGATAGACTTCAGATTCGTCGGTCAGACTGCCCGAGGACTGATCAGAAGAATTTGAAGCAGTCACTACATGAGACTCAAAAGGATTGTCAGAGTCCTCTACAAAATCTCCTTCGAGAATTTGTTTTCGGCTAGCAGGTTGACTAGCTAATTCATCATGTTTCAGCTTCTGTTGTTTTAAGGCAGATTCGAGGCGCGGCGGTGGCGGGCCGAGTACAGGGTTATCTACTTTGGGAGTAGTTTCACAACCCACAATACTAAGCGAAACAAGAATCAATAAATAGATTTGCGCGTGGCGCATCAAAATGCATCCTGCAGTTGATGTACGAATTATTAACCGGGAAATTGAGAGACATTAAAAAGTAGATACTGTAATCAGCCTGTATTACATGGGAACTGTAAGGAAGGGAAAGTTGACTGTTACAAGATCTACACCACTCATTCAGGCTGGAAACGAATCAACTTCAACTCGTTTATCAACCTGTCAGGCTGATGGTGCGGGATTATAGACCGGATCAAAACTTTGTTGCAATACCGATTTAAGCTCTAACATGATTGCTTCTGTATTTATTACAGAATTTGGTAACGGAATATAAGCCGACTTATGGTCTACAATACGAATGGGAACTCGATCCTGGTTACTTTTTGCCAACGCCAGGATATGATTTTTGTCTCGATATCCGAAAACGGCGAACTCAGCCTCCAGTCGAATGCTGTCTATCTGCCAGTGCTGCGCCAGTATTTGTAATTCTTTCAATAAGATCACTTTTCGAGCCGGATTCGGTATATTTCCGAAGCGATCCTCCATTTCTGCTTCCAAGGCAGAAAGTTCTTCAAGCGAATGGACTGCAGACAGTTTACGGTACATCTCAATTTTTATTCGACCGGGGGGGATATAGTCTGAGGGTAAATAAGCAGTGCAAGGTAGATCAATGGCGACATGGTGGTGCTCCCGGATTGGTTCATTTTTGAGTTTTTTACAGGCATTTTCGAGTAACTGACAATAAAGTTCGTAACCGACTGCTGAAATATGTCCGCTTTGTTCTGTTCCTAGAATATTGCCAGCCCCGCGAAGTTCGAGGTCACGCATCGCAATTTTGAAACCGGCGCCCAGTTCGCTGTATTCTTCAATGGCTTTTAATCGCTTCGCTGCAACCGGAGTCAAAATCTGGCCGTCTCGTAATAAGAGATAGCAATAGGCCCGATGATAAGAGCGTCCCACACGCCCCCGTAACTGGTGTAGATCAGATAATCCATAATTACCTGCATCGTGAATAAAAATCGTATTTGCATTCGGTATATCGAGTCCACTCTCGATGATGGTGGTACACACAAAGATATCTTTGTTCCCAGAAACAAAGTTAAGCATTGCCATTTCGAGTTCTGATTCCTTCATCTGTCCATGTCCGATACCAACAGTGGCTTCAGGAATGATCTGCTGAATCCGATCTGCGTAAGTCTGCAAATCGTTTACCCGATTATGCACAAAGTAAACCTGCCCATTTCGGTTCAGTTCGCGAACAATTGCATGTCTGATCAATTCAGGATCGAACCGGGATATTCTGGTTTCGATGGGAACACGATCACGGGGAGCTGTTGTGAGATTCGAAATGTCACGTATCCCCAACAAAGACATATGCAAAGTTCGGGGTACAGGTGTTGCACTTAAAGTAAGCACATCAATCTGCAATCTCAGTCGCTTCAGCATTTCTTTTGCATCCACGCCGAAACGTTGCTCTTCATCGATAATCAACAAACCCAAATCTTTAAATTTGATATCTTTCTGGATTAATCGATGGGTGCCAATTACCAGATCCACACTACCCGAAGCCATACCTTCAAGAATGCTTCGCTGCTCTGCTTTCGTTTTGAATCGAGAGAGCCCCTCGATTGTGATCGGGTATTCAGCCATGCGTTCGCTGAATGTGCGCGCATGCTGTTCTGCTAACACAGTCGTCGGAACCAGCACCGCAACCTGCTTGCCAGAATCAATGGCTTTAAAGGCAGCTCGAATAGCGACTTCAGTCTTACCATAACCAACATCTCCACAGATCAATCGATCCATTGGCTGAGGACGCTCCATATCCAGGCGTACGTCATTGATTGCATGCAGTTGATCTGGAGTTTCTGTATACGGAAATGAGGCTTCAAACTCTTTTTGCCAGTGACTATCAGGAGGGTAAGCGATTCCTGGTTGCCCTGAGCGCATGGCTTGCAGACGTAACATATCACTGGCCATATCTCTGACGGCCTGTTTCGCTTTTTCCTTCTTATTCGCCCAGCTTTTTGTCCCCAACTTGGAGAGTTGCGGTATATGTTTTCCTCCGCCAATATATTTTTGCACCAGATGTACTAAAGAAACAGGAACATACATCTGCACTTTTTCACGAAATTCCAATGAAAGGTGTTCTTCGCGATTACCGTCTTTCTCAAGCAGTTCCAACCCTTTGAAGCGAGCAACCCCATGTGCTAAATGAACGACATAGTCTCCCACATTCAAATCGAGAAAACTGTCTATCGCCCGGCTTTCTGCTTTTCGTTTTCGCGGTTTATGCCGAATGTCGGCACGTCCAAAGAGTTCATGATCGCTGAGTACAACCAGATGTTCCGGCACAATTCGAAATCCCAAAACCAAATTTCCAATACATGTCGTGACACGATTCGAAATTTCTAATTCAGATTCATCCAGTAATTCCCGCAGGCGTTCCTCTTCTCCCTGATTATGGCAGCAAATGATAACTCTGTCTTGCGGACCTGTGATGGAAGCCAACTCGTCTATCATTTCAGACTTGGCACGCGTGAATCGCTCAACCGATTCAATTTGCAGATGACATGAGACCTCTGTCGATCCTGCTGAAATGGGGGCAATGGTTACAGAAGCAAAATCCGTGCAACGTGACATCATCGCTGGCACACTGTATAAACCGCGAGGGTTTCCGAGACGTTCCAGATAACGTTTTCCTTCTTCGATTAACTCCGGAAGCTCAACTAATATGATGCATGTATTTTCTGGCAGATTATCCAGCAGACTTTCCGAAGAATCTTCAATTTTAACGTTGGCTTCAGTTCGCCGTTGAGAGCGTTGCTCATCTGAGGAGACTGGCGAAATCAATGTCAGATCCACCTGTTGACAGGTTTGGATTGTTCTTTGAGTTTCTACATCAAACTGCCTGACGGATTCGATTTCATCCCCAAATAATTCGATGCGCATAGGAAGTATGGAATCAGGCGAGAAAATATCGAGAATGCCTCCATGCATACTGAATTCACCAGGAAACTCGATTGCCGTCGTACGAGCGAACCCGCGCTCAATAAGCCAACCCATAAAAACATCAGTGTCGAGTTCATCTCCCACTTTGAGTCTGCGAGTGGCTTCGCTTCTTTCTTGACGACTGGGTACTGGTTGCAGTAATGCGGGAAAGGAGGTCACGACCACACGTTCGTAACTCTTAGAGTTGGGAGCAGCCTGTTGTAGCTGATTCAGAACACGCAGCCGCCTTCCAAACACCGTGTCGGCAACATCGTGCTCATCAGGTAAGCTTTCCCAAGCTGGAAAGATCTCAGGCTGACTTCCCAGAAAACTAGTCAGATCACCGGCGAATTCTTCAATTTCGCCCAGACGGGGAAGCACGATCAGTATTCGTGATTCCAGAGAGTCAGCCACTGCCGCTGCTGTCAGTGCGCACGATCCCCCCCAGGCTCCATCAATTGTTCCACTCTGACCTGCGTGAAGTGCCGCAACCACAGCTGCGAACTCTTCGTTTCGGCCTAAAATGGGAACCAGATCCTGCATCGACTCTATCTGACTGTCGATTGGTTTGATCATATTCAAAATGATTTTAGCAATCGATGTCAAATTGTCACGTGCTCAGCTTGAAAAACCTGACGAGGAGCTGTTTTTCAAGATCATACAGCGTGACTTCACGCCAATTGAAAGTTACGATAGAAGATTCATATTTCACAGATGATATGGGTAATGAGTAGTACATTATTTTGAAAATGTCGAATATTATTGCCTGATTTTGCAATCACGAAGGATAAAACGTGTCTGAAAATCTTGATGTCAATGTCGCTCTAGGGCCTCGCAGCTATCACATTTCCGTCGTGAGTCACCAGTTTGACCAATTCGCAGAGACACTGGAAAAATGGCTGAATCAAAATCCTGCATTCCGGAATACCGTTTCGGAAGGAAATAAGACAGCATTTATCATTACCGACCAGAATCTTGCGAAACTTCATACATCAAAAATTGAAAAAAGTCTGGAGATGCGTGGCTGGAATTGGCAAACCGCGGTTATCGAACCAGGTGAGAAATCTAAATCACTGGCAGTCATTTCCAGTCTTTATGATAAATTAGTAGAGTTGAAGGCTGATCGTCAGACGGTTGTCATTGCAGTCGGCGGCGGCGTGATCGGTGATACAGCGGGATTTGTTGCCGCGAGCTATGTTCGCGGGCTGCCTTTTGTGCAAGTACCAACCTCACTCCTGGCACATGTCGATAGCTCCGTGGGAGGAAAAGTCGGAGTCAATCACCCGCAGGCTAAAAATTTGATCGGCGCTTTCTATCAGCCATTGGGAGTTTTTATCGATACCTCGACGCTAGAAACACTTCCTGTCCGTGATTACTGCAGTGGCTTGGCAGAAGTCGTCAAATATGGAGTCATACTTGATGCGAAATTCTTTCATTATCTCGAACAGAATGTCGAAGGCCTGAACCAACGATCTCCAGATGTACTCCGCACGGTGATCGCACGTAGTTGTGAACTCAAGGCTGAAGTCGTCGAGCAAGATGAACATGAACGAACAGGGTTACGCGCGATACTCAATTACGGTCACACCTTTGCGCATGCTTTTGAAGCACTCTGTGGCTATGGAGAATTAATGCACGGCGAAGCTGTATCAATCGGCATGGTCTATGCCAGCTATCTTGCTGAAAAACTAAACTTAATTTCCCATCAGGAAACAGAACGTCAAATTCATCTTTTGAAGACGTTAGGATTGCCCGTTTCATTACCTGAAAGTATTCAGTTAAATACGGAGGAGATTATGGACCGTATGAAACTGGATAAGAAAACCGTCGGAGGCCAACTACGATTTGTCCTGCCAACCTGTTTAGGACGCGTTGAAGTATTTAAAGAGATCCCCGAAGAACTTGTGCGGGAAGTGATTGAGGAATTGAGGCAAGCGGCTTCGAATGATGATTTTCAAATTTGAGTCACAAGACTCCTACTTGGAAATGAACATATAAACGAACTGAGCTGAAATACCTCTCCATTCGAACGATCCCGCACGGGATGTATGCCAACACAAAATCGAAATTGATGACTTTTCAGTCATTTCATTTGTTTCGACCGGTATTGCCCGCAAAATCAGTAAGAAACTAATCTCCAATTGCACTAGTTCTTGATGATCTTGGATACTTCTTGATTCTGAGAACTAATGTTATCTGTAAGGCAACGTTGCACATTAATCGTTCCCTCTGATTCACTATTATTTTCAGAGGGATTTCTTTTGTGCAGATTCCATCACTGTTCGAAATTTGTGTGATAAAGAATATACCAAGATGAAAAATTCAATTCCGGAAACCGCACACTGGCGTTTGATCAATCGCGAACAATTGCTCGATATGACAATGGGTGATGCTGAGTTCCTCACTGAAATGATTGATCTCTTCATTAATCATTTACCAGAGCAGATGGAAAATGTTAAGCAGGCCATTGAAGAACTTGATTCTCAAAAATTGTCCCACGCAGCACATGCGTGTAAAGGATTAATCGGAAACTATACAACACTGGAACCTTATTGCCTTCTGGTATCGTTGGAAGAAGATGCAAGAACAGACCAGTTTGAGAATTCCTTAACCAAATACATTTCACTTGAACAAGAAATCTCTCAATTAATCGTTGAACTATAAATGTTGGTGTTACACGAAAACAACCATGTTCAATCATAACCTGAGAAGATGAATTACATCTAAAGGGAAATCTCATGAAAATATTAGTAGTTGATGATGTTGGTTACTCGTGTCACTTCCATTCACGACTCATCGAAAAATTCGGGTATACAGCTTGTTCGGCTACTTCTGGCTTCGAGGCATTGCAGTATCTGAAAACTGATAATGATATTAATATCGTCGTAACTGACCTGATGATGCGTGGCATGGACGGAATCGATTTATTCCAGGAAGCACAAAAACTAGAAAGATATACTGATGAAGGGCCCCTCGATCCTCCACAATTTGTTTTGATGACTGCACTGCGACCGGAAAAGAATTCTCAGGATAAAGACGTTCAACGCCTGAAGATGGCGAGTAAGTTGGGCATCTCGAAGGTGATGTTTAAACCGCTGGATCAAGATGAACTTGAGGAAACCTTGAAAAACCTAGTGGAGAAGGCATCTACTTCCTCAGCAAATGACAAGCCATTGGACCTTCTCAAACCAACTCAAGAATTGAAGGATACAGTCAAGGAAATTATTGATTCAAAAAATTCAGATGCTGCTGAAAAAATTATTAATGTTTTGAACCAGGAATTAACCAGTCTCGAAGAATTTACCAAAACATTGGAAACGGTATAAATAGTTGCTTATACAAAACAAAAATCACTGAGCAAAGAATGATAACCACCTAGTCTTAATCAGGAGAAATTTGATAACAATCAATTATTTCATCAGACGTTCATGCCAATGCATCAATTGAAAACTCTAAAATGCTCGGAAGTAGTTTGTCTTTATTAATCAAAATGGATACGGCAAATGGGACTTATTAATTTAGAACAATATACGGATAAACAAAATCGCGCAATATCTCGCGTGCTGGATACACTGGATCGACTCGATAAAATAACTACTGCTCACTATTCTGATAAACGAAAACACGAACGAAAAAATTTTCGCGGAGTTGTCTGGATCAATACCGTACCGGAGTTAAATTCAGAAAATGATGTGTTCAGCACCACCAAAGTCTGGTCGCGATCTATCTCACAATCAGGACTTTCGTTCATTTATCCTTCACCTATTCAACAAACGCAGATACAGGTGGGTATTCCTGCTGAGGAAACACAAATAATCTGGTTTCGCGCAGAAATTGTCAGGCAAAGGGAAGTTGAAGAAGAAAAATTCTGGGAATACGGTGTCAAGTTTCTTGGAAAACTTATTGTTTAACTCACCGATTTGCTCGTGTTCTCTAGATGATTCAATCAAAATCATTGCAAGCAGAATACCTGAGTTTTTTTGCTTAACGTTCAATATTGATCAAAATTGTGAGACACATAGACCTCAACTGTGGAAAGCCCGGGAATGGAAGACCTGACTGGCATCATTCACAATAATTATGCATTGATCCAGCAACGCATTAATGCAGCCTGCATGCGATCAGACCGTTCAATTGAGTCCGTCACATTTGTGGCAGTCACTAAATATGCCCGAATGGAGTGGGTCAAGGCATTAGTGGATTTGGGATGCACGCATTTTGGTGAAAGCCGAACCCCACAACTGGATGAACGGTCTACCCAGTTGCCCGACCAATTGCATTGGCATTTCATTGGCCCTTTGCAACGCAACAAAATCAGACGCACGATAAAACACTCTAGCCTGGTGCACTCCGTTGATTCATTGAAGTTATTAACAGCCATCGGCCGCATTGCTGCAGAGTCTGGTTTGCATCCACATGTTCTGATCGAAGTCAATCTCTCCCGGGAACAAAATAAGAAGGGGTTTGCCCCAGAGGATGTTTTGACCAACTGGAATAAGTTCTGTGAAGTTCCACATGTGATGATCGACGGATTGATGACAATGGCGCCGCATAGCGAAGACCCGGAAACAGCTCGGCCTGTCTTCCGAGAACTATCCCAACTGCGTGATAAACTCCAGACGATTTCACCGCCCCACATTCAACTGAAAGAACTTTCGATGGGTATGAGCGGAGATTTTGAAATCGGAATTGAAGAAGGATCAACCCTGGTTCGAATCGGCAGTGCCCTGCATACAGGATTGAACTAATCAACCAGGAAATTGAATTATCGACAAAACCAAAGAGTTAATTCTTGAACCAGAGGGGACAGCTGTCCTGCTTCCCGTTCGTGCACAAACCAAATCGAGCAAAAACCAGATTGATAGCATTCATGATGGCAGGCTCAAGATTTGTGTAACACAGGCTCCTGAAAAGGGAAAGGCAAATCAAGCGCTGATAAAGGTCATTAAAAAGGGGCTGCGACTCAAACAATCACAAATTGCGCTTCATAAAGGAGAAACAACCCCCCTTAAGATCTTTCGCATTTCAGAAATCTCCGAGGACGAGTTACGGCTACGAATCTCGAATGCCCTACATAATTCAAGGTAACTCTCGACAATAACCCTTGTTCCAAAGTCTGACCTGCAAATTGCTTGCAGTGATTTCAATTCCGCTACACAGGGCGCGTTCCCTTTAACCATTGCGAATCCCTCATTATGAGACTCGGTTCAAATGGCCTTGGAGACAGTAGAGTAAACCGAGTTACTGGCCAGGTAATGAATCATCTGATTCTTACTCAGGAATTTTCAGGCATTGATTGCAGCTGGAAGCGCAGACTCATATAATTAGCAATTGTGTCCGTGTCTTACCTCAAGAGGCCATCACTCCATTTTCGTAAGATCCTCATGTAGAAAGTGGCTGCGATAATCTCAATTTTATTTCCCACCTGGTCTAAAAGATCTCACATAAGGACTAATTGATTATGAGTTTTTCCATGCCCGTTCGCCTGCTCTTGGGAGCATTGCTGGTTTGCGGATTTTCCTTATCTCTATCAGCGGCAGAGCCCAGTAAGCTTTCAAAATCATGGGAGCAATGGAGAGGCCCTGATCGCAAGAATCTCTCCAGTGATACAGGACTTATTCAGGATTGGAATGCAACTCCTCCTAAACTAATCTGGACAGCCAGCGGACTGGGTAAAGGTTTTGCCAGTGTATCAATCAAAGACAATCGCCTGTTTACAACAGGGAACCTCCCGGAAGGCCAGGCCGTAATCGCCATCAATGCTGATGATGGTAAAATTTTATGGAAATCGAATCTGATCGATTCAAACCCGAAACACAGTTATCCCGGCGCACGTTGCACACCTTCTATTGATGGCGATCGCTTATATGCCATTTCAAGTAATGGTTCAGTTTCCTGTCTCAGTGTAGAAGATGGAGAAGTCATCTGGACGAAAGATTTTGAAGAAGAATGGGACGGAAAAATGATGTCCGGATGGGGCTTTTCTGAATCCCCGCTGGTAGATGGTGATCTCGTTTTGTGTACTCCCGGTGGTCCAGATGCACTTATGGTTGCACTCGATAAAACCACAGGCAAAGAAGTCTGGAAAACATCTGCCTCAGACCTGGGAGAAAAAGGCAAAGACGGAGCCGGCTACTCTTCAATCGTGATTTCCAATGCGGGGGGGGTGAAGCAATATGTTCAACTTACAGGCAGAGGTTTAATTGGTGTTCGTGCCAGTGATGGAAAACTATTGTGGAACTATAATCCCGTTGCCAATAAAGTTGCCAATATTCCCACACCGATTGTCTCAGGAGACTATGTCTTTTGCTCTACCGGATATGGGACAGGCAGCGCTCTGGTCAAATTATCCAAAGATGGAGAAGACATCAAAGCGAAAGAAGTCTATTTTCTGAATGCCAAGACATTACAAAATCATCACGGGGGTATGATCCTGTATAAAGATCATATCTATTGTGGACACGGGCATGGAAAAGGCTTACCCATTTGTCTCAACTTAAAATCAGGAGAAGTTGTGTGGGGCGGAAAAATTCGTGGTGAAGGTTCCGGTTCCGCTGCGGTCACATTTGCCGATGGAAATCTGATTTTCCGTTATGAAAGTGGTGACTTAGCTTTAATCGAAGCGACCACCGAAGGTTACAAACTGAAGGGAAGCTTCAAAGCAGATCAGGTATTGGGAAAAGCCTGGGCACAACCTGTGGTTTGCAACGGAAAACTTTATCTGCGCGAGCAAGGTGTTCTGATGTGCTATGATCTGAAAAAATAAACGATCATAAATTTTTAATGACTCGATCAGCTCTGTCGATAAATGTCGGCAGAGCTGATTTCATTTAATCAGCCAGCAGAGCTTTTAAACTTACTTAGATCAATTTTTCCGTTCCCTTCAACGGGTAGCTTTCCGTTAGGACAGAAACGAGAGCGAGCAACACTCGATGCAATATTATAAGTATAGACGGCATCCTGTCGCACTAGAAAGATGACAGTCCCTTTACTTTGGGCACCTATTTTGTCTAGCAGTTCAACAAACGGTAGACT
>Ga0075117_1001832_pt1 | contig 12733 bp, 10 predicted proteins | sample AntAceMetag02UKJ_FD_69789 | JGI IMG/M metagenome (GOLD analysis project Ga0075117, IMG submission 69789) | Saline lake microbial communities from Ace Lake, Antarctica - Antarctic Ace Lake Metagenome 02UKJ | ecosystem: Environmental > Aquatic > Non-marine Saline and Alkaline > Saline | place... | reverse complement strand
CCAGACGATTCGGCCATTAATTTATCAAAACGAATTTTCGATAAAGTGGTAAACGAAGAAAGGGATCCTACTAAAAAAGCTCTTCTAATGCTCAAAGTCGAAGTACAAAACCTATTTGGGTAGCTCGTCGATATATTAAATAGTAAATTTTGGAAACTTAAAAAGGGATAAATTATGGCAGTTACATCAAAATATTTAGCAATATTTATTTTAGGAGCCGCCGCAGTGGTAGCCATGCATAAATATCTTCAAAAAGATGAAGGCGAAAAGCTAATGGAAGACCTAAAGGTAAAAGGAAACGAATTAAAAGAGGACGCCGAAAATGTCATTGACAAGGCATCCGAGTACTTTGAAGAGCTAAAAGGGGAGGCTTCCAGCAAGTTATCTGATACTCTATCTCTACTAAAAGGAAAATTCCCTGGAGTAGAAGATATGATTCAAGACTTATTAGGAAGTACAAAGGCGACGATCCCTAAGGATCCTATCTCTTAAGCTAGGACTAATGGAAATTATGAAAAGGCTGTCTTCTTACGAAGGCCGCCTTTTTTTGTCTTTTAAAAGGCGTATTGAAGTCCTAATATTTGGACGCCACTTTAGTTGATCGGAGCCTAAACTGTTACCTTTTTTCATAGTAATGGTTTCCCATGGGGCTAGTATAAATCCACTGGCTTTCTAGAGGTAGGCCTCCCACCATCTTTCGTTTGGTAGCGGCTCTTCAGAAACTTTGAAGGTTTGACCAATTTTTGGTAAAACTACCTTGACATCTTGTTTTTCGGCTTCAGCGGTGGCTCTTTCTACAGATTCTGTCCAATGATGAAAAGCTAGTGTGAAGGCTCCCCAGTGAATTGGAATCATTTGGGATGCTTGGATATCCTTAGTGGCAGTTATGGTTTCTTCAGGGGTCATATGAATATTATCCCATTGTTTGTTATACTGGCCGCATTCCATCATAGAGAAGTTGAATGGGCCATATTTCTCACCAATTTCTTTGAAGTGGGGGCCATAACCACTGTCACCGCTAAAGAATATATTATCTGTTGTTCCTTTAATGACCCAAGAAGCCCACAGTGTTTTAAATCTATCACCTACGCCTCTTCCTGAGAAGTGTCTTGCTGGTGTACATGCTAGATTCAAACCTTTGAACTGGCCCTCTTCCCACCAATCAAATTCTTTTATTAAAGCAGGGCTAACACCCCATTTAATGAGGTGATTTCCTAAACCTAATGGCACATAATACTGGCCTACTTTTTCTTTTAATAATAAGATAGATGGGTAGTCCAGGTGGTCGTAATGGTCATGCGAAAATATAACTAGATCTATTTTTGGCAAATTTTCAATTTGTATAGGCAATTCACTGCTGTAACGAGGGCTTCCTAACTGTTTAATTGGTGACGGGGAGGGACCAAACATAGGGTCAATGAGGATTTTGAGGCCGTCAATCTCTAATAGAAAAGTAGAATGGCCAAACCAAGTAAGGTACGTGCCAGCTCCTAATCTTTTCTGTATGCCTAGGGAGTCTAATTTTTCTACTGGAATATCTACCTTAGGCTCTCTGCTAGACCTGTTAAAGAATTCAGGCAGCATTTTTAGAGCCTTCCAGGTATCCATGTCCATATTGGTTTCGGTGGCATTCATGAAGACGCCATCTTTGAAATTCTTCGACGTCGAATATGTTTCTACTTGTTCTTTATTAGCCTTTCCTCCAAAGACTGGGTTGAACTTAATAAACAGGAAAGTACCTAAAAATACTAAGGCTATGAGGCCTAGAATAGAAACCAATATCATTTTGAGTGCTTTTTTCATAGAAATACTATTACGTAAAGAAGCTTAGGTGATACGCTAAAGTTCCCTGAAATTTTTAATTAATGAGGACTCAAAAAATCACTTTGAAGTATTTGCTGCAATGAACCCGCGATGAGAGCCGTGGTGTATGCGTCAGAATGCCAATTAATGATATTTCTAAGAGCTGTACCACCCGTAAAATAAATGCCACCATTCCAAGAAGTACCTTCTTCCGATCTGTTTTGATGATTTAAAAGGTAACGCAGCGGTTGATTTATTTTTTCAATAGCTACAGGAATAGCTATTTCTTTTAAATCCAATAAAGCATGCAAGGCATAAGCGGTAGATTGTATGGTATCGCCATTATTTACCCATTTTCTGCTAAAATAGAGGCCATCGGGTGTTTGAACTTGGCTTAAAAAGGCTGCACATTTTTCTGCCGCAGGTTGTAGTTCTTTGGCTCCGCTCTTGTAGGCTCTGGCAACAGCGTAGGGCAAGTGAAAAGCATTGGGATAGTAAACCCCCGCGGTACTCCACATGTCTCTGTCTACCATTCTGTTTAGCATTTGGGTGGTACCCAAATTCGAAGGAGAAGCTTTTAGCTGACCACTTTGGCCTAGGTAGGTCAAAATATTGGCATTCATAATAGGATCTACGTCGTTAGCACCCCATAGAACCCAAGGCTCATAAGAGCGTGGGTAAGCAGAACTGCTGGCGAGGAAGATGCTTAGTACGAACAAGTAGCTATGTATGGGCGTCCAAATTCCATATTTATGTTCTTCCTTTAACCATGCAAGGTAGGCTCCAGGATTCTTTTTATTATGGAAAAGATAGTTGTACGAATTCCTGTTTAGCCTTTTCTTATCTGTCCAGGCTTCAAAAACAGAGGCCGAGGCATAGCTCAAAGTATCCTTGAAAATGATATTATCATACCAAGTGGCTAGGTTGGCCTGATTGGTGTCATCTGCGTCATTAGTGACGTTCAACATTTTTTGAACAAATCTGTCCTTCGATTTGAAATTCGTAGGTCTTCTTACGAGTTGAATACCCTTCTTTGTTCCGAAAAATTTATGGTTCTTATCAGGAGGTAGAGGCTTCCAGAAGTTATATTCTAAGCCTGTTGCATAGGTTTTTACTTCATTGTAGGCATGGTCTAAAACAGGTTTAAGCTCTGTCAGCGACGTGTCTCTTAGATAAATTTCGGCCAAGAAATTATGAATGGCCGATATGGTAAAACAATCTGAATCCAGTGCTTTTTGTTTTTTACCTATAAATAGGCCTCCGTAAGATCCATGTAGACAGGCCACTCGCCGGCGTATTGTTCGCCATCAATGGTGCTATCAACTTGAGAATTTATCAGGAAATCTATGGAGGACTTAAATGCATCTTCTACTTCAGCCCTTGTTTGAGCCCAAAGCGTGTTGGTAAATAAAAGGAGTAACAGTACTTTTTTTTGCAGAAACTGACTCAATGAATGATTTCGGCTTTACACCACTAAATTATTTTTTTCCAATGAAATTGTATGCTTTAAATCTACTTTATCGGATAAATAAACGAGGAAAGCAGGTGATTGTAAGTTAAGATAATGTGTGCGTAGCCCGAGGGAACATAGAGGTGATACCCCTCAAGGGATACTATACCATGAAGGAAACCTTACATCTTTTAGGCTCCAATAAGAATAGAAAACGGTTAAAGGAAGCTGTAGCAATAGGGGACGCTGATATTTAAGAAAACCTTAAAATTGCTTAGCACTATAATGATTGTTTGTTGGGACATAAATGCCTAGCAAAATAGTACTTTTTGGCAAGCATAGGTGAGAAAATGGTTAAGCGAACAAACAGGCTTCTAAAGGGCTGTTTACGACCGCGATTTGGCAAGGTAAACCAGAGGCTTCAAAGGTCAATTTGTGGAGTTATTTGTCCTAGAATTACAGATGAACATCGCTTAGTTTACCATGCCTATAATAGCCGAATCCACGTTTTGCAGTGTTTCATCATTTAATACGGAAAACGAAACTTTCTTTACTTATACACACACAAGTAAGCAGTCTGTGCCACTACTTTAGCTTGAAATGAGGAGTCACCAATAACATTAAAAGAAGCTCCTTTTTCAAAAGTCTTCCATTCGGTTTCATTGGGTAATAAGACTGTTAATGCACCTTGAATAACGGTCATCACTTCTGGAGCAGCGGTACCAAACTTATATTCCCCAGGCTCCATGACACCTATGGATGACTTACCTTCTGTTGTTTCATAGCCAAGAGATTTTACTCTGCTTTCAAAATATTCGCTTGATTTTATCATTACTTTCTGCTTTTAATTGGTATAAAAATCTTTCTTCTTTTTGGTCCATTGTTGAATGTGGGAGACTTTATAACGAGAGAATTAGCATTGTTCAACTGACTTTTACCCTTACGCTACTTCTACTTTTAGTACTAAAACATACTCCTCCATTTCTATCTCACTGGCATCCGTTATTGAGCCAATAACCTCTAAAGAAATCGCCTGAACTTCTTCTGAAATATAGGCTACGTTTGCAGAGATGGCCGCTGCCAATTCCTCGTTGTTGTTCTGAAGCTGGATCTTTATTTTATCTGTCACTTCGAAACCTGTATCCTTACGGTAGTTTTGAATTTTATTGACAAAGTCTCTCGCGATCCCTTCATACTTTAATTCCTGAGAAATATGAACATCCAGAGCCACGGTAAAGTTTCCCTCTTGAGCAGTGAGGTAGCCAGGAAGGTCTTGAGTTAATATCTCTACGTCAGAAAGTTCTATTTCTCCAGCAGGTAGCGTGAGTTTACCATTTGCTTCTAGCTCTTTAATGGCATCAGTGTCCATGGAAGAAATGGCTGCCGCTACCACTTTCATATTCTTTCCGTATTTGGGCCCCAAGGCTTTAAAATTTGGCTTTACTTTTTTGCTCAAAACACCAGAAGCGTCGTCTAAATATTCTATCGATTTAATATTAACTTCGGTTTTGATAAGGTCTTCTACGGAAGTAATTTGTGTTCTAACTTTCTTAGAAAGAACAGGGATTAATATTTTGGACAGCGGCTGACGCACCTTTAGTTGGTTTCCTTTTCTAAGGCCATGCACCATAGAGCTGAGTCTTTGAGCATAATCCATGGATTCTTGAAGATTTGCATCTATCCAAGCGGTATTAGCTTTTGGGAAATCTGACAGATGAACGGAAAGTTTCTCCGAATCGCCTACCAAGTTTTTGTACAACCAGTCGCTATAAAAAGGAGCTATTGGAGACATCAGCTGTGAAACCGTTTTAAGGCAAATGCCCAAGGTTTCGTAAGCCAATTTCTTATCATCGCTTAATTCACCTTTCCAGAAACGTCTTCTTCCCAAACGGACATACCAGTTAGAAAGCTGATCTGTTACGAAGTTTTGAATGGCTCTACCTGCTTTAGTCGGCTCGTAGGTTTCGTAGGCCTCGTCTACTTCCTCAATAAGTGATTGGAGCTTAGAAAGTACCCATTTGTCTAATTCAGTGGCTTTTTTGAGATCTATTTCACCAGTAAATGTATAATTGTCAAGGTTGGCATATAGAGCAAAAAAGTTATAGGTATTCGTCAAGGTTCCGAAGAACTTGTTTCTCACCTCTGTTATACCTGCCAAGTTGAATTTAAGGTTATCCCATGGCTGAGCATTGGTAATCATATACCATCGAGTAGGGTCGGCACCATAGTCTTTTAAAGTAGTAAATGGATCTACGGTGTTTCCGAGTCTTTTAGACATCTTATTGCCTTTGGCATCCAAAACTAATCCCGTAGAGACTACATTTTTAAAAGCTATGGAGTCAAACAGCATCCCAGAAATGGCGTGTAGTGTAAAGAACCAGCCTCTGGTTTGGTCTACACCTTCAGAAATGAAATCTGCTGGGTATGCAGTTCCTTCTTCTACTTTGTCTTTATTATCAAATGGATAATGCCACTGGGCATAAGGCATAGCACCAGAGTCAAACCAAACATCTATCAGGTCAGCCTCACGGAACAGGACTTTCCCAGAATCTGAAACGAGGTAGACATCGTCTACATAAGGTCTGTGCAAATCTTCTTTCCCCTCTTTTAGGAGAGATAAGAAAATTTCATTCTTTGTTTTTTGCTCAGAGCTTAATGCTTCACTAGACTGAGCTTTAATGATTTCGTTCTCCAATTCTTTTTGAGAACCAATACAGATTTGTTCTTCGGCCTCATTTCGCCAAATAGGAAGTGGGGTTCCCCAATACCTAGAACGTGATAGATTCCAGTCAACTAGGTTTTCAAGCCAGTTTCCAAAACGCCCGGTTCCCGTAGATTCTGGTTTCCAGTTGATTTGCTTATTGAGTTCTACCAGTCTGTCTTTCACAGCTGTGGTCTTAATAAACCAGCTATCTAAAGGGTAGTATAAAATAGGCTTATCTGTACGCCAGCAGTGCGGGTAGGAGTGCACATACTTCTGAACGTTGAAGGCTCTGTTTTCTTCTTTAAGTTTAATAGAGATACGCTCATCCACAGAGAGGTATTTGTCTCTATGTTGCTTTTTAGTTTCAGCTAGTTTTTCCTCCTCTGTATAGTATTCTGCTTTCACATATTCCAAGGCAAAGTCAGTGACTTCTTTCACAAAACGGCCCTTTTTGTCTACCAGAGGTGCATCTTTTCCGCTTTCATCTTTAATCATGATAGCAGGAATGCCATTTTGCTGAGCTACTCTAAAGTCATCTGCTCCAAAAGTTGGTGCCGTATGAACCACACCTGTACCATCTTCAGTTGTTACAAAATCTCCAATGATAACCCTAAAAGCTTCTTCTTCTGGCTGTACATACGGGAATAATTGTTCGTAATTAATCCCTTCTATTTCGGAGCCTTTATAGGTGGCTAATACTGTCCATGGCAATGCCTTTTTATTAGAATCCGCAAAGCCTTCAAAATCTCCGTCTTTTGCCTTTTCTGAGAAATATTTGCCAATCAAATCTTTGGCTAAAACCACATTAGAAGGTAAGAATGTATACGGATTAAAGGTTTTTACTAAAGCGTATTCAATGTTTTTACCTACTGTCAATGCCGCGTTTGAAGGTAAAGTCCAAGGTGTGGTGGTCCAGGCTAAAATAAAGACTTCGTCAGTGCCAGCTGCATCAAAAAGTTTCTGAGACTTAGCATCCTTTTTAACTTTGAACTGGGCGGTCATAGATGTGTCTGTTACATCTTGATAGGCTCCAGGTTGGTTAATTTCGTGAGAAGATAAACCCGTTCCCGCAGCAGGAGAGTAAGGTTGGATGCTATATCCCTTATAGAGGAGGTCTTTGTCGTAAAGTTTTTTTAGTATACTCCAAACAGATTCAATGTATTCATTTTTATAGGTGATATAGGGGTCATCCATATCTACCCAGTAGCCCATTTTATCGGTCATGTCTTGCCACATGTCCGTATAACGCATGACTGCTTCACGGCATTTTTGATTGTATTCGGCTACAGATATTTTCTTGCCAATATCTTCTTTGGTGATGCCCAGTTCTTTTTCAACCTTGAGCTCGACTGGTAAACCATGGGTATCCCAACCTCCTTTACGATTGACTTGAAAACCTTTGAGCGTTTGGTATCGGCAAAAAATATCCTTGATAGTTCTGGCCATAACGTGGTGAATACCAGGTGTTCCATTGGCGGAAGGGGGGCCCTCAAAAAAAGTAAACGTAGGATTCCCTTCACGCTCAGATATAGACTTTTTGAAGATATCTTCTTTTGTCCAAAATGCTAAGACCTCTTCAGCCACATCGGCATAATTTACCGATTTATACTCAGGATATTTCATTAAAAATGAACCGCTAAAAGTGTAAAAAAACAAACCAGAAATCCAGTTTTTCGAATAGTGGGCAAAGATAGGGAATTAGGAATTATAAAGGATTTAAACAGTCCATATATGGTATATTTGTAGCTAAAGTTTTTTGATGGCAACTATTCTTGAGTCTATTTATTCCGTATTCATTAGAGTCTTTGGTTTTGCCCTGAAGGTGGCCTCCTTGTTTGGGAGTAAAGCTAAAAGCAGGGCACAGCATCAAAACAATTGGAAGACGGTATCCCATAAGAGGAATTTGGACAAAAAGCTAGCTTGGTTTCACTGTGCTTCTCTAGGCGAGTTTGAACAAGGGCGTCCTTTGATAGAAGGCTTCAAAAAGAAATATCCTAACTATCAGATTTTACTGACATTCTTTTCGCCATCTGGTTATGAGGTGCGTAAGGATTATCAAGAGGCCGAGATGGTTTGCTATCTGCCGCTAGACTTAGCTCAAAATGCCAATGACTTTTTGGATGTCTTAAAACCTGATATTGCCTTTTTTGTTAAATATGAATTTTGGAGGAATTTCATTCTGGGTCTAAAGCAGAGGAGTATTCCAATTATTTCTATTTCTGCTATTTTTAGGGAGGACCAATTGTATTTCAAGCCTTGGGGGCGTTTCATTAAAAAACCACTTTTGGCTATCGATTACTTCTTTGTTCAAAATGAGCTTTCTGGACAGCTTTTAGAACGAATAGGCCTGAGTAATTATAATGTAGCAGGAGATACTCGTTTTGATAGGGTGGCAGATGCCTTGAAAAACATTAAAGAAATTTCCAGTGTCACCAAATTTAAAGGCGACTCCAAATTAATGGTTTGTGGCTCGGTTTGGGAGGAAGATATGCAGGTAATTATTCCATTAATAAATACATCTGTAGACTTGAAATTCATTATAGCTCCTCATGAGATAAAAGAGAAGCAAATCTCTGATTGGGAAAGTCGAATGACAGGGGAATCTGTCGTAAGGTTTTCAAAAATAGGAGGGGAGACGGACTTAGCTTCTTATGATATTTTGATAATAGATAATATTGGGATACTATCATCTCTTTATCAGTATGGAGATTTTGCTTTTATTGGTGGCGGCTTTGCCACCGGTCTTCATAACATTTTAGAAGCGGCCACTTTTGGAATGCCTATATTTTTTGGTTTCAAAGCGTACCATAAATTTCAAGAGGCTCATGATCTCATTCAAGAAAAAGGGGCTTTTGCTGTAAGAGATACGAAACAGGTTGAAAAGGTTATGGAGCAACTTTTGGCTGACAATAAGCTCTATCAATCCACCAAAAAAACGACAGCTCAATACGTAAAAAATCACACCGGGGCTACCGATGTGATTTTAGAATGGCTAGAAATTCAAGTTTGACTAAACGTTAAATTTAGCTTTAAGGTAATCTAAACTCATTTTATACGCAGTTTTAGCGGCTTCTGGGTCATGTTTTGGGTTGCTAGGATTCGCAAAACCATGCACCGCATCAAAGATTTTATAAGTGAGTTTTTTGCCAGCTTTTTCCATATTGTCGGCAAACTTCTCAATTATCTCCTGGCCTATCCATTTTTCTGTGGCAAAAAGACCTAAAACATCCGAGCTTAACATTTTTAACTGGGCCACATCATTTACGGGCATACCATAATACATGACAGAACCCACGCTTTGCTGGCCATTCACTAGAGCAGATTTAAGAGAAAGTCCTCCTCCAAAACACCAGCCTACGCTGGCTATTTTGGCATCTTTTCCGGCATATGAAAGTCCAACCTTCATGATTGTTTCCAGTCTTTTTTGGTCTGCTCCCTGCATGAGCTTGCCTGCCTCGCTTGGATTGGCAGTTACTTTACCATCATACATATCCAGTGCTAGCACATTTACATGGGCCCCTAAGTCTGAAAAATATTTATCGGACTGGTTTCGAATATTATCATTTAGTCCCCACCATTCTTGATAAACAAAAAGCCATTGATTACTTTCTACTTTGGACTTAATAAAATAAGCACCCACATTCTTACCGTCGGCTGCTTTTAAAGTTATTTCTTGTCCAAGCCCATTAAAATCAAAGGCTAAAGGAGAAGGGTGCATATTGATAAATTCTGGATCGCTCACAAAATCGGCCATACTGGAAGGCATAACACTGTGACATAAAGTGATGTCTTTTTTAACAGGGCCTTCTGAAAGTTGGCCCCAAAAAGGCCAAAGAATAAGAAAGGAGAGTGAAATTAATTTTAGCATTTGGTTTAAGTTTAATGGTCGTTTTTAATGTGTTTTCCAATAATATCTTCCCCCCAGTCATTGGTTAGATCTCTCACTACGGAATGCACATGATTGTTATTGTTTTGGGTGCAGTCATACTCAATGAGAATAACAGGATTATGAATCCTATAGTAGTGACCTTCCCCTCTTTTTTCGCCACCCATCCATACGAAATGAAGGTTTTCAAGACCCGCAGCTTCCATTTTTAACATAAGTTCATTTGCAAACCCAATTGGAGCTCTTTGGATGTGATGACTTATTATTTTTAAAAGAGCCTTTTGTTGGGCCTTATTCATAGCAGTGAAAGGCAAACCTTCGTTTTGAGTTATTTCAGCTTTAGCATTATTGGCCGTTACCATATCGGCTGGGGCCTTTTTATTGATTTTGGCCTGTGCATGCTGTTCGGTATTTAAAGATGCCAAGAAGGAAAAGCCCATCTCGGTCTCTGCTTTTAAAACTTCAGTGCCTTCAGTAACGGGCATGCCTGCTGGTACTACCGCAGGGTTTGTTCCAAAAAAGAGGGGAGTGGCAGAAGATATTTTACCACTTTTGGAAGCATAGTTCAATGAAAGATGATGCCCTTCTATCCTCCAAGCCCATGTTTCATTCGCGTCTGGTGTTCCAAAAAACGAGAAGTAATACTTCTGCGGGTCTCTGTGGTCGCTATCTGTCGGCCTTTTTTCTAAAACGTGTAACACGCCTTCTAGCTGCATGATGGCCAGAGCCGTTTTGGCTCCTTTATCGCTTAATGAAGCATGAAGGATGTCCATGGCCATTTTCTTTTGGTGGTCAGAGAGTTTTCTATAGTCTAAACCTTTTCGTGGTACGGGTGTGTAAAACCAGTTTTTCCTTTCAGCACTTTGGTAAGGGAATAAGGTTTCTGCCTTTAGCTCGTCATTTAAAGTATTGATAAATGATTTAGAGGCTTCTAATACTTTAGTATTGCTGTTTTTTTGACCAACACATGATAAGCTTAATAGCGTAATAAAAAGAACAAGGGTATTTTTCATAATATATAGGGTTGAATAATTATTCAATCTATATATATTGGATGAAATTAAAAATACCTTTGAGTTTAAAAACAATTTTAGATGATTGTCAGTATCATTGGTTCTGGAAATATTGCATGGCACCTCACGCATGTTTTAGAAGAGAACGGTATTCGTTTAGCGGAGCTTTCCCTTCGGAATAAAGCGAATGCTGCCTCCATAACTGGGTATCTCTATGATGTGCAAATAAAAACAGACCTTGATTTTCGGCAAAGCCCTTCTAGTGTTTTTATTTTAGCAATTTCTGACAACGGGGTAAGGTCGGTCTCTGAAGAAATAAAGCTGCCTCCTAAAGCTATTTTAGTGCATACTTCTGGGGCCCTTGGTATGAATGCCCTTCTAGGTACATTGGAGAGGAATCCTTCTGCAAAGCTTGGTGTATTTTATCCTCTGATGACCTTCACGAAGGGTATCAAAGTAGACTTCAGAGATGTGCCGATGTGTATTGAAGGTGAAGACGAAACCACTTCTAAGTTTTTGAAAAAGATGGCTTACTCAATCAGTGAGAAAGTCCAAATGGTAAATTCGCATCAAAGGAGTGTGTTGCACGTCGCCGCTGTTTTTGCTTGCAATTTCACGAATCATTTATGGGCTCTTAGCAAAGAAATCGCAGAAGAGGAAGAGTTGGATTTTGACCTATTGAAACCCCTTATTCAGGAAACCTTTGTCAAAGGAATGAAGGCGAAACACCCTGCAGAAGTACAGACTGGCCCAGCCATACGAGATGATCATGAAACCATTTCAAAGCATTTGGCATTGATAAGGGACGACCAAGACTTAATGGAAGTATATAATTCGGTAACTAAAAGTATTCAAAATTGGCATCAATGAAGTATTTGAGTTTATTATTTGTGCTTTTGATAGCATGCAATTCAGGTCAAAAGGAAGGAACGAAAGAGGAAACCCCGATTGGCTTCAATCCTCGGGCAGAAATTCCTGCAACTATCACTTATTTAGGTTTGAAAGAGCCGATCAATATTTTATCAGAGAATGAGGTAGGAGCAGCACCAACGGGCATGGTATCTATCCCTGGGGGCAATGTGAGAATAGGTTCCGAAGAAGGCTTCGACCATGAAAGACCTATGTTTTGGGCCACAGTAAGTCCATTTTATATGGATAAATCTCCAGTAACAGTAGGAGAATTTAGAACTTTTTTAGAGGCTACGGATTATCAAAGCGAAGCTGATAAATTTGGAAATGCAGGTATTATTCATGAAACCACAGCCAAAAACTGGATCCTGAAAGATGGGGCAAACTGGGAGTATCCGTTGGGCACGGACTTACCTAAATCGCCAGATAATCATCCGGTGACACAGGTCTCATGGAATGATGCCAATGCTTATGCCGCTTGGGCAGGTAAGCGTTTGCCTCATGAAATAGAGTGGGAGCATGCAGCCAGAAACGGCGTGAATAGTAGAGACATTTATGCTTGGGGGAATGAAATTAGTGTTAGCGGGAAATACCTGGCGAATGTATGGCAGGGTACTTTTCCTGATTATAATGATAATATAGACCTCTTTACAGAGACCTCTCCAGTAGGAAACTTTGGCCAAAGCCCCTTAGGACTAACAGACCTCTCTGGCAACGTGTGGGAGTGGTGTTCTAATTATCACTTTGATTATAGATCCTTGATAATGGATGATGTACCCTCTAAATTTAAAGGCGAAAAAGCGGAACGAGGAGGCTCTTTTTTATGTGAGCCCAGCTGGTGTCATGGATACAGGGTGTCTGGAAGGTCCTCTTCTACCCCAGAAACAAGCCTTTTTCATTTAGGATTTAGATGTGTAAAAGATATACTTTAAGACTTTGTAAGATAAGGACTAGCCTAGTGGCGAATT
>Ga0075117_1001827_pt1 | contig 12754 bp, 10 predicted proteins | sample AntAceMetag02UKJ_FD_69789 | JGI IMG/M metagenome (GOLD analysis project Ga0075117, IMG submission 69789) | Saline lake microbial communities from Ace Lake, Antarctica - Antarctic Ace Lake Metagenome 02UKJ | ecosystem: Environmental > Aquatic > Non-marine Saline and Alkaline > Saline | place... | reverse complement strand
GATATTCTTGGGCTTACAGAGCTTTGAGGTGGTGGTTAGTTTTGGTCGGCAGCGTTTCCGTGAGCGGTTCTTCCAGCAAGAATTCTGGTACTTACCCCAGGCAATTACGGCATTATCGTTCGCCCGGCCACTCTCATTCCTTACCAGTCACGCTTCTGATATCAACGGAGGAGGAATTGAGTCCCTACGTGACAAAGTTTGGAATGTAATTGGTAGTTACATCTACACCATTATTCCTGTCTTTGGACTGGCCGTGTTTGGAATTGGAGCTTGTTTTGTTGCACATCCATTAATCGGTATTGCAGCAACTGCGTACACAGTGACTGAGTTAGCACTTGGACGAATGAACAATCTATTTATTCAAAAAGAAATGCTACCTGTGGTTAATCTAATCAAACGCTGGGATCGTCGGATGTCTGAATGGTGGCACAATCTAGATCACATCAAATACCAAGGAGTTGAAACTAAAATCCTAGGCTTGATTCACGATGAGATTCAGGTGGCACTAGAAGGGGACGACAAAGTATGGCGCATCTACTATGCTTGGTGGATAGCTATCCGTCAGACGATAGGACTGGTGTTTCTTGTGACTATCTACGCTGCGACTGGCTACTTTGTCTACAACGGCATGGTCAGCGGGGCAAATGGTGTGTTGGTATTTTTCTCGCTGCTTAAGGTAAGCGTGAACCTACGCAACCTCAGTGACCAGCAACGTGACGTACAGTTCAATCTAGCGAGTATTGCAAAATATCGCCGGACACTGAAAAGATCTGTACCGTGGTTGTATAATGTCGGACAAGATTTTACCGACAGCAACATTGCGCTCACGTTTGATAGCGTCAGTCACCGAGTACAAATCGAGGGTGAGGAAGCTAAACTCATCTTGCGTGATGTCTCACTGTCCATTCCAGCTGGAATGAAAGTGGGAATCGTGGGTCCAAGCGGTGCAGGCAAATCACAACTGATGAGCCTGCTGGTGCGAGCCGCCGATCCAGAGTCGGGGCGGGTACTGGTCAACAACCAAGACTTACGCGACTTAAAACTAGAATCGCTCCTGCGTTATTACGGAGTGATTATGCAAAAGAGCGAACCGTACGAGGACACCATCCTCGGCAACTTGCTGTTTGGAGTATCGCACTTTGACCTACCGGTGGCATACGAAAACATGCCGCCAAATGAACAAACCGTACTGTTGGGTGAGGCTAACGCCGCCCTTAAAAAAGCTGGTTTGGATGTTGCTACGTTTCCACAAGGAATACTGACCAACATCGGATACAAAGGCACGAAACTTTCAGGTGGACAGCAACAGCGATTACAAATCGCCGCGGCTCACCTGAAACTAGCGATGAGTATCAATCGCCCTCGGTTGATTCTGGCCGATGAACCAACTGCTTCACTTGATTCTCTGTCAGAATTAACGGTAATGGAACATCTGCAGGAAAACCTACCTGACGGCACAACTATGCTTATGGTGGCGCACCGTCTTTCGACGGTCGCTAACATGGATAAAATTGTGTTCGTCCGACCACTGGCTGCGTGTGCTAAAGACACGGAGCAAGTAACCATGCACGATTCACTGGCCGAACTGTACGAAGCCGAAGCACTCTTTCGAGAGATGGCCGACGCTCAAAAATTCGTCCCAGAGGGAATCAGGCGAGTTGCCTAAAAACCAAAAGCCCGGCTCACGCGCCGGGCTTTTTTCCTGTCTGGTTATAGCTAGCCATACAACTCACTATGACTGCCGATTTTTATAAATAAGGCTGTTTCTTCATCTAGTAACTGATAAATCATTCGCATGTCTCCGGTGGCGTTAATGCTGTAACAGTTCGCGTATGTCCCGCGTAAACCATGATTGTTTAGAATCGGATCAGTCGGATTGACTGAAAATAACTGGAGGCGAGCTTTAGCTTTTGACTTGGTAGCGGCAGGGAGTTTTTTATATTGTTTCTCAAACTGACGATGTACATGGACAATCATAAACTATCGAGATAATCACCAATTTCCTTTGGGCCAGATAATGCCGGCGACATATTTTTGCCAGTTTTTATATCTACCTCAACTTCAGCGATAATCCGCTCGAGTGCCGGAGTCATGGTCGGCACCGCCGAAAATGAAATACTCCGCGTCCGGATAAACTCCTTGAGAAAAGCATTGATCACCCCCGACAAGGGCAGCCCCAACTCACGCGCAATTTCTTGCGCCGATTCTTTCACCTCTTTATCAGCCTTAATATTGATCATCGTTTTCATAAGTCCATTGTATATATAACAGACTTATTGTCAACCATGAACCTGTCGCTGAGATAAACTGCTGGACATCCAATGTCCAGCAGTTAGGATTGTTTTTATATTTTGATAAAATAAGGATATGCCTCCCATCCCACTGCTTACAAAATTACAACTACTCGAAGGAACTATAACTGCCCTTGGTGTTGGAACCAAGGACGGCAAAATTGCGTACAGTTAGTCCGACTTGGCTTCAGGGTTGATGCAATTGATGTTGAGCCACTGACAGAAGAAGTACATGGCATTAATTTCGAATAAGTTTCGTTGGAAACTTTTTTAGAGAAAAATACGAAACGATACGACATCGTTATTGCCCGACACGTTCTACCGTTTACCAGTGATCCACTGACACTGATTACAAAACTAAACACTATTGCCAATATCTTTGTCTTTACTTGTTTTGGACCGACAGACGACTGGAAAGATGAGGATTACATCATCACGCTGACCAAAGATGAGCTGCACGATTTATTTGCACCAAATACAATCAAACATTATTCGGAAACATTTGAAGAAACAAAAACCTATAAAGGAGGCAGCAAATTTTGGCACTATCATACGTTTGTAACTGGTAACCGAGCGTTATTTCCGCTCAAAATCTGGCCGTGCTATCATGTCCTGCACATGACTAATTTCCCGATCACTCCCACCAACCTCCCATACACCGAAGGACTAAATGAACCGCAGCGCCAAGCGGTGTTACACACTGAGGGACCGCTGATGGTGCTAGCTGGAGCGGGGTCTGGCAAGACTCGAGTGATCACCCACCGGATTGTGCATCTCATCCACCAAGGGATTGCGCCGCACAATATCCTGGCGATGACATTTACCAACAAATCAGCTGGTGAGATGCGGGAGCGGGCGATTGCTTTGACTAAAAAATACCCCCCTTCTAATCGAGCAGTGATCGACAGCATGCCAGTAGTTACTACTTTCCACGCGTTGGGGGTCCGGTTACTGCGCGAGTTCCATGAAGCGGTTGGACTACGTCGGCACTTCACCATCTATGATCGCAGCGACAGCCAAAAAGCGGTGAAACAGGGAATCGAGCAAGTCGGCTATAACCCCAAAGAATTCGAACCCCGCAAAATCCTGTCGATGATCAGTCGCGCCAAGGGAGACGCGATGACACGTTTGGCATACAGCGACGCCGCTTCATCGTTTCTCGAAGAAGTAGTAGCCCAAGTGTGGGAGAAATACGAAGACATCCTGCACAAAGAACAGTCACTTGATTTTGATGATCTCTTGGTCAAGATGTTGCGGATGCTCGAGGATAATAAAACCATTCGGGAACGACTCCAACAACGCTACCAGTACATCCACATCGACGAGTACCAAGACACCAACAAAGTCCAGTTCCGGATTGCTGAACTACTCGCCGGTGACGCCCACAATATATGTGTAGTGGGGGACATCGACCAGTGCTTGGTAGGTGACACACTGGTAACAATGAGTGACAGCAGCCAGAAACCAATTAAACAAGTAAAGTTAGGCGAACAGGTGTTATCAAACTACGGCAGCGGTGATTACCGGCCGGCCGCAGTTACCAAAGTGCACACTAATACTCCCAAGACCGATTTGGTCACCATCAAAACAGAAGCGGGACGCACTCTCACCTGCACTCCGCACCACTTACATTTTGCCGGGTATCGACTGGACATCTCACCTCAACTGCATTATGTGTACCTGATGCGCAGAGACGGTATCGGATACAGACTAGGCACGTCGTCGGTCTACACCAAAGGTCAAGTCAAACCAATGCTTGGGTTTGTCCAGCGACTGAACCAAGAACATGGCGACGCAATCTGGGTGCTCGCAACCTACAATACCGTCAACCAAGCCCGCGCAGCAGAATACGAACTATCCCTGCGCTACCAGATTCCGACCATTCCATTTGTCGCCAGGAAAGGTGTCAGTACTGGCGGCTACGTGCACAATCAGATTGCTCTTGATAAGATTTTTGCACAGTTTGACACGGCTGCTAGCGCCACCAAACTACTCAAATCATTTCACTTGCAAACTACCTACCCACATCATCGACCACAAGTAAGCAAAAGCAATCGACAAAACGTCCTCGTCACGCTGTGTGGAGACCATCGTGGAGCCACGCCAATGCACCGGATTAGTGTCGCTGGTAGTTCACCCCACACCAAACAAATTTTAGAGCAAGCTGGGTATTCCATTAGATCAGCCAAGATCGGTTCAAAGAGTTGGCGCTATGAAACCTGCGATCAGTCGTATCAGAAAATCTGCACAGTCGTCAAACAATTACAAACCTTGCTGCCAGACGCGATTGTAATCGAGCAAGGAAGACTAGGGACTCAAACAAATGTCCGTAATAAAAACTCGCTCCCAGTACTGCCAGCTGCATCAGTCCGGCCAGGGATGGTTATGTTTGCAGCAGACGGTACGTACGACATCGTCACAACCGTGACCCACGGTACCAAAACACAACCAGTATTTGATCTCACTATCACCCCAACCCACAACTTTATCGCTAACGGAATTGTGACCCACAACTCTATCTATAGTTGGCGAGGGGCAGACATCAAAAACGTTCTACAATTCGAACGCCACTTCCCGAACTCGACCACGATCCTACTCGAAGAAAATTACCGTAGTACCCAGACCATCATCGCGGTGAGTAACGACATCATCAAGAAAAATAAAAACCGGGTGGAAAAAAATGTATTCACCAATAATACGCAGGGCGACAAAATCACATTGTACGCTGGCATGACTGGGTACGACGAAGCGGAGTACGTGGCCCTGACCGCCAAGTCACTCATTGCAGACGGTGCCGAGCCGTCGTCAATCGCGGTGTTGTATCGAACCAACTTTCAATCCCGCGCTCTCGAGGAAGCGTTTCTTAATTTCGAAGTACCATACCAGTTACTCGGGACAAAGTTCTTTGAACGACGAGAAGTCAAAGACGTACTGTCGTACCTACGCCTGGCCCTGAACCCAGGCAGTAACGCCGACCTCTCTCGCGTGATCAACAACCCTACCCGTGGGATTGGGAAAGTCACCATGCTCAAAGTCATCGCGGGCGACCGAGCCAGTCTGAACGCCGGAGCAATTGCCAAAGTGCAAAAGTTCGACAACATCATGATGGACATTGCTAAGGCCGCCACTGAGAAAAAACTGTCTGACACGATCAAGTTCATCATGAAGCGATCCGGGCTCGAGGAGCAGTTCATCGAGGAAGGAACTGAGGAGGCGATGGAACGGATTGAGAACCTCCGCGAGCTGGTAACACTCGCCAGTCGGTTTGACACAGTCGACCCGAACGAAGCCATCGAACAGCTACTAGAGACCGCCGCCCTCCAGAGCGACCAAGACGAAATAAAAGACAAAGAGGAACTCAACGCTGTGCGACTGATGACCATCCACGCCGCCAAGGGTCTGGAGTTCGCGTACGTATTTGTCACTGGCCTAGAGGAAGGGCTGTTCCCGCACGAGCGTATCGATGACGGCAAAACCGACAACGAAGAAGAGCGTCGATTATTCTACGTCGCCCTCACTCGAGCTGAGAAAAAAATCTACCTTACCTACGCGCACATGCGCACCATTTTCGGTCAGCAAAAGGTAAACCTACCGTCATCGTTTATCAATGACATCAGCAAAGACCACGTCGAGGCTGCTGACCCATTTGGCCGGGGAAGTAGTACTAGTAGCGGCTATGAGACGACGGTGTATCTAGATTAAACGAATCCTTGTTACGTCCCTGACTGAGTTTGACTTCCTATGGGTTTGACTTCAAACTATTTCAACGTAATCTAGCATTATGAGTTTCCAGCATAAAAAATCCCTCGGCCAACACTTTCTCAACAGTGATTTTGTGCCGAAAAAAATGTGTGATGCGGCCAACCTACAAACCGGGGAGACGGTATTAGAAATCGGCCCTGGTACCGGAATATTGACCGCGGAAATTTTGAGACGAGAGGCAAATGTTATCGCCATTGAAGCTGACACCCGGGCGATTGCAGAACTAGAGAAAACTTTTGTAGCTGAGATTACTACCGGACAACTCACCATCCACCATCACGACGCGCGTCAGCTTGATCTCGCGCAGTTTGGTTTGGTAGACCAACAGTTCAAAGTCGTTGCTAATATTCCCTACTATATTTCTGGACTGCTGTTCCGACTCTGTCTCGAGTCAGCCATCCAGCCGACGACACTCGTGTTCCTGGTCCAAAAAGAAGTGGCGCTACGCATCGCCCGCGACCCAAAAGAATCCATTTTGTCACAGTCGGTCAAAATCTACGGCGACCCAACGTATATCGATACTATCAAGCGTGGACATTTTACCCCGTCACCAGCGGTTGATTCTGCCATCGTTGCCATCTATGACATCAACAAAACGCGGCTTCAGAATATTCCTGAAGCACTGTTTTTTGACATTATCCGTACCGCCTTTGGACAAAAACGTAAGCAGCTCGCTGGCAATCTTTCAAAGCAATATGACAAGCAGTACGTGATTGACTGTCTAACCAAACTTGGACTATCACCCCAAAGCCGAGCCGAAGACCTCTCCGTCAGTGATTTTGTGAACTTGATCACGCTTTTGGGAGATAAACAGGACTAATTTTCCCCAGAAAGCCACATATATAGGTAGTAACTACCGACTGGCTGCTGGCTGGCTGCTATACTAAACGATATGGAATGGAATTTACATCCGCGGATTATCGGCGCTTGTCTGGTCGGATTTGCTTTAGTAGCCGGGGCCTATGTGTTCAGTACGTTTGGTGAGTCCAACTTTCGCAGTCAGCCAGCGGCGGTAGCAGTTGCGGCCGCACCGCGGGTGGCAATTGCGGTTACTGACAACGATAACAACGGCATTGAGGACTGGCGGGACGAATTTATCACAACCAAACCAATCATCCTTGATCCCATTGATTCAACCTACGAACCACCAACTACGCTGACTGGACAATTGGGGATTGATTTTTTTGAAAGCTATATCCGGTCAAAAAGTGCTGGTCCGTTTGGAAGTAGTCGAGAGGAAGTAATCGAACGCGCAGTCGAAACCATGAGTGCCCAAGCAGTGTATACCCTATATGACGCACCTGATATTACTATAATGACTACCTGGGACAACGATGACATTGTGACGTACGCCAATACTGTTGCTTTGGTTATCACTAACAATAACATTGCTGACAGCCGCGGCGAGATTGCTATTTTGTCCGATGCGCTGAGTCAAGTAGAACCCGATATCGAAAACATTGAGCAGCTAGCAGAAATTGCCGCGGCGTATCAAAACATGCGTGACCAAACGCTCGCTATCCCAGTCCCTGCGTTTGCTGCCAAACAACACCTCGACCTGGTCAACACCTATCACGCTCTCTACGAAAGTATAACCGCGATGGCAATATCAATTGAAGACCCAGCCTTTGCACTGATTCGTATCAAACGCTACCAGGATGATGCCACTGGACTGCAAATTGCGTTGCAAAATATGTACGATACATTCGAACCGTACGCGTCCTTGCTTGGACCTGACGACCCAGCATTATTATTCGTTCTCTTTAGCTCAGAGTTTAATTCAAATTAATATGGATACTTTTTTTCTTGGTTTAAAAAAACTGCTCGTCACGACGATGTTCGTAGTGTTTGCCTTTGTCATGATCTATGTGCCACAAGCGCCTACTAGTAACGTTGCCGAGGTCAACGCTGGTGGTGGTGGATTGGCAACCGAGTTTACCCAACTAGGTGTACTCGCCAAAGAGGCAGCTAGTCTCGTCCAAGGCACTGTAAGTGCTGTAGCTAACGCTGCGAACTGGAACAAAGAGCTGGTCCTCGACGGGATAGGCTGGGCGCTTGCCAAACGAGTGATTTCTGGCATGGTCAGTAGTCTGATTGACTGGGTGAATTCAGGGTTCGAGGGTCGACCGGCGTTTATCGCTGACCTGGGTGGGTTTTTACGTAACATAGTTGACGAGGAACTCGGGCGAGTCATCAGCGAGCTTGGTGCGATAGGTTCATTCATTTGTTCGCCATTTCGCCTCGACGTGCAGGTATCGATTGCTACCCAGTATGCGCAGTTTGACGCCGACGGTCGCAATCAATCCGCCCCAACTTGTACCCTCACTGGCATCATCGATAACATCCAAGGATTCATATCAGGCATTGATCCGGGTCGTGGGTTAGCCGACTGGTTGACCATCACCGCAACGCCAGAAACCTACACCCCATACGGTGCACTCCTGAGTGCCCAAGCAACCGCGCGGGCCAGACTGATCAACGCCGAGGGCGAAGAACTGCAGATTCTCAACTGGGGATCAGGGTTCTTATCCCAGAGCGTCTGCCAAGCTATCGAAGGAACCAGTAGCGGACAAGACTGTTCAATCGTCACCCCTGGTGCCATCATCCAAGACGCTTTGACCCTCAACCTCGACTCAGGTCGCCAAGTGCTAGTTGAAGCTGACGAGATCAACGAACTTATTGGAGCACTACTGGCACAGCTGGCCAACAAAGCCATCACTGGTATCAATGGACTGCTCGGACTATCAAGTGGTACCGGGTTTACCTACACTGACTACGGCGCGGGGTCGTTCCTTGACGCCTTGAAAGCAGAAGCTGACGTCGCAGTAGCCAGCTCAACCGGGGACGGATCTAGTCTTATGACTGACACCCTCCGAGCCGAACGCAACTCCCGATCAACCAACATTCACCTGCTGGACAAACTCGCTGCGTTTATCGTCGACCCACGCAACGCCACCGGATCGCGTGAGATAGCCACCATCCTCAACGAAGAGATATTTGTTGAGGTACAAAGAAGCAACAACATCATCATCGCGTTGACCCAGTACGTAGCTGAGTTCGACACCGCCAGTACCAGCCGACAAGTCGAAATATTTGTCGAGTACAGTAACCTCGACATCACGAGCGAAGTCCGCAAAGCCCAAAACATTGCCGATTGGCAATCCCAGATGAGCCTACTAGGGATTGACCCAACCGACAGACGAGGCTTAGAAGAAATCATCAAAAGCCAAAACGCAGCTACCACTACCACCCCCTAATCCCCATGCAACGATTCCTACCAGCCTTACGACCACGCACCTGGCTCATCCTGGCTGGTTTGCTGGTGCTAGTGGGATTGTTGTTGCCGCTTGACGTCATCCACGGCGAAAGTTTGCTTGACGGAGAAGGTCCCATCAGAAGATTCCTGTTTGGGGTAATCATCAACCTCACTGGATGGTTTTTGTGGCTCGGGGGAGCTATCCTCGACTACGGCGTTAACGCCTTTGTAATCAACTTTGGGACTAACTTCAACCAAAACGGTGTCGGGGTAGCGGTCAACCAACTGTGGGTGATTGTGCGCGATTTCTTCAACATCTTGTTTATCTTTGGGTTGGTGTACATCGGTTTCAAAATGATCCTCAACAGTGACGACTCCCAGACCAAACAAACCCTGGTGTATCTGATTATGGCGGCGCTGCTGATCAACTTTAGTTTGTTTATCACCAAATTCGTGGTTGATTTTACCAACGTCCTAGCGAGTGAGGTAGCGGTCGCGGGGTTTGCTGCCGCTACCGGAGGGGGAACTGAGATAGATGGTAATGCCCGCAACAACGTGGCTATTGGTGATACCTTCTTCAGGTTGATGGGCATTCAGCAGAATGTCCTCTTGACCCCAGTGGGAATAGAAAGTAATAAAACATCGCCCTGGTCGTACATATTTGGAGTTGGAATTATCAACATCATCGGAGCGTTTGCGTTTGGGGTCGGGGGGATTATGTTGATTATTCGGTTCGTCGCCCTATCGGTGTACATGGTGCTGTCACCGTTTATGTTCCTAGGGTGGATATTTCCTGGATTCCAGAGTATGAGTAGCAAGTACTGGAGCGGATTCCTCAAACAAGCCTTCTACGCCCCAGTGTACATCGTGATGATTTTCTTCGCGGCGACGATTCTCAATAACTTCTTTCGAGTCGGAGGATCATTTGAAAATGCAAATCTGGGTAGTTTGGCTGGTGATGAAGGATTGCTTGGATCAATAGGAGGGGAGGCAGTAGTGTTCGGTGCTGGACTAGCTCCATTTATCCTCTCCGCTGCTTTCCTCATCGCCGCCGTCCAAGTAGCCGGCAAACTAAGCGCCGACGGCAGCACCGTCATGAGTAAAGTAGGTGGTGCTGTACAATCCCGAGTGCGGGGGGCCATACGTGGAACTGGCAGATTCGCTGCCAGGAATACGCTTGGGTATGGGGCTAGAGGTGCAGGGTTAGCTGGTGAAGCTGGACGCAGGAGGCTTAATCGCCTCACATCATCAATGGCACAAAGTGATAGGTTTGGAGCACGAGCATTGGCTCGTGGTTTGGATGGTAGTGTTGGCGCCGGACTTGATAGAGTAGCTAGAGCTAGAGTAGCGGGTTCTGAAACCGCAGCCGAAAAGCGTACTCGTATTGACGCAGCCCAAGTACGATTTAATAATACTGCAACAGAAAATCAGCGGGCGACTGATCTAACCGCAGCACGAGCTGCCTTAGCTGCCGCTTCCATACCTGCTGATCGGAAAACAGCTGAAAACAAAATCAGGAAACTCACTGGTAAAATGTCTACTGCAGAACTACAAAATCTGGCACCAGCTGAGCTCAAGACACTGATGGAATCAGGTTTAGTGAACAGTACTAAAATGAAGGAACTAGCCGGTACCGGCCAGTTCTCTAATGCTTACATGAAAGCTGCTGGCAAAAAGAGAGAGGAAGCATTATTTGGAGACATTGAAAAAGTGTTTGCTAAATCTAATGCCACAGCCATAGAACTCACAACTGCAATTGAAGACCTGTCCAAAGAAATTGAGGCTATGACCGACGAAGAAAAAAGTAACGTCGATTTCAACCGCCTTAATTCACAAGTTATTGCGAGCCAACTATCAGAAAAATCAATGGACTCTATCAGAGATTCTGGGAATCTTACATCGTCTGAATTTTCAGATCTAAAGAAAACCCGTAATGCTGGTATTCAAAGCATCCTCTCAACCGGACGAGTGGCGGCTGAAACAAAAGACGCTAAAGGTAAAGTTATTAGCAGTACTGCGGGTACAGTTACCGGTCCCGGTGCATTTGAGTTTGCTGTAAAACAAAGAAGTAAGCTCATAAGTAACAATGCTGAAACAATTGGTAAACTGCCGCTGGACGCTTTCTATGATACAAGCACCTCGACACTTACTACGGCTGGGGCAAATATGACAGTTGATATGATGAAAGCGATAGCGAGAATCGCCAATCAAGGCAAAAGTAATATGACTTCTGGTGAAAGATCTGATTTGGCCAAAAAACTCAAAACTGGTGGGTTAGATCCGAAAATGGCTACGTATCTTGGTACCAAAAAAGCTAAGGATGATTTCCTACTGTAAAAGGTGATATAAATTAAGTATGAATTTTACTGATCGACAACGAGACGACGCATACGAAGCTTCATCCGAAGTGCAGAAATCTCTATATGAAGGACCAGCGAGTGGGCAAGCTCTGTATGACATAGGGAAAAACCACGGGCTAGTTGAGGTGGAAGTACGTATGTCATTTCTTATCGCTGTCGGGGACGTTGTTATTGGGCTGGTACCACAAGCCCAACTACCTCAGCTGATGATTGAGCGGTTGGGTGTGTCACAGGCAACTGCTATGCGGATCACCGCAGACGTGCTTGATTTCCTCGAGCCACTTGATACGACCAAAACCGCTGTGCCGGTAGTAACCAACATCCCCATCCAAACACCAACTGCGGTCGTTGCCCCCGAACCTATCTCGCTTGCGGACGAGTTGACTGCGGCTGAAGCTACATTTCACCAACTCCAACCCATCCGAACGATGGCGGGGGATATGCAGACCCTTAAACATGACGTTCCAACCCACCAGGCAGCTAGCCAGGAGACCCTCCTCAACGGTGACGGCAACGGAAAGAAAAACCCGGGGGCACAATGGGGTGAACAATAAACCCGGGCGTAATTACGGTGGTGCAGTGTATACTAGAGTCATCTATGCGGTTTGAAGTACCACAATTCATCGAAATCGAAGATAAGATTTTTGGTCCCTTGACCTGGCGTCAGTTCGTATACCTTGGTGGTGGGATAGGGATGGCGGTGGTGATGTTTTTGGTGTTTGGATTTTTAGTGTTTGCGCTGGCGGGGTTGCCGATTGCGCTCCTGGCCGGTGCGCTCGCGTTTTACCCCATCAACAACCGGCCGTTCTCATATTTCCTTGAGGCTGTCTACAACTACATTGTCAGTGACCGGCTGTATCTCTGGCACCAGAAACCCGACATGGTATACAAAGAACCCACGCAAAAGAAAACTGCTGCCAGTGAGTTGTATACTATCCAAGCCTCCAACCGCGGTAGCGCCCACAAAAGCATCACCTCGCTCACGCGCTCACTAGAATTACAAGCGCTCCAAAAACCCGAATAAGTATTATGCCTAACCAAAAAGCCGCCACGCAACAATTCGTACCAATCCGTGACATCAAAGA
>Ga0075117_1001826_pt1 | contig 12757 bp, 13 predicted proteins | sample AntAceMetag02UKJ_FD_69789 | JGI IMG/M metagenome (GOLD analysis project Ga0075117, IMG submission 69789) | Saline lake microbial communities from Ace Lake, Antarctica - Antarctic Ace Lake Metagenome 02UKJ | ecosystem: Environmental > Aquatic > Non-marine Saline and Alkaline > Saline | place... | reverse complement strand
GTTTCAATCCTTGTTGTTCTGGATGACTGGCTGAAGCTCGTCCGGTGGCTTAAGTCGTTTCTGCGAATTGACTTGCGTCAAATTTGGTATGGGACTTTTGCCCCTCCGTGAGTCGTGATGCGGCGAAATTGGCTTCAAAATTGGTTCATTGAACATGGTTTTCCGTTTCCTAAGTTGTTGTTGAACAAGACGTTAAGCTTTCTGACGACTCAAGTGCAAATACGTCGGTAGCAGCAATCGACGCATCGACTGGGTGGTGCACGGCGAGGAAGGTGGCCGTTCTGAATGATGTGAAGCATCTCGGCCAGAATGACGCCAACTTCGCGGAAGTCTTCCGGAGTGAATTCTATTGTGCGGACCGCGTTATTGCTGCGTGTGTACACCACAAGTCCTTTGTTTACCGGACGGTGAAAATGTTCCTGAATCAGCAACGCATAAATTGCTGATTGAAATCGAAGTGTTCGATAGATGATCCCGGGATCTTTCGCAAACTTGTAGTCAAGTGGGGCTGCAGTACCATCGTCGAAAATCAGGACCTCGTCAATTCGGCCTCGCAAAGAATATCGCTCGCTCACCAGGCTGACATCGATGTGTTTTTCAACGGCATTCAGTTTCTGTCGCAGATAACCGCGATTGGTCTTCTCACGGACCTCGTGTAATGACCGGCCCAGTTGCACCTTCGCACGCCGCTCCTGAAATTCAGGCAACATCTGGTACTTTTCGAACCATGTGAAACGTGGACAATACAAATGTTCCAACACGTCACTGACGGTCAGCGATATTCCGGAAAAGTCAAGGTCCATGTTCTATGTCACATTAAGAGGGCATTAAGTTCGTCGGTGATGAGTTTTTCGTCGAATGCCTGACCCAGAAGTCGAGCCTGATGATAGTCCGGCTTACACATCGGGAACACAAAGACACTGTCAACCTCAGGATTGATAAGCTGTTCAATCTGTAAGGCCAACTGGTCCACTTGATTGCGGTTCAGGTCGCCAAGGAACACGCTTTTTTGAACACGATACAATCCCGACCGCAGGCAGTCCTTGGCGACCTTTGTTCGCTGTTTGTCTGCAGAAATGTCGTAGATTACCCAGGTCAGCATCGTCAAGGCCCTCTTAGTTTTCGGGATTCACTGGAACGTCGTCAGCTGGCAGTACTTCTGAATTCGCCTCGAAATCGAAGACGCTTAAATCGATGTCCGGGTCGTGTTCCATTCCTTTCAAAAGTCGGCTTGCAAGTCGCTGACATTCGTACGGGATGGTGTCTCGGATTTTTAGATTGCGGCGACCGTACCGGTGACGTCGATCCAGATAGTCGTTGAGCGACTGCAATAACAGTGCGCGGCCTTCTTTGTTGAGCCGAAATCCGGTGTCCTGCTGGTCAAACAAATCTGAGCTGATTTTTCGAGCGGCAAACAAATTGACACTGACGCGTTCTGCGTGAACTCGAAACAGTTCCACCAGGTCATAGACCAGTGACAGCTTGTTATAGTTGTCTGTATGCAGCAATCCGATGTAGGGATCGAGACCGGAAATCATGCAGGCACGTTCCACGAGTCCGTACAGAACGCCGTAAGAATAGTTCAGCAGGCAGTTGAATTCATCCTTTGCCGGGGACCGACTTCGTCCGCTGAAGCGATAACGTTGGGGAAGGGCCAGACTTAGTCCGCTAAAATACTCGCGACCAGCGACGCCTTCGAGACCCATTAAAGTGCCTCGCAATTCATCCACTGATGTTCCGCTTGTCGCTTCGACTGCGATGGCCATGCGGTCAATCTTCACGGCTTGTTGTTCCAGAGCTTCGAGGCGATCGGGCCGTGTTCGAGCAAGATCACGCAGTAACGCTGCCTGGTGATTCAGTTTGGCGGTGACCCATTCGCGAGCCAGTACGACGCCTTCTTCGCCAAACGACACCTCCAATTGAGTCCGTCGTAGAGCTGCCGTTGATCCCGGTCGTCCGTGCCAGAAACGACCATACGGTTCACCGACGCTGTCAAGCAATACGATGTCGATGTGGTGTTCAATGGCCAGCCGAATAACGTCCGTCGACAGATGCACGCCCGTTGCCAGCAGAATGCTATCCACCTTTTCCGGCGACAACAGAGCCTTCCGACCGTTCGCCAGCACAAGAAACATGCCATCCTGCTTTCGCAGACTGGTGCCAAATGTATTCAGGATGAGCTGCATGATTACACCTGTTCAACACTTCCGAAGCCTTTGGACACCGACTTTCCCAAACCCATGCTTTGGGGAATGTGGAAGTTGATTGTAAATTCACCGACAAAGCCCAGCATGGGCATACCTTTGTGCTTTGTGGTGACTTCACGCAGAGAAGATTCTGCAGAAAGGCGTTCGGCGATGCGGACGCCAAACGACTTCGCCAGAGCGAGACAGTTGTTGCACAGTTGCCGATTCAGGAATTCCATGCGATCGGTTGCCGGCATCGATTCGTACCGCCGATGATTCTCTTGATTCAGTGCCAGCCATGGACGGCGAAAACGATAAGGGATTGGTTCGTCACTTTGGCCCAGAGTGACTTGGGATACTTTCAGTGTTGTGTCAATGATCGTGCGATCAGTGTTTCCCATTCGCACGGCGCGGCTTAGAAGACGCACCTTCATCAACTCTTCAGCGCCTTCCTCCACGGCGATGATCAACGGGCCATCATTGTCCACCGCATAGATGACTCGGGGAGATCGATAAATCAGACCGTGTTCTCCATGCTGATGCAGCAGATCCAGTTCGGGAAACATGTGCGCCAGTGCGCCGCGCACATGAGCAGCGAGTGGCAAGGGACGAAGTGGTGCAATATTCAGTCGCAATCGAGCCATTAGAAGATGGCGAATTACTGAATCGGTATTAGTGTTGCTCTGGTCTGTCATGGGTTGGCCTTTCAGGCCGCGGAACTTTGGTATCTGATCAATAGATTTCCGTGCCAGCAACGTTGTTCACGGAGAGACCGACTTCGTCGTTGTAATATATGTGGTTAAGAAACCAGAATGACGGAAAGTCGGCATTTGGAAATGGTTCGGCGACGTCTTCCGGGCGAAACGACTTATTCAGCCACGCCGTGACCGTTACCAGAGCGATGCGCGGCCCGAGATCGCGTAACCTGCGACGACGCTTCCATCGATCTTTTTCTTCATACGCGGCAACAATTTCGTCACGCAGCGATGGATCGAGCTTTTCGACGACGAACGAGACTTGTCGGTTATTGTCGCCGCGTAGTTCGCGTTGGATGTTGATGTCATCGTGGGCGAAGCGTGCCCATTTTTCCGTGAGGTCAGACCCACCGTCCTTCTTTTTGGCGAGTTCTGCAAAATATTGCTCCACAAGGTCAGTGACGTCTTCTTCATTGACAACGGGCGTTAATCGTAGAAGCTCGGCGGATGAACTGAGTGCGATTTTGTCATAGATATAGTCGCCAAAAGCCTTATGAACCGTTCCATCCGGAAGTTCGTTGAGCAGCCGGACGACACGCACTGTCTGTCGAGGCCGCGTGCCATTGCGGTTGCACCGACCGGCCACCTGAACCAGCGAATCGAGAGGTGCAAAGTCGCGAATCACCATATCCATGTCGATATCAACACCGGCTTCAACACACTGAGTGGTCACGGCAATGCACGCATCACTGCCTTTGATTCGTTCGATTCTGGCGAGCCTGTCACGCGGTACGATGTCACTGGATAACAACATCAGTTCATGCGGCAGATCGCTCGTCGTGTTCTTTAAGTGGCGATAAACGTCCTGAGCACATCGGCGCGTATTGAAGACCAGTAGCCACTTTTTCACTTCCGGTTTTGAAGCTACTTCAACGGCTATTTCACCCAGCCACTGCGATAATGGCTGTTCGTGTAAGTCGATTTCGATTTGGTAGCGAGGTTGCGCGTAGCGTCGTGGCTGATCAATCAGATCGAGTCGTGATGAGGGAGGTATAATTCCGGGTTGCGTGGCCGTCATCAGCAGCAATCGTGAACGTCCAGCCGCGGCTAACTCCGTGAGTAACGTGCCAACCGGGTGCCACAGATGGACCGGAAATGCCTGCACTTCGTCAATGATTATCAAAGCATCGCAGAGATTGTGAAACCGCTGCTGATGACGCGACTTTGCATCCATCAGCGCGAGCAGAAACTGGTCGAACGTGGTCAGAACGATTTCGGATCGCCAGGTGTCCAGCATGAATTCTGCCTGCCCAAACGCCACGTCTTTTGCATCACCTTCAAGCGAGTCTGTTTCCACATCCATGTGATCACGCAATGACAGTGAGTGGCTTGTCTGCAAATGACCATCGTTGGAATGGTCTTGCAAACCCAATAGCTCTCGATACACCTTCGCTGTTTGTTCAATGACGGAAAGAAACGGTAACACGACGAGGATCTTCGGACGCACGCCTGTTTCGCGTTCCATCCGGGCTCGCCAATGCATCGCCCATCCGGCCGCACAGCGAGTTTTCCCGAGACCCGTCGGCAATGTGAGCACTCTTGGACGATAATCGTCGCCATCTGAGTTCGCGTCGTTGATGACAACCTGGTAGGCTGACCGGCGCTGCTGGTTAATGGCAGACGTCGAGTCGCCGGGAGGTAACTGGTCTTCAACGAGTGTGGCCGGATAGCAGCGTGTCCGGACGCCAAAATATTTCTCGACAGTCGGATGGATCAACAATGCCTTGTCAGCCTCCAACAGACAGGAGAAGCAAAACTGCACCGCCAGACGGATTCGGACTAATTGATCGAGCCTGCCTTCTTCGAGTTGCTCGGGCCAGTCCCTTTCGACGAGTCGCATCGTTTTTCGGTAGACGGCATCAAACCCGTCGTTCGTCAGGCGGTTCAGTGAGTTTTCGAGCGACGGATGAGCCGAAGCAACGTCCGGAGACAACTTCTCGGCCTGCTCAGCCAGCAACTCTCGCTCGCTGTCTAATGTCGTGTTCAAAGTGGCCATCGTCGGTAATCGACTATGATGTCCGCGAATTGCCATTGTCAGTAGTAGCGGCAGGTACCACGGTTGTTGCGTTCGAAAGTAATCCGCCGCCAGCAGTGCGCCCAACGGTGTGTGCGTTTTTTGTTCGTTTGACGCCGCGTTTTTGGCGACCTTTTTCTGCCATCCTTCCGTGTCGCAAATGTACTGCTGAAAGAACACAGTCGCTTTGGCGATGTCGTGCCATCCGGCTAGAAAATGCATCACCTGACGCACATTGATATTCATACTCTTGAACGCATCGGCACGATGTCTGTCCAGAATCGCCATGGCCGCAACTTCAACGTCATGCAGATGTTGCTGGAGTGGTTTGTCGGGATGCGAGAACAGCATTTGCGATGCCCTTTCAGGGCGTTTGGTTTTTGTTGAATTGCTAACCTAGGGCGTTGCCCTGGGCTGACATGCGATGGCCTTTCAGGCCGAAACGCGGACAATGATGACCTTTCAGACCGGAACACGGACAACGATGAATTTTCAGGCCGCCTCTTTAAGGTCGAAACAGTTGCGTTTCGCCCCAAAGGGGCACAGCATATCAGCCTGGGGCAAATGAATCCGCGAACGCGGATGAACGCCGCCCTAGGTAACACGAACACATCCAATGATTGCCCTGAAAGGGCTACGCAAATTTTTCGCTGCATCGCACCAATCAATCCCACACATACCGTTCGTCAATCTCGATTCCATGTCGCTGACACAGGAGACGCAGTTCGTCCTGAAACGTCATTTTTCGATGATGCTCCTGCTGGTTTTCAACGTAGCGTCGGACCTGATCGATGTTGGATTCGCTGACAGAGAACGCGGCGTATCCTCCCTGCCAGTAAAAACCGGGATACTTGGTCCCATCCGATTTCATCCACCCTGAACTGGCTTTCTTGACTTCACCAATAACGTCCGTGAGTTTTTGATTTTTAGAGAGGCTGAACAACGCATGGACGTGATCTTCAACGCCTCCGATGATAAGGGCCTGACTTTCCATCGTTTTGAAAACACCGGCCTGAAACGCATACAGCGCTGGGCGAACGTCTTCGGGAATCCATGCCATGCGATTCTTTGTGCTGTAAACCAAGTGAATCAGGTTTTTGACAAGCGATTGCGACATGGGAAGCCCTTTCGAATTCGGTTGCCATGCCCTTTCAGGGCGTTTGGTTCTTTTTGAATTGCTAACCCAGGGCGTTTGCCCTGGGCTGACATGCCATGGCCTTTCAGGCCGGACACATTGCGTTTCGCCCCAACGGGGCCCAGCATGTCAGCCTGGGGCAAGTGAATCCGCGAATGCGGATGAACGCCGCCCCAGGTAACACGAACACATCCAGTCATTGCCCTGAAAGGGCAACGCAGTTTGTGCGAAGGCCTTTCAGGCCGGAGCACCAACATACCCCGGCTTTTCAGGCCGGAATTCAATCAATATTTTACAAAAACGTTATCGGCTGGTCGCCGAACTGCCACGCATGACCGGTGTGAAGCGGAATCGCTCGACCGTTCATTTCCATGAAGTAATCTGCATGAGAAAAGATGCGGTCTTCGGTAACGTCTCTCGGCAAGCGGATTTCCTGAACGGCGGGTGAATCGCCGTCGTCGTATCTGAGTTCCATCAGGCGTTTCAGCGACGGCGGATCTGCCTGATCCGTTCGACATAACGTCTCGATGGCGTGTTCACCTTCAGGGAGTTGGGCTGCTTCGGCGAGGTGCTGTTTTTGTAATCGAGCAATCATCCATGCCGTTCCCATGCATGGCGTAAAGTGACATGCGGGAATATCGGTACGAAATCGGGTGACGAGATCGTCGAACCAATGGCGGCCTTCATTCGAACCCACGAACACTTCGAAATCCGGGTTGAGCAACCATTCCTGCGTCACCTGACTGGCGGCACCTCGCCCCCAGTCAGATGTTTCATCCCAGGCTGTTCCGGATTTCGCCGGTTTCAGCCGTATGGAAATCGGATTGATGATTCCCGTTCGTTTACGCACGTTGGCTTTGTGGTAGTGACGCACAGGCATCGATTCGCGAATACGAAGGCCAACTGCAGCATCTGCAAGTTCCATGGGCACAGCATCCTTGGACAGACCAAGAATCGCACCCAACAGTCCAAGCAATGCTGTTCGAGGAGGCACCGGATAAGATAATGCGGACGCATTCATCTCAGCCCGCATGAAGTGCCCCACCCGCCCGAAATAGCGAAACGAAAGAGTCTGCATGATCAGGCTCCCATAGAATCGAAGTCGAGTTTCTGCCATGAAGCAGGCAATGCCGAAGTACACTGCACGTCCGGGTGGACCGCAACACGCACAGATTCCACCTGACTACAACTCAGTCGTTCAATCAGCTTGCTGCAATCCAGCTTGTAGTCCTGAGGTCCAGCGAGATCGGATTCCAGGATGTCTGTGTTTGGCACAACGGTGATGTAATCCAGCAGACACCCGTATTGAAACTCAGACTTCGATTTGTAGGTCACATCGACCAACAGTCGCGGCACCTGACCGGCCTTGCTGCGAGTGTTCGCAGTTGGCGAGCTACTGACGCTTTTCCATAGTGCTGTCAGTAGAAGTTCGTAGTCCGCGTCCGTCAGTCGTGACAGTCGGGCTGAGTGTTCGTTCGCCAAGCCGTTGAAAGCGAACAAGCCATATCGCAGACCATAGAACGTAGTGAACGTGCCCTGAGTCTTCTCCGCGGAACTGGCGAAGATTGATGTTCCTGCGATGTCAACTTCCTGCGGCTTGTTCTTGGATTCTCCCATGTTGATCTGCACGGCCCCAGTCAGAGTTTTCGGACGAGGGGCGACGTCGGTCCAACCTTCCACAGGTTTGAACGCCAGCGAGCTTCCGAATAAGCGAGCATCAATGAACGCTTTCAGAATGATGGTGACCAGCTTTTTACCCAAAGGCTCTGACGAATTATCCGACGAGACTTCGGCTTCAGATTCCGCGTTCGAATCCTCCTCATCGCCCTTTTTCTTCGCTTTTGCTTTCTTTTGTGATTTGCTGGCGGCCGACTTCAGGTATTCCTGGACGTCTTCTTTCAAAGCTTCCGGGGTATTGTTGAGGTTCAGGAAGTGTTGCAGCCGACCAGTCAGGTTGGTTGCGGCATCTTCGGGACGATCAACCAGAATGCTTTGACCCTGCGTTTTCAGCCAGTCGCGAACAAATCGTTTCAGACGCACATCGGTCACATAGACTGTGCCATCCGGTAACCGGCGCGGCCGGTTTTCGTCCGGATCACCGTTGGGATTCCCCATGCGAATGTCGTACAGAAACAGGAATTCATGGCGGTTGGAAAGAGTGTCGGTCATTGAGCATCTCCGTTCTTTTTGTTGTCAGGCTTTTCAGTGAAAGTGAAGGTGTAGGACATCGACATGCCCAGCATCAGAAAATAAAGAACCTTGTCGTCGGGCAGGTCACGGGAGCTGACATCGTCCCCGATCACCGTTCCCAACTGTGCCAGTTCCGTTTCAATTTCATGAAGACGTAGAAACTTTTTGGCAATGCCAAGCGAGTGATACTCCAACAGCTTCGACGAAATCTTCGCGTACAGTTCAGGCAGATCGGCGGATCGAATTCGGCCGCTTCGAAGCCAACTGAGTGCGTTGGATGCCACGCTTACCTTTGCCTTTTCTGCCTGAACGTAAATCAAATGCCCATACAGCACGCCCAGCAGGAACGTGAATTGTTTGGCGGAGTTGTTCAACCCCTTTGCCTGGGCCAACAGCGGCTTCAAGCCGTCCTGAGTCGGTTCGTACACATGGTCCTCCCTTGCGAAAACGCCGATCCTTGAATCGGCAAGGTATGCCAGAAACATCGTCAGATGACGAATCCAGCCGTTGACCGTCAACGGCGTTCTTTTCTTTGGAGCGTTTGCTCCTTCATGTCGCAGCTGGAACACCACGCCGCGACTTTCATTTTGCTCCAAAAGCAAGACGACATAGGCACGGGCCGTCTGAGCAATCTGTTTCCAAAAGTTATCTGGAATCATCAGCTGGCGGTGATAGACCGCCGCAAATATCTCACGCAAAAGTGTGTGACGCTGCGGGCTTGCGTTTTGTGCCTTGACCTTCGCTCCGCCAGGCCGATAGATCAGTTCTGTTGCCAATGAATGGGTCAGATTAAGCGGCCGACGGACGAACGGGTCGGCGTGTTTCGGATGAAACGGGTTTGTCGATTTATTGTACTCGCTTTGAATCCGATTCAGTTCTGCCAGCCGACTCGGCAAAACATGAGTGATCATCCCGGTCGCTTCTTCAAATTTCTGAGCAAACGAGGCCCACAGCAGCGTGACCGACGCGACAGAACCGCCGTCTTCTGCCAAGTATTCCAGTATCCGTCCTTCATTCCCTTCGGTATGCCCGTGTTCCACCAGTCGCTTCATATCCTTGACGAATCGACCCCTCGCTTCCGCACCCGCATTGGCAGCCGGAATGACCAGTGCTTTTGATCCGGCGATATATTCCAGGAAATCCGGAGCGACGTGGTTCTTGTAGATATACAACATGTCGGCTGCCGAAGCCGAAACCGCAGCTCGTTGCCAAGCTCGATCTCCGTTTAATTCCGAGAACGAGCCTTCAAAGTCACCGTTGACAAAATTCAGTCCAGCACCGGTCAGTCCATTCGTGAACAGTTCTCCGGATTCCCCCGACAGAGGGCAAATTGCCTGCTCAACATTTGGCACAGATTTGGTTTCATAAATCGACAGCCGCTCGCGTGCATTCAAAAGCCAATGGACGAATTGAACATCATCGCCCGGCCAGATATTGCCATCCGAATCGCAAGCAACGCAGATTATCGGAGACCGACCCGAAAGCTTTGCCCCAACAACGACTTCAACCACAGCGCTGAATGCGTCATCGACGACGCGGGCTTCTGCATCACCTGTGTTGCGGAACCTAGTTGCAGTCAGTGCATCAACAATCCGCTGAAAATATAGGGCAGACACGTTGTTCGTGGTCGCCAGCTTCTGAAATCGCTTTAAAGTCGTATTTCGTTTGGAGGCCTGCAGACCTTTTTTGACATCGGCTTTAAACACTGGCGTCAGGTACGCTGCATTGGGAGCCACCTTGATGAATGGCAACCGATACGATTGGCCCGCCTGAACCTCTTGCTGGTCAAGCCGAGCTGTTCCCGTTTCGTCCAGCCACAAGACAAACAGTGGCGTCCCAACTTGATGCAGCTCAGTAAGAAACGCCAACCGCTTCTGTTCCTCTGTAAGGTCTGTCGATCCCAAATTCCCTCCGGATTCAACAAACGCTTTGCCAAGGTTGTACATGTCAATAATCATTGGCTGCTTCGTCCCTTTCGTTTCGCCCCAACGGGGCTCAGCATGTCAGCCTGGGGCATCGCCCCAGGAAACTGGATGCAATTCTTATTTGCCCTGAAGGGGCAACACAATTTCGCGTCACGTTTGACGTACATGTTGTTGCGGTTGTCAATCGTAAACATTGCGATGCCCTTTCAGGGCGATTGAATGGGTTTCCCAGGGCGTTGCCCTGGGCTGATATGCGATGGCCTTTCAGGCCGACAGGGAGTGATGCTGTGGCGTTTGGGGCCGGAACATATTTGCAGTGAGTCAAGTTGCGATGAACCTCTAATCATTTCGTTTCCTCCATATGCTGACTGATGGCCTCTGCCTGCCGTCGCACTTCAATCCTCAACTCCTCCGGCTCAAGCACTTGACAGTCCGCACCCCAGTACAGCACCCAGCGGCGGATTTCGATGAGGCTGCTGACTTCCAGGCGCATGATCACGCTGCCATCAGGTTGTTCCTCCAGAGTCTGAGTGTGGTGCCAGATTTTTTCGCGGATGCGGCCTGCCATCTCGGAACGAAATCGCAAGCGGACATGCCACGTCTGATCGCCGTCGCCTCGGACAGCTCGAAAACTATTTCCGAGGTACTTGGTAATGTCAAAGTCGGCAGGCCGCTCGAAGAATTGCCCCGTGGAATCTGCACTGCGAACTCGGACCGTAGAAAACATTCGAATTTCCTGACGAGTGTGGCAGTACGCAATCAAATACCAGTCATTGTCCACCAGTGACAGATGCAGCGGATCGACCGTGCGGTGTGTCTCAAGGTTCTGCGACGCCGACCAATAGTGTAAGTGCAACTGTCGTGACTGCTGAATGGCGTTTGTGAGACAATGAAACGTCTCGACATCTTGGGTTGTCAGTACACAGGGCGTCACCGAAAGTGTGTCAGCCGCCGATGCAAGATTGACGGTGATTTCCTCTGGCAGCATTCGCACAATTCGCTCGAACGCTCGCGACAAGTCCGTTTCGAACGGAGTGCCTCGATACTGTCGAATCAGCCGTTCCGCCAGAAAGACGCTCACGAGTTCGCCTTCGGTCAATTGAAACGCCGGCAACGTCCATGACAGGTCGCTCAGAAAATAACCATTCCGTTTGCGACAGAACTTGAGCGGTGCTCCCAACTGATCTCTTAGAAATGCAATATCTCTCTGAATAGTCCGTGCATCGACTTCAAGCTCAGAGGCCAGCGATTCAGAATTAGGATAGGCTTCGCTACGAACAGATCGTTCGATGGCAAGAAATCTTCGTAGTGGAGGCCGAGTTACGGGTGCCACAGTGGTGCTCCAGCGTTATTTCATTAAGCAGCGACCGCATTTTACGCGGGTCGCCCCGACACTGGCTGTCGTTGCGTCCAGAAAATTTGCAAGTTTTTGGAATTGCGTTTCGTAGTGCCTGTTACCGATCCGGCGGGGCAAAAAAATAAGAGAAGTGCCCGCAGGTGAGAGCTCTGCGGGCGGATTGCCACGATCTGATTTTAAAAGCTTAAAGCGTCGATTTCCTTTTCTGTCCCTGTGCCGGCTGTTGTGATGCAGGCGGCTTGGGTGATTTTGTTGTGTTTGTCGTTGAAGGATTGTGACTTCCGCCGTTGGCCATGATAAACAGCTCCACTTCAAAGGTTTGGCATTTACGTCACAATAATCCAGTTTGGAGTACTCCGTGTTGGACTCCAACGTCCGTCACATGAAACGCAAGAGGCAACCTGAAAAATCGATTTATACCGATGAGTATGCTCTCGTACTAAGCCTGCTGAAGGAAGCTCGTCGGAATTCGGGGGTGACTCAGATAGAACTTGCAGATCGGCTTGGGCAGACTCAGTCGTTTGACTCGAGCGGCCATTCTGATGCTCGTTGAAGCAGACCAGATGACGCATTGAATAGTCAATCCTGCCACGTCCACTTTGTCTGCGGTAGTCGAGCAGGACGATCGCTTCGAGAACTGACCGGCGGTTGCCCAGCTTCAAATTCTCAGTTGTCTTCGGCATGGGGAAGCGTGGCCTGCAGGTCAGGAATTCCAGAGAGAAAAATGGCCTTCGCCTGGTGATGGTGATACGCCTTGAATACGAATTCGTTCCAGTAGTTCGTGTTGAGGCCAAACTTCAACAATTGATGAAAGCGTTCACGGTCGTTGCTGCCCTTGACTTTGAGGAGCGTTCGATTGAGGAACTGTGTGCAGTCGTCCTTTGTCGATTCGATCAGAATGTACGGCGTTGTGAAAAGTACATGGAAGCTGGCGATTTCGGGCATCGCTGGCGGAAGCCGGCTGACATGCCAGATTTCTCCGGGGCTTCCCTGATAACCGGAGACACCGAGACATGAGAATTCATCTCCTGTTATCAACTCTCGTAGACGGATAAGTCCATCTGCTAATCCAACATGTTCGTAGATCCCCATTCGGGACTCGGACAACTTTTTGAGGGCGTCCAGCTGGTCGTCATTCAACAGGATGATGTCGTTGGCGTCGATCTGGCACGTCCCGATGGTGTCACCGTCTTTT
>Ga0075117_1001823_pt1 | contig 12777 bp, 11 predicted proteins | sample AntAceMetag02UKJ_FD_69789 | JGI IMG/M metagenome (GOLD analysis project Ga0075117, IMG submission 69789) | Saline lake microbial communities from Ace Lake, Antarctica - Antarctic Ace Lake Metagenome 02UKJ | ecosystem: Environmental > Aquatic > Non-marine Saline and Alkaline > Saline | place... | reverse complement strand
AACTGCGAGCAGCTTGCATAGTAAGCAAGTTGATTTTTGGAAACGCGATGATTCTTGCGATACAAATCGAAATATTTTTGGGGAGAATCATGGGGTTGATGTGGCAGATAAGGTGCATACCAGACCAGCCAGGGTGACTGATTCTTTTCAGAACTGCGAATAAAGTCGTAAATGGGTTGCATGGTTTCGCGACCAATTTTTAATCCCCAGTCTCCGTTGCCATGCGCTACAAGAACGCCATTGGCCAGCTTGCGATTTCCACCAAATGTTTGACCGGGGACTGGTTCAAAAATGGTCATGCCCTCGGTAAAGCCCGCATTGCGATAATGGCCTTCCCAGAATTTGCCAGTTTGCAGGCAATGGTACCCCTGGGCGGCCAGTAATCGCGGGAGTGTATCGATATTTTGAATCAACCGAAACGACTGGCTGCGTTTCGCGTCATACTTTTTGCGGGAGGTCATTTTATTAAATCCGCCGTTTCCTGCTGGCGGATGATTAAAGTGAATGCCACTCTGATGCGGATAGAGTCCCGTCAATAGTGTGGCGAGCGAGGGACTGCAGACGCTGGTTGGCAAATATCCATTCACATAACGGGCCGACTGCTTTGCCAGGCGGTCGATGTGTGGAGTCTGAATTTCAGGGTTGCCCATGAATCCAAAATCCCGATACGTCTGGTCGTCGGAAATAATCATCACAATATTTGGTGTTCGCGGGGATGTCGTTTGAGCGGAGAAGGCTCGAACCGAATGCATGAGCGGTAGGACAAAACAGAGGAGCGTACAGATAGAGCGACACATGTGTTGACAGATCTCCGCGATAATTGAGACAGAATAATGTGAATCGTTTCTCTCAGCATAGCCGGTTAGTTCGGGGTTGTCATTCAGAAATCACGTCAGGAAACTCTGGTTTTCAAAGCTTGATGACTTCCATGATGGCTCCCCGTAGCAATCGAGCGGTTTTTGCTTCGAAATAATTCAAATCGACAAATGAAAAGTAAGGCCAAGGAGCGTTACAAATTCTGTGTCGCACGGTAACATAGCAGAGACGCAGGCAGCAGAAATATGGTTCATGCAAGTGTCTGTGTTTTCGATTCACTTCATTTTTTATTTATAAACCGACAGGAGACTCCCGTGAGTATCAATCCCATAGATTACCAACCGGGTGGCGACAAAAAGAATTCCGAGTTCTTTGATGAATATCGACTGAAGATTTGTGAACGCCGCCAGAGTAGTGGTCTGGAAGACTTACTGGAAAAAATGCGTGCGGTTGTGATTCAAGTTGAACAGGGAGATGCCCTGCCCTATCTGCACGAATTGTATCTGATGGGGCCTTATCGTTTTTCCGCGGCATTTAAAAACACGACGCACAATGTGTATGTCATGACTTCACAACCAGAATTTCCACGGTTGATCGTGCTGGAACCGCTGGCAAAGGACTACGCTGATGAAATTACGATGTACAATCGGCTTTATCCGCTTTCCAGCACAAAGCCGAATGCACGCTATATTGGCGAAATCTTCAGTACCAAAGATATCGTAGAGACACAGAAAACACTTGAGTCGCATAATATTCGATTCAATTACCATCATGAAACCAAGAATCCCTTTTTCACCGAATCACATTTTGCCTTTACCTTTCCTTCCGACTTTACCTGCAATCGTGTGGGTTACTGTCAGGAAGAGATCGATAATTATGATGTGTTGCAGTTAGGTACGCCTTTCGAGCTGGATGCTTCCGTGATGGATTCATTGAATCAGATTCTTCAATTTGCCCAAGATCAAAAACTGGATTCGCTGGTGTTAGGCCTCGACCATCTGGCGACTCGTATTCTGGCAGGCGAACGTGAAGACGCGATTCTGGAATTTCTGACGATGTCGAACCACTATTTCTGGGGTGCGTATAATATCTCGGCGATGAATTCCTCAACCAATGTAACTCGAAATGGCAATGTAGATGATGATAAAAAATCGCCAGCAAAAGTCTTTACGGCTAACAACACACCTTCCTTTGTGAATTCGTTCGATAATTTACCGATGCCGACAGAAGACTTTGTTCGCAATTATGGTCGTCGGCTGCATCATATGGCTTATGAGGTGGTTGATGGAGATCATCGGGGTGGCGAAAAGAATGTGGATTATGTCGTGAACACGCTGATGCAAAAAGGGATTCCCTTCCTGGCACATGTTGTTGGTGAGTGTCTGGATGAACCGAACTTGAAACAGATCTTCTCGAAACATTCTGAGTATTCAATTTTAATCTCGGAGTACGTGGAACGTTGTCATGGATATGAAGGGTTTTTCACGAAATCGAATGTCGCCGCATTGACTGAAGCAGCCGGCAACGATGAACGCTATGAACACGGCCATGTCTTTGATTAATAGACGATGCTCGTACGATAAAAATGGCTTCCGTAATCGAAACAGGGATATAAACTATGATTCGTACTGCTTCCAATCTCCCCCGTATTGTCGTCATTGGAGGAGGCTTTGCGGGCATCAATGTCGCCAAAGCATTGAAGAATACTGTCGCTGAAATTGATTTGATTGATAAACGGAATTACCACCTCTTTCAGCCGCTCTTATATCAGGTAGCAACAGGCGAACTGGACCCGGCAAATATTGCAGCACCGATTCGAAAGATTATGTGGAAGCAAAAAAATGTGCGCGTCGCGCTGGGCGAAGTCAACGGCGTCGATTTCGACAAGAAGCTGGTCCGCTTTGATGGTGGTGAACTGGACTACGACTATTTAGTAATCGCGACTGGCGCACAACAGTCGTATTTTGGGCATGACGAATTTCGGGAACATGCCCCCGGCTTGAAGTCAATTGATGACGCGCTGGAAATTCGCAGGCGCCTTTTTCTGGCATTCGAAGAAGCGGAATGGGAAGCTGATGAAGAAGCCCGTCGAAAAATATTAACGTTTGTTATTGTGGGAGGCGGGCCGACGGGTGTTGAACTCGCAGGCGCTATTAAAGAAGTCGCTACGGAAACTCTGCCTAATGAGTTTCGTAACATCCATAGTAATATGGCCCGCGTGATTCTCGTAGATGGTGGCTCTCGACTGGTTGGCCCCATGCCCGAGGATCTGAGTGCGCGGGCGCAGCAGGTTCTGGAGAAAATGGGCGTTGAAATACAATTAAACGTGCACGTGACTGATGTGACGGAAGCTGGCGTCGTGATCGGCGATGAAACGATTCAGGCAGAAAATGTATTTTGGGCCGCTGGCGTACAGGGACAGGATCTGGCGAAAACATTGAAGACCGAAGTCGATCGAGGCAGTCGCGTGGTGGTGGGGCCTGATCTTTCTATTCCGGGACATCCGGAAGTGTTTGTAGTGGGGGACGCCGCCCACGCGACCGATGCCAAAACTGGAAAACCGGTTCCCGGCTTAGCTCAAGGTGCGATTCAGACCGGACGATTCGTCGCGGAAATCATCAAAGCCGAAATCGCAGGCAACGCTCCTCAAGAACGCCCACAGTTCAGCTATAGCGATAAAGGTTCGATGGCCATGATTGGCCGAGGCAACGCGATTGCCGCCATCGGTAAAATTCATTATGGCGGCATCCTGGGTTGGATCTCCTGGAACGTGCTCCACGTGATGTTCCTGGTTGGCTTTCGCAATCGCTTCAAAGTGATGCTTGACTGGTGTTGGAACTATGTCTGGAAAACGCGACGTTCTCGGCTCATCACCGGCGACCCTGAAGTCCATATCAAAAAACTGTATTCCGAACATCAGAAAACAGAACTTGAATAAGAGAATCAAGCTTGGATATGCTTTCCATGTCAGAAGAAACTCAATGGATTCGCGACGTGAGCAGCGAAGACGCGGAAGCGATATGTGAAATATATAATTATTATGTCACAAGCTCTATCATTACATTTGAAGAAGAAATGGTGACGGTTACCGAGATGCAAAAACGCATCAAGGATTATTCTGCCGCGGTACCCTGGTTAGTGTATGAAGATCAGGGCATCATTCAGGGATATGCTTATGCAAGCACGTGGAAACGTCGCTCTGCCTATCAATACTCAGCTGAAACCCAGTTTACTTATCCAATGACTCAACTGGAAAAGGAATCGGCGGCAAACTCTACCAGGCGTTAATTGATCGAGTACGCGGTCTTTCGTTTCATAGCCTGATTGGAGGAGTTGCACTTCCGAACCCGGCCAGCGTTGCGTTGCATGAGAAACTGGGTTTTGAAAAGGTGGCACATTTCAAAGAAGTAGGTTGGAAAATGAATCGATGGATTGATGTCGGCTACTGGGAGTTGATTTTGCAGGAGTCGGAGAACTAAAAGATTCAGGAAACCACAATTTCTCTATCAGGCAGGAAAGTAAGATGAAATATCTCATTGCAGGTGTTGTGGCAGCAACGTTGATTCTGGGTATGTTCCTGTTTAATTGGAGTGTTGATTCTGAAATTCGCGAACTGTTTAAAGCCCATGGTCTAGATACTCAGGATCTTGAAGACTATGGAACGGAACTGACAAGCGGGCAGCTGCTACGTCGCTCGATTGCAGATTCGTTTACGAATTATCGATGGGCACTCTCGATACTGATATTCGGCACGAGTTTTGGTATCGCCTCTTTATGTGGGAATTCTGCACGACCGATTGAAAATGAAAAACCGACGGTGAATGAAGGGCCCTCTTCAGCATGATTTCAGGTGCCTGCTAATTCGTATTACTTGTAGAGCCCTTCAGGAAAATCACGACATCATTTTCCGGCACGATGAAGGTTGCTTGCCAATAGTTTGACAGCCATTGAAATGTCTCAATCGAATAAAAACAGACATGGGTCGGGTCGTTTTTGTAATGCCAGGTTGAAAAAGTTTTTCGATTAATGACGCGTTTGGTCATGATGCCGAGCAAACCATGGGGTTTAAGGCACGACCAAATCTGGTCCAGTTCGCTTCGCGGGTGATGCAGGTGTTCCAGGACTTCGGTGGCGGTAATGAAGTCGTACTGTTTTTCTAACGGGGCAGTATCTGGAGCATAGAAGGGATCATAAATATCAACATGATGCCCTGCTTCTTCGAATATCACAGAAAGCGTGGGCCCAGGTCCAGAACCGAAATCGAGACCATGACTGTTGGGTGGCAAGCGTTGTGAGAGCGGCTCGAACAGTCGACCTAGAAATCGACGATATCCAGGATCATGTGGGGAGTTTTCATGTTGGTCGTAAACTGCTTTCTCGGCTGTTGCAGACAAATATTGATCAGGCAGAACATAGACCAATTCGCAAGTCGGACAGCGAACATAAGTGCGATGGTCTTTGTAGAAGTGCTTCCCATCAGAAATTTGGCATAAAGGACATATCATAAGAGTAGGGGAAAGCATGTAATCGCTTTTGCTGTTGAAAGATATTGTTTGATCATGATGGTTGAGATTCAATTTTGCTTTATGAACTTGTTCTCAGTTCACTCGATAATGATGTCTGTAATGGGGGCGCCATTGGGGAATTCTTTCACTTGCCGATGGATTTGTCCCAGAATACTGAGATGGACAGCAACGTCTGTGACTTCGATGTTATCGATGTCATCTACGCCGCCTAATACAAGTGGTTTCTGATGGCTATAGACCTGTTGAGGGTACAGGAATATTTCCGCATCTCGTAGTTCGGCGATCCGGGACGGAAAAAAGTGATCGTTGACGAATTGTGTGTCGTCCAGCATTGATTGAAACGCAGCTCCCTCTTCGGCGACCTTTGTGATGCTACCCTCAATCGTGTCGATAAAGAAAACAGCCCTGGATTTACCTTGTGCAAAAACATCGCCTAGTGCGGTGAGTAAAACTGGATGTAGTGGTTCGGGCATCGCCCAGGTCCAGTCATGGAGTAGCGCATCAAGGTTGACTCGCTCTGGATTAATGGTCAGGTCATTTAATGTGAATGCCATGAAAGTATCAGATTCAAAAAAGTGGAAGAGGCAGCAGCGGACTCGAGTCTTGGATAAGACTGATCTAAAGGTGTCTCAGCGATAACAAGACAATAAAAATCGTACCATACCACAACGGTCTGTCAACAGAGCCTGCAATGTATCAATCAGTTGAACAAATGGGGTGTTAACAAACATTCTCCAAATTATACAATCGAATTTGTTGAACACGATCAATTCACATCATGCTGACGCTCATGAATAAAATGTCTTGAGTGAACGCCACTTAGTGAGTGTCGGGCGATCATCTTTTATGGTAAGATTTTCGTTGGTCATTCTCTACAAAATTATTCAGTTTGGTGCTCTGTTTCATCAGCATCGATGACTGCGAGGAGTTATTGTGAGTCGAATTGCATTTCAAACCGGGCTGATTGCGGGTGTTTTTTTTTGTCTCTCCGGTTGGTCAGAAGCAAGTGCTACTGACGCGTCGGATACGTTTCGTCCGGCGGATACTTCAAGCCCGCGGAGTACGCTGAAAGATTTCATTAACGCCAGCAACGAAATCTACCAACACATTCGTGAAAACCAATTTGTTGATCGTGATTCGGACGTGATACGGCCCACTTCATTACGATTGCTCGACTGTCTTGATCAAAGAGATTTACCGGCGTTTGCCAGCGACCTGCGGGCAGCGGAAGTCGCGATTTGTTTGAAGGAAATTTTGGACAGGGCTGATCTGCCGCCATTTGATGAAATTCCGGGAGCGGAAGATGTGAATAAAGCGGGAGGGAAACTGACTCGCTGGCGAATTCCAGGTACCCGGATCACAATTTCACGTGTCGAAGAGGGGCCTCAAAAGCATGAGTACTTGTTTTCCAGGGGGACTGTTGATCGGGCGGTCCGCTATTTTCAGGATGTGAAAAGTTTCCCGTATCGGACGACTGGGCCAGAGACATCTCCTGGATTTTACAACTGGTATTATTCGTCACCAGGGAGCGCTGTCATAGCGCCGGTAATCAACAGGTTGCCTCAGGTCTTTCGTGACCAGTTCTTAGGTATGGCAATCTGGAAATGGCCTGCTCTCATTCTTTCCAGCGTGGTTGCTTTTTTGCTGATGGTCTTGATTTACCGGATTCACTACAAACTGACTCATCTTTGGAAAGGCAGGAATACAATTTTGTATTGCCTGACAATTGTCTTTCCCGTGTTAGCGATGTTGACTCCGCTGCTGGTGAGTTATCTGGTAAAAGATGAATTGGTGGTGCGTGGATTACCTTATTATATTATCGATTTTTCGGCATTATTCGTCGCTCTATTAGCGGCGATTTATGTTGTGTTTGCTTTGTGTAATCGCGTGGCCGAGATCATTATTACCTCACCCAGGATAAATCGGCAAGGACTCAACGCCCAGCTCATTCGCATTGTTTCCAGGTTGATGAGCCTGGTTCTAGCGGTGGTGGTATTTTTAATTGGTGGGCAGTATCTGGGGATTAAGCTAACCACGTTATTAGCCAGTGCCGGGATCGGCGGACTAGCAATTGCGCTGGCCGCTCAGGATACGTTAAAAACACTCTTCGGGACCATCATGTTAATGGCTGATAAGCCATTTCGTGTGGGTGAGCGCATTCAGTTTAATAAATACGATGGTGTAGTAGAAGATATCGGTCTCCGTTCCACACGCGTCCGTCTGTTAACCGGAAACCTGGTGACCATACCCAATGATGAGCTGGCACGTTTCGATATTGAAAATATCACACTTCGACCACATATCCGCAGGGCAGCGAATATCAAAATTCCGTTGGATACTCCGCGCGCGAAAGTTGAGCAGTGTTTAGACCTCATTCGGACTGCACTAAAAGATCATGACGGGATGAATCCTGATTTTCCTCCGCGTGTGTTCTTTAATGACTTCAACGATGATTCGTTTAATATCAAAATATTCTATTGGTTCAGCCCACCGGAATATTGGGATTTTTTAGCATTCAGTGAAAAGTTGAATCTCGCCATCTTCCAGGTATTTGAAGAGCAGGGGATTCAGTTCTCGCAGCCTTATCGCGTTGTACACAGCGACGAGAAAAAAGATCCGGAAACTTGATAACATAAAAACTTTGAAGACTGGGCTTCAGTCTATTCCACTCCACGAGTACGAAACACGTCCAGTACTAGCATTGAAGTAGAGATCCTCAAATTCCGCTGCAAAGTACTTTGAAAACTTGCGATGAAAATGTTGGGATCTTCCGATGTCAGACTGTCGTATCATTCCGCGTTTGACGATGCGATCCACTGTTTTTTGATCTGCGTAAAAAGAGATCCTGATTCTTCCCTGGTCACCAATAATAAATTGTGACGAATCCAAGTCACTCACCTTTGATGATGGGGGGAAATTGAATTGTCGTTCGAATACAGCTGCTGGACGTGTCAAGGCAAACCAGTAGACGACCAGGCAACTACAATAAACAACAAATGTGGCGGCAATCCACCTACGTTTGCGGTTGATACGAAACAGGTAGAGCAACCCTGTGGCAATCGCGGCGATCAGCATGAATGTCATTACAAATAATGTAATGAGAAACAAAATATTTAGAAGTACCATGATTCAGATAGTTCCTGCTTAGCAGCGATTTTGTTTGGTTCACCTGCCTGGTCGGGCTATGATAGCAGATGTTACATGTAATCGTATATGATTTGTATGGCTCCTGTTGTTCAACGTCATTGGATTGTATCCCAATTTTGACGTGACCTGTTTCTTTCCCCTGTTCTATATACTGTAATTCAATAAGGGTTTCGGCATGCTTTCGCTCAGTTCGCTACTACTGTTTGTGACGATCGGGGCATTGCCTGAGGAGCAGCCTACGGTCATTCAGATTCGTGAAACCGTGCAGCGCAGCATACCGTATATTGAAAAGCAGGGGCTGTGGTGGATTGAGAAGAAGAAGTGTGTTACCTGTCACCGTGGTGGCACAATGATCTGGAGTCTGAGTGCAGCGAAACAAAATGGATTCACGGTGAGTGACCGCCTGGATAAATGGCGCGACTGGGCCATCGAGAAATCGCTCTCCAAAAATGACAAAGGGAAAATTACCGGGCTGGGAAATAAAGAAGGAGTGGCGCAAATTCTTTTGAGTTCTGATCGTACTGATCTCAAACCAGAGCAAGCTGTAAATTGGAAAAAACTTGCTGCGCTGCTTCGTGAGGAGCAACAGCCTGATGGTTCGTGGAAAGCAGGGGGGCAACTTCCTTTTCAAAAGCGAGCCAAGTCGGAAACAGATAGTGTTTCCACCATGTGGTTAGCATTGACGCTGCTTGTTGCAGGTGGAGGCGGTGAGAACGATCAAATTATCGAGCATGCTTTGAAGTATATTCAGGGTAGTTCGCCGGGAAAAAGTGTCGAATGGTATGCGCTGCGATTATTGCTCGCGGTGCAGAATAAGAATGATCAAGCGCGTGATCAATTTGTGAAGCAGCTCCGTAGTCAGCAAAAAGCCAATGGTGGCTGGGGTTGGATGGTAGCGGATAACAGTGATGCACTGGGCACAGGGATGGCACTGTATGCCTTGATCCGCGCGGGAGTGTATTCGAACGACCCTGCAATTAAAAAGGCGCAACAGTTTCTAGTCAGCACGCAGCGCGACGATGGTTCTTGGCCCGTCAAGGGCACGAAAGAAAAGAAGAAAGGCAGTGTTGAAGAAACAGCCGTCTATTGGGGCACCACCTGGGCCGTGATTGCATTAGTGGAGAGCCTGACGGATCAAACAAAATAGAGTCGGGTGTTCGCCCCGTTTCATTTCTGTGCCGGGGTTGCGAGGGGAACCGAAGCGTTTTTCAGGACGCGATCAAAGGTCGGTTGTGGCGAGTTGGTCGGCCAGAACGTCTCGTTTCGTTTGCCGTTTGTGTACCAGTGACCTGAATAGCACCGGAAACAAATCACAAAGTCATGTTGTTCTCCTTTGTACTTCACTCTGATTCCGTGCCGCGGGTCAAAGCAGCCTGCCGCTCTACCATCATTCTCTGCAACCCCCGCTTCGAGTGCGTCAAGCACACGATCTCTGATATTTACGTCGGTAATTGCTGTGGAACCTAAAATGGTCCAACCGTGAAAATTTGAGGAGTCGGGCACTTTTTCGCCTTCACTCGGTTCCAGTGAGAAGAGTTCAAACGTAGACGCCTTTCGCAGAGCCGTGGACGCAGCTATCGGAAGTTTGTTGCCAGACGCTTGATTTGGTACTGGATTTGTTGAGCAACCCGTGAGAGTGAATATCAGCAGTAATATTGCCCAGCGCATTGTGTGGACCCTTGATTCAGAGTATTGGTCGAACTCTCCGATTTCGCCGCCGCTGGTCACGTGGCACGAAGCGTGGGCTAAGCGATCGATAATAAGGGGTAGCTGTGGGGAAAGTCTACTCAGAACCCGTGTTGGCCGCAGAAAAATGAATCGCTTGGCAGCGATTCTCGGATTCCAGCACGAGATGGACAACAAAAGCGGAGAAAAATCACCGGGCTAGGCACGGGGAGGGGCGCGATGTTAGGATGAGGTGAGGTTTAGGTCTGGGGTAGTTTCAGCCGCAACCCAAATGGGGGATCCCGGAGAAGTCAATTCTCCGGAGGTTTGTAAAACCAGACCAGATTTTGTAAAAATGTTGGTCAAAACGGCAAGAATATTCCACGCGAACCTACAACGCATATTCAATACCAACCATTGAGCCACCCTGTAAAGAAGAGACCAGAGAGTGCACTCCGTTAGCTTCGTCATACACGTGTCAATTCTACTGATTGTGGCTTTGGCAATCTTGGTTATCGCTAAACGTCTGGGCGTTACGCATTTTGATCGGTTTGTAGGCGAGGCAAGCCCTGAAGCCCTTGGTGCGATCCGATTTTGGGTGTTTATGATCTTGGTCATGAACGTTGTTTGGGAAGACTTGCCAAGCGTGTCCCATCTTCCTGAGCAACTGCGGACTGAAATGGGTATCATGTCTTTGCTTCACAAGATACCCGGGTGGGGCTCGGTATACGCCAGCTACACCAAGCTTCTCGTTCTAAAAATTGTGACTTTCACCTTTCTTGTTTTCGCAATGCTTGGCTTCAAGACACGGTTAAGCGTTCCGTGCGCCACCATTCTTGTCTTAATCCACACCGGAATTTTGCGAGAACATTTTAATTACTATCACACGGGTCTGGTACCAATATTGGTTGCCATCGCATTGTCATTCTTGCCCTGCGGCCAAGGGCTATCGGCTGATCAATATTTCCGCAGAAAAAAAAACACGGGCACTATTTCACCTTTGGCCGTTTATGGTTGGTCCCGATATATTTGTTGGACTATCATTGCCGCTGCTTATGTAATGGCAGGCATTAGTAAAATCAGCAACGGTGGAATTTGGTGGTGGCAAGGCATCAACCTGAAAAGAATTGTAATGACGGATACGCTCAACCCAATGCACTTCGAGTGGGGACTCGAACACGAACTTGCCAACTTGCCAATCATTGCATTCTCAATCTTGGGTTTTTCTGCTGTCTTGGCAGAGGTAGCTTACGGCCTGGTTCTATTCTCAAAGCGCGCTCGGTTCATCATACCGATGCTAACAGCCGGAATGCATCTTGGGATATTGTTTTTCCAAGGCATTTTGTTCTTCGATCTCATCTTAATTCAGGCCGTCTTCTACAACTTAAGTGAGCGGGTGCCGCAAGCATGGCGCGTGGAAGCTATAGTAAATCAAGACCCGCTAACCAACACTCAACTACGAAACCTGCACAAAAAATACTTCAGCGCGATTCTATTTATGATCTTGGGACTTAGTATCGGTTGGTTAATACGCATCGAGTGGTACCCCGCCACGGCAATGCAGATGTATAGCAACACGCAGACGGATGGCTTGGTTACGTATAAAAAAGTTTGGGCTGTTTATGAAGATGGTCACAAGGAAGAGGCACGGCTTGAAAAGTGGATCGGCGCCGTTGCCGACTCTCGATACAGATTCGTTCTCACGAAAGACCCGAAAGCCCAACAGGACTTTTTTGACGAGATCATCACAATCGCAAATCGAGACTCTCAACAAGGGCAAATTATTCGATTCGATGTTGAGACCTATCAATGGAACTTCCTCACTGATCCAGACGACCCTGACTTCGGTCGGGTGACTAACATTGCGACTTATCCCTAAGGGTCCTTAAGAGAAGAAACTAAAGCACAGAAGGCACAACCGAGAGAAAAAAACGACTCGGCCCAACTCGTCATTCTGAGTGCAGCGAAGAATCTTTTCGAACGGACACGACTGGCGTGAGAGGCGAGGCTCTCTGTGCAATGTTCTTGGTGAGGTCAATCAGGCAGACGCCCTCGATCATTTCGTCGGTCGTGCACAGGATGCGTCCTTCGTATGACTATGAATAGAATGAGATTCTGTTAGCCGGGATTTTAGCAACGCTTCCTCGTCACAGAAGTATTGATATTACGCTTTAGCATTCTTCATCAATATAATCACAATAGAAGCAGGTGTCATTGGGATCTGAAAATAGACAACGGCAATTTGATTCCAGACAGCCCCACAAAACCAGATCAGATTTTGAACCCTCAGAAATATTTGCGATGTCTACGACATCAAGTTCCAGCTCCCATTTTTGCCTAGTTCCTTTTTCAGGGAAGTATGTGAATCCGTATCGAATGCCTCCCTCTTCGAGTAATCCACCATATGCTTTTTCGCATTGGATGAGGTCATCCGATTCCATGAGGGCTGACTCATCCTCAGCCTCAATCAATTCATGTACATCATAGAAAAATTCTAACAGGTTGTCAGGGATTGTCACGATTTGCTTTGACTTGGTTTTTATGACTTTACGACGCATCTGTGCATTTTCTGAATTAAGAATTGCTCTTTCAGGCCTGTTGTTGAATTTGCTAATTGTGACAA
>Ga0075117_1001822_pt1 | contig 12778 bp, 9 predicted proteins | sample AntAceMetag02UKJ_FD_69789 | JGI IMG/M metagenome (GOLD analysis project Ga0075117, IMG submission 69789) | Saline lake microbial communities from Ace Lake, Antarctica - Antarctic Ace Lake Metagenome 02UKJ | ecosystem: Environmental > Aquatic > Non-marine Saline and Alkaline > Saline | place... | reverse complement strand
TGGAAATCACGCCGACGGTAATGGCGGGGTTGCGAATCGTCACCTGTTGAATCTTGGGTTCTTCCGCAAGGTCCGGCAAACTGGGAATGCGATCGATTTCCGATTCAACTTCGTTCAGCAGTTTCTGCACGCTGGGCACGTCGCTCTTCACTTCGATGACGACGTTGGCCGCCCCTTCACCAGCCACAGAAGTGACTTTCTTGATGCCGTCCACCGACCGCACAGCTTCTTCAATTTTTTGGCAGATACCGCTTTCCACTTCTTCCGGGCTGGCCCCCGGATACGGGACGGCAACCAGAATAATTTCCAGTTCGAACTGCGGAAACTCCTCACGCCGCAATTGGCTGCCAGCAAAAATGCCGACAACCAGTAGCCCCACCATCATCGTATTCATCGCGGGCGATTGACGAATCGCCCAAGCAATCATCGACTTCATTTCGACGCCTCCGGTGACTTCACGCCAGTCGATTTTTCTGCGACTGCGGTGCCAGCTTCCAGCAACTGCATGCCTTCATGGACAGATGTCAACGGCGACACGATCACGCGATCATCCTTATCCAAGCCACTGCCAGCCTTTCGAATCAGTGCGTCTCGATTGCGGACGGTGGCCAGTTTGACTTCCAGAATGTCGAGCGTTCCATCACGCTCGACCCAGATCTGACCACCCGGCCGCACCGCTTCGATCGGAACTCGCAACAGCTGCACGGGCGATTCGACGGGAATTCGGACATTCACAAACATGCCACTGAGTAACGTTGGCGGTGACACCGTGGCTTGGCCGCCGTAGCTATCATTGAAGCGCGTCTTCCGCGGTTCTTCCACCAAAATTCTGCAGGGAAACGTTCGCGTATCACGATCGATGCCGGTGCCTTCGATGCGGGCGACATAGCCATCCCAAATCGTTTCCACACCTTCAAACATATAGCCAACTTCGCACGGAATTTTGGGCAGATTCAGCGGATCGTCGCTGACGTCTGTGTTGCCAGGCAACTTGTCGATCACAGCGTGCTGCTGCCAAATCCAGGCCACTTCTTCGGCCCGCAGTTTGGTTTTGATTTCCATTTGAGCACTGTCGCTGATGTGGACCAGCAGTTCGCCCTCTTTGATGTAGTCGCCTTCTTCAACGGCGTCGTCGACGATGCGACCATCCAGCGGCGAAACCACTGTACACCGCCGCAGGTCAACTTCCGCTCGCTCCAGCAGAGTCTGAGTCAGCTTTTTGCCCGCCAGCTTTGTGTTGCGTTGCTGAGTCAGTGTGTTCTGCTGATTTTTCAGCGTTTGCAGAGCATTGCGAGCCATCAGTTCCTGCTGCATGGCTTCATCGACTTCCGTTTCGTTGGCTGTTCTGCGGGCCAGCAGAGCCTTCATGCGATCCAAATGCTTTCTTTGTAGCGCCAACTCTTCGTTGGTGAGCGCTATCATTTTTGACGAGTTTTCGACGTCGACTTCGATCGCTTTAAGCTCTTCATCAATCTGTTCCAGTTGCGCCTGCAGGTGATCGATCTCCAGCCGATATTTCGTCGGATCAATCTGGAACAACAGATCCCCTTTGCGCACAAAGGTACCACTGCGCGCTGTCTCCGCCTTGCTGATGATTCTGCCAGAAACTTCCGCGCCAACGGTCACAATGCGATAGGTGGCTGCTTCGCCATCGACATTGATGTTGAACGGCTGATTCCATTCGGTGACTCTGGCTGTCACCACTTCGACGCCAGCATCAATCGCGCTGACGGCCTGCGTGGGGACTTCTGGCTTTTTCCCCAACAACACCAAGCCGATGACACCGCCCGCCAGAATGAATGCCGAAATCGCAACTGTCTGCAACGTATTCAATTTTGTAACTCCCCGTCACTTTCTTGAGACACCAGCGGCTGTGTTGGCCGAGGTACCATTCCCTGTAACAACATGTCAACCATAAACGCGACGTATTCTGAACGTGTGTGGCCGGTCGGATGTCGGCCGAGCATATCCGTTAACATGGCTGGCCCGTGCATGGAAGTCAGCATCAACATCGCCGCCGCTTTGAAATCAATCTCTCGAATTAACCCACGTTCCGTTGCCCGCTGCAGCCACCCGGACAACACTCGGATATCCGTAATCGGTGGCGGTTCGTCATATCGCTCCAGCAGTGCCTTGGGGTCCGTACCGCTCCATCTGAGTACAGACATCCGCCGCGCGATGTCCACGAAAAATTCCGCCAGCTCGTTCAGGATTTCCGTAAGTTGATCGGACAGCGGACGATCGTCCGGGCCAGCTTCGACCAGTGGAATCCACGGCGCTTGGCCAGACGGAGCCACCGCCGCTAGCATCAAGTCTTGCTTATTGTTGAAGCGTTTGAACAGGGCCTGCGGAGAAACGCCCAATCGATCGGCGATCACATCCGTGGCCACAGATGGCCCGTGTTCGTAAAAACACTCCCGCGCTGTTTGCAAAATTTGATCGTCGGAAATTGTTCTGGGGCGGGCCATGGAATTGCTCTGGGTTCATTAGTTACCGAAAAGTAACTAACTTGTTGCCGCGAACACAATGGGGTTTTGGGGCTCGAGTGGGAAATTCTCCCGAGCGGCAACGGCGTTATCGGGGTTCCATCAGCAAATCGGTCGTATCACCACGTGCGCAACGGGCTGTGCGTGTGAGCGGTCAGCCGGGGCAGCCAAAGGCGATCACAAGACAGGCGGTCGGATTCGATGTACCATCGGAGTTATCCCGCCATTCACTTTCACAGGAGCCACCTTGTGCCACGTCTTTTCTCCACTTGCTTACAGCTCACCACTTGCCTGCTGTTGCTGGCCACGCCACTCGCGGCAGAGCTCACATTGCCAGCGATGTTTTCAGATTCGATGGTGATGCAACGCGATCAACCAGTCAAAGTCTGGGGTTGGGCCGCGCCGGGACAAGAAGTTCAGGTTGGCATCGGTGACCAGAAGAAGACGGCGACTGCAGACGCAGATGGTCGCTGGGTGACTCAGCTGGACGCGCTGCCTGCTGGTGGGCCGCATGCGATGACGATCACGGGCGACGATCGCACGCTGACAGTCAACGATATTCTGGTTGGCGAAGTCTGGTTGTGTTCCGGCCAGTCGAATATGGCGATGACTGTCAGCCGGTCCAACAATCCGCAAGCCGAAGCCGCAGCCGCGACTCACCCACAAATTCGGATGTTCACGGTAGGATCTGGTCATTCGCTGGAGCTCCAAGAAACATGCTCCGGAACATGGACGGTCTGCAGCCCGGAAACCGTGGGTGGGTTTTCGGCAACAGCCTACTTCTTCGGTCGTCGCCTTCACAAAGAATTGAACGTGCCGATTGGGCTCATCAATTCTTCTGTCGGCGGCACGTCTGTTGAATCATGGACCAGTCTGCCAGCACAGTCCGCAGTCGCATCGATTAAACCGCGACTCGACGCTTGGAAGGCCGAAGACGATGCCTTCGATGAAGCGGCTGCCACAGCACGCTACGAAAAAGCGCTCACCGCGTGGAAGGAAAAGCTGGCCTCGCGAAAATCATCCGACGCCAACAAAGCACAGGCAGCTCCCAAGAAACCGCAAATGGCCAGCCGTCCTAGCAACGACCGCAACTATCCAGCCAATTTGTTTAACGGAAAAATCAACCCGTTGGTGGGCTATACCATCAAAGGAGCCATCTGGTATCAGGGCGAAAACAGCTCTGGCCGCGGCTTTTCACACTTGTATGGCGACCAGTTGGCAACGCTGGTGAACGACTGGCGAGAACGCTGGGGGCAGGGGAATTTTCCCTTCGGTTGGGTGCAGTTGCCGAATTTTCGAAATCCGCAGACACAGCCTTCACAAACAGACGGCTGGGTGTTGGTTCAGGAGGGAATGCTAAAAACTCTGTCGCTGCCTCACACAGGCATGGCGGTGACCATTGACGTCGGCGAAGCGAAAGACATCCATCCCAAAGACAAGCAGTCGGTCGGGCACCGCATGGCACAATGGGCGTTAGCAGATGTGTACCAGCAAGACGTGATTGCGATGGGGCCCATCTATGCGGCTTCGAAAATTGACGGTGATCAAGTGGTCATTGAATTCGATTATGCAACAGGGCTGCACGCCAAAAATGACGACTTGAAGGGCTTTGCGATTGCGGGAGCCGACCGGAAGTTCGTCAGCGCAACCGCGAAGATTGACGGCGACCGCGTGATTGTCAGCAGTCCGAACATCAGCCAGCCAGTGTCTGTGCGTTACGCTTGGGCCGCCAACCCTGTTTTCAGTTTGTACAACGCGGCTGAAATTCCAGCGTCTCCGTTCCGAACAGACAATTGGGAAGAACGCGGCCGTTAAGACAAATTCCGAACTGACCACTTACGTTTGCACTGGAGACAATCAAGTGATGACAAATTCACAACAATGTTGGACGAAGTGTTTTCTCGTCGCTGTCGGATTTCTGCTGATTCCGAATGCAGAAACTCGCGCTGCACCGCCAGTTCGGGTGTTCATACTAACCGGCCAGTCGAACATGGAAGGCAAAGGGCGAGCCCTGCATCTCGACACCTACCGCAACGACCCACTCATTAAGGATACCTACAGCATCCTGAAACAAAATGATGAGTGGGTGACTCGTGATGATGTGTGGATTACCTATCCCACCAAGTTTCGCGGCGAAAAGCATGGAAAGCTGACGATCGGTTACGGCACCAAAGGCGACGATTCCATCGGACCGGAATTTGGCTTCGGTCACACCGTTGGTGAAGCAATGGAAGAGCCCGTACTGCTGATCAAAGTCGCGTGGGGCGGCAAAAGTCTGGCTGTGGACTTCAGACCGCCTTCCGCAGGGTTGCCGCCACAGTCGGACTTGCAGGAAAAACTGTTGAAGCTGCAAAAGAAAAAACCGGAAACCAGCATCGATGATGTGAAGGCAACCTATGGCTTCTATTATCGAATGCTGGTTAAAGAAACGAAATCTTCGTTGTCTGGCGCTGGAGACATGTTCCCTGAATTAAAGGACCGTGAACTCAAGATTGCGGGGATCGTCTGGCATCAGGGATTCAATGATGTGATCAATCGAGACCTGAAAGAGAACAACTACATCGACTACACAAAGTGGCTGCAGATGTTCATCAAAGAACTGCGCCGTGATCTGGATGCCTCCGCTGCTCCGTTCGTGATTGGAGAACTCAGTACGGGAGGAATTCCCAATCGCGGTGAGTTTCAAAAAGCTCAGGCCGCTGCGGCAGATCTGCCCGAGTTTCAGGGAAATGTCACCTTCGTACCGACAGCCGAATACTACGATACGGCAGCCCATGAGCTCTACGAGCAGAACTATTGGAAAGGAACTCCCGAACAGAAAGTGGCTTGGGAAATGGTCGGGAACGATCGGCCTTACCACTATCTTGGCTCCGGCAAGACGTATTACCTGAAGGGGCAGGCATTCGGAAAAGCCATGCTGAAAATGCTAACGCCTGCGGCCGTCAGTCAAGTCGATGCCGTCGGGGAAGACTGCACACAGCCGACCGCAACCACGGAACACACTTCGCAGCCGGACGATGTTTCATCGGCGAGCGCAACAACATCGTCGAGTGTTAGCGTGCAAAAACTGGCGGTCATCGACGACGTGGTTGCGGAGGGTTTGCGGCACAAAAAAATGCCCGGTTGCGTGGTGCTGGTGGGCCACAACGACAGCATTATTTATCACAAAGCTTTTGGGCATCGCCAGTTAGTGCCGGAACCACAGCCAATGCTGCTCGACACAGTCTTCGACCTCGCCTCACTCACCAAACCCATCGCCACTGCGACCTCCGTGATGGCGCTGGTGGAATCTGGTCAGCTAGACCTAGACGCCACCGTCGCCAGCATCATCCCGGAATTCGCCGCCAACGGCAAAGAATCAATCACGGTGCGGCAGTTACTCGCACACACCGGTGGGTTGATTCCGGACAACTCAATGAAGGATTACTCCGACGGGGCAACGGTGGCCTTTCAAAAGATCTGCCAGCTGGCGACCTATGTGCCGCCGGGGTCGAAATTCGTCTATTCGGATGTCGGCTTTATCGTGCTGGCGGAATTGGTGCGGACCATCAGTGGCCAGACGATTCACGAATATTCGCAACAGCACATTTTCGATCCGCTGGGAATGAAAGAAACCGGCTACTTGCCAGCCGCCACACTTCAGCAACGCGCCGCCGTGACTCAGGCCCGCGATGGCAAACCCATGCGAGGAGAAGTTCACGACCCTCGAGCTTACGCGATGGGAGGTGTTGCTGGTCACGCCGGATTGTTTTCGACAGCCAGCGACTTGGCAATTTACGCCAAGGCGATGCTCAATCGGGGAAGTTACGGTGACGTCGCCATTTTGAAACCCGAAACGTTTGAACTGATGACAGCGCCAGTTGAAGTTTCGTCTGGCCTACGAACTCTGGGTTGGGATATGCGGTCTACGTATTCATCAAACCGAGGCGACTTCTTCAGCAAAGCCGCGTTTGGGCATGGTGGATTCACGGGCACGGCTCTGTGGATCGACCCGGAGCTCAAGCTGTTCGTGATTTTCCTCAGCAATCGAGTCCACCCGGATGGCAAAGGATCGATCAATTCGCTGGCCGGTCGGATTGCCACCATTGCCGGTGCCGCAATTCAGGAACAGCCTCATGAATCGTCCGACCGGTAAGCGGCCCGGTCAGCTATTTCTGTGCCCGCTTCTTTTTCTTGCCGCCACCTTTTTTTCCGCAGCCTGCTTTCCGCGTGTGAGCCAGCGCTTCGGTTTCAACACCCAGATCCCCTTGGGATTTCATCCACTGATCAAGCTCCGCCGATAGTTCTTGTTTTAACGGTGCAAGTTCCGGTGACTCGATCAGGTTGTGCAAGCAATGCGGATCGCTGGCAACATCGTAAAGTTCTTCTGCTGGACGATGCGTGTACTTGGCCGTCATTGCTGCGGCATGGGAATCACCGGCTGCAGCTTTGGTTTGCCAAGACGGCCAGAAGTTGGCCCCGTCACCTTTGTCGCGCGTGACGGCGTTCGAAAAGGTCACGTCTGGATTTAAGTTGCGAATGTAGCGGTGAGTTTTGGTGGCACAGCTGCGAATGCCAAAGTTTTCAGACCCGTTGATGATGCCGCGCGTCGTATGCAGCCCGAACGTGTATTTTTTATGTTCTGCGGTTTGCCCCAGCAGCACCGGCAGAAACGATTTTCCGTCCATTGTTTCCGGTGTTGGCAGACCCGCCGCATTCAGAAAAGTGGGAGCAACATCGCAATACTCCACCAGCGCCGCAGACTTAGACGCGGGTTCGATTTTACTTGGCCAGCGAGCAATCAGGCCGGAAGTCAGTCCGAGTTCAAAGCAAGTCCACTTGGCAAACGGAAACCCGGACCCTTGTTCTGTAACGGCCAGCACCAGCGTGTTTGAGGCCACGTCGTGTTTGTTTAGCAGATCCAGCAACGCACCACACTGAGCGTCGTAGTAGGTGATTTCCGCGAGGTACTTTGAGTAACTTTTGCGGGTTTCCGGAGTGTCCACCCAAGTTGGCGGTAGCGTGAGTGATTCCGCAGGATACGCACTGGGATCTCCTTTGCTGTAGGGCGTGTGTGGTTCGTTGGAACACGCAAACAGGCAGAACGGAGTGTCGGCGGCTTTCGATTCGGTGATGAGTTTTTCGATCGCTGGAAACGGATTCGGTTGCTCAACCTTGCCGCTGCGAAAGTCATCGTCGTATTCGAAAGGGAACGATTCCTGCGGTGCAATATGCGTCTTTCCCGACAGCGCTACGCGGTAGTCGGCGTCCTGCAGATAATGAGCGATCGATTTTGTGCCCGGGTACACACAGGTGTGGTTGGGCCATGCTCCGGATTTCACCGGATAAATCCCCGTGTAAATATTGTGTCGGGTCGGTGAGCACATCGGAGCGGTTTGAAAGCAGCGAGAAAACTGCATGCCTTCGGTGGCGAGTTTGTTCAGATGCGGTGTTTTCGCTTGGCCACCATAAACTTCCAGATCCAGATAGGTGCAGTCGTCCGCAATCATGAACACCAGATTGGGGCGATCGGCCGCGTTTGCAAAAGTCGCTACGACAAGGAAGAACAGGCAAAAGATGGTTCGCATGTTGAAGATTCTTGAGTAAAGATAAGGAAATCAACAGGTGCTGGCCTGTGGGACTACTATACAGAGATGGAAGTTATCAATGCCAGTGGTCCAGCTTTTCAAGCAACCACGCCATCAGTCACAACACAGAACGTGGGCTTGTTCTGCGTGTATCATCGGCCTCACCTACGAGAGAGTGGGCCACAGCGTTTGTCGTTACTGGAATGTCGCGTGATCAGAACTCTTGAACAACGTTTCGGCAGATTCGCCATACCGAATCTCACGGTCTACCTCATTATGGCTCAGGTGGCGGCGTTCGTGATCGTGCAGTCGAATCCCCTGTTTGCCGACAGAATGTGGCTGGTCCCGAAAGAAGTGATCGCTGGAGAAGTCTTCCGACTGTTGACTTTTCTGATCACGCCTCCGAGCGATTCGCCGTTGTGGGCTTTCTTTTTCTGGTACTTGTTCTACGTGATGGGCACGGCTCTGGAACGATACTGGGGCAGATTCCAGTACAACCTGTTTTTACTGATTGGCTACTTCGCGACGGTCGCAGTCGCATTCTTGACTCCCGAATGGCCGGCTTCCAATTGGTTCTTGCAAGGCACCGTCTTTTTGGCATTCGCTTGGCTGAATCCAAACTTCGTGCTGAACATCATGTTCATTTTTCCTGTGCGAATTAAGTGGTTCGCCTTGCTGACTTGGATTGGCTTGGGGGTCACGTTTCTTTTCAGTCCTTGGCCAGTTCGGCTGTCAGTCGCAGCGTCTGTGCTCAACTTTCTGATCTTCTTTGGATCTGACATCCGCTATCGAATCACCAGCGGACAGCGACAAATGTTGAGCCAAGCCAAACGGTTCTCCGAACGGCCACCAGAATATCTGCACAAATGCGGGACCTGTGGAATCACCGACGTGTCCGATCCGCATGAAGATTTTCGGTACTGCAGCAAATGCTCCAGCGACGTCGCTTACTGTTCACAGCACCTGCGAGATCACACGCACATCGTGGACGCCTTTGACGAATAAGCACTCGCTCCGAAATCACGTAACCTAATCAGGTGTGTCGACGACTGAAATACGCTGCCGAAACCCGCGAAACTTGACTTTGGGTAGCAAAATGCTACCCTGAGTCTATGAGTCAACCAGTGAAACTTTCCGATGAACTTGTGTGCGATGCTCGGGCGACCTCCGAGTTATCGGATCGTTCCATCGCTGGCCAGATTGAATTCTGGGCACAGCTGGGCAGGTCGATCGAGCCGTTGCTGCGAGGTGACCGAATTGCGGCATTGCGGCAGGCCGGACAACGACCGATCTCAGCCGCGATCGCTGCGGTCGATACTGACGAAGGACGCAAGAAAGTTCACGAGTATCTGAATAAACGTCCGTTTCCACATTTCGAATCTGTCGCGGGAGAAAGCGGACTGCTGTGTCGGATCAGTGAAGACGGGACTCGAACCATCGGGCGATTCGTGAACCGCGTTTTCGTCGCCGAGTCTTGATATGAACTTCAGCATACTGGATTCGCGTCCGATTGTGATCGCGATTGCAGGTTCGAATGGATCAGGGAAAACGACGTTCTACGAAACCCATCTTGCTGACTCTGGTTTACGGTTTATCAACGCCGATATTATCGCCGAAGAACTGCGGATCAGTGCCTACGACGCAGCCGATGTGGCCGCGACAATTCGTAATACACTGGTTGCTAGGCGTGAGAGTTTCATCTTTGAAACGGTATTTTCCGACCCGGTTGGAGACAAGGTGCAGTTTCTGCAGCACGTTGCAGAATTAGGATTCGAGGTCGTCCTAATATTCATTCAGATCATCGAACTGGAATCCAGTATCCAACGCGTCTCGATGCGAGTTGCACAGGGGGGCCACAACATTTCAGATGAGAAACTCCAAGAGCGGTTTGACAGAACTCGAACGAACCTAGTCCTTGCAATCCAGCGACTGCCTCACGTATTAATTTTCGACAACGCTGATCTGGCGAAACCGTACAAGCTTGTCGCTCGCTACGCTGCGGGGGGACTGATCAATTCGGGGTAGCACCATCGGCAACTTCAGCCGACGATCCCCGTATAGGGATGACCTTCGTTTTGATCAATGCGTTCAGGGCGGCCTTTGTCGTAGTACACAACTTCGCGATGATTAAGTCCCAGTAGCCACATAATGGTGCTGTGCAAATCGTGAACGTGCAGGCGGTCTTCGACAGCGTGCAGGCCCAGTTCGTCGGTGCTGCCGATTGTTCGTCCACCTTGGACTCCGCCGCCAGCCATCCACATGGTAAATCCGGTCGGGTTGTGATCGCGGCCGTCGCCTTTTTCGCTCATCGGCGTGCGTCCAAATTCACCGCCCCAAACCACCAGCGTTGTGTCTAACAATCCTCGCTGCTTCAGATCCTGCAGCAAGCCAGCCACACATTTGTCGGTCTGAGCACACAGGTACGAATGATTCTTTTCGATCGAAGAATGCGAATCCCACTTGCTGCCGGCTCCGTGATACAACTGCACAAACCGCACGCCGCGTTCAACCATACGCCGCGCCAGCAGACACTGTCGACCAAAGGTCGCCGTTGTTTTGTGATCCATGCCGTACATCGATTGGGTCTGGGCAGTTTCCGCTGACAAGTCTACGGCTTCCGGTGCCGATGACTGCATGCGAAAGGCGAGTTCATAGCCTGCGATGCGAGCTTCTAGTTCGGTTTGCTGCGGGCGCGCTGCGGCATGGCGGCGGTTCAGGAAGTCCAGCATGTTCAGCTTGCGTGTCTGAGCTGCCTCGTCTTCGCCTGAAGGCCGTGAAAGATTCGAAATCGGATTGCCAGATGTGTTGAAGGGAGTTCCCTGATACACCGCTGGCATAAAGCCGGTGCCCCAGTTGCGAGCACCATTCACCACAGATGATGTGGTGTCTTGCATCACGACGAATGCCGGCAGATTTTCGTTCACACTGCCCAAGCCATAAGTCACCCAAGCTCCCAGCGACGGACGACCGGCAATCGGCGAGCCGGTATTCATCGAACACACACCGCCGGCATGGTTGATGCCGTTGCTCCAACACGAACGGATGACCGCCAGATCGTCGACACACTTTGCGGTGTGAGGCATCCAGTCAGAAACCCATAGCCCGCTTTGTCCGTGTTGAGCCCACTGGCGTTTGTCGGCCAGCAAGGGCGAATTGACTTCGCCCATCGCGGTCACAGGTTTGTCGAAGGAATCCGGTAAGGATTGCCCTGCCAGTTTTCGCAGCAGCGGTTTCGGGTCGAACAAATCGATGTGACTCGGACCACCTTCCATAAACAGAAAGATCACGCTGGTGGCTTGGCTGGCCCTGTGTGACAGTTGAGCGGCCGTGGGGCTGACACCGGCGCGGGTTTCTTGAGATAGCATCGCCGCCAGTGGCAGAGCGCCGAATCCCATTCCTGCCGTGGACAACATTTCGCGTCTGGAGTGTTGGTTATTCATCATGGCATCCCTGTTTAAGCCGACCCAACGGGCAGGTACGTTCGAATCGCTACCGAAATTCTACGGATCTTACGACCACTCACTAATCGATGTACACAAATTCATTTGAGTTCAGCAGCACATGACACAATTCCGCAACCGCTGCTTCCAACGGCTGTTGTGTTGCCTCGTCCACGGATCTCAGGTCGTGTCCATGCTGCGTGGCATCGGCTGTCCTTGCTGCGGTGTTTTCGAAGTCCCAAAACGCCAGCGGCGTTTGTTCTTCAATCATCTCTGATGCCAGCCGGGCCGCGAACAAAGCTTCAACCGTCTCGGCGCTGACTGCCTGATCAAACACAGCCGCTTGATCGAGCTGCCCGTCCCACCGATGTGCTTTCTGTTTGGCGCGACCGCCCAGCACAACAGGAAATGTTCCCGTGATGCCCTTGGCCGTCTTGAATTCCACTTCCACTGTTTGCAGTTGGCCGTACTTAATGTCCAGCGACTGCAACCAGAACGTGGCTTTGCCCTTGCCCTTGCCGCCTGTCCCACTTGGGCTCTGTTCGACAGTCACTGCTATAAAATACGGCGTGTCCAATTCCGGACGCAGGTTTGAGGCGACGACTTCATAACCGCTGTCGCCCACAACCTGCAGGATCAGGTTGCGAGGCTTATACGCCGATTTTTCGCTGGTGACACCGATCGCCCAACCGCGATTTTTACTGTTGCTGTCCCACTGCGAAATGATCGTTCGCACGGTGGCGTCGAGGTACAACGAATCCAATTTGATGATACCCACGAACGTAAACGGGGCTGTGATGGCCGGATAATTGCCGTCCGTCGCCAGAGTTGGCAGCCCGGATTTTCCGATGGTGACGGAGTCTCCCGAATCTTCTGCCAATGAACCGAAGGTTTGGGTTTGAGCTTTCGTCTGCGGTTCGTTGGCGGACAGAGTTTGCTGAATCAGGTTCACGGCAATCGGGATTTCGTCGGCTTCGACGTGTCGGCCCACCGCCAACTGAAAGGCCGCGTTCACAATTCGAGTGGGGTCATGATCCTGCGAAGACTTCAGCGTCCGCTTCGCCATCGCGATCGAACGTTTTCGCACCCAATCTCCATTCATCAGGTTCAGGGCCTGAGTCGGTGTGGTGGTGGTGCTGCGTTTGGAAATGCTGTTCAGGCCGTCGACGCCATCCAGCGAACGCATGAGCGGTTCGGGCGTGTTTCTCATGGCTTTCAGATACAGGGATCGTCGCAGGCTGCTGTGAGCCACCGAAACGCCGCCGTGTTTTTCATCCAGTTCTCC
>Ga0075117_1001821_pt1 | contig 12786 bp, 13 predicted proteins | sample AntAceMetag02UKJ_FD_69789 | JGI IMG/M metagenome (GOLD analysis project Ga0075117, IMG submission 69789) | Saline lake microbial communities from Ace Lake, Antarctica - Antarctic Ace Lake Metagenome 02UKJ | ecosystem: Environmental > Aquatic > Non-marine Saline and Alkaline > Saline | place... | reverse complement strand
TCTATTATTTTGCCCTGAAATATGCTCCCCTCTCTTTTAAAATTTCGCCATTGCCCTTTTCCAAAAAGTACGCGAAGGTATTCTTTTTTCAATTCACTTTCTTGTCCATGTTTAAGTCTTAGATAATTGACCTCTATAACTTCGCAAAAATGCTCAAGCAAAGGGGATAAATCAAATAAATCTCCTTGAGACTCTACGGAAAGGGATGTTGCCATTGGAAATTCAAACTGTTGTTGATTGATATTTAGACCAATACCTAACAGACTATAATTCATAGTTCTTCCAGAAATCAAGCTTTCTATAAGTATACCTCCAAGTTTTTTATCTCCGTAAAGAATATCGTTTGGCCATTTAATTTTAAGCCCTTCACCTAAATAAGGCGATAGGGTCTCTATCACTGCCAGTGAAATGGCTAGGTTGAGATTGAATTGTTGGGTTATTGGTAAAAACGTCGGTTTTAAAATGAGTGTAAATGTTAAATTTTTTTTTTCTTCAACTAGCCATTCATTGCCCCGCTGCCCCTTCCCTCTTGTCTGATTGTCAGTTATCACAATTGTACCCTCTAAAGGCTCCTCTTTCTGAATTATTTGAGCAGCCCAGTCGTTAGTAGAATGACAAGTTGGCAGATAAACGGTATTTTTGCCGATGAATAGGGTTTTGGGCTGAAGTTTGTACAATTTTAGTCTAATTTAGCTGCTTCAAAATCAAGGCAAAAATAGCCTATTTTGGAGCATTTATCACCCAACAATGATCTATCATTAAATACACTGAATGAAAAAAACAAAGGTAATTTCGAGCACTGAACTCTGTCAATCAATCGTTGAGGGAATGCACGAAAAAAAAGCGAATGATGTTGTGGTTATGGATTTAAGAAAAATTAATACTGCGATAACAGATTTTTTTGTCATTTGCTCTGGAAATTCTGATACTCAAATTGACGCTATTTCCAGATCTGTAGAAGAAGTAGTGTATAAAAAAACGGGGCAAGACCCATGGAACAGAGAAGGTAAACTTGGAAAGGAATGGTTACTTCTAGACTACGTAGATGTGGTCGTACACGTGTTCCAAAAAGAAAAAAGAGCTTTTTTTGATATTGAATCGTTATGGGGGGATGCAGAAGTGACCTACTATGGCGATGACTTAAAGCCCTCAAAAGAGCCCATAAACTGATTATAAAAGACTTAACTAATTAAACATGTCTGAGGAAAAGAAAAAGCCTTCACCAAAGTCCAACAAAAAATTACCCCTTGGCTCTGGCCCAGGTTTTCAAGGCTGGATTATAGCCGCCCTTATTTTGGGAATAATAGGAGTAATGTATTTTTCAAATAACCGTTCACTATCTCCTATCAAGTATAAAAACTTGGAATCAATGGTTCTCAAAGGGGATGTAGAGAAAGTAGCCGTAGTCACAGATGCAAATGTGGTAGAAGTTACCGTTTCTGCTGAAGCTTTGCAAAAGGACGAATATAAAAACCTTTTGGGTAATAACAGATTTACATCTGGGCCTCATATGAAGGTTGATATTGTCTCTGAATATGCTTTCATGGATGAGTTTAACAGCTTTATTAAAAACTCAAACATTAATGAAAACAAGAAAGCACAATTATACCCAGAGCCCATTCACAGAGAAGATATACTAAACTCTTTGTTTAACTGGCTTCCTTTAATTCTCTTCTTTGGCCTAATGTACTTCTTAATGACAAGAATGGCAGGTGGCGGAGGTCCTGGTGGGCAGCTTTTTAATATTGGAAAATCCAAAGCATCTCTTTTTGACACAGATAATAAAGTGAAAATTACTTTTAAAGATGTGGCAGGCCTAGAAGAAGCAAAAGAAGAATTGACTGAAATAGTTGAATTCTTAAAGAAGCCAGAAAAGTTCACACAGCTCGGAGGTAAAATACCAAAAGGAGCTCTACTTGTAGGCCCTCCGGGAACTGGAAAAACACTCATGGCAAAAGCTGTAGCTGGCGAAGCTAGTGTTCCATTCTTTTCACTTTCAGGTTCTGATTTTGTAGAGATGTTTGTTGGTGTTGGAGCTGCTAGAGTAAGAGATTTATTTAAGCAAGCCAAAGAAAAAGCCCCCTGCATCATTTTCATTGACGAGATAGATGCCGTAGGTCGTTCTAGAGGAAAAGGTGGAATGCCAGGCGGCAATGATGAGCGTGAGAATACGCTTAACTCATTATTGGTAGAAATGGATGGCTTTGGCTCTGATGCCGGTATTATCATCATAGCTGCCACCAACAGGCCAGATGTATTAGACCAAGCTTTATTACGCCCTGGTCGTTTCGACAGACAAATAAGTGTGGATGCTCCAGATATTAACGGTCGTGAGGCTATTTTCAAAGTACACATGCGTCCTTTGAAGTTATCGGATGAAGCGGATGCCAAAAAACTTGCAACCCAAACACCAGGCTTTGCCGGTGCAGAAATAGCCAACGTCTGTAATGAGGCTGCATTATTGGCAGCTAGAAGAGGAAAAAAGTCTATTGAAATGCAAGATTTTATGGATGCTATTGATAGAGAAATAGGTGGATTAGAAAAGAAGAACAAACTTATTTCTCCAGAAGAGAAAGAAATTGTGGCCTTCCATGAAGCGGGTCATGCTGTGGCTGGTTGGTTTCTGGAGCATGCCAATCCCTTGGTGAAAGTAAGTATAGTTCCTAGAGGTGCAGCGGCATTAGGTTATGCTCAATATTTACCAAAAGAACAGTTCCTATATAGAACCGAGCAACTCTTCGAAGAAATGTGCATGTCGCTTGGTGGAAGAGCGGCTGAAGATATCGTTTTCGGTAAAATTTCTACAGGGGCATTAAGCGACTTAGAAAAAATCACCAAAATGGCCTACGGAATGGTTACCGTTTATGGTTTAAATGAAGCCATTGGAAATGTATCATTCCATGATTCTAAGGGTGGTGGAGAATACACTTTCACAAAACCTTATTCTGAGGCTACTGCCCAAAAGATAGATGAAGAGGTGAAAAAGCTTATAGACAAAGCCTACAAGGCTGTAAAGGAATTGTTATTAGAGCACAGAACTGAGCTAGACATTTTAGCTAAGGCTCTCTTGGAGAGAGAAATTATTTTCCAAAGTGATCTAGTTGGCCTCATTGGAGAAAGGCCATTTGCTAAGCTTACTACCTATCAAGAATACATGGACAAAGTGGATGATATTGAAACAAAAGTTGAAGAGGTAGTTAAAGAAACAGAGGACGAAGAGTCTGAAAAAGACGAAGAGTCTAAAGAAGAGCAGTCTTCAGAGGAGACTAATCCGGCTTAACCTTAAGGGCTTCCAGAGAATAAAAAAGCCGATGTGTTCATTTGAACGCATCGGCTTTTTTTTTGTCAATGAGTATCTGCAGAAGAATTATCTCTTTCCAAAAAGACCTCCCAAAAGGCCACCTAAGCCACCCTTCTTCTGACCTCCTCTACCAAGAAGCATTCCAGCTACGTCATCAATAATACTACCGTCTCCGTCAGCGTCTAAGAAAGACTCTATTAAACTTTGCTGCTTACTTCCTGCAACCGCCCCGCCTCCTAGTAGTCCACTTAAGACATTGCCCATACCATTGCTATCTTGAACGTTGTTTTGGTTTACTTGCTTACCAATAACACCTATCAAAATAGGTGCGGCCACCTTAAGTATTTGTGATACAGTTCCCATATCTAGTCCAGACTTCTTACTTAGAGCGGCTTCTACCCCAGTTTGCTTACCTCCAAGTACGTGTCCTAAAATACTAGCACCATCATTTTCCACCTCTTTGTCTACTCCTCGTTGGAATAGTCCACCAAGATTATCTAGTATTCCTCCCTTGTGTTTTCCAGTTACAGCACCCAAAAGCCCAGCGGCCCCTTCTGGAGTAGAGGCATTCTTTTGCGTAGCTCCCATAAGTACCGGCAATGCCATGCTCAATAAATCTGCCGTTTTATTCTGAGGGGCTCCCGTTGAGCCACTTACTCCTGAAATAATTGTTTTGTCTAAATCGCTTTCTAGTAAATCTAATAGTCAAGCCATGATATTTAGTTTTGTATTTTTAAACCAGAAAATATGCAAAAACTCCTGAATTAAAGTGAAATGCACAGAATTAATTGTATAAATTCCAAATCATAAGCACGTTAGCTTAATAGTAACGAGTTATTTAAGAAACCCAACAGAAAAAATAAACTGGTCCGTTGTAAAAATAAACGGTGTTAAATTATTTCTTGGCCCTAACTTGGTTTCGGCATAATTAGCCACTCCTCGTTCAAATCTTAAGTCAAAGAAGAAGGATTTAAATTCAAAACCAAGTCCAATCACAGTGTTTAGGATAGGTCTTTTAAAGAAGTTTTCACTCAAATCTTTGTTAGAATATGGTGCCAAGGCCATATCGAATTCGTTATTCTTTTTCAATGCGTATGAAACAACTGGTCCAAAGAAAATACGTGCGTCTCTAAACCGTATACCCAATAGAATAGGAACATCCACCGTGGTGAATTTGGCATCCACTCTATTTAGCAGGTCTCCATTCTTATCTAGAAAATCAAACTTCCCGCCTTTTGAACCGTATATCAATTCTGGTTGAAGGTAAAATGACCCACTCGTTAGTCTTCCAAAAAGGGCACCTTGAAAACCATTTCCAAAGGCAGTACTTGAAACCAATTCATCTCTTGCAATACCCGTTTCTGTAACTACAGGAAGGCCCGTCGAGGTAATCTGATATACATTTCCGCTAGATGTATTAATTCTTGTTTTACTGAGCCCTCCTCTTATTCCCCATGAAAACTTAACGCTACTCTTATTATAGTCCGACATATCTACTGGGATGGCGGCTCTACTTTCAACGGTGTCAGAAGGCACTTCTTGAGCCACACCATTTAAAGAATAAATAATAAAACTGACTACAACTAATAAATTCTTCATGGTAATTATCATTGTCTTAAAACCTCTCAATAATTAAGCCAAAGGCTCAATTATCATACTCGTAAATCTTATTACAGAAACTAGTTTATCCTCTTCATTTTTGATTTTTATCTCCCATATGTGAGTTTTTCTTCCTGTATGGATAGGTGTAACTTTTCCATATACAAATCCCTCTCTTACGGCTCTGACATGATTGGCATTGATTTCAAGACCCACTACCTGTAATACAGTCCCTTCAATAACCAAAGCAGACGCTATACTACCTAATGTTTCGCCTAATACAACAGAGGCTCCTCCATGTAATATGCCATAGGGTTGCCTTGTCCTATTATCAACGGGCATCTTAGCTACAAGGTAATCTTCTCCCGAGTCGATAAACTCTATGCCTATGTGCTCCACAAGTGTATTTACACTCATCGCGTTTAACTTTTCTAGATTTCGGGTCAAATTCATGTTGAAAACTATATTTTTGAAGTATTCTAAAACTAGCAGACAAAGATATTTAAATGAGTGACAAAACTATCTATTTAATCAGGCACGGAGAGACTGACTATAACAAAAAGGGCATTGTTCAAGGTAGCGGTATAGATTCTGTATTGAATGAAAAAGGGCATTTACAGGCCCTAGCATTTTTTGATAAATATGAAAAGGTGCCCTTTGAAAAGGTTTATACTTCGGCATTACAAAGGACCCATCAAAGTGTCAATGGGTTTTTAAAAAAAGGCTTGAAGCATGAAATTTTACCTGGTTTAAACGAAATATCTTGGGGCGTAAAAGAAGGCTTGATCCCCAATAATACTGAAAAGGCCTTTTATGGTAGCATCATGACAAGGTGGGCTAGAGGGGAAACACATGTGGCTATTGAAGGGGGCGAAAGCCCAGAAGAAGTTGTAGTCAGGCAAAAGGTAGCTATTGAGAGAATACTTAAAAATAAGTCTGAGAAATTAATCCTTGTGGCGATGCATGGGAGGGCATTAAGAATTATTCTAAGCCACATTTCGAATACGCCCCTTAGAGAAATGGATAATTTTAAACATAGTAATCTCTGTCTTTATAAATTATCATACTCCTACCATAGCAATACATTCACCATCCTAAGCCAAAATGACATCGGGCATCTATCAGATTTGGCGATGTAGCTTATTCTCCTTTCATGAACCAGATTGTCCAGTCATGTAATTAAAAAAATTCGAGCCATTGATAATCCTAATTTCATGTTAATTAATTAGTTATGGAGTCAAAAAAATATTATTGGTTGTACCAAATCTTGGGATGGTCTTTCTATTTCTTTGCAGACCAATCACTCAATTATTTAACTTTCTTCTCTTTTGATTTTGATTTTGAGGAATTTAATCAATTCATAGGTACAGGAATTGTCAATGTGGCAGCTGGGATTTCGCTAACACACATCTTCAGAATCATTTTCAAGCGGTATGAATGGATTAAGCTCCCTGTAGCTCAGTTGGTTATTCGATGTTCCGTTGTTGTTGGAATTATCACCTTTGTGCTGGTAGCTATCAATATCCCAATGGATCGTGATATCATCAATATAGAGAAAATGAACTCGGCACTTAGGGATATTCTTTTCCTATTAAACCTTACAAAGCCGGTTCTTATCTGGATGCTAATATATGTCTTCTACAGTCTAGCCGATTTAAGAAAAAATGATGCTGTGGAGAGAATTCAATTAGAATCATCAGTAAGAGAAACGGAGTCTAAAGTACTCAGAGCCCAAATGAACCCCCATTTCATTTTTAATGCCTTGAATAGCATAAGGGCCTTAGTGACAGAAGACCCAAAAAAAGCTATCTCAGGTATTACTCAACTATCCAATCTTTTAAGAAGTTCTTTAGTGTCGCATAGAAAAACGACTGTCTCACTTAAGGAAGAAATAAAAACTATAGAAGACTACCTAAGTTTAGAAAAAATCCGATACGAAGAGAGATTGCAAATAAAATGGAACATAACAAAGGAGACTGAGCATATTCAAGTGCCACCGATGATGCTCCAGACTTTGGTTGAAAACGCGATAAAACATGGTGTTCAAAAGGCTTTGAGATGGGGTTTTATTGAGATTTCTTCTCATATTGAATATGATTCTCTCATCATTGGGATAAGAAATACTGGAAAGCTAGAGCGAACTGTATCAAAATCTGTTGCGGGAGGTTTTGGATTAGAAAACACAAAAAGAAGACTACAATTACTCTATGGAGCAAAAAGTAACTTTAAGATATACCAAGAAAACCATCTAACGGTGCATGCCGAAATACGCATACCTTTAGAATATTAATACATCATTATGAGAGCAATAATAGTAGACGACGAAAGATTAGCGAGAAATGAATTAAAAAGACTCTTAGAAGAGTTTCCTAGAATAAACATTGTTGGAGAGGCTGCCAATGCAGAGGAGGCCATTCCTCTTATAGAAGAGATGAACCCAGACCTCTTATTTTTGGATATTCAAATGCCTGGTAAGAATGGCTTTGAGCTATTGGAAGAATTAGAAGACAAAGTACCCGAAGTGATTTTTACTACGGCCTACGACGAATATGCTCTGAAAGCCTTTGAATATAATGCTCTGGACTATATTATGAAGCCCATAGATAGCCCTAGGTTGGCAGAGGCTATTATGAAAATTGAAGCTGAGCAAGAAAAAGCAAAGCAAGATGAAGCGTTAATGGACTCTGAGGGCCAGCTCGGTGTTCATGATCAAGTTTTTGTAAAAGACGGTGAGAAATGTTGGTTTGTTAGGTTAGGGAAGGTCAGGCTATTTGAGTCAATGGGAAACTATGTTAGGCTACATTTTGATAACGAAAAACCCATGATTTTAAAATCTCTAAATAGCCTTGAAGAACGTTTAGATTCTAAAATTTACTTTAGAGCCAACAGAAAACATATTATAAACCTCAACTGGATAGATAAAATAGAGCCTTGGTTTTCCGGAGGACTTTTAGTAACCCTGAAAGCCGGAGATGTAGGTCCGGGAGGAGAAAAAATAGAGATTTCAAGAAGACAAGCTATTAAGTTTAAAGACTTGATGAGTTTGTAGAATAATTATCAAGATAACTTTAGTATTCAAACGGTTGGCCTTATTGAAAAATTTGGACTACTCCTCTTTCTTAAAGTCACTATATTCCGTGCCAGTAACCCTTCGAATATCTTTAGAGAATAATTTTAGACTTAAGAGTCACCAAATTGATAAAATAAATTTCACAGCAATAGAGCGTTAAGAAGTTGAGCAAGATTGTGATTCAGCAATTCTTGCTATTAGGCTCTAACCTAGCTAATCCTTATAAAGGAACCACATATTGAACAAGAGTATATCCATGCGTTTATGTGATAAATGAGTTTACTCCGGTCCAAGCATTTATTAAGACATCACCAAGCAAAAAAGCTACCTCTAGAGGCAGCTTTTTTACTTGGAATATTTAAATCTACTATAGCTAGTTCTGTTCGGTGGCCAAAACCATTCTTATTCTAAGCCTTGCACCCATACTCATTACATCCACCAGGTCTTGTATTGTTAAAGAGGACGCTGCTCTTAAGATCACAGTAGGCTCTTCCATATCTAGTGTGGCATCTACTAGTTTCTGCTCTAAAGCGGGAAAAGGAACAGCTTGCCTATCTATGTAATAAACCTTATCCTCTGTAATTGAAAGATTCACAGGAGCCTTACTCACGTCATGAGTAGAATCCTCTGACTGAGGAAGCATTAGTTTTATAACATTAGGACTGCCTAAAGTAGCTACAATCAAAAAGAAGAGCAGCAAGAAAAACATGATATCATTCAAAGCAGAGGTTTGCACCTCGGCATGAAATCTACGCTGTCGTTTAAACTTCATGAGGTAATAATTTTAAGAGGCCGGCTCGTTTAGCGTATCTAAGAAGTCCATAACAGTCGCCTGGAGGTTAATGCTGAATTTATCTGTCATCATATTGATACTGTGATAAGCAGAATAGGCAATTAAACCCACTACCAGTCCTGAAAAACTAGAAATCATTTTTTCATAAAGGCCATTAGAAATAGTTTCAATTGAAAAATTACCTGTCACAGATATCTCATAAAAGATTCTGATAATTCCAGAAATCGTACCCACAAAACCAAGCGTCGGTGCAACACCGGCAATTAGACCTAGGTAACCCATGTTCTTCTCCATTTTAGAAATCTCCAAATTAGACTGAATCTCCATGGCACTCTCAATATCCTTTACCGGTCTGCCAATTCTCGTAATTCCTTTTTCTAAGATTCTAGAAATAGGTAAATTGGTACTTTTACATAGGGCAATAGCTGGACGCATATCACCTCTTAATATATTATCTTTTAAAGACCTTAGAAATCCAAAATCTATCTTGGATGCCGCTTTAATAAACAAATACCTCTCTGCCATCAAGAAAAATGTGGCAAATAACAAAATCATTATAGGGTAAATAACGACACCACCTTTCAGTAGCAATTGGAAGTAATTTATACTCAAATTAGAAGCTGTGAGTGTAGAATCCACGGCCACTTCGGCTGGAATCTGAAGCAAAAGCGTTTGCAGCATTAGAAAATGTTTATTTATGAACTGGTTAACTAACTCGTAAGTCTGAAATAATATTATGCAAAATACAAAAAATGTCTAAGCCAAAACCTCAATATTACAAATTGAAGCATCGTTTGGTTTCGCTTCCTAAGCACCCAAAAACTAAAGTTTATAGATACGTTTTACTACTTTTTCTAAAGTAAGTCCTTGGACAATTATAGAGAAAAGAACCACACAATAAGTTATAAAAACTATGTATGGCTTAGCTTCCCATTCTGATGGAAGAGAAAGAGCCATGGCTATGGATAAACCTCCTCTTAAACCACCCCAAGTCAAAAGTAAGGGAGCTTCTTTATCTACAGCCACCCACTTTTTAGAAATTCTAAGTAAGAAATGTATCGTAAGATATCTAGCTAAAAGCACCACAACGATGGCTGCAGCCCCTGCAATAAAGTAGCTCGTATGGAACTCCAGAATTAATATTTCAAGGCCTATTAGCACAAAAAGGACGGCGTTCATGAGCACATCCACCAGCTCCCAAAACTTATCTACATACAGCTCTGTGGTTTCACTCATGGCATCTTGCTTTAGACCACCACTTCCCATAAATAACCCTGCCACCACCATGGCTAAAGGTCCAGAAGTATGTAACTGCTGGGCTAAGAAGTATCCACCCATAACTAAGGCCAGAGTAATCATCACTTCCACCTCATAATCGTCAATAGATTTTAAAAGTTTGAACATGATAAAGCCTAAACCTAAACCAAATAAAATACCTCCTATTGCCTCCTGAACAAATAAAGTCGCTACATCTACTATAGTAACATTATCCACACCAAGGTGTGCAATCTCCAGAATAGTAAAGAATATCACCACTCCTACTCCATCGTTAAACAGTGATTCTCCTACAATGTTAATCTCTATTTTCTTAGGCACATTCGCCTTAGTCATAATACCCAAAACCGCTATAGGGTCTGTCGGAGAAATAAGAGCTCCGAAAAGTAAACAATAGATAAAATCGGTCTGGAGGCCAATTAATATAGATAAGTAATATATAGCAGCTCCTATCAAGAAAGTAGAAATAAATACACCTACCAGTGCAAACATTCCTATACTCCTTTTCTCTTGTTTTATCATGCCTACATTTGTATGTAAGGCCCCTGCAAAAAGCAGAAAGGAAAGCATAACATCCATCAGAACAGTGGTGAAATCTATTTTCGCCATAAGATTCTTGGCAAAATCAGTTATATCAGGATAGACAAACTGAAAAAGAATCATTACGAGAGAAAAAACCAAGGCCATTACCATCAAACCAATGGTTGTGGGCAGTTTTAGAAAACGCACATTGATGTAGCCGAAGAGGGCCGAAATAACCACTAGAAGTGTCAGTATCTTAAATAATTCCATAGCAGACTTTAATTTCTATTCTCTAATTATATTTCTTATAAAACACCTTTGGTACTCGGAAGGCTATCCATGGCATTGATATCTCTCTTTACAGCCATTTTAATCGCTTTAGCCCATCCTTTAAAAATTGCCTCTATTTTATGGTGCTCGTTATCCCCCTTGCATTTAATATTCAAATTACATTTAGACGCATCTGAAAAGGATTTGAAAAAGTGCATAAACATCTCTGTAGGCATCTCCCCTACTTTCTCACGCTTAAAGTCAGCCTCCCAAACCAGCCATGGCCTACCCGAAAAATCAATGGCGACTTGAGCCAAAGCTTCATCCATAGGCAAAAGGAACCCGTATCTATTTGTTCCTCTTTTATCCACTAAAGCAGCCAAATAAGCTTCGCCTAAAGCCAGAGCCGTATCTTCAATGGTATGATGTTCATCAATATGCAAATCTCCCTTAACGGTAATTGAAATGTCTGCACCCGAGTGTTTCGCTAATTGGTCTAACATATGGTCAAAAAAGCCAATACCGGTATCCATTTGAGCTTTACCTGTACCATCCAGATTGAGACTTACAGAAATCTTTGTTTCCTTGGTATCTCTCTGTATGATAGCAACTCTAGGCGGAAGCCTTAAAAACTCATAAATTTCATCCCAATTTTCAGAACTCAGAGCTATACTGTTTTTCTGTTCTGTGTTCGCCTCGTCAGTAATCTCCTCCTTTATTAAAATACCCTTAGCTCCCAAATTAATAGCCAGTTGCATGTCTGAATATCTATCACCCAAGACAAGACTATTGGCCAAATCATATTTTTCTTTATTGAAATACTCAGTCAGAAGGCCCGTTCTTGGTTTACGTGTTTCTGCATTCTCATGCTCAAAAGTTCTATCTATCAGCACATTCTTAAAATAAATCTCCTCGCCTTCTAGCGTTGCCATCATTTTCTGATGAGCAGGCCAGAAAGTCTCTTCTGGAAAAGAATCAGTGCCTAAACCGTCTTGATTAGTTATCATGACCAATTCATAATCGGTCTCCTTCGCAATTTTCCTGAGATTGGAAATTGCTTTAGGTAGGAATTCCAACTTTTCTAAAGAATCAACTTGAAAATCTACCAGAGGTTCTTTAATTATTGTACCGTCACGGTCAATAAAGAGTACTTTTTGCATGTAATTATGGATGTTTCAAACGGAAACAAATGTAGGCATCTTAGAATTGATTTCCTTAGTTTTGAATAATTGAGAAAGTAAAATATGACGCCCATACCTAATTTCTTCAACCTTACCACTCTTGCAATTCTGCTGTGCTCTTGTTCTAATAAGCCAAATGAGGAAAAAAAGCGTAGATAAAGACTCTATTCCGGTGACCGGTTTTAGTGTTTTTGCAACGGATACTTATAAAGCAGCTATTATAGTGAAATGCGACCTAGGTAGGTTAAACCTTAATTTAATGCCTTGTAACACTCCTAAAATTGAGATTCATAAATCATATCTAAAATATGTATACTTGGAAACCAAATGAGACACTCTTTTCATTAACACCCACAATACTCCTAGAAAGAACTTAGGTGACGAAGTGGTTAAAACCATTAATTTATACTACCCCAGTCTAGGGTACATGGAAACGAACTCAAGTAAGGTTTTAATAAAAAACTTTACAGGAAGTCAGTTAAAAATCATCAATAAAAGTAGCTTGTTAAGGCTTTCAAACACTATTATAAGAGACTTTCAAACGTTTACCTGAGTGTGGATAACGCCATTCAAAACCTTTATGTGAAACAGAATTCAAAAAGTAAGTATTGTAGCCGAGCCATCGTTACAAAATCATTTTCAATAGAAAGCAAGTCTTTGGATAATACTAACGTCCTAAACGTACTAGGTAATGAATTCAATTGGATAAACCCGAATTATGCATTAGGATTTCGATAATTTAGATAAACATCTGAATATCAATACGTTTCTAATG
>Ga0075117_1001819_pt1 | contig 12794 bp, 11 predicted proteins | sample AntAceMetag02UKJ_FD_69789 | JGI IMG/M metagenome (GOLD analysis project Ga0075117, IMG submission 69789) | Saline lake microbial communities from Ace Lake, Antarctica - Antarctic Ace Lake Metagenome 02UKJ | ecosystem: Environmental > Aquatic > Non-marine Saline and Alkaline > Saline | place... | reverse complement strand
TCGACAAAATAGCCATCGTAAAATTCTCCATGCTTACCGCGCCGAGCAGCGCAGGAAAGACAGCCTGATGACCTTCCACACCCAGTCGACTGCGAAAGCCTCGCAACGTGCTGACGTCCGACAGATAATCATGGCGTCCCTGCCCCAGAAACATTCGATAAGCGACGTCCGGCCGCCCTTGCGCAAACACTTGGCGATCGGACAGACCCTCATGAAACATCAGCCGCTCAAGCTTCAAACAAAGAATGGGCTCAACCGCCGGTCGGCCTTCGTCGCTGAAGTGGGGCTGGATCGATTCTCGCAACGCCGCAAAGTCCACACCAGCATCCGCCCGGCGAATCCATTGATCATATGGAACCAGCTGATCGACAGAATTCGATCCTCGTACGAAAACAACGGTGTCTGATAAGCTCTCAACATCGGAGTCTCTTCCGAGTGCCACATCGCCTGTAAATCTAAACCCCTATTCTGATCAAATCACCAAAAAACTCATACACCTTTTCCCACAGACTCCGCATACTATGCAGACTAGGTTTTCCGGCTTGGTCTGCGACCACGGGTGAAACGATTGACGGCTCAGGCGTCCCCGCGCGCGGTGCAGCCGCGTTTTTCAGCGTCGGCAACAACTATGGAACCAGAAAAACTCAGGCGCAAGATCTGTTTTGCCGCTGCACAGTTATTGCATAGTCGGCGAGAAACGAATTTCGCGAACGCTCGCTGGCGTGCGTCGCGCGCGATCACCAACAGCTATATCCCGACCGAGTCGGTGCCGACGGATATGGAAATTCGGATGTCGCTGCAACAAATGGTCAGCACCTCGAATCCGCAGGTGGCATCTGTTTCCGACCCCGACTTCGACGCCGCCCCCGAACAGGCCGCAGGGGCATGCTATGCGCGATACTTCGACTTGCTGGAACCATTGGATCGAGTTCGCCTGAATCGCGACACGCATCCAGAAGGAGACTTGCTGTATCACAGCCTGCAGGTTTTCGAGTTGGCTCGACAGGCTCGACCTTGGGACGAAGATTTTCTATTGGCCGCCCTGTTGCATGATGTGGGCAAAGGCATCGATCCGTACGACTCCTGTACGGCCACACTGACAGCCGTGCAGGACATTGTTTCAGAACGCACTTTGTGGTTCATCGAACATCTGCCGCTGCAGCTCCGCGCCTCCGAAGGCACCATTGGTGCTCGCGCCCGTCGGCGTCTGGCGGAGCACGAAGATGGCGAAGAGTTACGGCTGTTGGCCGAATGCGATAGCGATGGTCGTGTGCCTGGTCGGCTGGTCTGTTCACTGGCGGAAGCGATTGAATTCCTGCGAGATCTGGGCAACGAATAGCTGCTGTCTACAGACCATGGGCGGTCGGATTGCCGCCGGATCGTAGCACGATGCTGGCTTGGCGAACCACCTTTTCGTCAATCCCAGCACGCTGCATGCTGTCGATCGTCTGATCGATGTCGTACTCCACGCGTTTGAACTCCACAACGCCGTCTTCAATAACGGCATAGGAAGCGCGGCAATCACCGTCTCGCGGTTGCCCAACACTGCCGGGGTTGATGACGCGTGTGTTGTTCAGTTGCAGGTCCATGGGAATATGCGTGTGTCCGACACAGACAAAGTCAACATTCACATGGTCCAGGCGAGAAGCCCATTCTTCTTTGACATTCGCCACGTATTCGTCCATCGGATCTCGCGGTGTCCCGTGGACCATCAGAAAAGAATGGTCTCCCACAGTTAAGTACTGCGTGACGGGCATTTCTGCCAGCCACGTCAGATGACTGTCCTGAAGCACGTCGAAGTGATGTCCTCGCATCGCTGCGGCCATTCTTCGAAACGTTCCTCCCGGCCGAACGGTCACGCGCTGGGCGACGGAATGATCGTGATTCCCCCGGACCCAGTGAGTCGCATTTTTCTGCAGCCATTCAATACAGGGCACGGGATCGGTGGCGTAATCCACAGCATCACCGGCAAACAGGCACACATCGAACGATTCATCGATCGCCGCCAATGCGGGCCAGTTGGCGTGAATATCTGCCAAAAGAAGAATTTTCATAACCAGATGTTTCGCCTTGATGGGTGGCCAGCCCGACTTCTGTTGTCACAACCGCCTCAGATTGTGGCGCATGACCGATCACAATTCATCAATCCTATGACATAATCAGCGACTGCAGCAGAAACTCGTCGTCACAGACCTCTTGCGGAGCAAATACGCAGTGCAGACCTACGATCTTCAACGGACATGGCAGTGGAACCTGGATCATTCACCGCCGCCGACGGACGCCACACCGCAAGCTGCGCTACCCGGAACATGGGCTTGGTGTGGCCTTACGGTTTCGTCGCCTCTGGGAATTCCGGCTGGCCCGTTGCTGAATTCTGGTTGGTTACTGCACTACGCGAATTTCGGATTCGATGTATTGGTCTACAAGACGGTCCGCAGCACTCAACGACTTTGCTATCCCTTGCCCAACTTGGTGCCTGTCACTTCCAATCAGCTGTCGACTGCGGGAACAGTTGTCCCCGTCTCGACAGCCATGCAAGGCAGCTGGGCTGTGTCGTTCGGCATGCCATCGCAAACGCCGGACGCTTGGCGTAAAGATGTCGAATTCGCGCAAACGCGACTTGCGGCCGGCAAGGTGCTTGTGGTGTCCGTCGTGGGCACGCAGGACGAAAACATCACGGACGATCAAGCATCGTTGGAACATCTGGCCGATGATTTTGCGCTGTGTGCTGAGTGGGCGCTGCAGAGTGGCGCGGATGGCGTGGAGGCGAATTTTTCGTGCCCGAACGTTTCAACCGCAGACGGGCAGCTGTTTCAACAGCCAGAGTCGGCTGGTGTTGTGGCGGAACGCATTCGCGATCGCATCGGCACTGCGCCATTGGTGTTGAAAATTGGTCGCGTTGGTTCATTGACGGAAGCCGAAACGCTGCTGCAGCATGTCGGACCTCACGTGAATGGTTTGGCCATGACGAATTCGATCGCTGCTAGAGTCACCGACACCGGCGGCCAGCTGTTGTTTGATGGTCAGCCTCGCGGCATTTGTGGCGCTGCGACTCGCGACGCCAGTGTTTCGCAGATCGCGATGTTCAAAAAAGCACTTGCCAGTTCCCAGCATTGTTTGGACCTGATCGGAGTTGGTGGGATTTCGACGGCCGATCACGTGCGAGATTATCTGGCTGCCGGTGCGTCGTCGGTTGCGCTGGCGACCGCAGCGATGGTTGACCCGACGGTGGGCTTGGCCATTCGGCAGCAGCTGATGTAAGCTGTTTGAGCTTCGGGCGTGTGAATGGTAAAATCCGTCATTGAGCAGTGATTGATGTTCGTTTTGGCTATTGATTGAATCATATATGTCTCGTTCCGGTAAAGATAAACGTCGCTGGCGATCGACCACAGTTCTGGCTGTTCGGCACCAAGGTCAGATTGTGTTGGGAGCCGATGGGCAGGTGACTCATGGCAACACCATCATGAAATCCGACACCAAAAAGCTGCGTCGCATGCTCGACGGCAAAGTCCTCGTCGGCTTTGCTGGATCGACGGCGGACGCCTTCGCGCTGATGGAACGTTTCGAAGAAAAGGCGAAGGACTACCCCGGCAACATTGCTCGCGCGGCCACCGAACTTGCGCGAGACTGGCGCACAGATCGAGCGTTGCGGAAGCTGGAAGCGATGATGATTGTGGCCGATGCCGAGCTAACGTTGCTGCTGACTGGTCAAGGTGACGTGGTTCAGCCGACTGACGGCGTGGTCGGGATTGGTTCTGGCGGAGCGTATGCGACATCTGCCGCGAAGGCTTTGGTGAAACACTCACAATTGTCTGCGGAACAGATCGTACGCGAATCATTGGGTGTCGCTGCCGAAATCGACATTTACACAAACAACAATATCATCGTCGAAGAACTTTCTTCGTCCACATAACATCCTGCGACTCACGAATAGTAATCACTCATGGCTGACAAACTTCCCCCCATGACGCCCCAACAGGTCGTCGAAAAACTGAACGAACACATCGTCGGTCAGGATGCCGCCAAACGCGCCGTGGCGATTGCCTTGCGCAATCGCTGGCGCTGGTTGAATCTATCCGACGAAATGCGCAAAGAGGTCACGCCGCGAAACATTTTGATGATCGGCCCGACCGGCGTTGGTAAGACGGAGATCACCCGCCGACTGGCGAAGCTAACCGGAGCGCCGTTCATTAAGGTCGAAGCTAGTAAGTACACCGAAGTCGGTTACTACGGCCGCGATGTCGAAAGCATGGTGCGTGATTTGGTGGAAGCCGCGATCGGCCTCGTGAAGTCCTCCAAACGCGAAGAAGTGGAACAGCAGGCCGAAAAACAAGTCGAAGATCGGCTGCTGGAATTGCTGGTGCCATTCGACTCCACCGAACCTGCCACACCCGCAATCATCCAAGACGGAAGTGCGCCAGCGGCGAACAACACAGACGATGCGCATGCTCGGCACCTGCGAACCGTCGAAAAATTCCGTGACATGCTGCGGGATGGCAAACTGGAAGAACGCATGGTCGAACTTTCGCTCGAACAAAAACATTCGCCCGTGCAGGTGTTCAGTAATCTGGGGATGGAGCCGATGGATATGGACCTGCAAGGCATGCTGGAAAAAATGGTGCCCAAGCAACATTCTTCCCGCAAATTATCCGTAGCCGATGCTCGGCGAGTGCTGCATGAACAGGAAGTCGAAAGCCTGCTGGACAAAGATTCGATCAATGAAGAAGCGGTTCGCCTGACCGAAGAAACGGGAATCATCTTCATCGACGAAATCGACAAGGTTTGCAGCAGCGGCGAAGGTGGCAAGTCCGCCGATGTCAGCCGTCAAGGAGTCCAGCGCGACCTGTTGCCGATCGTCGAAGGCACAACCGTGCAGACTCGCTATGGTTCGGTGTCGACGGAAAAAATCATGTTCATCGCCGCCGGCGCGTTTCATCGATCACGGCCGTCAGACTTGATGCCCGAATTGCAGGGACGGTTTCCGATTCGCGTGGAACTGCAGGACTTAACTCGCGACGATTTCATCCGGATTCTGACAGAACCATCCGGTGCGATTACTCGCCAATACGTGGAACTGCTGGCGGTGGATGGCATCACAATTGAGTACACCGACGACGGTATTCAGGAACTGGCCGACGTCGCTTTTCATGTGAATCAAACGACTCAAAATATCGGAGCACGACGACTGCAAACGATCATGGAGCGACTGCTGGAAGACGTCAGCTACGAAGCTCCAGACTGTGGCCCCAAGAAAATTATTGTCGACCGCGCTTATGTGATTGATCGATTGGATGATATTCGTCGAGACGAAGATCTCAGCCGATTTGTGCTGTAGGCACATGCACTAGCCGCCCTAGCCACGTATCCGAACAACCGTGGCTAGCGCCAAAACGGCTGGAAAATCCCAACGACTTCAGACGGCTGAAGTGCTACCATTTCTTCACTGATTGGATTTGTGCTCATGAGATTGGTGGGTGACCTAGAGCCGTTGACTTATTGCCGTGAACGGTACTCGCTCGCGGGAGCAAGAAATCTGTTACCAAGACGCATGCCTCGCGGCCACAAGTCAGCGAAATTCGCTGTGGCGATTTTCTGTTGGCTGTCGGCGGTCTGGGCAGACGAACCGCAGAAGTTCGGCGTTCTGGAAAGGACCACCGACGTGTGTCCGGGCTACACGCTGGTTTCTCCCTTGAGTGCTCATCGATCTTTTCTGCTGGATAACGATGGTAAGGTCGTTCACTTTTGGCAGGCCGACAGAAAGCCGGGGCAGGCAAGTTATTTGCTTCCGGACGGCAGCTTGCTGAGAGCCGGCAAGGTGAAGGAGTTCTTTCAGTTTCCCTCACAGGCCGGCAGCGGTGGCCGACTGCAGAAGTACGACTGGGATGGAAACCTAGTTTGGGACTATGTGTCAAGTTCTCCGTACCGCATGACTCATCATGACATTCACCCGCTGCCCAACGGCAACGTCCTGTGCATTGCCTGGGAATCTTATCTGCGTGAAGTCGCAGAAGCAGCTGGTCGGAACCTGGGGCGACTTACGGGAGACGTGCTGTGGTTCGAAGCAATTTTTGAACTCAAGCCAAACGGCCTCAACGGTGCCGACATCGTGTGGAAGTGGAGTTCCCGCGACCACGTTGTTCAGGATTGGGACGAATCGAAAGACAACTACGGTGATCCATCGCAGCATCCCGAACTGATTGATATCAACTTTATGTTGCGACCAACAGCGGACTGGTTGCACATGAATTCACTGGACTACAACCCTGAGCTCGATCAAATCTTGGTCGGTTCGAGGTCACTGAACGAGATCTGGATCATTGATCATGGCACCACGACGGAAGAAGCGAAAGGCCATGTCGGGGGACGTCGTGGGCGAGGTGGAGACCTGCTTTACCGCTGGGGGAATCCTCAAGCCTATCGACGTGGCACAGAGAAAGATCGCCAGCTGTACAGTCAACACGACGCTCAGTGGATTCCCGACGGCTTACCGGGAGCCGGCAACATTCTGGTGTTCAACAACGGGACAACAAACTCAGCCCGAAAGTTCTCCACGGTTGACGAAATCACACCGCCGCTGAAAACGGATGGGACGTACGAACTGTCGAGTGACGGCGCGTATGGTCCTGAAGGGCCGGTGTGGAGTTTCGAAGATGGCCCGGAGTTTTTCTCTCCACGAATTTCCGGTGCCCAACGATTGCCGAATGGAAACACGTTGATTTGCTCGGGAACTCAGTACATCTTTCAGGAAGTCACACAGCAGGGCCAGAGTGTCTGGAAGTACAAAAATCCGCCTCGTTTTTTTCCGCCCCCCGCATTCGAAAAACCGCTCGGCAAGCCCACGCTGTCGGAATTACCCACAGCGGAACTTGAAGCTCTGAAAATACCTAGCGGAGTCCCCCTGCAGGACGGGGGGACGATGTTCAACGTGCGAAAGTACCCGGCAGAATATGCGGGATTCCGTGGTCGCACACTGCAGCCGATTACGGTGCCGATCCGCGACGATAATCCGGAAGAGGATTGATCTCAGCTATTCGCCGATACAGTACAGATGACCGAAGGTTCGCAGATACAGGTGACCTTTGGCCACAGCGGGGGATGCTCGCATTCCTTCGGCCAGCGTGTTCTTCGATACGATTTCGAATTGATCGGCTGCTTTGATAATGGTCGTGTCGCCTTCTTCACTGCAGAAGTAGATCAGCCCATTGGCAGCCAATGGTGATGCGACGTGTGTGCCACCGACACGGTCTTTCCAGATCTCTTCGCCGGTATCGGCGTCCACACAATTGGCGACGCCTTTGTCGGTGATCATGAACACTCGATTACCAATCAACAGTGGAGCCGCGAGGCGTGAATTGCCCTTTTCGCGATCCCATTTGACGTGAGTCTCCGTAATATCGCCGACGGTGGTTTCGTCGAGCTCAATCGCCTTCAGATTGGCTCGACTAGAACCTGTATTCACGATGGCGAAGTTTTTATAAAAGACCGGCGGAGCGGCCGCGTTGAAGTCGTCGTGGCGAAAGCCCCAAACTTCCTTTCCGGTCAGTGCGTCGTAACCGAAGCCGGCTCGTGAACCGACCGACACCACCTGCGTCCGGCCGTTGACTTCAACTAACGCCGGCGTGCTATAGCCTTTGCGAAGGTCACCGTCTTGCTTTGGCTTGCCATCTTCATCGAGATCCCCGTAGTCGGTCGAACGTTCTGTTCGCCAAACGGTTTTTCCGGTGGTCTTGTCCAGGGCCGTCAAAAATTGAGCGTCAACGCCATCGAACGTCAGGATCAGCAAGTCCTGAAAAATGATGGGCGATGATCCGGGGCCGCGGAAGTGTCGGCACTTGATATCGCGTCGTTCCCAGATGACTTCTGCCGTCTCGGGATTCAGTTTCGCCGTGCCGTACGAACCAAAATGCACGTAGACAGCATCGTCTTCCAATGCACACGATGGTGAGGCATAAGTGTTGATCGTGTTGTTCAGCGGTTCCGGTTCGGAATTTTCGAACAACAGCTTGTGATGCAGGACGTCGCCGGTTTCTGCGTCGATGCAGTACACGTACTGCTTGGTCCCGTCGTTTGTGGCAGCCGTCAGCCACACTTTTCCGCCACCGATAATGGCGGTGGAATGCCCGAATTCTTCGAGCTTAATTTTCCACTTCACATTCTTCCCGGATGCTTCGTCGAATTCCGTGGGCAGTCCTTCCGCGTCCGTTGCGCTGACGTGGCCGTTTAAGGTGGGACCACTGCGAAAGGGCCACGAGATCGGCGTGTCGGCTGACCAAGCAGGAAGGATAAAGGCCGTCAGTGCGAATAGAGCGGATATGGTTTTGAGCATAGGACTGGTGTGGTGGGTGAGGAATGTGGGGGAATGGAAGAGTGCTACTTTAATGGTGGCTCAGGAAGGGCTTTCCCGTCTGCGGTTAGAATCTGGAAGTGGTGAATCCCGTGTTTTTGACCGTCGCTGTAAGTCCAGACAACTTTCTTGTCGCGATTGACTTCGATCAGTTTTGGAGCTTTCGGATCTTTGCGACCACCCGCATAGCTGGTGATCACAACGTTGCCGTTGGGCAGTACCTGTCCGCCGCAGGGATCCTGCAGCCATGGTCCGGGCAGATCGTCGTTGGTCAGTTGCCACACAACGTTTCCGTCGGCGTCGAATTCGACAACACGGTTGCCGTTTGTGCAGCAGACCATGGTGTGACCGCTCGGCTGTCGAATGGCCGTAAATGGCCAAGAATGAATCGTGCGTTCGGGATCGCCTGCGACTGTGGTGTCGAACTGTCCCAGCACCTTGCCGGTTTTGTCATAATGTTTGACGGCGAAATCAAGCAGATGAGGAGCCAAATAGGTTCCGTCATCCAGCTTGCGGGCCATGCGAGTTTCCATGTGCGCGTTTTTGTTCTGGCAGTCGAGTGGAAATTCGACCAGCACTTTTCCATCGGCGTCGACTTCCAGCAGTCTCGGTTTCGGGCCAGCTTCTGTCAGCACGAATGTGCCATCTTTCGTCGGATGGGCGCTGTTGACTTCTGCCTGCGTTCCCTTCCAGATCAGTTTCTCAGAGCCCGCAGCACGATCGATTTCTAGGACGGCACCACCGGGGTATTTGCCGCCCTTGTTGACCGCCAAGATGATGTTGCCATTGGGCAGAACGTATCCATCGCGCGACCCCAACGGGTAGCTCCAGAGTTGCTGGCCGTCGCCATCCATGATGTATGTGTGCGAGCCAGTCGCCAAGAAGCCGTGCTTAATCGGATCGGCGGCCTGACCGTTCGCTGCCAGAGACAGCAGCAACACTGAGGTGAGCAGCAGGAGTTTCATGAAGTCAACTTTCTGGCGGGGTTCAGGGGCGGAAGTGTCGTCAGTGATTCGACATCTGTTGGTTGTCAGTCACGGTTGATCTACGCTGTCTGTTTCAGGGAACCGGGTTCTTTGTCGAGCCCACAGCCGCGCAGATGGCGTCCACGATACCATCCCACGTGTACGTTGTCGCCTCGACCACCACTTTCAGCCCGGCGGCGCGTGCGGCATCGGCCGTGAGCGGACTGAGGGCGGCCAGTTGAGTCGAGATTTGCTGCGGATTTAGGCCATGAATCCTGAGGATTTCGGCAAACTGGCGCGCCATGGACGGGCTGCTGAGTCCCACCCAGTTCAGGTCTCCGCTGCGCAGCTGGGCGACAATTTCTGGATCGATTGCGGCGACATCCTCGTTGCGGTACACGACCAATTCCGTCACGCTGGCGCCAGCGGCCGTCAGCGATTCCGGCAGCACATCGCGACCTCGGCTGGCACGCGGCCACAGCACTTTTTTTTCAGCGACCAGACCGGAAAGTGCGGCCGCCAGCGCTTCGGCTCGAAACGAATCGGGGACCACATCGGCTCGCAGCGAACGGTCTTCCAGCGCGGATGCTGTGGAGGAACCAATGGCGGCGATCTTCAGGTGACTCAACGCACGGACGTCGAATCCGATGTCCCACAGTCGCTGACAGAATGCTTCGACGGCGTTCACGCTGGTGAAGATGACCCACTGAAACTGGTCGAGTTTCCGGAGTGTTTCGTCAACGACGGCGCGTTGTGCTGAGTCGACTGGTGAGACTTCGATGAGGGGCATCAGTACGGGCTGGCCAGACAATTCAACGATGCGCTGGGCGATGTCGTCGCATTGGTGGGCTGGTCGTGTAATCCCGATCCGTTGCCCGAACAATGGCCGCTGTTCGAACCAAGAAGAAGCTTCTCGAAGATTGACGCATTCGCCCACGACGATCAGTGATGGCGGTTTCAGGTCGGCGACGGACACGGCCTGTGGAAGTCCTGCGATCGTGGATGTGACCACGCGCTGCGTCGGCAACGAGGCTCGACAAATCACGGCCGCCGGCGTGTCGGCCGGTTTTCCATGTTGGACCAGCTGATCGCAAATTGTCTGGATGCGTCCCAAGCCCATGTAGAAGACCAAGGTGCCAGGAAACGCGGCCAGAGCGGCGTAATCCAGTCGGCCTGTGTCGCGCGTTGGATCTTCGTGTCCCGTCACAAACGCGACCGCAGACGCATGATCGCGGTGCGTGAACGAAAAGCCGGCGTACACACCTGCGGCGGTGGCTGCCGTGATTCCGGGAACCACTTCACAGGGAATACCGGCCGCCTGCAGCGCGGCGGCTTCTTCGCTGCCTCGTCCAAAGATATAGGGGTCGCCGCCTTTCAGACGCACCACTTGCTTGCCGGCGCGAGCGGCTTTGATCAGGCGGATATTGATGTCTTCTTGCAGAACAATGCTGTCCGATCCGATTCGCGTGCGGGCCGTGCGTTCGCAGACAGCGTTGGTTAATCGCAGCAGCAATGGGTTGGCCAGTCCGTCGTACAAAACAAGGTCGGCCGTGGCCAACACATCGCGTCCTCGCAACGTCAGCAGCCCCGGATCTCCCGGGCCGGCTCCCACCAAATAAACTTTTCCCGTGGTCACTCTGTATAAGCTCCTTGGCTGATTCGACTGCGGTCGGTGCTCTACGCCCGCGAGCTGGCACTTTTCGTTCACCAATCGTGTGAGCCATAGGTTAAACGGTACTGCCGGGTTTCCAGCTCATGTTTGTAGAGAATATGGACGGCGCTTCATAGAATGGGCGGACCTGTCTGATCGTAAATCCCGCGAGTTCGATGGAATGGTCCCAGATCTCTGGGCCATTGCGACCGCCCAAAACTGCCTTTCGAGGAACCATTCTGCATGACCGCCGCAAACACGCACGCGTTTGAACAACTCCACAAGCGACTAGAACAACTCGACCGTGCGGAGAAAATGCTGGCATTGGGGCCGCGGCGAATCGCCGTCGCAGAGAAAAAAATCGTCGCCGCTCAGGACGCCTGCAATGTTCAAAAAGCAGAGATCCATCGACGCCGAAAGGCCGCCGACGAAGTCTCACTGACACTCAAGACCAGCGAAGCACAGACCGCGAAGCACAAACAGCGACTGAATGAAGCCACTGCCAATAAAGAGTACCAGATCATTCAGACTCAGATTACAGCCGCGACTACAGCCAGTGGAGAACTGGAAGACCGCGTGCTGACTCTGCTGGGTGATGTGGACGAGGCGACCGAAGAACTGGCACGCTTCGAACAGGGAGTCGCCGCGTTGCAGCAAAAACTTGCCGAAGTGAAGGCCGATGTGCAGAATCGGGAACCCGGCTTAACTGCGGATATTCAGCGCGTCACGGGGGAAATTTCTGAGGCCGAAAAAGTCATCCCCGGCGGTGAGGCGCGGGCGACTTATAAGCGACTCAGACTATCGATGGGGGCCACTGCGATGGCGCGAATGGAAGACAATTACTGCAGCGAATGCAATACCGAAGCAACGCCTCAGGACAAAGTGCAGATCAACATGGGCGACTTCGTTTTGTGCCGACAGTGCGGTCGGATTCTGTACAACGCCGCGCAGGCAGCGGACGCTTAGGCTGGGCCGTTCAAAATTCGGCCTTAACAGCGGTGTTTGCAACGTATGTCCTCCCGCCGGCAACGCCGTTAAGGATTGTTGGCCGCAAAAACATAGAGAGCGGAAAAGATGAGAGTGCGATTCACATTTCACCAATGCCTGCCCTATCCCTGCAAAACACGGGAAGGGAATCCTGAACGGCGTTGCCCGCTGGGACTGAATCGCTTGGAGAAAAATTGCGCAAACCCAAGCTCTGTGAAAAACCGAATTTTACAACAGCCCATCGCTAGCCCCGGACCTGCAATGTCCGACATCTGCGGCCGGGGCAGACCCACGCGCGGCTGGCTAGGCTGGCTACTATGGGCCGCTCCAGCCGTATTGGCCCAGAGTCAGTACCAGAAACACAATGCCGACGATTACAGCCGCAAGTGCGACAAACATCAGGCCATCGTAAATGGTGGGATCAGAGTTTTGTTGTGACATTGTCGCCTTCCTGGATGCTTCCCTGACGTGTTTTTTCAATAACCACACACACAGCGTAATCCGGGTACACGGAGATCACTCGAGCTTCACCGAGGTATTTTGCGCCGCGGGACAGAATCAATTTCATGTCCTTGTACACGCGGTCATCGCTGCCGATCGTAATTTGGACGTATTCCTGATTCTGTGCTTTTGCCTTGCGTGTCTTTTCGACAAAGCCGTCGACCTTATCTTTTTCCGCAGGCAAATCCGCCAGCATTTGAGTTCGCGGATCGATTTCATTGGCTCGCAGCAGATCTTTGAGCCTGCTGTTTTCGTCGAGGTGCATGTCTTCGTTCTGTACCGCTTTCGCGAGGTCGCCACTCAGGCTTAGAACTTTGTCTTCCACCAATTGAGCGTCCGCTTGCAG
>Ga0075117_1001815_pt1 | contig 12817 bp, 19 predicted proteins | sample AntAceMetag02UKJ_FD_69789 | JGI IMG/M metagenome (GOLD analysis project Ga0075117, IMG submission 69789) | Saline lake microbial communities from Ace Lake, Antarctica - Antarctic Ace Lake Metagenome 02UKJ | ecosystem: Environmental > Aquatic > Non-marine Saline and Alkaline > Saline | place... | reverse complement strand
TACCAGGCTCGGCGTAGGATCCGTAATCTGAATAGTTATCGGGGGCGGCAGCGATGGGAGCGGCAGCAGCGGCGGCGCCGTTGTAACTTGAATAGTCGTCGGACGACACGGAAGGTTTGGGAGGCGCAGCGATGGAAGCGGGAGTGCCTGCTCCGCCGTAGGATCCGTAATCTGAATAGTTATCGGGGGCGGCAGCGATGGAAGCGGGAGTGCCTGCTCCGCCGTAGGATCCGTAATCTGAATAGTTATCGGGGGCGGAGGCGGGCCGTGCGATGGCGTCGGGATTACCAGGCTCGGCGTAGGATCCGTAATCTGAATAGTTATCGGGGGCAGGGGCGGGAGCAGCGGCAGGGCGCGCGATAGCGGCTGGGGTGCTGTTGTAGCTCGAGTAGTCGTCAGGTGACGCGGAAGGTTTGGGAGGCGCGGCCGCCGATTTACTGAGCATTGCGAATGGTGTGCGTGATCTGTTCTGATTCATGTGATTAAAGGTAAATGCAGCGCGGCATTGTCTGTGGGTGTATATTGGCAGCAAAAGGAGCGCGTGGCAATTCCAAAGCTATTACGACTCCCTGTCTCGCCGAGCATCTTCAGAGGCCGGCGTTGCGCTACATCGCAGCGTCCATTTAATCTTGTAGGGGCGCGGGCGTTTAAGGTTTGCGGGGAGGTCCGCAAGCCACCCGTACAGGTAAAACGGACGCTCCTCATACAGGTATTGCTCAACTAGTCCGCAGCGCGTGCAATCGTGGTAACCGAATTCGTGAGCTCGCCGATCCCACCGGTGTCCGATAGCGAAACAGATGGGTCGGAGAACGACGCGTGATTTAGGGTGTCGGGGTTTCATTTTATCTATCTATGATTTTCGTCGAGAATTACAGCACCTAAAACTTGCCGGTAGTCTCTATGTTCTCCCCGAAGTTTCCCTCGCCCGCGTCCGCGCCGAATGCCAAGCGCGGGCCGAAGTGGTAGTTCGATGCTACGTCTGTTTCGTGGGCACCCTCCAGCGCGTTACGCATCTGCGAAGACAGGTAGGACGACCCTAGAGACGCAAGCCAGTCTTTGGAGTCGTGCGAAGAAGTCCGGAGGCGTTTCATGTCCGACTTGAACCAAGGAGTCTGGGCGCTCACCGGGACGTCCTTCACTCCTGCGGTCTCGAGTTCTTTGATGACGCTGGGCGTCACTCGGGTGCCTACGGTGTAGTGGAGCACTGGAGATTGAAGATACTTGTTCCTGGCTTGGGCCAGCGCTGCCTGCGTCGTGTCCGCCGCTGGCTTGTATTGCTTGAGGAACTCGTTCTCTCGAACCAACTCGTCAGGGCTCCAGGGGTCGTCCTCGCCGGGGTCGTCTATCAGATAGCTGTCGATGGCCGATCGGGCCAGTAGTTCGACATTCCGGGGGTCCGGTGCCTGCCCGGAGTCTCCCAACATCTGACCTAGGCGCTCGGCGTAATACTTGCGTCCGGCCCCGAGACCTTTAAGTCTCACAATGTCTGCGGGGTTCACTAGGCCGTCCGAGAGCGTGTCGCCGGCTTCTACGTTGTCGCCCGGCTTGACTAGCGCAGCGAAGCCTGGGAGGGCAAAGTGTTTCTCGCCACTGACGGTGATGAACGTGCCACCCTGCGGGGCGTCCTCGATCTTCTCGACCATGCCGTCGACTTCAGACACAGCAGCGCGGTCTTTGAAGTCCTCGGGGATCTGCAGGAACTGCGTGATGTAGTCGAGTCCGGAGAACGCCTTCTTACCTTTAGCCATACCGGCGTTATGCTTCGTGTTGGAGACTATGAGAGAGTTCTCTAAGAGGAACAATGAGGTAGTGTTGGCTACTTCTATATCGTAGCAATGCGCCTCTCCCAGATACTCTTCCGTACCCAGACGTCCCCTTATCATTCTATACAAATCCTTATTATTAACGGCGTCGCGCGCGTGCATTTCCTTCACCAACGGACGCTTTACGCCTTGAATATGAGGCCCTACTAACTCCAAGAATCGCAGACGCATGTGCGCCCCAGATACTTGCATTCCGTAAAGGTCGTGCGTGGAGCATCCCGTAACAGCCGTGCGGGTGCGGGTTACAGAACTTGTCAAGATACCTAATCTCCAGCGCAGTAATTCTTTTAAGTCCTCCAGCAGACGTTTACTTGTGGATCCCCAAGAGATGAAGTTGTGACCCTGCTTACTTTTCCCCAGCGAGCCATCTGCGGTAGTATATCCCGCGATCATCGCGCACAGAGAATCAGTATCCGCTAGCGTGTAGTCTTCTGGTATGAACTTATCATGGCAGTATAATTCTCCGATACCCCACTCCCTTAGTCTGTGATTGAACTTATTTTTAACACCTTCCGTCGTGGTGACTCCACCTTGGTTGAGGTTGGAGTATCCGTAGTCGTGGCTGCGAGTTCTCTTGGTGAACTTTTTGTCTGGTCTATGATTGTTTACCCACTCTGCCAACTTGGGGTCAGCGCAAGAGAACCTACACTCTTGCCCTAAAGCCATCCTTATACCGTCACCCAACCATAGCCCAACCATGAAAGAGTCATCGACTTCTTTTGTCTTAGTCGGCTCGAAATCTCTACCCGGGAGTGCTGCGACATCTTTGAGTGGGTAACCTACCTTGATGCTCCTTCCTTTGTAGTTAAAACGGTCCTCTTTCTGACCTGAGGTTTTGGTGTTCATAAGAACCTTGTGCTCGCTCGTAGACTCTAAGTAAACTCGCTGCTTGGTGCCCCCTACCTTAAACTCATACCTGTAGGCTGGTTGCATTCCCTGATCCCATGTGTTTATTACTTTGGTGGGTTTTAGCTTACCGTTCATATCCGCCCCTACGACCATATCTCCCACCTTGATGTCTTGTATTTCTTTAACACTACCGTCCGCCATCCTTACGTTAGTCCCTGATACTAGGCAATTCAGAGACCCCTGAACGATTGGCTCCCCGATCGCCTGAGCGGCGGTCACTCCGACGCTGTCACCTACGTTGGGGAACTTACCGTCAGCCTGAACTCCAACGCACGTGGCGCACAGACCATGCGCCGCACGGCAGGTCATAGCTCCTCGAACCACTGCCGCCTTACCCGACCGCTTGAGCTTCGCGTGGAGCGATTTGTCGATGACCGTCCCGGCGGGAACGTCACCGTAGGCCCTCGCGAGAACTCTACCGCGCATGGAGGAATCGTCCGCCGCGATAGACACGCCGTTGTCGACGCCGCAGTCCTTCTCGGTCACGTTGTAATTCAGAGCGGACTGCACCATAAGCTTCATCAGGTCTCCCCCTTTTGCGGTCGCGGTCTTCGTCGAGACCACGGAGGTCCGCGCGCCATACGTTCCCGCTAGCGTCTCGGCCGGCCGCATACCAGCGCCGAAAGAGTTGCGGATGAACAACGGGATGACATTCCCTTTGGCATCCTGATACACGCCGGGAGTCGAGAGGATGGCGCTGACGTGGCTGGCGTTACCGCGGGCCCCTGACGCCACGGCCCTCGCGAAGTTGTTCTTGCTCTTCATGGCTGCTGCCATGGTCGCCTTCTCGATTATCCCGGAATATTTGGTGAAGATTTCACTGCGCTGTTCATCAAACTCTGAGGGGCTCAGGTTTCCGCGACGTAGCTTGTCGATCTCGGCGTCCATCTGGGCGTAATACTTTGAGGCGTCGATGACAGGCTTCGTGTCCTCAGGCCCTGTGGTGTAGCCCTGCAACCAAGATGCGCGGCGGCCTAGATCGCCCAGCTTCTTCACGATCTCTGGGAAACTATCTGGATACTTGGAGGCGACGTCAGCCATCAGCTGCGCCATACCCTTCTTGCCCAGGTCATAGGTGGGTCTCCGCATGTCAGGCGGGAGGGCTCTTGAGACAGCAAAATCGACAGCGCGCATGAGGGGCCTATCGTAATGCTAACATCGCGTCGCGGCAAGCTTGACATGATGAACCTCGGAAAGTTCTATAGCAGCGTATGACACCAAGTAAGGAACAGCTCACCGAGGATCAAATACTCAACTCAGTCGTCGAGTGGTATGAGCCCCGCGGAGGATTAGACGAGGACGGAGAGCCCTGCACCATTCACGTGACACTGAGATCGTCCGCCGCGGACTGCGTAAAAGCTGCGAGGCATCACAGCAGGCAGAAGGGGAACACCAAGGAGTCATCTGACTCTGACGCCCTCCATGAGTTCCTCGATGTAAATTGGGGAGTGTTCATCGACTCCGACTCAGCGCTGCGCAAAATGAGCGAGAGCGGTCACGTCGTGGCTCGCGATGTCATACTGATGGCTCTGTGGAATCCTAACGGCGTAGGGTCAGGATCGGGGGCGCTGTCTAAGCGAACAGGAATCGATAAGACCCGGGTAAGTCAGGTTATCAAGAACATGGAGGGCTGCGTGCCGCCTTTCGTAATGAAGACAGTGACGGTGGCCGACAGAAGGAAAGGTAACGTCTACCTCACGACGGCCGGTCAGGTCGCGGGTAAAGCTCTCTGGGACGCCTTCAGAGGATTTACGAGAGGACCGGACAAGCGCCGTTGGTATGGTATGCGTGCGGACTCTACGTGGAAGTTCATCGGAGACGTGCCGGAGAGGCTAGCAGTGCACATAACGAAGGCAGAGGGACTCACAGAACTCACCACTGGCCCACCGACCGAGGCTTCCTAAAAGTCTGACGAGGACTCAGAAATCCAGGACATGCTGTGCTCTTCGGAGGGCACAGCGTCGAATCTGACACGGAACGTAGAAGAAACCGCGTAGAACTTTTCTACGACTACACCTTCTGTCTGCGTTCCGCTGAACCCGGGGTATCTGTGCCAGGCGACTTCGTCCAAGTGCTGGAACTCCAAGACGCAGTTGGACTGCGCGTTTGTGATGCACAGGGCGTAAGTCCTACCCACTTCGAGGTGCGAGCTGAGAGGAACTACTTGAGCGTCGGATTGGCTTTGCATGGGGCGCATGTTACGCCGTAAGATCCGCGTTAGCAACACAAAGAGGAAGGGCCGCACGTCTGCGACCCTTCCTTACTTTACGGGTCGCACAACATCTATTCTGATGCAGTTGGGGAAAATTTCCTGAGTTGAGATATTTTCGCGTCGAGGAGCTCTACACGGGTGAGTAGCTCGACGCTGTAACCTCCTAAGGTTGCGTCTTCTTTTTTCGCGGCGATGATCGCGGCGTCGATGTCGTTCAGACGCTCAGTGTGCCATTTGTTGTAGACGGTCTGCTCTCCCTCTTTGCGCGCTTGCTCGACGTGATGGTCACGGAACGCAACCAGCCGCCCGAGCATGTAATCTAGACGCTCCTGCTGTTGCTCGTGTCTCGCTTTGTTGAGTTCCCCCATGAGGGTGCCGTCCTTGCTGACCTCAGACCGAAGAGCCTCTCGGGCGCTCTTGGCGTCGTCGCTGAGTTTCTGCGTGGTGACTAGGAGCGAAGCCGCAGCCTTGTTCTGCCCCTCTTCAAGAGGGTCTACGACGAGGTTCACGGCTGCCCAGAAAGCTCCAACACCCAGGGCCACCATACTCACGATACCTACCAGCGCGGTTTGCCCGATCTTGGGGGGCTTGTCGAGCGCCGCCTTGTATTCGGCCCGCTCTTCTTTGCTGTCCGCATGCAGCGATTGGACGCTGGCTGCGATACTACTAAACCCCGCAGATACTTCGTGCTTTAGAGAGACATAGTTCTGCCCCATGATGCCGATGTCGGCTTTTAACTCGCCCACGTCCTCTTTGATGCCGCCAATCTCGGTTTTGAGTTCTCCGACCTCGCCTTCGAGGTGTTTGTATTTTTGGTCGTTCACTGACTTGGTAGATTCGTTTACGGGCATTTTATTATTAGGCTCGGTGGTGTTGAGCTCACAGTATCCTCTTGAACTGTAGATAGTTCAACCCTATTGATACAAGCAAGGCAAAGCCCGCCACTGTGAGAATGTTCCACGCTAGCTTCTTTGCGGCTTTGTGCCCCTCAGAAGCTTTCGCGGCGTCGGCCGCGGCTTTTTGGTTGCCTTGCGCAGCCTCCCAATATCCGTCAGCCACCGCTTCGGCGTCTGACAGTTGTTGTCGTAAATCCGACGCCTCCTGATCTTTTTTAGCGTTGGCGACGAGGGCAGATGCGAGTTTGTCGCGTGCCTCGTCTCTTAGTTTTTTCTCCTCGACTAGGTCGCGCGACACCTCTGCCAAGTTTTTAATCAATCCTGTGATGTGCGACTCTTGGGCGTCGACCTCGCGCATGAGGTCGCTGAGGTTTTCAGAGGTGGCGCTGCCGAACTCTTGTAACTTGGCTACCATGTCTCCTAAGCCGATCACCCGACCCTGCACGGCGTCAAGATCCTTCTGCGACTGCTCCAGTTTTGATCGGGCGTCCGCGGCTTTCTCATCCGCCTCGCGCGCCACGTCCTGCACTTGCCGTATCTGTCGTTGCGCTGATTGCTGTTCCTTCACCGGCGTGGCCGTTGCGCGGGGTCGGACCGCCACCTCTGGGGAGGAGGAGCAACTCGTAACAAAAGACGCGCAGGCGCACAGAAGTAGTATGGAGAGTCTCATGGTGTTAGGCCTCGTTGCCGGACACCGTCCCGTCTGAGTTTAGAAGCGGGAGGGCGTAGTCGGGCTTGTCCGGGGTGTTGATGGGCCAGCGATAGTTGACCACGCGGCTGTCGGAGAACGCGCGAACGTTTACCGCGTCCCCTTGATTACCGCCGACGCACATGATGCGGCCGTGCTGATCCCTGCCAGCCACGAATGCTACGTGACCCTTCCACGAGGTCGGGGATGATCTCCAAAAAGTTACAACGCTACCGACAGCGGGCTTGCTGAGACCCTTACCCCACTTGTCGTAAGACCTAGCCAGGCCTGACTTAGTAGACGGTAGACCGTCCTCGACCAAGACACCACCGACGAAGGCGGCGCACCAAGCAGTCTCGTCGTCTTTAACGCCGCCCATGCCGATCGCGGACCACCAGCTCAAGATCTTCTTGTTGTGCGCCTTCCCCCGGTATTCGCGAAGGTTGATGTAGGAACGTGCGACCCGGAGCCACGAAGGTTCACTGCCGGTCAGCTTTACCGGGGCGTGCCGCCCTTCCATGAGTGCGCCCCACGTGAGCGGCCCAATAAAAGCCCGAGCTCGGAACCCGATAGACCTCTTGAACTGTATGATCGCATTCTCCGTCTTGGGTCCCCAATCGCCGTCGATTTTACCGTCGAGGTAGTAGCCCTTCGATTTTAGCGCTCTCTGAACTTGGCGGATTTTGTTAGCTGTCATTTTCATAGGTGTCTGCGAGTTATCCCTTAGGCGGTGTGAACTCCTCTTCTTCGAAAGGTAAGGATTCCATCTCTTCGCTCAGGGGTGGGGTCGGGGGCGTAGGGTAGGCGCGAATCTTTGCGTAGGCGTCCAGGGACATACCGGCGAGGAAGACACAGCCTATCATGGTTAAAAAAGTCAAGTAAGGCTCCGGCTGCATGTGCTCATACTTCATGTTGGAGACCAGCACACCAGCGGCGCACACGATAAGCGTTAACGCCCACTTCTGGCGGTTCCCTTCGAGGAACTTTTCTTTGAGTAAGGGGTTACGTCTCATTTTAGGTGTCGTCGTTTTATGGAAGTATGGTGCCGCAAATATCGTCGAGTGTCAAGAAAGCCTAGGCGTGGCCCCCCTGGAACGGCTCGTGAACGGTTACCGTGGATGGTGTGAGCTTGTGCGTGCGGCAGTAGGCGTTGAAAACTGGGTCTCCCGGGGTCAGGATCTCCACAGACCCGGAGCGCAGTTGGACGACAACCACAGACAGGCGCCCATCGGAGTCGACGTATTCCACCGCGTGGTCTGCGGTAACCCTGGCAACTGCGCCGTCCTGGCTGCGTAATTGTATCATTACTGACCTCCCCAGGTTTCCTGTGGTTGCACTGCCGAGATTCCCGCGAGTCGGCTATCCTGGTCTTCCACCTTACCTCCGAGTTCCTCAACAGCGCCGACGATCGCTTCGACTTGACCTCCGAGTTCCTCGACGGCGGCGGCGATCTCCTCCATGACGCCAAGGAACTGGTCGATCATTTCGGGCGGCATAGCACCACCTTGAGGCGGAGCTCCTCCCATCATGGAAGGGTCCATCGGCATTCCGGTGTTGGGATCCATCGGCGGTACCCCACCCATCATAGAAGGGTCCATCGGCATTCCGGTGTTGGGATCCATCGGCGGTACCCCACCCATCATGGAAGGATCCATCGGCGGTGCCCCACCCATCATAGAAGGGTCCATCGGCATTCCGGTGTTGGGATCCATAGGAGGAGCTCCCTGCCCTCCCGGAGCCGGCATTGGCGGTGACGCCATGAAGGCTCCTTTAACGAGACTAGCTACGGTGTCCCTCTCTTCGCGTAGTTGGGCGAGTTTTACACGGAGCACGGCTATAGGTTGGTCGGACATGCATACAACACTGCCAGAAAAAAGGCGACGCGGCAACGGCGGAGTCGCGTAAACTATCGATAGCTAAAAAATCGCACTACCCGGGCGGTAACCCGCCCAAGCAGTGCGACATCCTTGCAAACTACCAGCTAGGCTGGAATTTGTTGGTCCCGCGACGTCACCAGCTCATATGGGACGTCGATGGTCACTTTGTTGTCGAGGCGCATCTCTGCGCGGCGACGGGCGACATACGCCATACGCCACGCTTCGTGCGCTTCCAGGTCGAGCGCTTTCGCTTCCAGCGCTTCCGCTTTGAGTTCCAGCGTCACCTTCCACGTGGCGGCCTTTTCTTTTACGTAGCTCCCGCCAATGATGGCGAAAGCTCCGACTCGCATCAACTTCTTACCCGTCCACGCGATACCGTCACCGGCAGCGTTGGTCGGGGTCGAAACTACGGCGGCGGCTACTCTTACTGTTTTTGCTTTAATGTTTTTCATTTTTTTGGTTGTTGATTTTTATCTGCGGGAAAGTTTCCCGCCCCCGATTGGGGCGGGTTGTGGTTACTTGTGTCTACTTACCGATGGCGTCGTAGTAGTCCATCGTGTAATTTTGCTTGGGAGCGCCCGACCGGGCTACGCTTTCGGTGTCACGGTCTTTCATATACTCCTTGTCCTGCCAGCGGCAATACATGGGGACGCCGCCGCTGCTCTTAGCTCTCCGGGGATGTCCGGTGTTAATTTCAGCGGCGGCAGCGGTGGTGGTGGTGGTGGTGGTGGTTTTCACGTTATTTTTGGTTTGGGTGATGTTTCCTCACGCGCTTTATCGGCGCGCGAGTGCCTCAAATTCTTTCTCCGCGTCGAACGACGCCGCCTGTTCTGCGAACCGCGTGAGCCAAGCAAGGTTGACCCCCCATGACTCACCGGCGAGGTCCGGTGTTCCGTTACATGGCACCACCTTCCCCGTCGACGTCGTAAACTCGTACGAGTCGTTCCCGTTGCTTATGTTTGGCGTCGCGACGACGATGTTACGCCGCATGGTTTCGCCACACACTGCGGAGTGCGCGGCGTGGAGGACGTTCAGGATGGTTTCGATGCTTTTTATCCGCGCCCTGATGAACTTTTTCAGGCTCATTATTTGATACGCAGTCGTCGCCTTATCTGAGTCGGTCGTGATAGTTACTTTAAGTTTCATAATCTGTTTTGGTTCCCGCCCCCGCATGACGCGAGGAGGGGAATGAAACAGGCGGCACCGTTGCCGCTCTGTGAATTACGCCGACTCGAGTAGGTCTGCTAGTTTCAGCATGGCCTCCTTGAAGGCGTCTGGGCCGTGGTGGTAGCCCGGGAATTGCACGTAATCGGGAAGCGTATCGGGGATTTCAAGTTTCAGCCTGCGATAGGCGGCGTCAATACACCCGTAACGTAAATCGTCCAGCGCGCAGAGCCTGGCCTCTACGTCTTCGGGGAAGCTGTCCGGATACTTGTGGGCATCAGTATCAGCGCCGAGGCGCCGGGACATGACAGACCCGCCGAGACATTGCAGGCACACGCCGCCGTATGGGCTGTGCCACAGGCCCATCCCGATCCTAACGCCCTCCTGCTTCTCTTGCAGCGTCAGGTCGTGTATGGCGTCGCGGATGAGAGTCCACGGCTCGTTGACGGGAGCGAGCGTCCCGGATTGTTTCAATTTCATAATCTGTTTTGGTTCCCGCCCCGCTTTTTGCGAGGAGGGGAATGAAACAGGCGGTATCGCTACCGCACTGTGATGTTAGTCGGCTAGACTAATGGACTCCCAAATCATTTCGCCCTCATCGATAAGGGTGACTTTTAGGTTCTCCGGGTCGCTCCAAGTGGAGATGATTTCCCGCGCTTCCTGTTTGGAAGCCACGGCATATTCTTGTGATGCTCCTTCTGTGTTATGGATAATTAGTTGCATAATCTGTTCTGTTTCTCCACCCGCACCAAGCGGAGGGAGAAACAGAACAGGCGGAGCGTAATGCTCCGCACTGTGAGGTCACTTACTGTGTAAGAGATATCCAATTAACATCCCTCGCAACTTGATTAGAGATTCGCCAGCCTAGATTATAAACAGCGATGTTCTCGATAATTACCGATGCGAGATCATCTCGACTGGCACCACTCCCAGTCCGCGCCATGATTTTTTGATCCCCCGAAACACCTCTTAGCATCCCCCTAAGTTTTATTTTAGATTGCGGGTTCTCATTAATTATGGCGAGAAATTGAGCGGCGTTTTTAATTGTTCTCATTTTAGTCGTTGTTAGGTTTCCTTGCTTGGTTGTAGTCATAATTCTGTTCTGTTTCTCCACCCGCTGATTACGGAGGGGAATGAAACAGGCGGTATCGCTACCGCTCTGTGTTGCTAGTCGGTGGTGATGCCAACTAGCGCGAGGGTGGCGTTGCGCTCCTCGCGTAGTCCAGCGAGCCAATCCGGCCCCTCGTCATTTTCATAGTTTGAGTAAAAACCGAGGCAATAAGCCCAGTGGTTTCTCTCATCGGCAGCTCCACCGATATAGGCACCGGCGTAATTGCCGTCATTATACTGCCGGTGGATCTCAACCTCTTCTTCTTCTGTCATCGTAGTAGTCATAATTATGTTCAGTTTCCCGCCCCCGCATGACGCGAGGAGGGGAATGAAACAGGCGGCACCGTTGCCGCTCTGTGAATTACGCTGCCTCAAGTAGGTCTGCTAGTTTCAGCATGGCCTCCTTGAAGGCGTCTGGGCCGTCGAGGTAGCGCGGGATAGTCACGTGATCGGGAAGCGAAGCGGGGCGCACTAGTTTCAGCTCGCAATAGGCGTGGTCAATCGCCCCGCACCGTAAATCGTCCAGCGCGTGGAGCCTGTCTCTCACGTCGTCGGGGTAGCCTCTGGGGTTTGAGTAGTTATCCGTATCAGCGCCGAGGCGCCGGGACATGACAGACCCGGCGAGGCACTGGTGACACGCGCCGTCGCCGCGTTGACCGTGCCACTCGTTCATATCGATCGTAACGCCCTTCTGCTTCTCTTGAAGCGTCAGGTCGTGTATGGCGTCGCGGATGAGAGTCCACGGCTCGTTAGCGGGCGCAAGAGGCCCTGATTGTTCTAGTATCATAATCTGTTTTGATCCCCGCCCCGCTTTTTGCGAGGAGGGGAATGAAACAGGCGGCACCGTTGCCACTCTGTGATTTACGCTGACGCTAATTGGTCGGCGGCAGCTACGCGAGTGGCTGTCCGCACGCGATAGACTCTGGAGAGTGCCCCTCTATTCTGTCCTCATAGTCCACGTCGTGAAGTTTGAGGTCTTGAACGGCTTCTCGGAGAAGAGACTCTGCGCGGCGGGGCGCGTTCTCTTTGACCGCAGAGACCTCCTTCTCATTGTGAGTTTTGAGGTCTTGGGCGTCCTCTAGGACGAGCGATACTGTAAATGTGCAATTGATTTTCATAATCTGTTTTGGTTCCCGCCCCCGCTTTTTTGCGAGGGAGGGAATGAAACAGGCGGCACCGTTGCCGCTCTGTGAATTACGCCGACTCGAGTTGGTCGGCGAGGTTTAGCATGGCTGCCTTGACGCTAAAGTTTAAACTCTACGTGTCCCTCGAAATCACCGTCGCGCGCGCGACGGTAGTTAGCGAGGACGTCTCCCGCAGCAGTGAAGCCCAAGAGGCCCGTTAACAGAGCGGGTAATATACAGGAGGCAATCATGACGCCTCCGCTAATAATTTCGGTAAAGTCCCACTCGCTCTCCGCGATGCTGCAGTAACCTGTAGTAACCACGAACCACGAACATCCCGACGCGAGGAGAAGGCACGCAGACGCAGACGCGCCAATAACTTGGTTTTTTTTATACTTGTTCATAGAATTTGTGCCAGCGCTTTAGCGTGGCGAAAGGTTCCGGCATTGTAACCCCCGGCGGGTATTGTGCTAAAGCCGCATGGACCTGGCGACTTTCCGGGACCGCCAGGCCTCCCGCATGCGCTTCGCCGTGTACAGCATTGCGAAAATCGCGACTACCAAGAACGGCACCACGATTTTCACTACCCCTATAATGTAGAGTAGGATGTTCTCGACTATAGCGAATACCATAAGAACCGCGATGGCCGCGGAGAGCGTTAGTGCTGCTACTCTGTATATTTTTTTCATAGAATTTGTGCCAGCGCTTTAGCGTGGCGAAAGGTTCCGGCATTGTAACCCCCGGCGGGTAGCGTGCTAAATCTGCATGGACCTGACGACCTTGACGACTTTCCGGGACCGCCGGGCCTCCCGCATGCGCTTCGTCGTGTCCAGCATTGCGAAAATCGCGACTACCAAGAACGGCACCCCGACCACGATTTGCACTACCCCTACGATGTAGAGTAGGATGTTCGTATCAAGAACGACGGAGCGGACGCCGTCGACTATGGCGAATACCATAAGAACCGCGATGGCCGCGGAGAGCGTTAGTGCTGCTACTCTGTATATTTTTTTC
>Ga0075117_1001813_pt1 | contig 12826 bp, 13 predicted proteins | sample AntAceMetag02UKJ_FD_69789 | JGI IMG/M metagenome (GOLD analysis project Ga0075117, IMG submission 69789) | Saline lake microbial communities from Ace Lake, Antarctica - Antarctic Ace Lake Metagenome 02UKJ | ecosystem: Environmental > Aquatic > Non-marine Saline and Alkaline > Saline | place... | reverse complement strand
AATTTGTGGTTTGAATAACAAATTTTCAACAAAAGGTCGAAGAAATGAAAGTTTTTAGACCTTTTGTGCTTTTCTAAGATGACTCCCGACCTATTGGATTCTTACCGTTTGACAGTAATTGAAAATCAAAACATCTATTGGGAAGCCTACGTCAATAGCACAAACCCTCGTAGAGTCAAAAGAAAGAAATTCCGTTTTTAAAGCATACTCAAGAATTGAGTCTTAGTTAATGGCTCTTTGTAAAACTGGCTTTCCGTAACCTGAATAGCCAATAATCATAAACGGTGTTCCCTCTCCCACTTCAATCCAATTTCCTTCTGGATACAATAGATAAAGTTTGGGTTCTTCATCTTTCTCCTACTATCGTGAAAACATTAAAGCTTATACAGCTTTTGGCAAGTATGTCCATGTCCTCTTCGGACACTCTTTTAATTTACTTACCTAACTCATTTACAGCCTGATAAACCTTGTCGAAACTCTCTGTTTCTTCAAGTAATTCTTCGAAATAACAAATTACTTTATCTCTTACAGAACGAAGCCCTGAGGTCATGATAAAAATAGGATACTCCCCGTATTTGTGTACAAAAACCTTTTTTGCGGTAGTAGTTTCTGAACCTGAAGTGATTCGAGTATCTACTACTGTTACCAGCCCCTTTCTTAGCTTTATCCCAAATAGTGAGTCATTTTGATCTTTTATAAATTGGGAGGCAAAACTATTCCTTTAAACAAAATAAATAGCAAAAATTACCATTTTATTTTGCTCCGATTGATGACCAAAAAACTTATACGGCTTTGACTTTATTACCCTTTCTATTCATCTCTTTAACGGCGTTCTCTATGCCTCTCGGAGTCATTGGGTACATATTAATTAGCCTTTTTATCATCTGAATAGACATGGTATGATCCCAGTACCGCATAGGTTCGGGGTTTATCCAGGCTATCTTTTTGAACTTCTTCCGCAGTCTTTCATAGGTATTTATGCTTTGCTGGTTTATCTCGTAAGCTCCCATACTCGCATCACCAATCACGAAAATTCTGTAGTTAGGGTCTTTGCCCAATAAAGTGCTTAACTTAACTGGTTTAGTTCTATTTACATCTGAATAAACCTCACCATAAACGGTATTATGGAAATAGTAGGTCTCCAAGTCATGAGCAAAACGCGTTTTCATTTTCTTAAAAAGCTCCCGAACCACTTTGACATAAGAAATCATTGAATAACCCCCATTATCTATTAATAGAATAACTTGGAGCTTCTCCTGATTCACCTTCTTTATCTCTGGAATAAATAATCCTCCCCTTTTTATACCAAGTTTTATAGTATTGGTAATATCAATCTGGTCGTGAGCAGAGTCTTCTATAATCCCCTTAAGCGAGGCCAATGCCGCATCTATGTTATTGTCATTGACCTGCTTATCTACATCTACTGGATAATAATTTTTATCATTCAAAACAGCTCTAGCCATTTTCCCGCCGCCTGTTCCACCAGTTCTTACCCCTCCTTTTGCAGCACCTCCATGCCCATAAGGTGAAATTCCGCCTGTGCCTATCCAGTGGTCGCCGCCCGAGTGTTTCGTTTTCTGGTTTTCTTGAATGGTTTTCATTCGTTCTAGTAGCTGCTCCAAACTCATTTCTGAGTAATCGGCCATTTTATCTAGATTTCGCTCTTGTGCTCCGCTCTCATCTTCACCATCCTTGTCGTGTTTGTAGGGATTATCTTTGTCCCAAACCTCTTTACCATCTATCACCTCTTTGATGTCATAGGTAGTCAAATGGATTTCATCCAAAAATCTATTGACCAATTCGTCTAGGTCATTTTCATTGACAGACGGACTATCCTCTAAATAGTTATCCTTCCATTTTTTGAAAGTTTTAGATCGAGCAATGGCGTCATTCAACCTTTCGCCATCTTGAATAGCTATCTCTAAGAAAAAGTCATAAAAAGCTTTAGTGTATGGCCCAATTAGCGTTTGGTCTTTGACAATAATAGCTTTTAAGACATTGTAAATATCTCCAAGTGTCCTCACTAGTCCCTTTTCTATAGAGCGTTGCAATAAAAGCAAAACCCTCACGTCTGTAGGGATTCCGTAGGATCTAAAATGTGCTGGAAGTGATTCAAACATGCTTAAATCAATTATAGTAGCCTTGTTTTTTAGGCTCTGTTTCTCCCATGATAGAACGCTGTATCTTGGTCATATCTGCCTGCGTTTTTATCAAAACCCCTAAACCTTCCAATGATTTAATTTTTTCAATGGCATCTTCGCCAGCAAAAGTTTTGATGTACTTGAGCCAATTAAGCAACTCTCTAGTTGTTGGAGCTCTTTCTAGACCCAGATTTCGCAATTGATAGAAGGCATCTAAGGCTACTTCTACCACACGATCATGAATTTTAGGATGATGCTTGAGCACAATCTCTCTCATCAATGTGGCATCTGGGAAGTTTATATAATGATAAATACATCTTCCCTTGAAAGCGGTAGGCAATTCCTGCTCCCTGTTAGAGGTAATCACGATGGCTGGCATTTCTTCTTCAGAAACTTCTATCACCTCACCAGACTCGGGCATAATAAACTTTCTATGACTCAGGGCATAGAGCAAGTCATTAGGAAACTCGCGTGGAGCTTTATCTATTTCATCTACGAGAAGAACAGAATGAGGCGTACTAAACGCTAAAGCCGCTGGGCCCTTGGCCACGTAGTCTTCTAAGTTCTCTGAATTTCTTCCACCCGTCGAAAGACTTTTTCCTACACCTTTTTCTTCACGTTGTGCATTCAATATTTCTACTTGAGAATCTCTCAAATACTTAACATGATCAAAACGAGCCACGAACTGCTCCAAATTACTCTTTGAACCCGTAGGATAGGTAAATAGAGGTAAGCCTACGGAAGCTGCATATTGAATTGGTAATTCTGTTTTCCCTGTGCCCGGCTCCCCTTCTATTAATAACGGCATGCCCAATACTCTGGCCATGTGGAAAGCCTGAGCTAAACTTTTATCGCAAATATATTTTTCGGAACCACTCCAAAATTCTGTTAACGCCATTTTTAGTTTGTTGATTTTTGACGCAATTTAGGGAAAATAGTTCTGAAACAGACGTTAGTATGACATTTACCAAACGAACGTTCTCCTCCCTTTCTTTGAAAGGAATAACATCATCCTTTTCTAAGTGATTTCTTTAGTGCTAAACGCTATTAGCTTTAGGCCTGTAGCCACTTAAGACTTCTTGCTTACCGTTCTGTATGACCATCTTTTATGAACTTACCTAAATGGGCTACTAAACCTCTCGTCAGTTAGGAAATTATTATCTGCGAGGGTATGCAGAAAAGCGACCAAGCCGTCCTTTTCGTTTTGATTTAGGTTCAGCCTCCTCGGTTGGCGATTATTGCCTCTTAGGTTATTATCTAAATTTTGGTGATTCTGCACTCCTGAGTTATAGTGTTCTACTACCTCCGTCAAATTGGCAAACCTGCCATCATGCATATACGGAGCTCCTACGCCAATATTCCGTGAAGATGGAGCTTTGAATTTACCAATGTCGTTTCTATTATTCGTTGTCTCAAACAAACCTAAATCCGTAGTTGACTGAGCGTCCTAGCCGTTATTAGTTGCTCCTCTATCGGAGATAAAAGATTTTGTTCCATGACCTCTATCACAACCTCCTCGACCAGTTAAAAATATTCTTTTACCTAGATTTTCAGAAGCAGAGAAGTTCGGAAAATCATCATCCTGATTATTTACCTCTGCTCTACCTCCGTCATACTTACTTTCGAAGCGGACCAAGCTTCTTACGAATTGAGCAAGCGAATTTGAAATTCTTTCAGTGTTGACGTTAGCATCTCCAAAGGCAGCTCTAAAGAGTGGTTCGTAATACGACTCTGCAGAAACTCTGAACACTAACGTTTCTAAATCCAGACCCATTTCCACTTTATCCTGAATTGGTATGAGTACTTGCTCTTCTAAACTTGCCCTCTTTCTTCCCAGAAGAATCTACCGTTTCTAAAAAACCTTGCATTGGTTAGACTCATTGAATGCCTCTAGTCTTGCCAAAAAAAAGCCCTCACTCAAAAAATTAGATCTGTAAACCCTCTACTTTGCTCATGACAATAGGCACAGGCTATTGTTCTATTTCCACTCAGATTAGTGTCATAGTCTAGAACTCTTCCTAGCGAAGCACCTTCGTTAGTAATCTGATTATTGTTCTGTGGATTATTTACACCGTTATTCCCTCCATTGTTAGGAGGATTATTGCCTCCGTTTTTCCTTGTTGATTATTTCCACCACGTGCTCTAAAATGAGTGGGAAAAGTATCTGTTTCAAAGTCGAAATTTAGCTGTGGCAAAGGCGTAGCCATTTCTGCAATCGCGACATCCTCTATTTCCTCATAAACTTGGTTATTACAAGAGACCAACAAAATAGAAAAGTAAAGTAGGGAAAATGAAATTTTAGGTTTTGACATGTTTTGGCGTTTTGAGTATTTAGGATGTATTTAATTAGAAAAACTTGCCCTTTGAACTCGCCTATTTCTTTTTTCATGGCTTTAACTACATTTGTATACATTTCCGGAAACTATAAAAAAATAGGCTATAATAGGCTTCAGCGTGTTTTTAGCTCGCCAAAAAAAGTTTGTCAATAATGCTATGAATCAAAACGAAACAAGACCAATTAATCGGAAATGCCAGACCGAAACGACACATTCCAGAATATAATTAAAGGTCAACTGAAGTGAAACATTACGTATTGAATCCCACTTTTTTACAAAAAAATGACTAAGCTTTGAAGAAAATGATGGAATAATTAGACGATACGTTTATTCTCAATAAATTCAAGTCCGTAAGAGGAAAACAAACCATCCAAGAGTCAATAGAACACGTAAATTTGATTTTAAAAAGAACCACGAATCACAAAAAAACTCCATTGTTAAGCATTATCATTCCTACGTATAATGAAGTCGGCAGCATTGAAAAATGTTTGACACAAATTCAGGAGAATCTTGGTGAGTTACCTGCTGAAATCATACTGGCCGATTCTCCCAATTCGACAGATAAACTTAAGGAGTTAGCAGAAAAGCGAAAATGTGTATACCTCCAAACCCAAAAAGGAGGGCGAAACTTTCAAATGAATCAAGGGGCAGAAGTTGCCAAAGGAAACCTACTCTACTTTGTCCATGCAGATGTCATTGTCAACAAAAATTTTAATGCAGATATAAGACAGGCCATCTCTGAAGGCTACGACATGGCTGCTTATAGAAGCGAATACACTAAGTACCCCCACCCGTTTCTTTATATTAATGCCTTCTTCACAAGGTTCCCCATGATTTGGTGCCGAGGTGGCGACCAAACTCTTTTTATTAAAAAAGAAGTTTTTAATGCCCTAAATGGCTTCTCTGAAGAACACGCTATCATGGAAGACTACGACATATTATTAAGAGCCAGAGAAAAATATAAGTTTAAAATTATCCCTAAAACGGTATTGATTTCATCCAGAAAATATCAACAAAACGGCTACTGGAAAGTCCAAAAAGCCAACTACCTCATCATGAGGAAGTGGAAAAAAAAAGAAGCAAGCCCATCAGATTTGCTTCAAACATACAAACATCTATTAGACTGATTTTTAGGATAAATCAGGAAAAAGTCAAAAATGAAGGTTTGTCTATAACACTTTTGGCTCCATTATTCCAGATAATCTAAATCCTTATGAAAAGTCTCTGGAAGAGCGTAATTGGCATAAATGGCAATAGCAAAACATAAAAGCCCAGTCATTAAAGCGGCTTGAATAATAGTAAACTCGGCCAAAGAGCCTAAGAAACCATATAGCATACTTATTGGTATAGCAGCTCCTCTCACAAAATTAGGAATGGTAGTGGCCACGGTGGCTCTAATGTTTGTACCAAACTGCTCCGCACCCATCGTTATCATCACTATCCAATAGCCCGTAGAAATTCCCATAATAAAGCACACGACATAGAACACTTCTGAAGACTGGTTATGCAGATTAAGGTAAACCAGTGAAATCAATAAACTAAGTACTTGAAATAAGCCTATGGCTTTTTTACGGCTTTTTAGTTTCTGACTCACCACCCCACAAAGTACATCGCCCATGGCCAGACCTAAATAAATATAGACTACAGCCTTTCCTGTGGTTACTTCTCCAACAATATTCAATTCATCAGCCAAAGTGGGAGCCATTTGCATCAAAATAGTCACAACAAAAAATACAGGTATGCCAACCAATAAGCTCAAAAAGTATGTTTTTCTGCTTTTCGGGTTTCTTAACAGTTTTAAGATATTCCCCCGCTCCATTTTACTCTTACTCGCATGTATAAACATCTCGGATTCATAGGTTCCAATTCTCAAAAGAAGTAAAAGGATACCCAAACCTCCACCAACGAAAAAGGCGGTACGCCAATAAAAAATATCTCCTACTAAACCCGCCACCACTGCTCCCAAAACTCCCGTTGCGGCTAAAATAGAAGTCCCGTATCCCCTAATCTTTTGAGGCATAGTTTCGGCCACAATTGTTACACCCACGCCTAACTCACCGGCCAATCCTACACCAGCCAAAAACCTGAGTATAGAATAGGAATAAATGTCATTGATAAAACCATTTATGATATTACAGACAGAGTAGAGGATTATTGAACCAAAAAGCACAGACAATCGCCCCTTCTTATCTCCTAGAATGCCAAAAACAACACCCCCGATAAGCAAGCCCACCATTTGAATATCAAATAAAAATAGTCGCATGTTATCCAGACCTTGACCCGAATAACCCATTTCCGCCAAGCTACTTTTGCCTATAACCACAAAAAGAATTAAGTCAAAGGTATCAACGAAATAACCCAAGGAAGCAACTAAAAGCAAAAGCCAAGCGGACTTTTTCATGATTCAAAATCTTCCTTTAAAATAGCATACATGAAGTTATCTGACCAGCCAGATTTGAGCGGCAGCACTTTGCGTTTTCTCCCCTCTCGAGTCATACCTACTTTTTCGAGCACCTTTATGGAGCCTATGTTTTCTACGGCACAGCCAGACTCTATACGGTGGAGTTTTAGCTTATTGAATCCGTACTCCAGAATACTTTCCAGAGCCTCACTGGCTATTCCTTTTCCCCAATAGTCGGGATGGATTTTAAACCAAACCTCGGCCCTTTTATGCTTTATGCCCTTCTGTCTTATGGCTATTAGACCTACGAGTTTCTTATCACGCGTAGTCTGAATGGCAAAGGTGTAATTTTGAACATTCGACCTTTCGTTATCCTGGATCCAAGGCTTTATGATTTCCTCCGTTTCTTTGATATTTTCAGGAATACCCAGGGTGTTGTACATATCCACCTCAGGCCTGAGGTGTAAGTCGTGAATAGCGTTTTTATCAGCACTATTAATCAACTGCAGGGTTAGCCTATCGGTGAAGATGCTTAACTGAGAAATCGCCACTAAAGATTACCAAGTTTAACTTGCTCAGCTGCGTAGTTAGCAGCCCTTGCGGTGATAGCCATATAGGTCAGAGAAGGGTTAACACAGGACGACGAACTCATGCAAGAGCCATCTGTCACAAAAACATTCTCTGCTCCCCATACTTGATTCCATTTATTGAGAACAGAAGTCTTAGCCTCATGCCCCATTCGGGCAGTACCCATTTCATGAATACCCACACCCATGCTCTTTTCCATATTATTTCTTCCCTCGACATTCTTTAAGCCGGCGGCTTCAAGCATATCAACGGCTTCTTTCATGATCGTTTCTCGCATTTTATACTCATTGTCTCCCCATGCCGCGTCAAACTCAATTTGAGGAAGACCGTTCTTATCTTTTTCATCAGATAACCTTATTCGATTATTTGGATCTGGTAGGGTTTCTCCAAAACCTGTCAGTCCAAAACCCCAACCTCCTGGCTGGCTCATGGCTTCTTTGAATTCTGCCCCGAAAGTGGCCTCCGTGGACCCAGGGTTACCCTTTCCTCTAGATGCTCCCCCTTGATAACCAAAACCTCTTAGAAATCCTCTTTTATCATCTCCCCAGTTTGCGAATCTTGGGATGTAAATACCGTTTGGTCTTCGTCCATAGTAATACTTGTCTTCGTGTCCTTCGTATTGACCAGAGGCACCTGCATTTAAATGGTGATCCATGATGTTTCGACCCAATTGATCACTTTCGTTTCCTAATCCATTAGCATGTTTAGTGGAAGTAGATTGCATCATTATCCAAGCCGTATTCATAGATGAGGCATTCAAAAAGATGATTTTAGCAAAGTACTCTATCTCCTCATTCGTCTTCTCATCAATCGCCTTCACACCAATGGCCTTATCTGTTTCCTTGTCAAAAATGACTTGATAAACAATTTTATTATTGACCAGTGTCAAGTTTTCTGTTTGCCTAGCAGCAGGCAAAGTGGCTGCTTGTGTACTGAAGTAAGCTCCAAAAGGACATCCTCTTTTACAGTGATTCCTGTTTTGGCACGTGGATCTTCCTAAAGCTATTTGTTCTTCGGTAGGGTCTGTTAAGTGAGCTGCTCTACCTATAATTAAATGGCGATTTTTGAAATTGGCTTCTATGCCTTTCTTCATCTCTTGCTCTACGCAGTTTAACTCCATAGGCGTTTGAAAAACACCATCAGGCAAAACATCTAGACCCTCTTTGCTCCCACTAATTCCAGCAAAACGCTCTACATAGTCGTACCAAGGTGCCAAATCGTCATATCTAATAGGCCAGTCTATCCCGTTTCCATCCTCGAGATTGGCGGTAAAGTCTCTTTTATTCCAACGGTAACTTTGCTTTCCCCAGGTAAGCGACCTCCCTCCCGTTTGATAGCCACGTACCCAATCAAATCTTCTTTTCTCTGCGAAAGGGTAATCTGTGTCTTTTACAAAATGGGGTAAAATATCTTGTGCATTAGCAAAACCTGCACGGCTTCCAGAATAGTATTCTTTCTTTTGTTCGTTAGTTAACTTACCTCTGTGTTCAAAATCCCATGGATCTTTCATGGCATTGACATAACCCGTAATATGTTCAATATCTCTGCCTCGCTCTATCATGAGCACTTTAAGGCCTTTCTCCGTCAATTCCTTAGCGGCCCAGCCACCAGACACACCTGAACCGACCACAATAGCGTCAAAAGTTAACGCCTCTTTTGCTTTTCCTTGGATATACATTTTTATAATTATGGGTTGAATAATGATCAATGGAAAGTCTAATATTCCATATAATACTCTTTGGGGCTGCTAATTTGGTTAATAATTTTCAATTGACCAATTGGTATAATTTGACTTATTAAAAAGTATTCCTTTTTGTCTTAGTCTTTTATGAGTTCTTGTGAGCGGCAATGGGATCTATCAAAAACATTCCATTTTTTCAGAAATCATTTTTGGCTTAACTAATTCTTTAAGACTTATCCTTATAAAGACAATTCTAATCTTTTTTGGAACAGATTAGATATCAATAATTTACTTGGTAGCAAATTAAGTCTGGTCTTTTAGCTGGCGTATGGCGTCTTTCCATATAGCTGGCGTAGTGACATCTTTATGGAAATTACTTGATGTCTCTACCGCCTCCTGAATTTGGGCTGACCATTCTTCTAGTTTTTGATCTACTATCTCTTTGGAAAGTGGGCCCTCAATAAACTCTTGCACTTTTTGAGCATACTCCGTATCAAAGCTCGCCCATCCCGCGGTTAATTTATCACATGCCGCAGATCGCTGAACCGACCTGAAAGCTCCAAAGGAAAAAGGCTCACAGTTATTCCTAACTTCTCCCAATTTATCCGCAATGGGAGTTACTGGGTTATAATCTGCCACAATATTCTCAAAAGCATTATCCATATCCCAGGCTATTAAATGTAGCTTTTCAGATACGGGGTCTTCGTACCAATAATAATTGTGGTTAGAGCAGCCTCCACTTCCACAATACCAATGAAAGGGGCCGTCATCATGCCTGATAGTTCTATCTACCGCCGTATAGGCCATAATCTCATCTAAATTCATGCTTTCTATAATCACACTTTTTAATTGTTCTTTAGATGCGTTGGCTACTTTTTGACCAAAGTTTCTGATAATGGAGGCTTTGGGAGATTCGTCTTCATTCGTTTTTAAAGCCTCAAGATATTGCTGTTCTTGAAACGGCTGACCATTCGTATTTAAGGGCCAAATTTCTTTATAAACATTGCCGCCACCATTTTCAAAACGGTCTTTGGCAAAACGACCATCGATCTGTTCCGTTAGAGCATATAGGCCAAAATATGTTCCATTTATCATGAGTTTGGCATGAACAGAACGCGGAGCAGGAACACCCATTTCTCTGAAAAGCCAATAGCCTAATCGCTCTCGCATTTTAGAATTGTCTAAGTTCTGTGAATGGAATTGAAGTTTATTTAAGCCAAAAAAGTGCTCTTTCCTGTCATCCCAGTTTAGCTTAACCTTCATAGAGAGTTTCGTACATGTTTTGTAGCCAGAAGCATTACTAAAGTCTCTCCCAGATAAGCAGCCAACAAACGCTCCAATAGACCCTTTATATCTTATTCCTACGGGACTAATGGTGTCCCCTTCAAAAATCAACCTTCCTACCACATATTCTTCTGCAGCTGGGTTTGCGTCTATTCTTGCCAAGTCTGATTTGGGTAATTCAAGGATAAAAGTATGCAGCCTGTCTTGCGAGAAGAGAGAATCTAAACTTCATACATTCTGAAAACGGTAAAAGAGACTGGAAATTAAATATAGAACTTAAAAATTTATAGCAACTACATTTCAGTTTCGTAATTCCTTTGAGCTCTGCAATTAATGGAATCCAGATTCTTAGGACTGTGATTGTGGCATAAGTATTTCGTTAAATGTAAAGACCAACGATCAAATTCATTTATGGCCTACTCATTATCAGTTGATTTATTAAAGCGTATTGAAGTAGCATAATCGTTTTACCATCCTTGTATCTCTCCTGTTTCTATCATCCTTATGGCCTTGTCAAAAGGCAACTCCAATACCTCAATATTCTCCTTTTCCTCTTCATCTCCACCCCCATCACTAACTTTCATATTTGGCGTATATTCTGCCACAAAAAAATAGAGTATCTCTGTCACTGACCCTGGAGACATATAGGCCTCAAATATCTTTTTGACTTCTTTAATTTGATAACCCGTTTCTTCTTCCGTTTCTTTTTTAATACACTCTTCAGGCCTGTTTTCATCTAACAAACCTGCACAAGCTTCTATCAAATGTCCGTCTTTATTGCCATTTAAATAGGTAGGAATTCTACAATATGACACTCTGCTTCTGCTTATTATATAGCAGAATAACTACTCCATTACCTCTGTCATAGGCCTCTCTTTCTTGGCGTTGCCATTCCCCAGATTTTGTTTGATAATCGAAAGTGATTTTATTCAAGGTGTACCAATTATCTGAGAGGAGTTTTTTCTCCAAAATCTTTATCACCATGTTAATTTATTTTGTTTTTTATTGATTATTTTTGTTCAAATGTAAATCAAAATGACTTACGAACTAAGAAAAAAAGAGATATTATCTGCATTAACTACTAAGGAACTCGTTGACGTTATTGACATAGCGGAATCTCTGGAAGTGTCTCCTATTACCATCAGGAGAGATTTTGACAAACTCGCCGCTGAAGGACTCCTTAGAAGAACCCATGGCGGTGCGGTAAGAAATAATAACTCTTCCATCATTTCCTTTGATGCTAAAAGCATTCAGAATAAAGAGGCAAAAGAACATATCTGTAAATTGGCTGCCACTTTGATAGAAGATGGTGATAGTATTTTTATTGATTGTGGCTCAACCACTTTTGGGCTATGCCCACACATTAGAGAAAAGAAAATCACGGTTATCACTAATTCTCTTCCTGTCTTCAATGCCCTAGTGTGTAGCGAGGTCTCTCTCAATTTAATTGGCGGATCTTATGACAAAAAACGTATGGCCATTCACGGGGAAATGGCGGTTGAACATATCAAAAAGTACTACGTCAATAAAGCCTTTGTAGGAGTAAATGGTATTTCGCAAGAACATGGCCTTACTGCCAACTCTGAGTACGAATCTTCTATTACAAAGGCTATGATAGAAAATAGCCAAAAAGCCATTTTGCTCTGTGATGACAGTAAAATAGAAAAGCGGTCTTATTATAGTTTTGCCTCACTCAATACCATCGATTGCCTTATTACAAATAAGAAATCTCACCAATTAATGGAGTTCAAGAACCAAAACCCACGATTAGAAATACTTTTCTAATCTTAGACCAAAGATTGTGTGCGACCTACTGGCCCCAAAGGTTCCGGTAAATCTGTTTCATCTAGCATTTGACGAATATCTATTTCTATTCCAACCGCCATAGAAGAGATAGGCACATCATTATAGCTACCTTCAAATGGATTTTCACTATAGTCTCCTATCATTTCCATCATCCAAAATACCCAAGAGCCAATAACAGAAAAGATGACAGAAAACCAAATCCAGTGATTTGAATCCATACCCGTAAACACATCTAACATTCCAAAAGGTAATAAGCCAACAAACAAGACGACGAAAAAGTAGTTAACAGTGGCGTATTGACGAGGGAAAGGAAAGTTCTTTATTCGCTCAGATTTCCCTTGAAGAGTGTAAAGCTCAGTGATTTGCTCTTGTAATTGCAAGTGTGTGAAATGATCTAAAACACCCATCTTTCGCAAACGCATAAGATCCTTAGACTGTAAACTCAATAAATGGGAAGAACGATTTCCTTTAGACATTGCATAATCGTAATCTTCCGAACTTAACCCACATTGCAGCTACGTGGAGGTAACTATCTGATTGTCATTAGTTTTGATTTTTTTGAGTTTGGATGGGGTCACTACAACTTTTC
>Ga0075117_1001810_pt1 | contig 12839 bp, 3 predicted proteins | sample AntAceMetag02UKJ_FD_69789 | JGI IMG/M metagenome (GOLD analysis project Ga0075117, IMG submission 69789) | Saline lake microbial communities from Ace Lake, Antarctica - Antarctic Ace Lake Metagenome 02UKJ | ecosystem: Environmental > Aquatic > Non-marine Saline and Alkaline > Saline | place... | reverse complement strand
AAGGTCAGAAACCAAGTTTCCGCCTGCAGCTTTGTCGAAATCGTTTGGTTGAGAACCACCGTTGCAGATAACTTCTTCTTCAGTTTGTACCTCGTCTTTGTTGTCAATTTCGTCGTTGTTGGTGTAGCCGTCGCCATCGTAATCTTCTGTTCCGACAAATTCGGGCTCAGTAGAATTAAAGCAATCGATTACGAATCCATCTGGCTCCAAGACTACAATATTTCCATTGAAAGGAGCCACCCAAATCGTACCAGGGAAAATATCACTATCACTATTGCAAGTTACGCCGAGAGCGTTTCCACCAAGGTTAGAAGCAAAAGTGTTGATAAGCGTATAACTACCATCAAGCGGGTCATAATCTACGCGGCGCAATACTCCACCGTTCTTACCCGCAATAAGGTCGCCTTGCATGGCACCACCAAAGGCTGAAGAGGTATACACATCCAATGCATTTGTGTTTGTTCCCCAAGTGGTGATGATATCATCATTAGGACCGTCAGGGTTGTTAATGCCGGGTCCTCTCCAATCCGCCTCTTGCGGATTTGCCAAAGACAGCGGCACGGGAGGCCAGTTGGCTGGCAAAGCTATATTTGGATCATTTATTGATCCGGGCGTTGAACCATTAGGGTCATAAACTTGAGTCCTGAAAACTTCACCCGAAAGGGTATTGGGGCCGTTGATTCCCGGATTAGTGAAAAGTCCCGCGCCCGCCGGATTTGCTCTTACCGGAGTTGGATGACCGCCGTAGTAGGATCCAAAACTATAACCCTGAATATTATCGGTGATTTTATGTAAGTGATCCTCATTATTTACCTGCTCACCTGCTTGAGGAGAGCTACTACCAGGCTCTCCGGGAGGGTAATCGTTGCTCACAGTTGCTGGGTTCCCTTCATTCAAAGGTAATCCACCCCAGCCACCATTGGCTCCGTTGTCAGTCGCGTACACTCTTCCGTCGGGAGCAATAGCCAAATCATAGCTATTTCTATATCCCGGTGAAAATATTTGAACAGGGCCTCCTATAACAATCATGCCTTGGTTAAGGCCATCGTTTCCTCCCCACGGATCACCAATATCAATTCCGTCATAGCCTATATCGTCGGGATCAGTCAATCCGTTAACGTTAGGTCGAGTTGGGTCATCCAGTGTTGGAATGTCGTAAATAAAAGATCGACCTGATGACGGGTCGGTTTTAATCGGCAAAGCGTTCAAGGCAGTCAGATCTACGGATAAAATGGCCGCTGCAAGAGCGTATTCAGTGATCCAAGCAAAATTATCGGAAGGTGCACCTGCATTTGTAAATCCCCCTGAGGCCACGATCAAATAGTCGTTTCCATTAACATTTACAAACTCTAAACCATTGGTGGCGTGATTTTCTTCAGAACGAGGTAAACCTCTAACAATGTCTACTACATCCCAAGAGGAGCCATTCCAACTAAATCGGGTAATAACTCCTGAGTTGGTGTCGAGATTTTGATCCCCGCTCGGTCCACCGATCCTCGAATCGGAAGAAGTAACGTAGACAACAGGAAGTGCAGCTGTACCAGCCACTGTTAGTCCCGTAGCTTGTCGCCCACCCCCTGCGCTTGACCCGTCGTCGTTATGGTTGGGGATATTGGAAACTTGGGTAAGCTCTTCAGCGTCAATTGCGATGTAATCGTTATTTCCGTTTTTCTGAACTGTGAAGATGTCAACATTTCCATTAAGGCTCAAGACATAAAGTCGACCATCGGGACCATACATCAAAGATGTTCCATTGTTAATGGAGCCTTGGCCGTTTAGATTCAAGTTACTTTGACTGAAACTCTGCGCTTGCGTATGCAGGGTAACAAAGAGAAGCAACAAGAGCGTCATACATGTGATTAGGCCTCGTGATGTAATTTGTGAGTTACAACACCGGATTCCTACTTTCTGGAGATTAACTTCCATCCTATTATTATTTAAAAAATAGTTTTTCATTTCCCGTAAATTTTCTTAAACTAGTTAATATCGATGGATTAACATTTGTTGTTGATACTGCATTCCCTCGCTATCCACGGTCTTTATAAAATAAGTTCCAATGGGCAGGTCATATACATTAAAGTCAATCGTTTTACTATCAAGACCCAAAGGTTCCTTAATGGTCTTAATAAGCTTTCCGGTAATGTCAAAAATTAAAATTTCTTCTACCAGAATGGCTTTTTCAAAAGACATAGTAACCTCTTTATTGGCTGGGTTCGGGGCTATACTCATCTCATTCAATTGAGTTCTGGCCGCTAGAGCTGACTGATTGCCAGAAGGGCCGTCAATTACAGAGAAATTAATAGTCTGCGTTGGTCCTGATACAGGATTGGCTATTAAGGTATAATTACCTATCGGGAAAGGTTTCCCCAGGATATTTACACCTATATCCCCAAACAATGAATGAGGAACCGGGCCTTCATACCTACTTTCGTTGATAGGTCCTGAAAGATTAAAAGTCACACCACCTGGATTAAGGCTAGAGTTATAAATGATTCCTAAGGGTGTATTTCCAATATCAGCTTTATTGATCTGTAAGCCATTGGTCAATGCAAATAGTACAGAATCATCTGTTGCATCGAGCACTAGTAAGGCCGCATTGCCGGTTTCCGAAGTAACGGTTATGCTTTGAGTGGCCGAGTTAGCGCAACCGTTCGGACCGGTATAACTATAAGTGATAGCATATGTGCCGACCCCAATAGCAGGGTCGAACGTATTACCGGTTACCCCAGCACCTGAATAGGTGCCACCTGCAGGTGACCCGCCGGTCAATGCGAATGCGAGATCTGTATTCAGCACACTTGCAAACGGTACTAAAGTTACCGCCGGCAGCGGTGGCCCGGTTAACGTAAGGGTCAGCGTTTTGGAACAGCCATTGGCGTCCCCGACAATAACGCTATGTGGTCCTACAGGTAAATTATTGGCCGTAGCCATTGTTTCCCCATTATCCCACTGATACGTGAACGGTGAAACACCGCCCGAAGGAACTGCAGTAGCACTTCCAAAACCCAAACATGTGGATGGGTTAGTAATACCGGATAAGCTGGCACTGAAGTTGACACAAAGTGGATCTGCATCGGTTACTGAAAAATTTACCGTAATGGTTGGACCTACATTTGGATTCGCAACAAGGGTATAGTTTCCTACTGGAAATGGTTTACCTTGAATATCTACACCAATATCCCCAAATAAAGAATGCGGGGCAGGACCTTCAATCCTGTTTTCGGTAATGGGGCCTGAAAGATTAAAAATCACGCCACCTGGATTGAGGCTTGTATTAAAAATAATACCTAATGGCGTATTTCCAATAACAGCTTTATTGATCTGTAAGCCATCCGTCAAAGCAAATAGTACAGAATCATCTGTTGCATCCAGCACTAATAAGGCCGCATTGCTGGTTTCGGTAGTAACTGTTATGCTTCGAGTGGCAGAGTTAGCGCAACCATTTGAATCAGTATAACTATACGTGATAGCATACGTGCCAACCCCAATAGCCGGGTCAAACGAAATACCAGTTACCCCAGGGCCTGAATAGGTGCCACCTCCAGGTGACCCACCCGTTAAGGTGAATGCAGGAGCTGTATTCAAAAGATTTGCAAATGGTGCTAAAGTGACCACCGGTATCGGTGGTCCCGTTAAGGTAAACGTCAATGTTTTAGAACAACCACTATCGTCTACAACGATAACACTGTGCGGTCCTGCGGCCAAATTAATGGCCGTAGCAGTAGTTTCTCCATTATCCCACTGATAAGTGAATGGGGAAACACCGCCCGAAGGAACAGCAGTAGCACTTCCAACGCCTAAGCATGATGACGGGTTGGTAATACCGGATAAGCCGGCACTAAAACTTGCACAAACAGGTTCCTGATCTGTAAGTTCAAAGTTGACGGTTAACGTATTTCCAGACGTTCCCCCAAGGCTTTTGCCCGAATATGGGTTTGCGGTTAAACTATAAGTACCAATTACAAAGATCTGCGCCACATAGTTGCCAGAACTATCTCCATATAAGGCATATGGTGCAAAATTTTCGGTTGCGGTTTTAGACAATGTACCTGTAAGCTGCATCTGAACACTCTCCACATCTGAAGTGGTATTTGCCCTGATATTCAGATTTAAAGTCGGTAATGTCGTAACATCAATTGTCATCCCGTTGGTAATCGTCATGATATCCTGCTCATTATCTGCATTTACCAAGGTAAAACTCGTCACGGAAAGTACCGTTGGAACAGCTTCCACTATCAAAGTAATTGGAATACCGGCATTGGTATATCCGCTAACAGGACCTGCGGTTAGTATTGCCGTGTATGTAGCGGGTGTTAATCCCGTGGCATCTAAATTCACTTCATAAGAAGTTCCCTGATTGGCAGCACTTGTGGTCGATGCCCAGGTCGCCGGATTATCTGTTGCATTATCAATAATAGACATTGCGGCCGGTGTTGGTAAGGTACTTGCATCATCTGAATCCACCACATAATTTACCATAGCAGTTTCTCCCTGAATAAGATTCGCTGTTATAGTGGAAGGTACAATGGTCAAGGAAGCAAGTATCGCCGGCTCTATGATGGCATTGAATGTACACGGCGCTGAGTTAAGTTCGGCATCTGTTGCGGTAAGTGTTACAAGAACGGTTCCGGATACAGTGGTACCAGGAGCTGGTGATTGTATAACCACAACATTTGGGTCACAATTATCACTTGCTACAGCCAATCCGATAAAATCTGGCAGAATTGCATTTCCGGCAAGGTCGCCCTGCACCGTTTGATCAAAAGGACAACTAAGTGTTGGTGCTTCCGTATCATTCACGGTAACATCAAAACTACATGTTGCTGTTAAACCTGATGCATCTGTTGCTGTTGCGATTACCGTTGTGGTTCCTACATCAAATACAGATTCGCTAGCCACAGATTCGCCAGACACAGAATAGCTAAGCGATACCCCGGGCAGATTGTCCGTGGCAGTCGCATTGAGTGTAACTAACGCGCCACAAACTCCGGCATCATTGGCTACTGTTATATCTGCAGGGCAAGTAACTGTGGGTGGCGCATCATCCCCAACTGTAACTTTAAAGCTACAGATGGCTGTTAGACCCGCGGCATCTGTTATCGTGTAAACCTCGGTGCTGCTTCCTACAGGAAAAGCACTACCGCTTCCGAGACCAGAGGTCAGGGTGACCGTTGTCCACGGACAATTATCGGAGGCCGTTGGTGGGGTATAACTAACAACTGCAGTAGTAAGACCTGAATCTGTATTTACTATAATATCAGCAGGGCAGTTATTGATTACCGGTGCTTCCGTATCATTCACGGTAACATCAAAACTACATGTTGCTGTATTATCATTTGCATCTGTTGCTGTTACCATCACCGTTGTGGTTCCCACATTAAATACAGATCCGCTAGCTATGGAATAGCTAAGCGATACCCAGGGCAGATTGTCCGTAGCAGTTGCATTGAATGTAACCACTGCGCCACAAACTCCGGCATCATTAGCTACTGTTATATCTGCAGGGCAAGTAACTGTTGGTGGAATTACATCCGGGGCAACCGTCACATTAACCGTCCAAACATGAGCACTATTATCCTGAGCGGTAACCGTATATTGAACAGGTACATTAAAAATTTGAGCGATCCCTGCGGCTGGACTTATGATCGCATTCGGTGAAATCTCAATATTGGCCGGGACAATTGGCACAGAGATATCTGTTCCCGCAGCTACAGTAAGATTAACTGAAGTCCCAACTATTACCTCAGAACCAACCTGGCCCGGCAAACTAAAAGCGGTTATCGCTTTCACAGTAGATGGTGTAAAGTTTATTGTGATATTTTGAATGCATTGAGCAACATTTCCCACTTCATCTACAGCAGTCCATTTAATTTGCGTAGTGCCTACGGGGAAGGTATCCGGTATTGGCAGATCCCCTATTAGAGTGACCCCTGTTATTGTTACTGCACCCGGGCAATTATCATTTCCAGTGGCAATTCCTATATCTTCTATAACAATTGGATTTCCATTTAGACTGATCCTAACTATATCTGCCGGACAAGTAATATCAGGAGCCTGGCCATCATTGACAGTTATTGTAAAACTGCACTGGGCTATATTGCCCGCTACATCTGCGACCTCATAAGTTTGTGTTGTTATTCCTAGCGGGAAGAAGTCCCCGCTGGCCAAACCTGCAAGTTGATTTGTAGTTGCTCCCGGACGTTCATCTGTTCCTACCGGTGCCGTGAAAGTAACCACAGCTCCACACTGGTCGGAATCATTATTCACTGTAATATCAGTCAAACAAGTAATAGTTGGAGCAGTGTTATCAGGTGTAATATTTACATTGAACGCACAGGTTCCTGTATTTCCTGCGGCATCTGTAACACTTAAAGTCACCTGAGTGTCCGCCGAAAGTGTACTTCCTGCGACAGGAGATTGTGTAACTATAAAAGTATTGTCACAATTATCGCTCACTGCTGCCAAATCTGTGTAGTCTGCCAATATAAAATCCCCGTTTGTATCCACATCAACAGATTCATCTGCAGGACAAGTCAAAATTGGATCTTCTGCATCATTCACGGTAACATCAAAACTACATGTGGCCGTAAGACCCGTGGCATCGGTTACCAAATAAGACTGTGTAGTTATACCAATAGGGAAAGTATCTCCGCTGGCCAAACCTGCTGTTTGTGTTGTAATGGCTCCTGGGCGATCATCTTCGCCTATAGGTGTCGTAAAAGTAACAACTGCACCACATAAACCAGGATTGTTGTCCACTACAATGTTAACTAGACAAGTAATGGTTGGATCTGTGGTGTCCCCTAAAACATTAAAGTTTACTTCATCTCTTGCTTCAATATTTAAGAACTCTAAATGCCCACTATCGGCCGCAATAATAATTACTTTATTTGATCCTTCTACTATACCATCTATAGCCGTAAGGTCCCAAAATAATTGTCCGGGGAAACTTGCTGTAGAAATTCGGTCTAAGGCAACCAGATTATTTTCGTCTGCGGGATTAACCCAAAGGTGAAAATGTTCTGGTGTAGTACCACCAAAATTCATTTTGGTAGCCGACCATGTCACCTGAACGTTTGTGGTAGCCAGATCTGCATTCCCTGCCGGGGATATGAAGTTCACATCCGGCCCGAGCACTGTTACTTCAATTTCATCGAAAGCTGTATTGGTATCACTATCCGTACTACTGGCCCGAATCGTGTATACGCCAGGCACAAGTAAGGTATCATCAAAAGTACCCCCAGTTCCCGCAAAATTTGCTTCAATAGGATCAATGCTCCATACCAGGGCGTTTGTTAGCGTAGTATTATCATCCTCCGCATCTTCTACGGCAGCAGTAAAGGTGGTTGAAACCAGACGGTCAATACTAACAGGAGTTGTATTATCCGTTGGTGAACTGATGGCAACCACAGGAGGTGTATCTGTTGGTAGATCTGACACAAAACAAATGTCAAAACCTTTTACAGAAGGATTTTGTGTTCCCTGAATGAAATTTATATTTAATACCCCATCGGCAACGGTAGCTCGATAGGTTTCAACTTTGGCCACATTTACATCAGCACCCGCAGGCCCTGAAGGACGATAATCGTTTAAAGCGATAACGCCTTCTATCTCAACATCAAAAACTCGAGGATTACCAATTTCTCCGGTCCAATTTTCATTAAAAAGGATCTTTACATCGTAAACACCATCTCCTGTAGGAAAAATCCACTTCATATTATCAGGATTAAGGGCGTCACTAAAGCGCTCTGTCTGAAAAAGAAAATCAGGGTAGCCAGTGGTATTTGAGACCAACGGCGCGGTTGAACCAAACGTTTTATCAACTGCGGGAGTGATTATATTTATATATGGAGAAGGCGTACCCGTTAGTGCCGTTCCACTTGGGAAAACTGTTACCTGATCTTCTTCAAAATCTCCTGAGTCAGCAATTAATACAGGACCTCCGGCATTTACACGAAATCTTGCATCACAGCTAGGGTCGGTCTCAGTAACTATTAAGGAAATAGTAGCACTCCCAGAAAGAGGCGTAATGGCATCGCTATCAGTTACTTCAGCTGTTATGGTATGTGTTCCTATAGTAGTTAGTGCAAAGGAAAAATTAGATCCTGTACTTAAATTACCCTGTAAATCTGAGCTCCAGTTTAAGGCAGCGGTTAACGTGGCATCGTCATCTTCAACATCTGTAACTGAACCTGTGAAATTTAAAGTAGTTCCTGTTGTTAGGGCAATACCATCTGCAGGTGATGAAATTGTAACAATTGGAGCGTTGTTACTGGTAGAAGGTGTAAAATTAAAATCCCTAATATTGGCACCTCCATTAAAATTAAACCGTAAGGTTTGGACTCCGGGGTTGGCGAAACTCAACTGTGTAGTATAGGAAACATAATCCTGCCAGCCAGTTTGGATGACATTTACAGATCCGATGGCCGCAAAACCGCCACCGCTTTCTTCTGAAAAAGTAACCAAAGTAGTTCCACCGTTTCCTTTACCGGCAAATACTTCAAAATCGTAGACCCCTGCGATAGGGACGTTTATAAGATATTCTACAAAATCTCCATTGTCTATGTAACCAATATTCTTAGCCGCCGTAGGTTCAATGGCTATAGTTAATCCGCCCCCAGGGGTAGAAGAGCCATACCAAGGAACTGGATTATTAAATGTACGTGCCAGAATAGTACCCGGTAGTTGTTGGGCAACATCGATTCTAAATTCTTCAATTACGAGAGGATTCACCCCGTCATCAGCCGATACCCTGGCCAGATAGGAGCGGCCTGTGCCTGTTGCAGGGATCCAATTAAATGTATAACTTCCTCCAGTATTGTCTACCAGAGTTCCTACTGCTACTGCCGTAGTAGGTGTAAAAGGATTATTTGTACCTCCTTCACTTACATCAAAAATTTCAATGTTTGCAGATGGAAGATTATCGTCTGTTACGTTAATTGCTTGAGATATAGCCTCTCCTTCATTAATTGCCAAATCGGCAATGGCGGTAATAACTGGTGGGTCATTTCCTGCAGGAGGATTGATAACCAAGGTAAATTCTTCCGTGACCGGAGAATTGTTGCCATCAGAAATAATGGCATTAATTGTAAATGTACCTCCATCAGTGGCCAGCGGTGTTCCCTCCAACTGATTGGTTGAAGGATTATAAGTAAGAGAGGCTGGCATACCATTGAATACAATACTAAGCAAATCATTATCAGGGTCTTGGATGTTTAAAGGGTCTGCAACTGCTACCAAAGCATCATAAGTAAGGTCGCCTATAGAACTTACAGGATGAAGGTTAGCATTACCTACCTCGGTAACACAAATCCCTGAAAGTTTACCATTATCAGTACTTGCAGCGCCTATCTGAAGACTCATCACTCCATCCGCAACCTGTACAAAATAGGTCCTGGTTATCGCAGTCTGATTTGCATTTAACCCATCCTTAACAGGATCTACCAGGTCATACTCATCCAAAATTCGATTGCCGTCCAGGATAACATCAAATATCCTTCCTCCCGCTGCAGGATGAAAAACTTCCGCAAAATATAGATCTACCTGGTAAAAACCATTGGCAACCGGTATGTCATAGATATAAGATGGATTGTCACCACCAGCTCCGCCGTAAATTTCTTTTTGAAAGAGGGTCAGTTCATCGGCTGTACTTGTCCCAGCAATTGCCCCATTATAGTTTGTGAAAGTTTTTCCATTAGTTCTGGTAAATCCTAAACCTGTAGGGGGTGCTGTTGCGGGATCGCCCACAAAATTTCTACCAAAAGCTGTAAGGTCACCCGATCCGGATGCGATACATAATTGGAAAGGGCCTGTTACTATTTCACTAAAACTCACACTAATGCCTGCGGCTACAGTTACGTTTGTAAGTGTATAAGAAGTAGTTGGTACAGGAATTATTGCTGTACTGTTTACCAAAACCTCGGAGACCTCAAAACCAGAATCCGGAGTAAAATTAAATGTCTGATCACTTCCCCCATTAACGGAAACGGCTCCTGAAGGATCTATGGTTCCGTTACCGTTTGAGCTGGCATTAACGGTAAATTGGTTAACCGTTGGTGAACTAACTATAATCGTTTTCGTAGTTGTATTGGTGGCTCCCAAATTATCCGTCACTGTTAATGCAACTGTATATGTATTTAATGCCGTGTAACTATGCGTTGTACTGTCATTTCCATTTGCAGTTTGTGTTGTGCCATCTCCAAAGTCCCATGCGTAGGAAGCGATACTTCCATCATCCGTGGAAATTGAGCCATCAAAAGTCACTACTTCATTGGTCTCTGCCGGATTGGGATTGATGGTGAAGTCTGCGAGAGGATCCTCGTTGGCACTAGCAATAATTATAGGAATACTTACCGCTGTTCCGAATACCGATGCGCCGGTTAAAGCAATGTTTGTATTTCTTGAACCGCCTACGTTAATATTAAAATCAATACTAGTTGAACTAACACCAATAACGTTAAAGGTAACATCCAATATTGGGAAACCTGCAGTAAAAGAAGTTTGTATAACAGTACCGGTATAATTTATAGTTCCTGTAAGATTATCGAATGAAGGACCAATTGGTAAAGTAAATTGGTTCCCTGATGCAGCTACCACACTTGTTACCTGCAAAATGGCAGGGTCAAAATTTAAAAACAAAGACGCAGCATTAAATGGCTGGGAATTTGCTTGAGGTATCTCAATAGGTACTGTAAATGTATCACCCTGGTCTGCTTCTACCGATGTTGGACTGGAGACTAAATCGACATCTTGTGCCAAAACAGAACCTGTAAAGCCCAGGGACATACAAAGCACAATCAGGGAAAGAGTTCTCTTGCCTAATACATACGTATGGGACTCCCGTAGGACACCTTCCTGCTTGCCTGTTTTGACTAATGAAATTAAGTTCTTTAAAGTGCAAAGAACGTCTGCCAACGAACATAATGACTTGGTACTGTATTCAGTTGTAAAAATCTGCATAATTGTGGGATGTTAGTGTAGTTATTATTTTCTATGGCATTTATAATATTCATACGACTAGGGGAAAAGTGTTCTCTTTTCCTAAGTGTACCAAAACGGATATGTAGCATTGAAAATGCAACGGTATCCCACGGTCGGTGACAGACGTGAGACGCATGAGAAGACAATTCTAAATGTTGCTTAAAGTAATTTTCAATCATATAAACCCAGTTTGGTAACGACCATAACCAAGTAGTTATTCATAGGGATTTGGGGTGTAAATCGCTATTGAAAAAGTAAAAAAAGATAGGGGGAAACTTACAATATTTATATTCTAAACCTGCGCTGTAAGAAAATTAGAACAAGAGTATTATAACATTTTAATTGCTCCAATTTATATTTTTTTTAACACTCGAAAGATTCAAATTAATTTCGATAAACTGCACACAAATACCACTAATTTCGGTAAAGCGCCTATTTTTTCGGTTAATTTGCCAAGATTGTGCCTTTTCTCGTGGGCCTGGCCCATCATTTTATATTTTGCAATTACCTCTTTCTGCTTTTCTCCCTTAAAGACACTGTCCGCGCAGAGTGCCTGTCCCTCGTCGTCCTTGTCCAATAGGCTCTCCATGGCCTGGGAATAGCACAGCGATGCGGCGGTAATATTTTTAAGGAACCTGTTCTTGATATCGATCTTTGCGTAGTTTTTATAACCGTAAAAGTTCTCGTTGTTCTTCTTTGTCCGACGGACATTGATATCCTTGTGCGATTATTTTGTGCGGACTGTCCTTCCGTAGGTCATCGTCTTCACCGTTCTTTGCCTTTTTGTTCTCCTCCGGGGTGTTGCGATGGCGCGGTGCCATTGTAAAACTGGCATTCAACATTTGGTCTTGGTCCGGTATCAATTCCCTTTGCTCCAAGCGATTGTTGAACAGGGTGAGGATATCCTCGATAAGCACAGATCCGGTCAATTTCTCCCTTAATGCCCATACGGTCTTTTCATCGGGGACCTTGTCGACACTTCCCAATCCCAAGAAGCCTTTTAAGCTCGACCTTTACAATATCTGGTTTGGACCTGCTTGTCCCTGGGTCCGTAATAAAGCTAAAGGATCATTTTCTTGAACATGAGTACCATGTCGAAAGGTCTGGCGCCCGCATTGTTCTTTTTTGCCCTGTTGAGCCGCTTTCCTTCCAACCAATAAAAGCTTGAACATCTCGAAATCGATCACATTGGTAACCTTTCTAGAGGATTGGGCTATTTAAAGTGAATTCAGTGTCAAAAAATGTTTTGTTCCCAGTCGATCCTATCCTATTTCAAAAGATAAAACCAAAGTTCGATTCCTGACCTATGTATACGATGAAACAAAATTGAACGCCGGAGCCGGGGCACTTTTGGACAAAGTAGAACGGGAGGACGAATTTGTGGTAGAAGGGGTGCATAAAGGATTAAAATCGCGCTTTTATACCGCGGGAAGGTTTTCGCCTACACGGGAAAAAGGGGTACACCATTTTCACTCGTTGTTGGCAAAGCATTTGTAGTAGAGGTCGCCCTTACTGCTTAAACTCTGGTCGAACAGGAAAGAGACAAGAAGGTAAAAAAATAGGTTTTTAAAAATCCCAAAGCAAAGCACCGTTTCCCAATGGACCAAAGGTGGTCTTTTAAAATGATATCCTATAATCTTGTTTTTTGGAACCCGACCGGGAAAATCGACCCTTAGAAAATTACAGCACGTCTCTTGTCCGTTTTGCGGACAAAGGGGAACATTGACGGTATCTCAAACTTCAAATTACGCACATCTGTTTTGGATCAAATTGTTCAAGATTTCAAGCAATACCGTTGCCGAATGTGAGCATTGCAAACGGGTATATTACAAGGAGGAGTTTACAGAGGGGATGTTGAA
>Ga0075117_1001807_pt1 | contig 12857 bp, 14 predicted proteins | sample AntAceMetag02UKJ_FD_69789 | JGI IMG/M metagenome (GOLD analysis project Ga0075117, IMG submission 69789) | Saline lake microbial communities from Ace Lake, Antarctica - Antarctic Ace Lake Metagenome 02UKJ | ecosystem: Environmental > Aquatic > Non-marine Saline and Alkaline > Saline | place... | reverse complement strand
ATTGCCACTCGAAGAAGTGTTTGATCCAACAGGAGCAGGTGATACTTTTGCGGGAGGATTTATTGGTTATTTAGCAAAAACTGACGATATTTCATTTGAGAATATGAAAAGAGCGGTAATTAGCGGTTCAGCAATGGCCTCATTCTGTGTTGAGAAATTTGGAACAGAACGTTTAACCAACTTAAGTCAGGATGAAATATACAATCGCATTATGGAATTTGTTGATTTAGCTCAATTTGACATTAAAAAAGAACTTGTTTAAAACCACAACACATTATTCAGTTAGCACACAATACGTGCCAACTAACATCATTAATAGATCACATGAAGTCTGAAATTGTAGCGAAAATAAAAGTCCTTGCTGAGCAAGAATTTGTAATGGATTCATCTAATGAATTTAACGATTTGGTTACGGAGTTTTACCAAATACAAGAAGCGGAAGAGCGCGAGTGGGAATTGGCGAAATTGGAGCGAATTGAAGGAGGAGAAAATCCAGAGTCAATTGAAAAGCCGGTTTTCGAATTGTACAGTGAGTTTAAAGCTTACTCTACGCTTTTCCACGAAAAGAAAAAAGTAGAAATTCAAGCCAAAAAAGACGCTGAAAAAGTAAATTTAGGAAAGAAAAAAGCCTTAATTGCGGCCTTTTCAGACTTGGTACAGAACGAAGAAAATATCGGTCGTGCTATTGGTCGTTTCAAAGATATCCAAGAAAGTTGGAAAGAAGTTGGACCCATTCCACGGGATAAACGCCAAGAAATTCAAAAAGAATTTTCGAATTTGGTGGATACGTTCCAGTATAACATCAACATCTATAAAGAAATTAAGGATCATGATTTGTCCCGTAATTTATCCCTTAAACAAGAGGTGATCGCCAACTTAAATGGTTTAATGGAATTGGATAAGATTAAGGATGTAGAGAAAAAACTACACGCTTATCAAGATGAATGGAACTCGATTGGTGGAACACGTCAAGAAGATTGGGATAAATTGAAAGACGATTATTGGGCAACGGTTAACAAAGTATACGAGAAAATTCATGCTTTCTACGAAGTTCGTCGTACCGAGCAAGCTGAAAATATAACTAAAAAACGTGCGCTCATTGAACGCGCTAAAGCCCTTGTTGAAAGTGAAAATGAATCGCACGGTGATTATAAAAAAATCACAGACGAATTATTAGAGCTACAGGCAGAGTGGAAAACCATTGGTTTCGGTCCGAAACAAGAAAATGAAGATGTTTGGCAAGAATTTCGCGCCGTTTGTAATGTGTTTTTCGATCAGAAAAAATCATTTTATGCAAAACGCGACGGCAAATTTGATGATATAAAAGCCAAAAAAGACGCCCTTATCCAACAAGCACATGCCTTAAAAGAATCGACAGATTGGAAAACAGGTACGCAACAATTAATTGCGCTGCAAAAACAATGGAAAGAAATTGGCTCTGCAGGACCTAAATTTGAAAATCAATTGTGGAAAAAATTCCGTGAACCAATTGATTTCTTCTTTAATGCAAAAGACAGTCATTTCAACGAAAAAGACGAAGAAGGTAAGGCTAATTTGGAGGCTAAAGAAGCCCTTATTGCTGAATTAAAGGCCTACAAAGCAGACAGTGATCCGGAAAAAACAATTGCAGATTTGCGCGACTTTTCATCAAAGTTTGCAGAAATCGGAAACGTGCCTTTCAAAGAAAAAGATGCTGTTTATAAAGCCTACAAAGATGCATTAGATGAAAAATATGATGCGATCAATTTAGGGAAAGAAGCGAAAGACAAAATGCTCTTTCAAGCTAAATTAGATACGCTCAAAGGGAGTGCCAATAGCGACCGTTTAATCGAGCAAGAACAGAATGCTTTACGTGCTAAAATTGATGGACTGAACAAAGAAATTATGCAGTATGAGAATAATTTAAGCTTCTTTGCAAATGCAGATGAATCCAATCCATTATTCAAAAATGTGAGAGCCAATATTGAAAAAGCACAAACTGAAATTGAAGGACATAAAAATAGACTTAAAATGATTCGTCAAGCAACGAAATGAACAAGGTCATAAACGTATTTTCTGGAGCTGTTTTGGCGATTTACTGCGCCTTGGTGATGACTTTGGCTTTTGACCTTTCCTTGTCCTCTATGGTGAATTTAAAAGCACTTCCTTTTAAATTTGAGATTTGCACGGGCTTTGCTATTCTCGTTTTTTTATTGGGCTTGTTGCGCATTAAACGTAAATGGCAAGGTGCAAATGACATGCGAAGCTTCAAAAACTTTGTTTTTGAAGCACCGGTTTCTCGTTCTTCTCTAAATTTATCACTCGTTTATGCTGGAGCCGAAATCGTTTTTATGGGTTTCTTACTTTATTTTTTATACCTCATCTCCAACTTAACTTTTGAATATGTTATGGTTATGATTGGGGTTATTCTCTTACTACTTTTTGAGTCACTTTTTTTTGCGTTTCGTATTCTTAAAGGGGGTGATGCGTTTCGAATTGGGATCAATAAAAATGCTGTCGCCTACTTTAACAGAGAAATGCACCTCTTTTATTTTACGGGTCTTAAACGTGTTGAATTGCATCAGGACATGATTAACTTTCAATACAAAGAAGATCTCAACATACTCTTGCCAATCGAAGTGATTCGCAAAGAGGATCGCGTCGCTTTTCGCGAAGCTTTAATCAACGTATTAAACGAACGCAGTGAACGGAAAAAAGGGCGGTTGATCTATTTTGATGATGCGTTTAGGAAACTCGAATAATGAATCGATTAAAAACCTATAAAGTTCCACTCTTAATTACCTTAGGTTTATTCGTTTTTCACATCCTTCAAAAAGATTTTAAGAACCCTCACGAACGACCAATTGCAGGGGATGCTCAAGCCTATTACGCTTATTTACCTGCCGTTTTTATTTATCAGGACATGCAGTATTCATTCATTGATGAGATCAATGCGAAATACTACCCGCCAACACTTCAAAAATCCTTTTTAAAGCCTATTGGGAATGGCGTTGTCAATAAAACATTTCCCGGCGTAGCAATCCTCTATTTACCGTTTTTTCTTCTTGCTCATGCTTTAGCTTTACTTTTTGGAGGAGAGGCTGATGGTTATTCCCTCATCTACCAAGTCTGCTTTGACATTGGCCTATGGTTTTACCTTGCACTCGGGTTAATTTTTATGCAACGCATATTATCCTCTTTTTCCTTTCGACTTAAAAATGTTCAACGCTCTATCTTAATTGTAGCTCTCGCCACTAATATTGTGTTCTACTCCGTTTACGACCAATCTGTAACACATATTTATAATTTATTTATGGTGAATGCCTTTATTGCCTTCATGCTTGAATATAAAAATACAGCGCGCTTTAAATTCCTCGCCATAAGTCTTGTTTTTCTCGCTCTGCTTGGTATAACGCGTCCAACTAATGTTTTAGTTTTAGGGTTGTTGTTTTTCTTTATTCCTGATATTCAGTTTTACAAAGGCTTGTTTTCGACCGTTTTTAAATCCATCCGGTTGCTGCAAATTTCACTAATTGTTCTGCCGATCTTAGCCATTCCTTTTGTGCTTTGGAAAATACAAACGGGAAATTGGGTTGTCTATTCTTATGGAGATGAAGGTTTTAACTTTGCACACCCCCATTTCCGAGAATTTCTTTTTTCCTATATCAAAGGGTGGTTCACCTATACACCGATTGCTTTATTCATTCTCATCACTGGTTTTTATACCTTGTATCAATCCAATAAAAAACAAGTTTTTCTAGGCATCCCATTTATGCTGCTTCTAGTTTATGTGTTTAGCAGCTGGTGGTGTTGGTATTACGGCGCGGGCATGAGTCAACGGGTGATGATTGACTATTCGCTAATCCTCGCGTATTTACTCGCCATCTTTCTCGAAAATTCCACTTGGTTTCAACATGGTCTTTCAATGAAAAAAGGATCTATTTTACTTGTTTTTGGAATGACAATTGTCCTAAATTTTACGCAAGCCTTTCAAATTAGATATGGAATCCTGCCTGGTGGCTCTGCTACAAAAGAACAATATTGGGATAATTTTATGGTTTTCGAAAAACGAGCAAGGGTTTATCCATATGAGCATTGGGAATTGGTTGAAGAGAAAGAGATCGACTTAAAAAACACCGAAGACACTTCATCCGTCAAAGGCACAACCTCTTGGAAAGAAGAGGGTTGGATTATGTCCGTAAATCATTACGATCATTATTCCGCCACGGCAAAAATGCCGCTGAAGGAGGTTAAAAAAGGGAGTAAATTGATTGTCTCATTTGACGCTCAAGCGCATACCATTACAACGGAGACCAGAGCGGTCTTTTTGTACGATAGTAAAACGCATGTAGTTGATCTTTCGCCTTATTTAAAAATGGAGCAATGGGTTCGAATCGAATTTATGGTTGAACCTTTGGAAGAAATGCAAGGAATTCCACGGCTCTATTTTTGGAATGGCGGGTCGGAAGAAGAGGTGGATTTTAAAATGATCCGCATAGCACACTACTTTTCCGAAGAATATCTTTAATGCATTAAGCTAGTTTGAAGAATAATTCTCAAATTTGACTGCAAGCGAAAATTTCAAGTCGCGGATAAAATAAAAATGTCAGAAACAGCTCGAAAATTATCTGTTGTAATTATCACGTTTAATGAGGAACGCAATATAGAACGCTGTCTAAAATCAATCAAAGAAATTGCTGACGAGATTGTCGTCGTGGATAGTTTTTCTAAAGATCGTACAGAAGAAGTTTGTTTGAATTATAAGGTGCGTTTTATTCCCCACAAATTTGATGGGCATATTGAACAGAAAAATTGGGCGCGTGAACAGGCCTCTTATGACCTTGTTTTGTCCTTAGATGCAGATGAAGCATTGGATGAGGAATTAAAACATTCGATAAAAGAAGTGAAAATGAATCCAATGCAAACGGGCTATAAAATGAACCGCTTAACCAATTATTGCGGCAAATGGATTCGTCACACAGGTTGGTACCCAGATACAAAATTAAGATTGTGGAAAAAAGGCACTGGTGCATGGATGGGCGAAAATCCACATGATGAATTTCGCTTGACAAATAAAGCCGAAGAGGTCGCACATTTGAAAGGTGACATCCTGCATTACAGTTATCATGAAGCAGCTGATCACGACAAACAAATTGAATATTTTACAACAATTGCAGCAAAGGCTTTTGTCGATAAAGGCAAAAAACCATACTTTTTGCAAGGCTATTTTAGCGCCTTTTTGAAATTTATTAAATGCTATTTCATCAAAGCTGGTTTTTTAGATGGAAAAGAAGGTTGGATCATCAGCACAAAGTCGAGTTTTGCTGCCTACCTTAAATATAAAAAAATTAATGCCCTTTTAAAACGTGATTAAAGACCCCAAACGCATTGTTATCAGTCGCACAGACAGCATTGGTGACGTAATCTTAACCTTGCCTTTGGCAGGTATCATTAAAGAGCGCTTTCCATTAGCAAGGATCATTTTCTTAGGCAATACCTATACGAAACCAATCATTGCATGTTCCGAACATGTGGATGAAATTTGGGAATGGGCTGAATTGGAAAAATTGGAAGATGATGAACGACTTGGTTGGTTAAAGACACAAAATATCGACACCTTTTTACACATCTTTCCGCGAAAAGAAATCGCTAAATGGGCTAAAAAAGCGAAAATTCCGAATCGTGTGGGAACGTCTCACCGAGTCTATCACTGGTTAACCTGCAATTATCGACCAAATTTTACACGTAAAAAATCACCCCTAAACGAGGCACAACTTAACACCAAATTACTTGAGCCTTTGCGCATAGGCTCAGATTTTTCTTTGAAGGAATTAAATGAACATATCGGATTCACGAAAATTCCTACCTTACCCGATCAGTTTAAAAGACTTCTCACGGCCAATTCAAAAAATATTATTCTCCACGCCAAATCACAGGGCAGCGCCGTCGAATGGGGCGTGGATCAGTTTATTGAATTAGCAAAAGTTCTCAGTCGAAACGAAATGAACGTGTTTTTTACTGGAACAGAAAAAGAAGCAACTTTCTTTCGAGATAAAATTCCGCACTCTCCTTTTATTCACGATCTAACAGGGCAAATGTCATTAGACGAGCTAATTTCTTTCATTGCTCATGCAGATGGTTTAGTAGCGGCAAGCACAGGTCCTTTGCATCTAGCTGGCGTACTCAACATTCGAACAATTGGTTTGTTTTCAACTGTAAAACCTATTCATGCTGGAAGGTGGAAACCGCTCGGAAACAACGTGTTAATTCTAGAAGACAAAAAAAATAGTGATTTTTCCCAACCCTTAGCGATTAATATACGTGATGTAGAGAAAGGGATAGAAAATAGTCCAAAAAAATAAGCCTGGAACTTCTCTAGTGAACCAGGCCTATAAACTTTGAAATGAAAAAAACTACTTACTCTGTTCTGAAATATAAGTACAATTAGTGATTAAAACAAGTGTTTTTAAAAATTACTTCTGTAAATCTATTGTCATATTCCAAGACGACTTGTAAAACAAGTCCCTTTTTCCAACATTATCCTTCTGATTTTAAATGAATTAAGTCTGAGTCTCCCGCTTTCTTAAGGATTAAAAAAATTCTACCACAACTGATCCGTACTGGACTATAATTGATCATAAAGAATTTATCGGCTAGTTAATAGAAAGAATTTTCGAAGTGCATGACTTCAATGCATCAACTTTATTTACTCGTTTATTTCTTGGATTATTTTGGTTTAGAAAAGAACATAATATAAGTTTGGCAAGCGTTTTGATTTGTATAGCTTATTAAACCGTAAAATTAAAAGTGATGAAGAAATTAGCATTTACAATAATCGCCCTTGCGGCGCTCTTCGCAAGTCACGCTGCAGAGATTTCGCCCGATAACGAGGCGGCTACTGTTCCGTTTAAAAAAATAGAGAATAGGGCCTTTAAACCTGGAGAAAAACTAATCTATCGTTTAACGTACGGGTTTATGGATGCCGGCGAGGCCACCTTAACTGTTGACGAAACGGACAAAGAAGTGCGCGGACGCAAATTATGGAGAGTAAGAGGAATCGGTAAAACGATCTCGGCTTTTGAGTGGTTTTATAAGGTAAACGACCGCTATGAATCGTACGTTGATGCCGAAGGTCTATTTCCTTGGTTATTTGTCAGACGTGTAGATGAAGGAGGTTATATCATTAATCAAGATTATACTTTTTATCAACACCAAAACAAAGTAGATAACGGAGCTGGTAAGAAGTTTGACGTGCCGCACATGGTGCAAGATATGATCTCGAGTTTTTATTATGCGCGAACGCTAGATTATAGCAAGGCGAAAATAGGAGACAAATTTTTGGTAAATATATTTTTGGATGATGAACTTTATCCGACTAGTATTAAGTTTTTAGGAAAAGAAATCATCAAAACCAGAACAGGTAAATACCGTTGTCTCAAATTTGCTCCTGTTGTTCAAGAAGGACGTGTTTTTAACAGTGAAGAAGACTTAACCGTATGGATCACGGATGACGGTAATAAAATTCCGATTATGGCAAAAGCAAACCTTAAAGTTGGTTCAATGAAAATGCACCTCGTTTCTTGGGATGGACTTTCTAACGCTATGGCTGAAGTAAAATAATTGGTGGCAACCAACACCTAAAAAGCTGGTTTAATAAAAAAGAAAGGCTCGTTTCAATTCGTTGAGGCGGGCTTTTCGTTTTAAAACACTTCCTAATTTACTGATGCTTGTCATAAATTCTCAGCAAGATTTAACTAAATTAGGCGTGTAAAACATACGTATCATGGAACTATCTGACGCAACACTCGAACGAATTAAGATATTAAAGGATAAATACACCTCTATCGGTCAAGATTTAGATGCCTATTTGGATGGGCTGATCTATGCAAATCCTCTCACTTATTGGAATTATATAGAGGTTGATACCTTATTGAGTTTGCAAAAACCAAAAACTGATTTTCCGGATGAAAAAATCTTTATTGTTTATCATCAAATTACAGAATTGTACTTTTCACTCATCTCTCACGAAATTGAGCAAATTTGTAAGAATGGCAAAAATGTTTCGGAAATTGGAGAAGATCTCGGTTGGTTTGAAGAATTAGATCCCAAATTTTTTGTGGAACGATTAAAACGCATCAATAAATATTTTGAAGCGCTTACCAATTCATTCGACATCATGCGTTTTGGAATGGAGCGCGAACAGTTTACAAAGTTCAGAATGTCCCTTTTGTCAGCAAGTGGTTTCCAAGCAGCAAGTTATCGTTATATAGAAATCGCTTCGACTGATTTGAAATACCTCGTTCATGAAAGTCTACGTGCAGATTTGATGGAAAGCGATATTCATACACAATTGGACAATATCTATTGGCGAAGAGGCGCTGTCTTAGAAGCCACAGGCGAAAAAACCTTGACGCTCGTTGATTTTGAAGCAAAATATCTTGACAAATTTCATACTTTCGCTGACCAGTATCAACCCATTAATTTGTGGAAAAAATACCAAGCTTTAAGTTCTGACGCACAAGTAAATCCATCTCTAATTAAAGAAATGCGCGAATTGGATGTGAATGTGAATATCAATTGGCCCCTTGTTCATTTTAGAACCGCCGCGCATTATTTAGCGCAAAAAGGGGGCGAATCTAAAGGGACGGGCGGAACAAATTGGCAAAAATACCTTCCGCCGCACTTCCAACGCCGTGTATTTTATCCCGAATTATGGTCACAGCAAGAATTGGATGAGTGGGGAAAATCATGGGTAGAAACCGTGTTTGCCGACCATCTCAAAACAGAAAATAAGATCCCCTAGCCGGCGCAAGATCTCATCCCTAAAACTTGTTTCGCTAAACTGATTGATGTGTCATGGATTTTCATACCTTTCAAAAAAATAAATTGCCTAATCATGAAAAAAATCTTATTAACCGTTTTAATTGCCTTGCCTTTTTTAGGACACGCGCAAGACAATTCTGTCAAATTAACGCTTTCACCCGCAATGGTGCTTACCAATAATTTTGGCGTCAATTATGAACGCAAACTAACAGATGCGTTTTCTGCAAACCTTCGCGTTAACCTTAGTTCAAGAAAAGCCGTTCCATTCAACGGCTTAGCCACAAATATCTTGGGTGATTTATTAGATTCAAACGGTGTGAACTCTGACGTTTTTAACACAAAGGTAGTTTCGTATGGCGCATCCATCCAGTTTAGATATTTCCCTAAAAAAGAAGCCCTTAAAGGATTCTATATCGCCCCTTACTTTGGTTTACAAGCCGGAAAAATGAAACCATTTAGCTTTGATTTTCCAGACGCAAGCGATCCAAGTATTAAACATGGCGGTGAGGTTAATGCGAGCTTTTTATTCTTAGGGGCAGGACTCGGTATTGGAAATCAATGGGTCTTAGACAATGGATTAACGGTAGATATTATGTGGTTTGGTATTGGCGGTGGAAAAAACAAAATCATCTTGGATGGTTCAAACTCTTCGGGTAGCGTAAATTACGCTCAAGTGGACGCAGATGTCAATCAATTCTTTGTGGACGAATCAGAGACCTTAGATCAATTTGGAGTAAGTGCAACAACAAGCTATTCTTCTAATAATATTGAAATCATTGCAAAACACGCGTTCCCTTACATGAAAATTTTAAATTTTTCTATCGGATACTCGTTTTAAGTAAATATTAAAGAGATGAAAAGGGAGCCAAAAGCTCCCTTTTTTTGTTGAAGAAAAGCGATTCATCACTTGGCTTAATTTTTGATACCGTATTGAAAACTCCCCCTTTTGTGAAAGTCAATAGTTTATTTTTCGCACTTCTCATCACTGTCGTTCAGTCCTTCGGACAGTCTGATGTCGAACCGCATAAACTTTTGCTTACCGTTTCTCCTGCCCATTTAATTGAGTTTTACCACGGCACCTCTGCAAATATTGGTGCTGAAGTTGCGCTCAACAATTCATTCAGTTTTTACGGTGAAGTCGGTAAATACCTTCCCAACTCTATCCTTGCAAATAATTATTATCAGAAAGGAACAACCCTTCTTGGTGAATTGAAATATTATTTTTGGACAAGCAAATCCGATTCAAAACACTATGTTTCACTACAATACATGCACGGCAGTCAGTCGTATACAAGAGCGGATCCAATTGGACCAGTAAATGAAGAAACCTCCTTTAGTGTTTATGATGTAGACAAGGAATTTCAAGACCTTTCTGTGCGCTACGGCATCTTATTTGTCAATTCTAAACGGTTGGTCCTCAATCCTTATATAGGTATTGGACTGCGTTATCAACAAGTTAGCACAAGCATAACGAATGAAGAAATGGCTAACCTGAATTTTTATTCAAATTGGTCACCTCACCAATGGATTCACCAAAATGGTAACCGCTTTTATGCAAAGGCACATCTTGGGATACGAATCGGAATCAAACTGTTTTAATATTATTTTCATATCTTCGGCACATGCATAAATTACGCGTTGAATTATGAAAAAATTGAACCCTTTTCATTTGGCCGTACCCGTTTACGACCTTGAGAAATGTCGTCACTTTTACCGTGAAATACTTGGCTGCGAAGAAGGGCGAAGTTCAAATCAGTGGGTGGACTTTGATTTTTTCGGTCACCAACTTGTGATTCATCAAGTCCCTCCACCAGCAGTAAAGTCGTCAACACCGTCTAACCCAGTTGATGGGAAAGCAGTTCCCGTTCCTCACTTTGGAGTTGTCTTAGATTGGGATGATTGGCACACCTTTGCAGCACGCCTAGAGTCGCACGGAACATCCTTCGTTATTGAACCCTACATCCGTTTCAAAGGCGAAGTGGGTGAACAAGCCACTTTGTTTTTTTTGGATCCAGATGGCAATGCCCTAGAATTTAAGGCCTTTAAAGATATGAATCAATTATTTGCGAAATAATGACGACATCAATCATTATTCGCTCCGCAACCGAGAATGACCTTAAGGTAATCTTAGAAATTTTTAATCACGCCATCAAACACACTACTGCAGTGTACAGCTATGCTCCTTATTCGCCCCAAATGATGCTGGATTGGTTTCTAGAAAAACAGCAAAATAATTTCCCTGTATTCGTTTCTACAGACGAAAATAAAACAGTCACAGGTTTTGTCACATACGGCACTTTTCGCACGCGCCCTGCTTATAAATATACAGTCGAACATTCCATTTATGTGCATCCAGATCACCGCCAAAAAGGAATTGCCAATCAATTAATGAAGCATATTATTAAGGTAGCAGAGGACCAACAATTGCATTCACTCATTGGTGGCATAGACGCCGAAAATGAGTTGAGCATTGAATTTCACCGCAAATTTGGATTTAAAGAGGTTGGAAACCTAAAAGAAGTGGGCTTTAAATTTGGCAAATGGCTGGATTTAGTTTTTATGCAACTTATTTTGGAAACGCCTCATGAACCAAAAGCTGATCACTACAACGATTAGTAAAGGTGTCATGATTGATCTCGTAAAATAGTGGTTTGTGCACCATCACTGGACAATGCATTCATGAAACTTTGTATATTGTGACCTAACGAATAAAACCCCTCTCTATGAAAAACATAATCCTACTCTTTTTAATTGGATTGAGTGTTCCGACTTTTGCCCAAAAGGAAAAGATAGACATTCCCGCACGCGTTTCTTATAAATATTGTAAACCCAAGTTATATCTGCGAGCGAAAGAATTAGTTCGCAATGAACTAACTGAAAAACCAAGTTATGACTTATGTGATCGACTGATGTTTGTGGGACCTGTCTTGTGGAATCGAATAGGAAAATTAGCCGCACTTTCGAATATTGAAGGGGGCAATGTTTCCTTACACGTCGATCAACAAGTCTTAAAAGCAAAACTCACCCAGTCCATTGATGATACAAAGAAAATTTGGAATCACATTCGAAGTGAGGTTGAAGGAAAAAATCTAACCTTAAGAAAAGCAACTTTTGCAGAATTAGAATATTATTGGTCCGTGATTTCTTACGATATTGAAGAACCTTTAATTATCGCTGAAACGCCGCAACATACCTATATTATCGATCTATTGCCGAAAACATTACGCCTAATTTGGCTAGATGAGGTTCCGCGGTAACAACCAAAACCTAATTATTGGGAATGATATTTGCTATACTCTTTTAAAAAATCAGAAAATGAAAAACATAAAATATATCGCGCTTGGCGCATTTTTAATTACCGCTACCCTTACTGAAGCACAAACCTTAAACGACCTCAGAAATAAGGCTACTGAAAAAATGGGCGGAGCAGGTGCTAGCCTCTCTGAAGATGAAGTGGCCGCAGGTTTAAAAGAAGCACTCACAAATGGTGTAGAAAAAGGTGTAGCGCAACTTTCAAAGCCAGACGGTTATTTTAAAGATCTGTCCATTAAAATTCCTTTGCCTGCAGAAGCGAAAGAAGTTGAAGAAAAATTGCGTAAAATGGGGCAAGGGCAAAAAGTGGATGATGCAATCGAATCGATTAATCGTGCGGCGGAAGATGCGGCAACAGGTGCAAAAGATATTTTTGTAAACGCCATTAAAGGCATGAGCTTGACAGATGCTATGGGTATTCTAAAAGGCGAAAATAATGCCGCAACAACGTTCTTAGAAAAGTCAACACGCTCTTCACTATTCGAAAAATTTAAACCTGTTATTAAGGTTTCTTTGGACAAAGTAGGTGCAACAAAACATTGGACAACACTTTTTACCACCTACAATAAAATTCCAATGGTGCAAAAAGTAGATCCAGACTTGGAAGAGTATGCCACCAACAAAGCCATTGATGGACTTTTCGTTCAAATTGCAAAACAAGAAAAAGAAATTCGCGAAAATCCTGCAGCGCGGGTCAGCGACTTATTGAAGAAAGTTTTCGGAAATTAATTTTTGGGCGTTGC
>Ga0075117_1001805_pt1 | contig 12875 bp, 11 predicted proteins | sample AntAceMetag02UKJ_FD_69789 | JGI IMG/M metagenome (GOLD analysis project Ga0075117, IMG submission 69789) | Saline lake microbial communities from Ace Lake, Antarctica - Antarctic Ace Lake Metagenome 02UKJ | ecosystem: Environmental > Aquatic > Non-marine Saline and Alkaline > Saline | place... | reverse complement strand
AGGTTTACTTGATACGGAGAAATATAAATTTGTCTGCCTTGGTGGAGCAATTAGTCACGCAGATATGAGACCACAAATGGTTGCTCCAGATAAATATGGAGATGCCAACTGGTTAATTCACCCTGTTAAAGGGCATGGTAATAAAGAAACACTTAGGGCTTTTATAAAAAACGAAAAGCCAGATGCTGTTCTCTTGGTAACTGATCCAAGGTTCTTCGTTTGGGTTTGGGAAATGGAAGATGAGATAAGGGCACAGTGTCCACTTCTGTATTGGCACGTCTGGGATAACGATCCAACTCCTATCTATAATAAAAATTATTATGATTCGACAGATGGAATCGGTTGCATTTCAAGAAAGACATTTGGGCTACTACAAGATTTAAAACATAAGAACTTTTCGTATATTCCGCACGCTCTTCCTACTGAGTTATTTAAACCATTAGAGCAAGATGCAGTAGACGAGTTTAAGAAGACTAACTATGGACCACATGCTAGTAAGAAATTTATAGTAATGTGGAACAACAGGAACGCAAGAAGAAAACAGACTGGTGATGTAATAGCAACCTTCGCAGCATTTGCAAAGAAGGTCGGAAAAGAAAATGTCGCGCTGTTTATGCATACAGCTATTGGAGATCAAGAAGGACAGAATATTTTAGCGGTCGCGAGGTGCTATGATATAGAAGATTGTCTCATGATCTCAGAAAGTAGAGTACAGTCAGAAATAATCAATATGATGTATAATGTTGCTGATGTAACTGTTAATATTGCATCGAATGAAGGATTTGGTCTCTCTTCACTTGAGTCTTTGTACACTGGCACACCAATCATAAATCATATGACCGGCGGTCTTCAATACCAGATTGGTGATTGGCATGAGAAAATTAAAGACTTTACAGACCAGGATAAATTGACAGCAGGTGCAAAGAAGCGCTGGAAGAGTAACCAAGGTAAATGGTTTGGCGTTCCAGTGTTTTCATCTTCTAGGAGCTGCACGGGTTCGCAACAAATACCATACATTTATGATGACAGAGTGTGTCATGAAGATGTTATTAATGCACTAGTTAAACTTTATAATATGCCAAAAGAAAAGAGAAAGCAACTTGGTCTTGAAGCTCGTGAATGGGCAACGGAACACTTCGCTTTGGATTCGATGGTTAGTAGCTGGGATTCGTTGTTCACAAACACAATGGAAAATTTTAAACCAGTAAGTGTAAGACGAGCTACACTTTAATAGATAGGAATTAAGAATGGCAATAGCAGTTATAGGCGGCGCAGGATTCATCGGATCAAATTTAGTAGATGAATTACTTAGCCAGGGTTTTGAAGTTACAGTGCTGGACAATATGTCTGAAGGTAAGAGGAGTAATTTACCTACACACCATCCAAAGTTGGAAGTAGTAAAAGGTGATATCCAAGATTTCGACTTAGTTAGAAGAGTTGTAGATAACAAGAGTTGGGTGTTTCATTTAGCGGCAATGTCGAGGATTCAACCATCTATTAAGAATCCAAGATTAGCAATCGATCAAAACATAATCGGTACATATAACGTATTAGAAGCAAGCAAACAAGCAGGAGTGAAAAGAGTCGTGTACTCAGCAAGCTCATCTGCTTATGGTCAAGCGAACGCAATTCCTAATAAAGAAGATATGAAAGAAGACTGTCTTAACTTTTATTCTCTTACAAAGCTTGCTGGCGAAAAGATGTGTCAAATTTATAATGATTTGTATGGCTTATCTTGTATTTCTCTAAGATACTTCAACGTCTATGGGCCAAAGCACCAAGAAGAAGGCGACTACGCAACTGTAATAGCAATCTTCATGAGGCAGCTACGTTTGAGTAAGGCAATGACAGTCGTAGGTGATGGTGAAAAGCGAAGGGACTTTACATTCGTTTCAGATGTAGTAAAGGCGAACATCCTCGCCGCTATGAACAGAGACGCTTCAGGTGTAGTCAACATTGGCACTGGCCGAAATTTTAGCATAAACGAAGTTGCCACAAACGTCGCAAAAGCAATGGATAAGAAAAGAGAAACTGAGAACCTTCCAGATAGACCAGCAGAAGCACTCAAGACTCTCGCAGATAACTCTAAAGCTTATGCTCTACTAGGGTGGAAACCAAAAGTTGGATTTGAACAAGGGCTAGCAATAACTGCAGAATTTCAAAGACTTAACTCTCCGATTATATTACTATGAAGCAAAAATTATTATTTAAAGCGCCAGTGTTAACAGCATCTGGTTATGGTGTCCATGCAAGGCAAATTCTAGCTGGCCTTATAAAATCTGATCACTACGATATTAGTGTAAAATCTCTGTCATGGGGCAACACATCTATGTTGCATGAAGATAGTGAATTCTTTAATGCTACAAGATCACTTTGCAAAAAGTATGATGATGAACAGGCTCAACAGGATAAACCACAATATGATGTTTCTGTGCAGGTCACAATACCAAACGAATTTGAAAAATGTGCAAAAGTAAACATTGGAATCACCGCTGGAATAGAAGTTGACACTGTATCTCCAGATTGGCTAGTCAAGGCAAATAACGAAGTAGATGTCTTAATAGTTCCATCACAACACTCAAAGAATGTATTCGAGAATACAGTATATAGAGACCAGAATGGTAAAGAGCTAAAGCTAAATAAACCAGCATTCTTAGCTCATGAGGGCTTCGACCCGACTTTCTACAATGCTGATCCACTGGGTACACCAAGCCAGTTCTCAACAACTTTCAACTTTCTCTTTGTTGGACTAGGGATTGGAAACGCTGGTCAGGAACGAAAGAACACATCTAATCTTATTAAATGGTTTTGTGAAGTATTCAAGGGCAGGAAAGATGTTGGGCTAGTTCTAAAGACAGGATTAGTTAACAACTCACTTATGGACTTTGAACACACAAAGGCAAAGATCGCAGAGATCAAGACAGCATCTGGGTGTGGTAAGTTTCCACAAATCCATCTAGTCCACGGGAGACTCTCTGACAAAGAGATGTCAGAGCTTTATAAAGACACAAATGTAAAATGCTTTGCTGCCTTGACTCATGGAGAAGGTTTTGGTCTCCCACTACTTGAAGCTGCTGCTTGTGGTCTACCAATTATGGCAACAAATTGGTCTGGTCACCTCGACTTTCTAAATATTCCAGGAGTTAACAAGTCATTCGTTGACTTGGGGTTTGATTTAGCTGAAGTCCCTGAATCCGCAGTTTGGAAAGGTGTTATAGAGAGTGGTACAAAGTGGGCTAATGTTAGGGAAGATGACGTTAAGTCTAAGATGAAGAAAATAGTCGCTAGCTATGACAAACCAAAAGAATGGGCAACAAATCTAGCTAACTTCGTCAAAGAAAACTTCGTAGAAGAAGTCGTGATGGGAAAGCTAGTCTCAGATATCAAGAATTTAACAGATAGAATTGAAGTTGAAAACCCATCTTCATCAACTAATCCGGAAGATTTAGCTAACAGCATCTTTACTGAAGGAGATGAAGGTAAAAGACTTCTCTATACAATGCCAATGTCTGCAGGAGATGTTTACATCTCAACTGCAGTAGTAGATAGTTTAAAGAAAAAGTATCCAGACCACAAGATATTCTTTGCCACTAAACCACAGTACAGCTCTATACTAAAAGATAATCCCAACATCCATAAAGTTATCGATTGGCATGAATGGATGATGAATGTTCCTCTCTTAGAGCAGACATTTGATGAAGTGTATACTCCGAATCTAACAGTTCAAATGACCTTCTCAAATTGGGTTCATGGTGGCCGCGGTAGGAAGCTCGGAGATGAGCTTGCGAATGCATGCATCGTTCCATTTGGAGATTACCATATTGAGTGCGAAGAACCAGCAGAGTCGATCGCAGGTGAGTACATAGTACTCCACCCTGGTTCAGGTGAAGGACAATGGGAAGCTCGCAACTACACTCATTGGCAAGAAGTTGTAAGTAATCTTAAGAGAGAACTTGGAAAAATAGACATAGTTCAAGTAGGATTAAAAGATGATCCACTTTATGATGGTTGCGTAGATTATCGTGGTAAAACAGAGAACTACAATCAACTTGCACATGTAGTAAAGAGTGCAAAGCTAGTTCTAGGGATAGACTCAGTTAGTACTCATCTTGCAGCAGGGCTAGAAACACCCCATATCTCACTCTTTGGCAGTTCATATGCCAGTTCTACAGGACCTGTAGTTAAAAATAATAGTCTATCTGTTCTACTTGAAACGCCAGATAGACGTGGCTGTGATAAAGCTTGTTACAAATATGAGTGTAAAGTTGAAAAGGAGTATCCATGCATCAATGAGATAAGTCCGAAAGATGTCTATGGTAACGTACTTGCAGCACTAAACGGAGAACTAGGTGACGCAACAGAAGAAAGATATGAAGAGTACAATCCAAAGATTTCAGGTTACACGCATGTCTTTAACGCTGAAGCTGGAGAATACCCATTCGTTCAGTCAATTAAATCTATGCTCGGATTCTGTGATGAAGTCATTGTTGTTGATGGCGGCTCGGATGATGGAACCGTTCAAAAGATTGAAGCAATCGATGATTCCAGAATTAAAGTTGTCGAACGAAAATGGGACTGGGATGAACCTGGAATGGACGGAATGCAAAAGGCCTATGGAAGGGCAATGTGCACCGGAGATTTCTTGTGGCAGCAAGATAGTGATGAAGTAGTACATGAAGAAGACTACGACAAAGTAAGAAAACTTGTAAAGAAATTTCCAAAACAAGCAGAGCTTATGCACCTACCAGTTGTAGAGCTCTGGGGAGATTCTAAGACAGTAAGAACTGATAGACACTCATGGAAGTGGCGTCTGTCGAGAAACAACTTCAGGATTACCCATGGGATCGCTGCTCAAGCAAGACTTGTAGATGAGGAAACTGGTAAAGTATATTCTAAAAAAGGTCAAAGTGATGGTTGTGAATTCATTGATATCATGACACATGAGTATATTCCTCACTGCGGATTTTATAATGGCCAATTAGAACAAACAAGAAACACAAACCCACAAGAGTATGGTACTATAATGAATGAAGTATTCAAGCAACTACCAAGTGTATATCACTACTCATGGGCTAATATCCCAAGAAAGATTAAAAACTTCAAGCAAACATGGAATTCTATGTGGAATAATCTTTACAGAGATGCTGCGCCAGAAGATAGATTTCCACAGGTTAAAGATGAGCATGACAACGAGAATATAGAAGTAATTGCTAAGGAATTGAAAGACAGGGGCGGCGAACATGGACAAGCAGAGACATTCCAACTCACTAAAGAGCAACCAGCGTTAATGAAAGATTGGTAAGTAAATGAAAGATGAACAAGGGTTTGATCCTAGCTTAACATATACTAGAGAAGACAACGAGTCTTTTGATGGTACAGACGCCGCTCATCCTGCATGGTATCGCGGAAATGATGAAGCAACCGCAGCTTGCTCTAAAATACTCCTTCAGGAGTTAGGAATCAAAATTCCTGAAGGTGCTGGTGTTGCAAGGTTATGGCACTTAGCTATTGCTTCTGTTAGAAAGTTGTCTAATGAACGCGAAAAGCTACATGATGCAACTCTTTCCTATGAGTCAATGACGTGTATGATTGATGTTGATGGTATACCAGGAGAAGCAGCCATAGAACTAGAAGAAGCTGAATCATCGATGGATGAGTTTAGGAGTATAGGAAAAGATGATTGACATCTTCATTACGACTTATGATCGCGAAGAGTTATTCAAGAGATCATTAGAATCATTTGATAAGAACACAAATAAAGATCTGTATAGACTGACTGTAATATATGATGGTGGATGTAGACCAGATATATTCGATGAAGTTTATGATATAGCAGATAATGTGTTGTTCAATAACAATAACATGGGTCTTGGCCCCTCAATCAACATGGCTCTAGCTCACATTGACACTTTAAACAAGTGGTATGAGTCATCACCAGATCCTGCTGACAAGGCTAAAGTCTCACAATTTGTGTGTTACTGTCAAGATGATTTACTTTACACAGAGGGATGGCTAGAGAAGCTAACTCAATTCTTCTGTATGTTTGAGCAGCAAAAGAAGTTGGGCTTCGCTTCAGGAGTAGAATGTATTGAACATGAAGAAAGAGAAGAGCTTGGAACTTTCGGAGATTTTCGACTCGTTACGAAAGATTGGATTCGGGCTACTAATGTACTAGGTAGAAGAGAATACTGGATGAGTTTGCATCCAATTCCAGCTTTCGATCCAGAGACTGGTAGAAAACGCGCAAAACCAAACGATGGAATGGCTTCAGGTGTGGACTGGTGGTGGATACGGAATCATGAAAATAGTATCTGTAAGACTGGTAGGACGTGTCTCACAATCCCTGGATTACTTACCCATCTTGGTTACAACCAAAGTACGTGGCTAAAGGGTGGTAGGGAAATGCCAGAGTCTGAAGATGACAAGAAAGCAATTCGACTTGATGGCCTAGGAGAGCTGATAAAAGAGCCAGAAAAGCTTGGGCTGTATGACACTGAGTGGACAAATGACTAATATTATCTTGACTTCTTTTACAGGTCATGAAGCATCTGGTGGAGTACCGCGGTGGGTACGCGATTTCATGAAGGGTTTTCCAGAGGCAAAAAGCTACTGCTGGCAAGATGTTGTGGATGATATTGGCCAGAATACAGCAGTACCAGAATGGCAAAAGGCGCATGTGTTGAACAACTGGCTCCTTAGTACTGGTAGGCGTAAGAAAGATGATATTATTATTGGAGATGGGTGGTGGGCAGGTTATTACTATCCAGATCACACAGTCTCTGTATGTCACGGAATTTGGTCACATCTGATTAAGGAAGAAGCTGACGCAGGGGTTCCTCCGGATATGCCACACCACCACAGAGAGCAAGTCTCATATCGAAAGAACAGCGGAACAAAGCTTGTAGCAGTATCACGATTCATTCAGCATCAGATGGATATTCAGTTTGGTTTCAAGGCAGAAGTAATAAATAACGCTATCGATTTAGAAGAATTTAAGCCGTCTGAGGAAAGCAAAGAAGGAAGAGACAAGCCCCTAATAATCCACGGAATTAATGACCGAGGAAACGAGAACAAAGGCTGGTCTCATATTCAGCACCTTAAAGGCAATATTGATGCAAACATACTTTCGCTAGACCAAACCTACAGAGAATATAAGATGATGAGAAAGCAAACTCCATCTGCAATCTTCTCTAAAGAATTAACGAAACACGAAGTATTAGCCCTTGCAGATTTGGTGGTTATACCAAGTGGGTATGAAGGGAACAGCTACTTTCTGATGGAATCACTTGCCTGTGATGTTCCAGTCGTAGCTTATAATGTTGGTTTACTCTACGAGATAAAGAAAAGTTATACAGCAATCAACAACGTTGGTGAAGTAGGCATAATTATGGATCGCAGCAAACGATCAAAAGAAGAGACGTTATTGAATGCTGAAAGGCTGATTGACCGTCTACCAGAAAAAGATTTTACATTTCACCCACGAGATTTAGTCAAGAGTTATTCAATCGAAAAATTCCATGAGCAATGGAAAACCTACTTAAAAAAGGAGTTTAATTATGGATGCTGATACATTAAGAAATGACCCGAGAACAAGAAAAGCTGAAGAGTTCATCACTGAGCTTAGAGCAGTCTACATGAAGTATGGAGTTAGACCAACAGAAATTCATGTTAACCCAGGCGACGACTTCCTAACAAGGTTCCAGAAAATCAAAGGAATGAAGGTTGTAAAAGACCATAATGTTGGACTGGGAACTCTCGCGTTGACATGACCCATCCGTTCTTGATATATGGTCTACAGGACCCAAGGGCTAAACTTGCATAAGAAAGAAAATAAATGTCTCTAAAGATACGCGTGGATGACTTTCCAGGCACAAAAAAAAAATGAATTCTATAAACACAACCTTGAGAGTTATAAGAGATTTCATTATTATCTAACAAATTTTAATGATTTTCGTTATACACTTGGGGTAATACCTGGATATACAAAGCCAAACGATTTGCTTTGGATGAAGGATAATGAAATAGACATCGCTTTGCACGGAGTCGTCCATTCTGAGAGTCACCTAGATGAGTTCTATGAGCAGAGTTATAACACCATAGAGACAGCAATACTGGCATCAAAGAACTTCCTAGAGTACCACAGTGAGCGGAGAGTGATAGACTATATTCCTCCACACAATACAGTGAGTGCTGACACAATACTCGCTCTTTCTAGGCTGGGCTTTGATAGAATTTATGGTGGCCCAGAGACAGAAGAGATTGCTAAAGACCTGATTAGGCGAGAAGGAATAGAATACATTCATTCCGAGCCTCCATTAGAATACGGCAGGTCAGATGAGTTAATGCAGCGCGGTGCAGTTGAGTACTTACGTGAAGAGTGCAAATATAGAGAAGTCTGTCTCACTTTGCATTCACCTTGGGAGATTAATATTGGATTACACAATTTACAAAAGTTTATGGAGAAGTTAAATGACGCAGAAGTCTTCTAAAGAGAAAATTTGCTTAGTCATTCCTCCTTCTATCTTTCTATTAGATGAAAGAGTATTCGCTTCATTGGGGATTTTAAAGATTGCCTCATCACTTGAAGAGCAAGGGTGGCCAGTGGAAGTTGTCGACCTCTCAGGATTCACAAACTTTGAAGAGATAATAAAGTTACACGCAGAAAAAACAGATGCAAGAATCTTCGGTATAACTGCAACTACGCCACAAATGCCAGCAGCTACAAGAGTTGCAAAAAGCATAAAAGTAGCAAGAAGTGATAGCAAAGTAATGATTGGTGGTCCTCATCCCACATTGACTAAAGCAGCTCTAAACCAAGAGCAGAAAAAGAATAGATTAGGTAGAGCTTCTAAGGCGATGGAGCATCTTTTAGAAGTATTTGACATAATTGTAGCAGGAGATGGAGAAGATGCGATTTTTGAAGCGATTAAACTGGCTCAAGACAATACTAGTGATGAGATGGCTGAAAGGATTGTTGACGGCGATAATCCGAAAGGCTCGCTCTTTCTTACCAACAAAAGATTAGAGGAGACTCCTTGGCCCGCAAGACATCTAATTGATTTACCAAATTACAATTATGACATTGCAGGATACAAAGCAACAAGTCTGATAGCACAATTGGGCTGTCCTTTTGCTTGTGGGTTCTGTGGTGGTAGGCGCTCTCCAATGCTTCGTAGGATTAGGATGAGATCCACTGAAAGCATCGTCGCAGAGATAAGATTTCTATACGAGACTTACGGATTCCGCGGTTTCATGTTCTATGATGATGAACTTAACGTAAACAAGAAGATGGTTGAGTTGATGAATGCAATCTCTGACTTGCAAAGTGAATTAGGAACAGACTTCAGGCTCCGCGGGTTCGTTAAGGCAGAATTATTCAATAAAGAACAAGCAGAAGTAATGTATAGGGCAGGATTTCGCCAATTGCTCACTGGCTTTGAGTCTGGTTCACCAAGAATTCTTGAGAATATGAACAAGAAAGCCACAAGAGATGACAACACTAGAGCTGTAGGATTCGCAAAAAATGCTGGATTATCAGTAAAAGCTCTAATGTCATGCGGACATCCAGGAGAATCACATGAAACTATTCAAGATACTAAAGATTGGCTCCTCGAAGTTCAACCAGATGATTTCGACTACACGATTATCACAACATATCCAGGATCTCCATATTACGATGATGCGGTTGAAACAAAGCCTGGGATATGGACCTACACATACGAGAAAACAGGTGATAGGCTCCACGCCTACGAACTCGATTACAGAACTACAGCAGATTATTACAAAGGAAACCCAGATGGAGGCTATAAAGCCTATGTCTTCACAGACCACATCACCTCAGAAGAGCTCGTTACAGAGAGAGACAACCTTGAAAGGGAAGTTAGAGATAAACTAGGAATTCCCTTCAACTCGTCAGCTGCTTCTGTGAATTTTGAACATTCAATGGGGCAAGGTCCGCTGCCGGACCATATCCTTAGGGTAACTAAAGAGCGAAAGTCAACAATGAAGGTCGGTCTACCAGTAATAAGCTCTGTAGGTGTAAAGTGACCAAGAAGCATGTCGTAATATCATGTGAAGGTGGTGACTTCTCAATGGATTTAATCTTTGCTGGCCTCGTAAAAAAGTTTGGTAAAGAAAATGTCATTGACTATCCAGTTAGAGCTAAACATCGCCAAGGAAAACCATCACTTGTTGGAGATGACGAGAAGGATTATGGAGCTGAGAGGCGCTCACTTTGCTACGTAGAAGACTGTGAAGACATGAAAGAGTGGACAGAGGAAGAGATAGGGAAGCTCTCTGTAGACGAAATAGGTTATGTCTTTTTAGATGAGACAGACGAATCATTCAAGCATTTTATGAATCTCTACCAGCTAATTCCGATGAAGCAGAAGCTAGCAGTTGTTGTAGCAGGACATGACTCATTCAGGGGCTCGGCTCCAATAGTAAAAAACAGACTTGGGTTTATGTTTAAGCATATGTTTATTGACGACTGGCTTCCACAATACGATAACTATGATTTTGCAAGCCTGATTAATTTGTCATGCAACTTTGACCACCTTTGGGATGTTTCTAAAAGAGATGAACTACTAAAGAATAAAGTGTACGATATTTGTTTTATAGGATATGGTAGTAATCCAGTGCGCAAGTTAGTGATCGATCATGTTAACAAGAAGTGGGGTCATCTAAACAATTGCATCATATTCGAAGATCGTCAAAACAAGTTTGATAAATTCATTAGGCATGACGAAATGTTTAAATTAATGGCTCAATCAAAGATATGCTTGAACCTACCAGGAGCATCTACTGGTGGTAGAGCTCTTAGATATTATGAGATTCCTTATGTAGGTTCGTTCATGGTCTCAATGGAGATACAGGCAAAACTTTTGCATCCATTTACACCTACATTTAACTCCTTGGATGGACTTGATTATTTTATTGAAAAATCATTATCTAAGGAATACGATAGAGAGCTTCTTGCAAAACAACAACACATGATGTACAGATTTTATCATACAGTGGACGCTCGCATGGACTACATCTTTGGAGTATTAGAAGAATGAAACAGCAACAGACGTGGACATGGGAAGAATATAAAAAGTATAAAGAAGATGGATAAACAAAAATTATATGATGAAATGGCAGCTCGGAAGAGCGCTCCAAAAGACTTCAATACATACATTGGAGACAACGGAAGAGTTAACAGATGCGCTGAGCTTATCAAACAGGGAAAGCTCAAGACTGGTGGAATTCTTTTAGATGTAGGCGGAGCTATTGGTGATCTGGGTTATGCTGTACAGAACTTGTATGACAGGACAGTAATAGTAGACATCTCATCTCAGAATCTTGAAGCAGCTAGATCGAAAGGAAACTGGACAATGTTGTCTGACTGTGATGTTGATGGATTCAATAACACTATACTTCCACCAGAGGGAGCATATGATGAACCACTAGAAGATGGGTCTGTTTCTATGCTGACTGCACTAGATTTCATTGAACACATTATTGACCCCGAAAACTTCGCAAGAGAATGCTACAGAGTTCTTAAACCGGGTGGACAAGTGTTTATCAACACACCCAACATTCGCTTTTGGCGCCACATAGAACAACTGTGGCGTCAAGGAAGGTTTCCACACACATCAGGTGATAGAGAGGTATACTTTGGAGGTCATCTAGCAAATTTTACGTTCTTAGACCTTTGCGAGATATTTGGCAATGCAGGATTTACTTGTTCTTTACCAATCAAAGATGAAGAGGGGTATGAGCAACCACCAGAAGAGTATCTTAATCCAGTACTATCAAATGGGCCACAAAATCAAACTCAATATTTAGAAGCTTGTGTTGAATTGGGATGTCCAAATTTGTTGTTTAAATGTGTAAAAAGTTCTTAATATACGGATTAGCCCATCCAGAGACAGATGAGATTCGCTATATAGGCAAATCATCTAGAGGTTTGAAACGACCGGCTGATCATTCCAAACCACATAATCTTAAAAATGATAAGTCATATAAAGCTAATTGGATTAGACTTCTTTTAAGAGAAAATTTAGAGCCAAAAATTATTGTTCTTGAAGAGTTTGATTCATGTGAAGGATTGAACGACGCAGAAATTTTGTGGATAAAGAGGTACAGAAATAATAACTTGAGACTTACAAATTTAACAGACGGCGGCGACGGGATGTTCGGCCATCCAGTTTCTAAAGAAACAAGAAAAAAGATTGGTAATGCAAATCGCGGAAAAAAGAATTGGATGTATGGTAAATCACCAACAAATAAAGGTTTACAAATGAGTGAAGAGCAAAAGAAAAAATTGCGTTCTCACCCAAAGAATGGTGCTAAACCTGTTATATGTCTTAATGACGGCAAAGAATTTCCGTCTGCAAAGGAAGCTGCGAAGTTCTATAAAGTAGACAGAAATTCTATTGGTCAGATATGCCGAGGTAGAACGAAATCGACGTATTCAGGTTTAAAGTTTCGCTTCGTGGAGAAACCATGAACAGGAAGCTCAAAGTCCTTGTCGGCAAGACATTTGGATTAGGGAATATGTGCATGAGCATCCCAATGATTAAGGCAATAAAATCTACAATGAAAGAAGGAGATATCTTAGACCTCCTTATTGGTACGACACCGGATGATGGTGGAGCATTTGATGTTGCAAAACACCTAAAAGAATCAGGTATAATTAATAACATTTGGTTTGATAGTGCAGCTGGTATTGGTCCTTACGATTTCGCGATTATGTCGATTCCATTTGATGGGCGCTGGAGAAATGGCACTCACTTCAATGCAAAAGTAGTGTTAGATGGAAGGACAAGACCTGATCCTTCAACTACTGGATTGGTTTCATGGAAGAAGCATGAGATAGAGTATCAAATGGA
>Ga0075117_1001801_pt1 | contig 12896 bp, 8 predicted proteins | sample AntAceMetag02UKJ_FD_69789 | JGI IMG/M metagenome (GOLD analysis project Ga0075117, IMG submission 69789) | Saline lake microbial communities from Ace Lake, Antarctica - Antarctic Ace Lake Metagenome 02UKJ | ecosystem: Environmental > Aquatic > Non-marine Saline and Alkaline > Saline | place... | reverse complement strand
CGTCGGCAAGCCCACCGAGCAGTTGCTGCGAGTACTGAGCCGGCTCAAGAGCGATGCCTTTCCCCGTGTCGTGGAATGGCAACGGAAGCGTGATCAGATTGATGTCGCACTGACGTGGACTGAAGGCATCAGTCTAGCCGACTATCTGCAGAATATTCGAGACGGTCGGCGACCAGCGGTCGATCCAGGGCAGGCATTGAGACTGATGAATGGGCTTGCCAATTCCGTCTGTCATCTCCATCGTCGTCTGCAGGTGGCCCACGGCGACCTGCAGCCTGCGAACGTCCTCGTGACGTCTCATTCCAGCCGTTTGCAAGTGATCGATTTTGGCAGCTCGTGGACGACGGACTGGACCAGCCGCCGCAACGACGGTGACGGACATCACCGCTGCTACGCCGCCCCGGAACTTCAGATCGCCGCGACCCCAGCCAGTCTCGCCTGTGATCAGTTTTCCGTGTCCGTATTGTTCTTTGAACTGCTGACGCTGCAGTTGCCGTATGGTGGACTGGGCGGCAAAGCCGGACGACCTGAGTTCATTACGCGGGCAGCGGATACTTTGATTCCACCCAGTCAGATTTCGAAAACCTGCCAGAAGTTACCCCGGTCATTACGCGACAGGCTCGACGCACTGGTCCTCCGTGGCTTGGCGCTCAACCCCGACGAACGCTATATCGATCACAACACTTGGCTGAACGACTGGCAGGATCTGTCCGCCCGTTTCCGCATCACGCCTGACCTACCTCCCATCGAAAACGCCCTGACCCAGGTCATCGGTTGGTTCGTGAATCGGCGTGACAACGGCAAACGTAGCGACGAACAATGAGTCTCGTTCGAAAATCGCGAGTTTCTCAAACGATCCAACAGGATGATCAGCTTCGACGGACTCTCGGACAAGGAAAACCCGACTGCGAGGGAGTGTCGAACGGGACGGAATATTCAATCACTGTTTCCTTTGGTCATGACCACCGGAGCATCCAACCGCCACCTTTTCGGCGCGGGAGGCGATCCAAGCGAAGCAGGCGACCGACCGTCCACGATCTACATAGATTCTGACATGCTTTTCCGGAGCGGTGTTGTTAAGTTCCGTACTGCGGTGACTTCGCCTAATATGAAAGTGTTGAACTAAAGCGTACTGCTGCATGTCCAATCGTGACTTCTTGCGAAATAGGAATTGCTGTCGATGGCAGAACGTGTGTTCGATGGAGACTCGCCGCGGTTCGTCCGAGAGCGATTTCTCAATCAGCTCGGACAAGTAAGTCCACTCCTTTCCGTTTTGGACGTTGCGGCACAGCGATTTTCTCACGAGGTTACGACTTCTCCGTTGCCGGATAAAGCGATTCGACATCTTCTGTCGCAGTTCGGTGCCAGCAAGGTCTATGTGAATGCCTCGTGCATTCCCGCCGCGATCAAGCAACTTCATCGGGCGCACATCGCATACGTGACTGCTCGTGCTGATCGACTCTGTTACGAGCTGCGGCACCACGCGAATGTACGAGGAGAGTCGCGACAAAATACTCCTAAGAAAGGTGATTTTTTGAGGTGGACTGTGGCAACTTTACTGATGAACCAGACACCAGTGCCAAACATCGACTTCCCACCAGATGATGAAACCATGTCTCGTATTTTTCCGGGAGCTACTTTGGCTCTTGTTGATTATTACCGGCTGTGTCGGAACGAAGAATTCCATGATGAGTTGGGTGACTCAACGGATAGTGGTGCTGTAAAGGCATTTACTGCGTTGCCGCTTGAGAAAATTAAGGCCGCGTTCGGCAAGGAGCCAAGTGCCCCGAAGGATCTGACGACCAAGGACGCAATACTCTGCTCGAAAGCGTGGCAGGACGCATCGGTGTATCTTTGCCCGCTGCTTGTATGGGAAGAGCTGGCAGTACGTTTGCTTCGGAAACGGTTTAGTGGTCTGCAAACGACTCGGCGCCGCAATGGGGCAGAACAGTTTCTGCGTATCGAGTGCCTTTGGACGGAACACCAGATCCTTGGTATGATCCAACAATTGGGCTGGGAAGCATGAGGATTATGCGCACCCCGGGCCATTCTTCGGAGTGGCCCGCCTCCCAAACGCATTCTGTTGCATAAGCGTGCGTTTGGGAGGGGTTGAGATGAAGGTTCGAATCCTTCTCCAGTCTCTTTTTAATTCCAGTAGCTGATGCGAAGCGAGATTGGACTTCCCTTTGACGCCAGCGATGCAGCGGCGGCTTCGATTCGCTTCATTCCGGGATTTGAGTCTATTGTTGCAAGGACGAGGTTGTACTGAGCGGCTACAGAAGCGATGAGCAGATCACGCTCATCGATTCCGAGTTCCTTGCCTGTTGTTCGATCATTGAGTTCCTCTGGAAGTTTTTCTTTGTGACCGCGATTCTTCGGTGTGGCGTGCGACCGCCAAATTTCAGCGCGAAGTTGAGAGTACGGCTCAACGGTATTGTCATCGATTCCAAGATGCAGCGGGTATCGATTGAAGAAGGCTCGAAGTTGAGCGTGTTGGGCCGGGTCGGGGTTGGCGGCTTTCGCCATCCCGAATTCGATTTCGGCAATCGCAATTACCGGCAACATCACCGGTGCATTTCCAATCGCTTTCAGATGTGCCTCGATCGTGGTGTAACGATAATCCGTTGGCCTTGCCAGCACGGAGATCACATTGTTGTCCAGCAAATAGCCATCGCCCGCAGCCACCTACTCGACCTCCGTCAAAGCGTCGATCAGAACCGGGTCGTCGATTCGCGGAATGTTGTCCAGCAGAAAGCTTGAATTGCAGTTTGCAAACTCGCCACTCAGGTACATCCAGAGTGGGATGTTTGGACCGAAGTTGGGCGGAAAGTACTCTGTGAACTTGAACGGCACTCGACGCTCGAAGCCTCGAAAGAAATCGAGCAACTCGCGTTCAAGGCGAGGCGGTAGGTTGTACGCTCGCAAGAGGATCGCATCGATTTCAAGCAAGGTATGCATGGCCATCTCCTGAGTGCGGAGGGCTTGCAGCGGTGATTCACTGGTCCACAGATTCTGATATCGCCGAACAGCCTGCGTCAATGACTGTGATTGAGTTGGTGTAAGACTCGGAATTGGAATGGCTTGAATCGTCTTCTTGCGAATATCAAGCTTGTTCTCACGGCAGGCAACGAATGCGTTGGCGATTGGCCCGTTCAGAATGGCAGCTATCGCTTCAACGGGTATACCAGCGATCGGCCAAAGAGCTGTAAATCGTTGAGAGCAGCAATGTGCTGCTTCATCCGTGAAAGCTGCCATTCTCCACGCGCCGCGAGAAACCGTTGCTGCGTTCACAAACACTTTGGGCTTGTCCCAGTCGAATTCAAACGCATTTCGACGCCTGTGTTTCGTTTGAAACGACAGATAGTGCTTTGCCGGTGACTGAAAGGCCATCAGGCTGTCATCGACTTTGTAAAACCCTTTGCGGAAGCCGTTTTTTTCAGTCTTCGAGATGTATTTATCTTCGCTAAAAGGAGGTTGCCACTCAACGCCGCGATGCAAAGTGGCAATGTCACCGATGGTCTGAAAACTCTTCAGATAATTCCACACGTCGGCGAGTGGCGTAACTTTTAATGACACAGAAACGGATTCTGCGGATTTGGTCTCAGTCTCACGCCACGATACTTCGTAATCCAACAGGAAACGTTCGCGGTCGCCGTCTCGCACGTGTGAGAACGAAACGCGAACAGACTTGTTATCAGGGATCGGAGACGTTGCGAGAAGAATGGCGGTTTCGATCTGACTTTGATTGAACACCCGGTCTGGCAGAGCGACAACTTCGATGTCACTGAACCGCTTGGCAATGGTCTCTCGGATGGACTTGTAACCTTTGCCGTCGAGCACCTGTCTGGGCAGAACAAATCCCAGCGTGCCGTTCGGATTGAGTCCTTTCAAAACCCGTGTCAGCAATTCGGCGGGTTTCTGAGTTGAAGTTAATCCGGTGTATGCAGCACGCTCCTCCGGCTTGAAGGACTCGTACGGTGGATTGCACAACACAACATCCGCGCGTTTGATGGCGTTCTCGAATGGCTGCGAGTCAAAAACATCGGCTGGCTTGAGGTTCCATCCGTTCGGAAACGGGAAGTCAGCGAGCATCAGACACAGTCGACTGATTTCGAGCGCGAACCCGTCTTTTTCGAATCCTGAAAGCGACTTTACGAAAAAACGGTGACGCTCTGCAGGATCCACGTTGGCTGGAAGTAAATCGCGAAGCCGTTCTAAAGCAGCGACGAGAAAGATTCCATGCCCTGAACACGGCTCGACGATCCGCAATGGTTGCGAGATGTCCGCCTCGGTTAGCATCTTTCCTGCGATATACCTTGCCACGCTCACGGGCGTACTGTGAATGCCAAGCTGCTTCCGAGACTTGTCGTCGATCAGCGTGTGCTCGTAGACGTACGCGAGTGACTCTACTGAAAGGTTCTCAAAGCTAATGCTGTTCCACAATCGATCACCGACGACTGCACGGGTTTCGGGATCGTCAATAACGGGCTCCGGTTGTTCGTAATGTTTTCCGACTCGAGTGAGCACATCATCGACATCGTCGAAGTTCTTAATCGAACGAAATCCATTCACCTGCCGATCACAAAGAACCTTCGCCGCCAGCAATCGGAAAACCAACCGGAATAGTTCATGGACGTTCGGCTTGCGCCCCGTTTCTCGCTTGTGCGTTTTAGTCGCTGTGGTAAGAACGTCTTTGAGCAACCCGTCGAGTTTTTGGCGAACGTGCTCTTCAAGCGCGGGGAGCAACCCGATGTCTATGAAGTCTAACTGACGGGGCTTGAGCGTTGGTGAGATGTTCTTCGCTCTGAGAATGCTGTCGGGTGACCAGTCGGCGGCATTCCTGGCGAACTCTTCTTCGATGTCATCCGACGGGATGACCTTCCAGATAGTCGGGCCGTCAGCGCTGACTCGCCACTGTCGAACAACAGTTTCATCCACTTCAAATGCTACTGGCGCTCCAAACGCACGGCATGAGTTGATGATACCTGAGCCTTCGTTCTCGGCAGCAAGTACCACGCTGACACAAGCGGTATCGAACGACGGTGGAGTCCGCCCGAATGCTGCAACTGGTAGGATACGAGTCGGCGAGTCTACTTCAAGAAAGTCTGTGTATGAATAGTTTTCAACGAGCAGGCCGCGTACGTAACCGGCGGCCTCCAGGCCAGCGACGACTTGTCGAAAACTGGTGTGCTGAGATTTGCTCTTGAAGTTCATGTGGTCCGGCAATTTACGGGTTTCCGTCTCTTTGACAAGATTATAGCAATTTGGTTGGACCGCGTCTCTGCGAATTGTCGGTGTCGGACAATCGCTGGGAATTTGTCCAGAAAGCCGTGGTCAACCTGAGAGAGCACAGGTGTCGCGAACAACGCCTCAATGTGCTGTTCGAACGTTGAAGGGTTCGATAAGCAGGCTGTTCATTGACAATTCTCGACTATTCACATCTCTCGATCCCCTCCGTCACATCGAAATGTATCAGCCAAAACATAAAATCGAACAGCGTTGGGTCCCGAATAACGGCGCACCGGCTTCAGTCCAATTCAACCAGAATCTGGATTGGCGATTCCCAGTTTAACGGCATCACGATGCGGTGGGACCGATTTGAAGCGGTCGCCGCAGGTGCAGTGGAAGGTGCCGCGAAGTTTTCCGTCGGAAGGTCGGACGCTGTTTGTGGTGTAGGGAGTGACCGGCTTTTCATTGAAGACGGATTCCGATTTCCCGCGTTGAAACTCCCGAGGCTTGCCGTATGGACAGCCCGTGCAGCGTTTGTCGGTGGGTGCTGCAGGAATGTGAGTGCCGCGAGCCTGGATCTCAAGAAACTCCTGGACACTTTCCAGAGCCCGACGACAGCGTTGTTGCATTGCTGGGGTGTTGGGGATAATCACGCAGTCGGTGGTTCCAGCAAACAGAATGACGCCAAATGGGGCTGACTGGTTTTGGCATTTTTCGATGAGATCACAATAGGCGGCAATGCGGACTTCATGCTGCCTTCTTCTGCCATGCGGTGAGTTCCTTCAGCAGCGGAGCCAGTTCAGCAGGTCGCCTGGCCGGAACAGGTTCCGTGCAATCGATCAGGAGTTTGGCCAGTCGCTTTGGGATTCCGACATGACTGAAAATATCGGGAACAGCGTCATGCTCAACAAGCTCGCCAGCCGCAGCGGCCACCGCCAGTTTGCCGAAGCTATAGAGATCCGCTTGAACCGTTGCACTTCCGCCGTCAATTTCCGGAGCCCGATACGGATCTTCAGGCCAATCGCTGGAAACCGACGGACTGCCATCCAGCAACTTCGCCAGTTCAAAATCGGTGAGCACTGCCCTGGCGTCCTGATCGCTGATCAGCACTCGTGCCGGAGCCAGTTCGCGGAAGACCACGTCTGCGTTGAAAAGGGTTTGCAACCTCGTTTGCTTCAACCAGTAATAGTCGAGGAGATGTACTTCGGAAAACTCCGACGTAGACTTTGCCGAAGCAGAATTGCCGTGTCCTTTCTCGTTTTACCGAGGTTTCAACTCGAAGCGTGGTCTACGCCTTGAACCGGTTTTCGTTACCAAGTTTCGTCGCAAGAGTTCATCCTCAACTGCGAGCCACTTTTCTTCATCGATTCCAGTTTGATGCTTGATTGAGCCCGCAGTACGAGGCTCGCCCATCCGCGACAAAAACGACACGACACAAGAAACAAGTCTATCGACATCTACAGTTGTTTCCTCATTACGTGTATGTGTTTCATGACTTTCATTGACTACGGAGATTTGAGGTTTATCCGGCTCGACTTCATGGCTTGGGATGCTCCATTCAATCGATTGTTGGTCACGAAACGTCAACACTTCTGGCAAGTCTTCCTGATTCTTCATCGAACCGGCATCGTTCGCGACGCCAATTTCCGAAAGTGCTGCTTCGGCCGTATCCACGATTTCTTCCCCAAGCCACACCAAACTCTCGGCACCGCTGACTTCGCAACAATCCAAAGCAGAATAGGTCTCATCTCCGACCGATGGATTCCACGGCTGAACTCCGTGACGCGCGATTTCGCGCATCAGCGTGTCTATTGCTTTTGACCGTTGGGCATAGAAGCTGCTCGCTCGAATTCGCGCGAACTGCCAGCCGCACCGTGAGATTATCGCTTCACGCAAGCAATCGGCTTCGTATTCATCGGGACCGTGCCATTCGTCGCCATCGCATTCCACTGCGATTCGTCGCTGAGAATCTTCCACTACTAAATCGATTCGTTTTCCCGCAACAGGGTACTGAGGCAAAACGCGGTATCCTCGATCGATTAGCGCAATAAACACATCCACTTCGAACCAGCTATCGAAAGGCGCTGGTTGGTTTCCATGCAATTCGCCCAACCGTCGTTCGCGTTTCGTATGAGTTGCTTCATGGAGAACAGACTGCAGATTAACCGTTGGTGACTGCAGTTCCGGGTTGCTAGACATGAACTGAACAAGGCGACGGCGAACGCAATTCGGGTTCAGGTCTGATTCTCGCACACTGTGGAATAGCCACATCTGATCCCGAGCTCGGGATGCTGCAACATTGAACCGTTGCAGGTATTGTTTCTTCGTCAACGGTGCGTTACGACTGTCGCCTTCTGACGCAGCAACCATGCTTAGAAAAATGACGTCTCGTTCATCCCCCTGAAAGCTGTAGGAATCTCCACAAAGAAATCGCGTTATTGGATCTTTGAACGGATCGGGACCAATTCGTTCAAGGATCATTGTTTCAATGAGCCTGGCTTGGGCGTGTCCTTGTAAACAAATCACGCCGAAGGATTTCCCACGATACCTTGGATCTTCAAGACATTCGACAATTGCCTTGGCGACAGCGGCAGCTTCCGGCCTGTTAATGACACGATCGCTTGTTCCTTCTCGGTAACCGTCTGTAACAAATCGACTAACCAGTGGCTTCAATCGCTCTGCGGGGTACTGCCGCAATGGTATAAGCGGAGTGTTCGTATAGCTCAAGTCATTTGAAAATCGAATGATCTCCGGCATACACCGAAAATGCTCTCGCAGAGTCAATCGAGTTTGATGACGGATTTGAATCTGATCAAAGAGGCTCGTCCCTGGCAGTAACGTGTCGGCAAAAGGAACATCGGGAATGTGCTTGGCGATCAAATCCATCACCGCAGCAACATCGACAAATCCTTCTTCCGGAGAGATTTGTTTATCATCCCCCACAACGATGCATTGCTTGGCGAGATACGTCAGCAGCAAGCCTTCTGGCCCAGTTTGACTTGCTTCGTCCACAATGACGATATCGAACATTTCCGGTTGATCGAATTCGAATTGCTCGGCGACCCGATAGAGTGGCATGACGTGAGCGGGTATGGCATCCCAGCAAAGTTGCAAATGCTTTCTCGCATTCCGTCGGTGACTCTCTACATGTTTTCCGGTTCCTTTACCGATCTTCTCGACCGTTTTCTGCCATGCTTTCATGGCCGCTTGCTGCTCAGAGCTGCGGCTGAGATTTTGAAGACACGCAAGCCAGGCTTGATCCGAAACCAATTGCGAAGTGAGCGTAAGGAGAGTGACCTCTGCGTGTTTTATAGACTGGCGTAAGTCGTCGCTTGAACTGCCCGCCTCGTATCGCATTAGCCACGCTGTGGCTCTTTTCCACGCAAATGCTTCGGCGAACGAGGACAGCTTTTCGGCAAGCAACGTTCGATCAGCATCAATTTGCAAACGATAAGCAAGTCGCGGAGCGATCGACTTCAACTTCGTTTGCAATTCCACACATCGACGTGCTGAAACGTGCTGCGGATAGACTGCGGTCAAATTCACTTGTGAATTTCTATATTGCTCAGGATCATGCGCGGCGGCGGCATTTCGAATTCTCGTCACTGCATCATGCGGAGAATGCAAAGTGGTCGCTGTGTCAATCAGATCGATCAATGTGCCGAATCGTTGATGTGTCTCTCGTTCCTTCTGAACCGCACTTGCAGCGTCGCAATCTTTCATTAACGCATTGACGCTTTCAGCAGATTCCAACTGCGGCGCCCCTTTACCACAGCCCGAGAGGAAATTCTTTATCTGCTGCGAGCAGTCATCAAGCAATAGTAAACTCGAAAGGCTTTGGAGATTTTGCTCCACGGAAGACAAGCGATGGCGTAGCGTGCCTGTCGCTGGCACGGCTCCTGGAGGCCACTCCTTTTCCAGTTTACCCAAGGACACTTTTGTTTGCAGACAGTTCGTCAATCGGCGAATGGAATCCAGATCCGAGCAAAGTCGCCCGTCGAGTCTTACATTCCCGCGTACGTAAGTTGTTCGCTTCACGACACTGGCGCGAAAGATCCAAAAGCCGAACCCTCCACCGGCTTCAAGATGTTTCAGCAAGTCGGTGGCGTCTGCCAATAACTGATGGTCCGACACACCGTCCGCGTTGTCAATTGGTGGGTCTCCTTCGGCATCAAAATGCCTGCGAACAGATTCCAGTATCGTGTCGCTTTGTTTACGGAGAGATCGCCACGTTGATGACTTACCAGCCCGAATGTCACGCAGCGTCGAAACAGTCCAATCAGTTTTGTCAGCAAAAACTGCGTGGGTTCGAAGCCAGTCTGTACAAAGTGTTTTCAGTTGGAGAACGTCAGTAGATTTCAGCGCGGCGAGCAATTCAATCCCTTCTTCACCGGAATTCAATCCTGCCACGGGTTTCTTTGCGGCTTGCCAATCAGCGAATGTTTCCGCGAATTGAGCCGGTGTCGGCAGTTGCGCCGGATCGACAAATTGAGCCGATGCGAGTTGTTCAATTTCTGTGCCAAGGTCATTGAACAAACCACTTAACTCGGACACTTCCGCAGCAGAAATTAACAGTTCCGAAGTCTCAGCAATTTCGTCGTCAAGCCAGTCAAGTTTTGGCTCATCTGCTCCCAGCGCCGAGGCAATTTGCTGAGGTGTTCCTTTATATGCTGTATGACTTATTTCGTATCGCCGTGTGTCAGCCTCGCGAAGTTCACGCTGCCGCCGCCGTAGTTCAGATAGCTGCGCTCGCAAGAGAATTCGCTTTCTCGTTGTTGCCCCAATGCGAGTTTCAAGCACAGCGGGTTCAAGATCGGGATCATCCAAACCGTTCAAAATGCCATTAACAGAGCGTTCCAGGTTACGGCGAGAATCCTCTTTCTCGTCCAAAACGCTTACGACAAGCGGCTGAACCTCTTTCGGAAACTTGTCTTGAAGGACACGCAACGCCCGTGGCGTTTGGCTTGTCACAAGCACTCGCTTTCCTTGTGCCAGAAGATGACAAACGAGATTGACAATCGTATGACTTTTACCAGTGCCGGGCGGACCTTGAACGAGTACGCTGCTCCGGCCCGGCAACTTGGACAAGATCGCTTCTTGCTCTAAATTTGTTGGGAGAGGAAACAGTGGATCGACTGGCAAGTTTTCTGGAGGTGCACCGCCTGTCGGCAAGTTTACTCGATCGATGGAACAGATTTCGAGAACCCCACGCGGGATGGCGGCATCGGCACGTAGACTCTTCTCCACCTGCTTGAGCGCTGACAGAATGCCATGTCCCTGACGCTTGCGAAGCAGCAGCACCGGCGCAAAGGCAAGTTGCGGGATTTCTCCAGCTCGCGATTGGAATTCGAGACTTTCAGTAAAGAATGCATCCGACGCGATAGGCAACGATCCGAACCATTCTTCGAGGATAGGCGACACAGCTGCTCGATCCCAAAGCGATCCAAGCTCGCCGACCTTCGTTTCCACAATGACCTGGCATTCCTTTGTGGGCTGCTCGTTCGGCTGAAGCATGTCTTGTTCGAGTTTGATTTCAACCCCATCTTCCGGCGCATTAAGCTCCAGGCGCGCGGACTGCGGATTTAACGATAAGACAGCCCGAGCCGTAAGAATGGGACGGCAAACACGTCGCTTACTCGGGTCAAGCCAGAGCAACGTCCCAATACCGACGAGCAATTCGTATTGTTCTCCGCGTCGTTCCTGCTCCTGATGCATTCCAAATAGCTTTCGGTAGCATTGCTGCACTCGCTCCCAACGCTCCATTGCGGACGCCCACGGTCGCCATTGGTTGTTGATGAAAAAGTCCCAGGCATCCTGAACCTCAGGTGTATTCGACAACCGGCGGGGCTCATCATTCTCTGCCACTGCACTCGGCAATTGTTGATCAAGCAGTTGGGGAATGGTGCCAAATTCATCGACTGTCGTTACGTCGTACCATCCATTGCAAATGCCCGGTGGTTTCGAGACCAAAGGTTTCTTCGGCTTATCGATCCGCAACCATGGTTCATCTTCATGTGGAGTGCCAAGAGCATTCGAATAAACCTCGGGTTCCTGAGGCAAATCTTTGAGCCAGAATTCGGATTCGTAAGCAGCCAGGTCCCGAGTCTTCTTGATTCGCATTCCAGTCAATTCCGCCAAGAAACGAAACAACCGCGCTGCACGATCTCGGATCGCTGGGGTATCAGCCGCTGTGGTGGATTTAACGTCAGACATTTCATGCATTCTTTAATTCAGTCGTTTCAACCGTCTGTTCTGGATGTGGCGGAAGATATCAAAACTGGGGAAGTTTGACACCTTTGGGCTCGGGTGACAGGAACGCAATGGAGTCTCAGCGAGTTCCATCAGAAGTGTTGCGGTTTTGTGGCACGGGCTCGGAAAAGAACGAAGTCCTGAGACGCGGTTGGCGCAAGACTTGTGTATCTTGCGTCATCCGAGTCATAGACAACCCAGTTGGAAGCCATTGAATGTAGGCACACAGTGTCAGATGGTGATGTGCATTTCGATCAAGAGAGAAAAGTTCCATGTCGAAAGATTTCAGCGGTCAGCTACAGGTAAAGCGTCGGTTCAACATGTATCCGAAAGTGCAGCAGGCGGCATTTCATTTCATGAAGCTGGCTACTGAGACTGAATACGGATCTTTCCATACAAGCATGGCCTGCATCGTTTTTACTGCTTTCCAATACGAAGCGGCACTAAACGAAATTGGTATGGCAAAAAATGTTCCCGGTTGGGACGAAGGTGACTTAAGGAAAACACTCAACAAAGAGAACGCTGTCTATAGCCTGTGCGGTTTGGTCCTTGATCGGAGTACCGACGAATATCAAAAAATTCGTTCCGCGTTCAAAGCGCGCGACCTACTAGCCCACCCAAAGCCGACAATAATTGAGAATTCCGTAAGGAAGTTTTCAGGGAATTTTGACGAATTTCAAGATCGAGCCGATGAAGTTGGCCAAGCACATTGGGAGCAATGTGCTAACCCACACTTCGCCAAAGCTGCTTTTGACGTAGTGTCAAAAGTAGCTTCGGAATTATTCCGTGCGGCCGGAATTGACGAAGGAAGTTTTTCGCTGTCAGAGATGTCCGTAAGTTTGAAGCCCAGAGTCATGCCGAAATCACAAACTCCTCGTCCTCAGTAACAATCGTCTGTACCTTCTGAGGCCCAGTCTCGACGACGTCGAGCCGGATATCCGTGAGCGGTGAAGACAGCGAGTATTTTGCCGATCGAACTTACTTTCCGACGAATCGCAGCAGCGTCTTTCAAGTCCAGTCAAACTGTGGATCTGTAACCTGCTGTGGAGGTAACCAGCCACGTTACCGTCTATCAGCCGATGAATTGAGCAGCCGATTTCCCGCGTTGCATCGTCCGGGTATGCCTGGCACATATTACCTAGAACCTGCGGAATCCGGATGCATCGGCCTGACCCGTATCGATGCTGGCCATAGTGGTCGCTGGGATCGCTTTGTGCAGTCCGTGCGGGACGACATCGCGCTGCATCGCAAGCTGCCCGGATTTCGACAACTGATCCAGTCACGCCGCTTTGAAATCACGGTGCTGACCGTGCTGCCAGCCAAAGCCGAACGCATTGCCAGCGATTTACTGTCACTTCCTGAAATGAAGCATGTTCCGGTTCATGTTGTGGCTCAGCCGGAACTGCTGCCCCTTATTC
>Ga0075117_1001795_pt1 | contig 12932 bp, 5 predicted proteins | sample AntAceMetag02UKJ_FD_69789 | JGI IMG/M metagenome (GOLD analysis project Ga0075117, IMG submission 69789) | Saline lake microbial communities from Ace Lake, Antarctica - Antarctic Ace Lake Metagenome 02UKJ | ecosystem: Environmental > Aquatic > Non-marine Saline and Alkaline > Saline | place... | reverse complement strand
TGGGATGTAACGCTCTAAGCAAAAAAAGAGAATCCGCTATGAGAATACAGCTAGGCATTGTAATGATTTTGCTCCTGATAGGATGCACCAGTTCTAATTCCGATTTTGAAGACCGGTTTAAGAATCCGCCCGACGAATTCATGCCGATGCCTTTTTGGCATATCAATGGCGAAATGACCACGGAAGGCATACGCAAACAGATGAAAGACGCCAGGGAACTTGGTGGTTTTTCAGGAATAAGTGTGTTGCCCTTGGCCCCCAAGAAAGATGGTAGGCCAGGCACTACGCCCAAATTTCTTTCCGAAGAATATCTAAAGCGTTTTCAAGATGTTCTTGATAATGCCGAGGAACTAGACATGCAAGTCGTTCTATACGACGATAACGATTTCCCTTCTGGAATGGCTGGAGGAAAAATCGGCGAGCTTTTTCCCCAGCATACCATGAAACGGCTTGATAAGGTTGAAAAGGAAGTAACAGGCCCAAAACAGTTTACAGATTTGATACCGGAAGGCAAACTCCTTTCTGCCGTGGCAATGAACCTAGAAAACCTTGAACGAATTGACCTTAGTTCACACATTGCAGACGGAAAACTGAATTGGGAAGTACCTCAAGGGGATTGGAAAATCATGTATTTCCCGATGGTCGTAGATAGTCATCACAAAGCCTTTCCCGTGGTAGATTATCTGGATACCACCGCTGTACGGGAAATGATCAAACTTACCTATGACAAGTATTACGAACGTTTTGGCAGCTATTTTGGTAACAGGATAAAGACTACCTTTTTTGACGATGTAGGTTTTTGGAAGCATCCAAGAACTTGGACAGGATTGTTCAATGAAAAGTTTGAGCAGCTACATGGTTACGACCCTAAACCCTTTTACCCAGCCTTGTGGTATGATATAGGGCCGAAGACACAGTCGGTACGGAATGCTTTTTTTAACACCAGGGCGGAACTACTTGCCGAGGGCTTTCCAAAATTAGTTGGCGAATGGGCAAAAGCTCACGGTGTGAAAGATACTGGGCATCCTCCTGGAAATTATGACCCTACACCGATCGATATGAACGGTGACATCTTCAAGTTTTTTCGACATACGGCAATGCCACTTACCGATGCGATTATTGCGTATCAATTTGGGCAAGATGGCCATAAATTAATCAGTTCGGCTGCCGATTATTATGATAAGCCTGTGGTCTCCACGGAAATTTACGGGGCATACAAAGAAAACACGATGGATTCGTTGATGCTCTACCGCTCGGTAATGGACCTGTTCGCAAGGGGCGTTAATTTTGTTGTGCCACATGGCCTATGGTACGATCCTGAACAAGTTTATATATCGCCCCTTGTGTCGCCCTATAGTGAAAAAATCGCTCCTGCTTTACCAGCATATTCTGAATTTGTTGGCAGGGCATGTATGCTACTGCAAGGCGGTAAACGTGTGGTGGATATTGGGGTGTTCTATCCTTTTGAAGAATTGGCCGGCTGGTACCGTTTTGACGATCCCGATAATCCTCGTCAAGGATTTTTTATCTCGCCTGAAACCGATTACCAAGACCTTAGCGGCTTGTTGACGAACGATATTCGGCAAGATTTTACCTTTATCCATCCCGAATTTTTCCTTGATGAAAAATACGCGATAGGAGAAGGAAGTGTTCAACTCAAAAATAAAGAAAATAACCAAGAATATAAAGCGTTGATTCTGTCCGGCTCCAATATAATTTCTTATAAAACTTTAGATAAAATCAAGGATTTTTACAATAAAGGCGGTTTGGTAATCTCAACAACCCAACTACCGTTTAAATCTTCGGAAATGGGCGAAGATGATAAGGTAAGGGATTTAATCAAGGAAATTTTTGGGATAGACCCGTCCGTGGTCAGCGAGCCAAAAGAACTTACAGTCACAAATGATAATGGAGGAAAGGCGGTGTTTATCCCCAAGCCAGACAAGAAAACCCTTGCCGCGGCAATAGCTAGCCAAATCATTTTCGATGTGAAGTTTTCTCCAGAACCCCAACTGTTGACCGAAATGGGTAAATTCTCTTATGTACATAAGATAAAGGATGGAAAACACATTTATTATTTTGTCAATTCAAGTGATGAAACCATAGAAACAGAGGTTATTTTAAGGGGGAAGATGAATCCCGAAAATTGGAATCCTCATAACGGTAGTTCTTCGAAGATTGAGCATATATTACATGTTGAGGAAAACGGACAACAGTTCACAAAGGGCAAGCTTGTACTAAAACCGGTAAGTTCAACATTTTGGATTTCACCGTAAAGAATTGTAACCATAAACGTTTTAACTGTAATTAATAAAATGAAGTCTAGATTAACGTTATTATTACTTTTCCAAGTACTCTTTCTATCGGCCCAATCGCTAAAACATCCTGTGATTTATACAACTCCCGAAGAAAGGTCTCAGCTTTTAGGAACCATAGAAAAATATGATTGGGCAAAAAGTATGGTGGGCCAATTGCACCAAAGGGTAGATGCCAAACTAGACGTATACGTGCAAAATCCAAAGTCCGTTTTAGATTCGATTCCGCCCTTTGCAACAAGTGATAGTGAAAATACGGAGTCTTTAGCTTCGCCGCTCGCTACCGGACATAATAAAATTTTAATACTAGCTTCGGAAGCCGGTATGCTATACTACTTGACCGAGGAGTTAAAGTATGCACGTTTCGCTGCGGACATTCTTGCGGTTTATATTGAAGCGATTTATCCAAAGACCGCTCAAACCACAACCATAAGCGGTAATGCCTTTTTCGACCCAAGAACTACCTACCCGCATTTTGCGCTGGCTTATGACTTTATATATCCCTATCTTAAAAAAGAAGGTGCAACGGTCTATGACAAGACTACCAAAAAACGCATTCTCTTTGAGAATGATAAAGCACAAAGGGCATTAAAAAATATGGTCGGTAATGTGCTACAAGAATATGGTAAACCGGACATACATGGAAAAACAGTTTCAAATCATCCGATCCTAACCGCACCAGGGGCTTTGTTCGGAATTCTTTGCATAGAAGACGACACCGAACGAGAGCGTTTGTTCCAAATGTTTTGGGAGAAAGGTACAGTACATCAAAACGCTTTTAAGAACACTATTTTACCGATGTTTACGGAGCAAGGCCTGTGGCCCGAATCATTGAGCTATGGTTTTATGCCAATCATTTCAATGGTGTTGAATATTGTAGACCGAATAAAACCCGAAATGGAGGTGGCCACAAGCTCAAAACACATTTTTAACGGTAATTTTCTATATGATTATTTACGGCATCCCGATAGGCGATTTGTACGGTATGGCGATTCCAAACGAAACAACGATTTTACGGCCAATAATTACAGGTATGCCCTACATATAGCCGAAAGACGAGGGTTTAGCGACATCAAGGAAAAAGCACAGATGGCCTTGCATCAGGCGTATACAACCAATGGGGGCTACAAAGCAAAAATTCAGGTATCCAGTCCATTCGACAATTACAACCATCTACAATTGTTCTGGGGCCTACCCCTTCCTGAAAAATTGGATGACGGAATAAATTTCAATAAAAAAACCGTAATCGTTGAACATGCAGGGGTTGCATTACAGCGCAACTATGTAAAAGTAAACAACGCACTATTTGGTTTGAACGGAGTTATTGGGGGTGCCCATTATGTACATTCCCACCTAACCGGTATAAGTATGGAACTCTATGGGGCAGGTTACGTGATGGCACCGAATGCAGGACTTCCGCCAACGGTGCGAGAACGCCAAATACCCTTACACGAAAACTATTTTAGATTATACGCAGGTAACAATACGGTTGTTGTAAATGGTACTTCACATGGGATGGACGAGGGTTCTTGGAAAGGCAAAGCCAACGTATGGCAAAACACCGTGGTAAATAGGGCTGCAGAACCCAAACATTTGGAAGATGGAGTTGCAGAGGACTTTAGTTTTGTTACCCAATCCTTAAATGATTCCGTGAACGATGTAGACCAACAACGTACCCTAAGTACAATACGCACTAGCAAAACAACAGGCTATTATTTTGATATGTTCCGTTCAAAATCAAATGATATAAACAAATTCCACGATTACATCTACCATAATATTGGTGATAAAACGTTCATCACCGATTTGGACGACAAGGAACTATCCCTAAAGAATACAGACCGCTATAAGAACGATATTGGCGATGTGGTAAAATCACCGGGCTGGCGGTATTTTGAAAACACAGAAACTACGGATGCCACCACAAAAGCAATAAAGATTAGATTCGATATCGAATACGACCAACGATACATGCATCTATTCGTTCCCAATGGTGTTCAACGTGAATATACTAAAGCTTTGGCACCGCCTACCCGCGAAGCTATAAACGGTTATGTGGATAAAAAAACACAGGTATTGGTCATACGCCAACAAGGTGAGGCTTGGGACCGGCCTTATATTGGGATTTTTGAACCCTCTACAAAAACTATTTCGAGTGTTCAACAAGTACAACCATTAATGGATGGGGATAAAATAGTAGGTGCCGTGGTAAGCTCAAAAATACAAGATACTCTAATCACAGACTATATCATTTCTCAAGATAGTTCCAACGCAAATTATACCAACAGTACATTGGATCTTCAATTTAAAGGACGATTTGCGATTGTACGTAAAATAACGAAAGGCAATGAATCAGAAGTTATTTTATATATTGGGGAAGGAAGCAAATTACAGTTCGGCAACAAGGAGTTGAATACCCAGAAACAACAAAAAGGCATTTTATATTAAGCGAGAATACATGAATATGGGAATGAAAATAAGTTGGAAACCTTTGGTAACGAAGCTATTTATAATAGGTATTCTAGCAACTAGTTGCCAAACAAATAAAAACGATAACGGTAAAGAGGAGGAGATGTCATCTTCCATAGCACTACCCGATCGCCCAAATATTTTATGGTTAGTAACGGAAGACATGGGGTCATATATTCCATCTTTTGGTGATTCTACCATAGTGACACCCAATTTGAGTCGCTTAGCTAAAGAAGGGGTAATTTATCCCAATTTGTTTTCTACTTCCGGCGTTTGTGCACCTAGCAGGGCAGCAATTACAACCGGAATGTATCCTTCAAGCATCGGTGCAAATCACATGCGAACTACCTCTTATACCGAAGTTACTGGCTTGCCTTCATATGCAGCTGTACCGCCACCAGAAACTAAAATGGTCAGCGAACTGCTTCGTATGAACGGCTATTACTGCACCAACAACTTTAAGGAGGATTATCAATTTGAAGCTCCAAAAACCGCTTGGGATGAAAATAGTCCGTATGCGCATTGGCGAAATAGAGCCGAAGACCAACCTTTCTTTTCGGTAGTAAATTTTACGGAGACCCATGAATCTGGCCTATTTGAGCCCTACGGACATAGAACTATTGAAACAAGGCATTATCAATTGGGAGATCGGGATTATACATGGGATGCGGACCGTAAGACGGAAGAAGAAACACCGGTACACCTCCCAAAAAATACAAGATTTCATATTCCTCCCTATTTACCGGACAATGAGGTGGTACAAAGAGACATGTGGAAACTCTACAACAATATCGCAGAAATGGATAAGCAAGTTGGTGCGGTATTGAAACAATTAGAGGATGACGGACTTTTGGAAAATACCATTATCGTTTTCTACGGAGACCATGGTGGCCCTTTGCCCAGAGAAAAACGTTTAATCTATGACTCGGGATTGAACACGCCTATGATTATACGGTTTCCAAACAAACTAAATGCGGGAGCCAAGGACGAGCAACTGACCAGTTTTGTAGACTTTGCTCCTACCCTACTTTCCATTACAGGTACAAATCCACCTGAATACATGCAGGGACAAGCATTTTTAGGAGAGTTCAAGACTGAAAAAGAACGAACGTACATACATGCAGCGGCAGACCGTTTTGATGGCTTTACCGATGTCATACGTGCGGTACGGGATAAACGATTTAAATACATTCGCAATTACCGACCGGAGCAAGGCTATTACTTGCCAGTGGAGTACAGGGAAAAAATTCCTACTATGCAGGAATTATTACGTTTACGTGATGAAGGCAAATTAGACAATGCACAAGTGCAGTGGTTTCGGGAAAGCAAACCAAAAGAAGAGTTATATGATTGTTTGGAGGACCCAAATGAACTAAATAATCTTGCAGACAAACCTGAATTCACAGAAAAGATGGGAGAATTTCGTTTAGAAATGAACCGTTGGTTAACATCTATAGGCGATGACCCGAATCTTCCAGAAAAAGATTTAATTGCCAAATTATGGAAGGGATCAAAAACACAACCTATTACCTCAACACCTACAGTAGTAATTTCTGATAGTAAAATTGAAATGAATTGCGCTACTAAAGGTGCTTCTATTGGCTATAAAATTACCCGCAAAAATGAAGATGCTTCAGAAGTATGGTCCATATATCAAAAACCGCTTGCTATTCCGAAAGGTGCAAAGATACTAGCACAAGCATATCGCATAGGATTTGAACCGAGTGAAATTAATGAGATGGAGATGGAGTAATACCACTTAAAACTAATTTGAAAAACCATTCACATATTCATGGTATCAAAACATCTATGAAAAAACAGCACTTTACCAAACAGTACAGGATACCTAGTTGAATTCAAAAAAGTATTTTTAACTTACTTTCAAATCATAAACCCCACCATAGCGATGAAAAAAAAATCTCAAAACTTGAATACGACTACTTTCGATGCTATTGTTGTGGGAACCGGAATTAGTGGAGGTTGGGCTGCAAAAGAACTTTGCGAAAAAGGCCTCAAAACCCTTGTTCTAGAACGCGGACCCATGGTAAAACATGTTATTGATTATCCTACCATGCATTTAGACCCTTGGGATTTACCCAATGGAGGAAAAACCCCGGCAAAAATAATGCCTCAGTATACCAAGCAGGCACGCTGGAATTTTGATGAAACAACCCGTCATTTTATGAATAATGACTTGGAGCACGATTACGACGAGGACAAACGCTTTGATTGGATACGGGGCACACAAGTTGGCGGTCGTTCCCTAATTTGGGGAAAACAAACCTACCGCTGGTCCGATTTGGATTTTGAGGCCAATGCGAAAGATGGTATCGGTGTGGATTGGCCTATTCGCTATAAAGATATTGAACCATGGTATGCCTATGTTGAAGAACATGTAGGTATAAGCGGAGAGGCGCTGGGATTACCACATTTACCCGATAGTGTTTTTCTAAAACCTATGGAGCTAAACTGTGTGGAAGAACATTTACAAAAAGGTATTTCAGAAAATTACGCCGACAGGGTTTTGACCATTGGCAGGGTTGCACATATTACCGAAGGTTCTAAACCGGGTTCTGGCAGAGGAACCTGCCAATATAGAAACCGCTGTAAACGAGGGTGCCCATATGGTGCTTACTTTAGTTCTAATTCCTCTACTTTGCCTATGGCAGAAGCCACAGGAAATATGACCATTCGCCCAGACTCTATTGTTTCTGAAGTGATTTACGATAAAGATAAAAAGAAGGCCACCGGCGTTCGTATCGTAGATGCCAAAACCAAAGAAGTACTAGAGTTCAAATCAAAAATTGTCTTTTTATGCGCTTCATCCATGGCGTCCACAGCTATTTTAATGCAATCCAAATCAGACGCTTTTCCAAACGGAATGGGTAACGGAAGCGGAGAATTAGGTCATAATATCATGGATCATCAATTAGGTGGGGGTGCTTCGGGAAAAATAGATGGCTATGATAATAAATATTATAAAGGAAGAAGGCCCAACGGTTTTTATATACCCAGATTCAGAAATTTAAATACTTCCTCAAAAAAGGTAGATTTTATTCGGGGCTATGGGTATCAAGGCGGTGGGGGCCGTAATGACTACAGTCAAATAATACCTGAGTATTCCTATGGCGCAAAATTTAAGGAAGCGATGCTAAAACCGGGAGGATGGCGTATAAACCTTGGAGGTTTCGGTGAAGTATTACCATATCATGACAACCGTATGTACTTGAATTACGACAAATTAGATCAGTTTGGCTTACCGACCATTGTTTTTGATGCGGAATTCAAGGAAAATGAAAAGAAAATGAAAAAAGACTGGATTATTCAAGCACAAGAGATGCTCGAAAATTCAGGATTTAAAGACGTACGTGCAAATCACAGAAAATCGTTCATGGGTGGTGGCATCCATGAGATGGGAACGGCACGTATGGGCCATAGGCCAAAAACCTCGGTTCTTAACAAATACAATCAAATACACGAAGTGCCAAATGTCTATGTTACCGACGGGGCTTGCATGACTTCTTCGGCAAACCAAAATCCTTCATTGACTTATATGGCATTAACGGCAAGAGCTGCAAACCATGCCGTTGCGGAGCTTAAGAGATTGAATTTGTAGTTCAAAAGTTAGGATTTCAATTTCATTGCAGGATACGAAAAATGATACGTTCCAGAACCTAGAGTCAGCTTCACACCGGCTTCTGTTAGTTGTAATTTTTCTTGCATGTCGGGTTTCAATTTCTTTTGATTTAATAACAAGGTTGTAGATTCCCCTTGCGGGAAGGTTACCGTACCCGTTGTATTTGTAGGAATCACAACTTCATAATGAAACATATCGTCCTTGATTTCCCAATTGGACTTTATCTGCCCATAACGTGAAAGGAATTCCGCCTTTGCAGAAGTGAGGCCACCACCAGGATGTGGATGAAACAAAATGTGCTTATATCCCGGATTTTCTGGGTCGATCTGCAAACCTCCAACATGTTGGTACATCCATTCGCCTACGGCACCGTAAGAATAATGATTGAAGCTGTTCATACCTTCAATAATGGTTCCGTCCGGTTTTTGGGTATCCCATCGTTCCCAAATGGTGGTCGCTCCCATGGTTATAGGATACAGCCATGAAGGGAATTCTTTCCGGTTTAACAGCATAAAGGCCAAATCATCGCGACCTATTTTAGATAAGGTGGTACAAAGTAGCGGTGTACCTAAAAAACCTGTTGTCAAATGACCGAATTTCTTTACATCCTCTGCAAAATATTCTGCAGATTTTTCAATAAGATTTTCTGGAATTAGGTCAAACGAAAGTGCCAGCGCATAGGCCGTTTGGGTGTGAGAAACTAACCTTCCGTTAGGTGTAACGTATTCTTTTATAAAGGCCTCCTTAATATTCTTGGCCAATGAATCGTAGTTGGAAACATCTTCATTTTTACTGAGCACTTTTGCGGTCTTGCTCAATATAGTGGTTGAGTAGTACGCGTAGGCGGTTGCTATCAAATCTTTTTCGGTAACGGAGCCGTTATACGCCGGATTATTCGCGTCAAATGCGAGCCAATCGCCCCAATGCCAATGTTTGTTGTTGTTCCATAGATAATCTTCTCCAGATTCGTTTTCCATATAATCTACCCAGCCTTTCATACTGTTGTACTGTTCTTCCAAAATGCGCTTATCTCCGTATGATTGATAGACCGTCCACGGCATAATTACGGCGGCATCTGCCCAACCTGTAGCTCCTCCCATAGCGGCTACACCTTGCGCCCCGGTAAGAATATCCGGAACTACATTGGTCACTAAACCGTTTTCATGTTGGTCTAGTGCTAAATCTTTTAGCCACTTGGTGTAGAATGCCGCAACATTAAAATTATAGGCCGCGGTCATACTGAACACTTGCGCATCCCCTGTCCACCCGGCACGTTCATCACGTTGTGGGCAATCTGTTGGAATATCTAATAAATTATCTTTTTGTCCCCATTGAATGTTACTTTGCAGCTGGTTGATCATTGGGTCTGAGGTTGTGAAAGTGCCTGTAGGTTCCATGTCGGAATGAATAACTATTCCTGTAACGGCATCCAGGTTCAGAGTGCCCGGATAATCGATTACCTGAATATACCGGAATCCATGCGAGGTAAAATGGGGTTCGAAAACTTCTTCTCCCTCCCCCTTTAGAATATAGCTATCGGTAGCCTCTGCCGCGCGCAGGTTTACTGTATAGAAATTCCCTTCCTTATCCAGTACTTCAGCAAACTTCAAGGTAACTTTTTCTCCTGCTTTTCCGCTTACTTTCATACGTGCCCAACCCACAATATTCTGTCCTAAATCTAAAACGATTTCTCCTTTTGGCGTTGTAATGAGTTCAATTGGTTTGATTTCTTCAATGGCTTTGACGGGAACTCCTTGTGGAGCTACTAATATATCCTTGCGGTGTTCCAAAATTTGAGCTTGCGTCCATTTGCTTTCATCGAAATTGGATTCGTCCCAGCCCTCCATTTCAAGTCGGGCATCGTACTTTTCTCCGTTGTACATATCCGATTCCAATATAGGACCATAGGACGCCTTCCAGTTTTCATCACTTACTATCGTTTCACTTGTGCCATCTGCATAATCAACTTTTAGCTGAACCAATACCCCAAGCTGTTTCCCATAAAAAGCGTAATCGCCTTTCCAACCGATATTTCCGCGATACCATCCGTCTCCTACGATAGCTCCAATGGCATTATTTTCTTGTAACAGTTGGGTTACATCATAGGTTTGATATTGAAGTCTGTGATTGTAGGTGGTATACCCAGGAGTAAAAAGGTCATTTCCTACTTTTTTACCGTTCAAGTGCAGTTCATACAGTCCTAAAGAAGTCACATATACTCGGGCCGATTTTATGGGTTTATTCGTTTGGAATTCCTTTCTGAAGTATTGGGAGGGGTGCGATTTCTTTTCCGTAGTGATATCGTTCATGCCAATATAGGATGCTGACCATAGATTTGAATCTAAAACACCCATTTCCCAATATGCTGGTGCGCTCCAAGCGGTTGCTTTGTTCTTAGTGTTCCAAATGCGGACTTGCCAGTATGCCCTTTGCATTGATTTGAGTGCAGGACCACCATAAATAATATCTAAGGATTTATCGCTTTCTATCTTTCCGGTAGACCAGATTAGATTCATTCCTTTTTGCAAATCGTTCTTTGATGCGGATACACGAATCTCATAAGCGGTTTGCATCACATTTTGCCCATCAGATGTCATTTGCCAGCTTAATCTGGGCTTTTCTATATCGATGCCGATGGGATTGGTATGGTATTCGCAAACCAAATTGACAACTTCATCGGCTTTTGCGGAATGTACCGAACTTATAGCAAAAATGAGCACAAGTAAACTTAATAGAATCTTACTTTTCATATGAATTTTACCTTTAATTCAAAAATATCGGATTTGCTATGGATAGGCATCCTGTTCTGTCTTGTGCTTTTTGAAAATAAAATTTTTAACAAGAGTGTACTTTTCCTTTCATTTAATAATTGATGTCTACGTTATGTAAATCTCATTATAATCCAATCTTTTCCTCGTGTTTTATAAACCGTTTTATAGATTCTGATCATCGACGAGCCTATAAAAAAAGTAGATAACAAGACAGGGCAGGATACCTTAACTATTTTAGAATGGTATTTTAGTTACAAACTAAAATTTCTTTGTTTCAAACCAAAAAATATAACCCTTATGTTTTTGACCAAACCCTAAGAATTTATAGGACACACCTTGATTAGATGTGCGATAGTATTAAAGAATAGAACCAACATATAATAGAAAACAATGATAATTAAAACTGAAATTAGGTGGATATTTTTACTTTTAACTTTTTGCAGTCTAAACTGTAATAACCTACTTACCGCCCAGCAAGTAGATAAAACAGGAATCGAAAAAGCTATGGTCCGTGCCATGGAATGGCAAGAAGCACATCCAATTTTTGCCGTTTCTCCAACAGATTGGACCAACGGGGCCTACCAAGTAGGAATTGCAAGAGCTCATGCCACCACTCAAAACCAGATTTTTCTCGCGGCATTAAAAAATCTAGGCTACCGAAATCAATGGAATACCCATGACCGATTTTATCATGCCGATGATGTTACCGTTTCCTACGGATACCTCTATTTGGAAATGAATGATACACGTAAAAATTATGTGGATTTAAAGCCAACCGAAACCTTTATTCAAAAACATTTATACGAACCGAACAAGTGGAGAGACGGCACGGATAAAGATGATTCAAAACGCATTCTTTGGTGGTGGTGCGATGCCTTGTTCATGGCTCCGCCAATGTTAACACTATATTCAAAACATACAGGCGACCAGAAATATTTAGATACCATGCATAAATACTATATGGAGACTTATAATCTTCTTTATAACAAAGAAGAGCATCTTTTTGCAAGGGACACGCGTTATCAATGGAAAGGAAATGCCGATGACCTAAAGGAAGAAAATGGTAAAAGGATATTCTGGTCTCGTGGCAATGGATGGGTTCTTGGCGGGCTTGCACTTATATTAGACGATATGCCCAAAGATTACAAACATAGAGACTTTTACCTCAATCTTTATAAAGAAATGGCGGCGAAAATTAAGAGCATACAACCCCAAGATGGGCTTTGGCGTACTAGTTTGCTTTCCCCGGAGTCTTTTGACCATGGCGAAGTTAGCGGGAGTGGTTTTTATACCTACGCACTTGCCTGGGGCATTAATAATGGGATATTGGACAAGTCAGCCTATACTCCCGTGGTTCTCAATGCATGGGCTGCTTTAGAAAAATGCCAGCAAGAAACTGGAATGGTTGGCTGGGTACAGAACATTGGTGCAGACCCACAACCGGCCTCTGCTGATAGTTGGCAAAATTTTGGTACAGGTGCTTTTTTATTGGCCGGTAGCGAAATATTAAAACTAGAGTAAGGCGTTTATCAAAATCGGAAACTACAGAAATAAAATTTTCGGATTTTAAATTTAAAACAAGTTTTCCTATAACTTTAGTAAGACATCGTTACATTGAAAAACATAGGTGACAATCCCTTAAAAAATATGGTATAATGAAAAATTACAAAGGTGGCCAAGAGCAAAATGGGTTGCAAAATTCTAGAAGGGCATTCATAAAAAAAACAACCCTAGCTGCGG
>Ga0075117_1001789_pt1 | contig 12949 bp, 10 predicted proteins | sample AntAceMetag02UKJ_FD_69789 | JGI IMG/M metagenome (GOLD analysis project Ga0075117, IMG submission 69789) | Saline lake microbial communities from Ace Lake, Antarctica - Antarctic Ace Lake Metagenome 02UKJ | ecosystem: Environmental > Aquatic > Non-marine Saline and Alkaline > Saline | place... | reverse complement strand
AAGTCATCCGGCTTGTGAAAAACATCATTGCGACCGTTACCGCGATTAAGAACGTGCTAAACAAAACCGCCTTGCGATGCTCGGGCTGTGCGTGGCATTCCATCACGACAACAACGCTCGCAACACAGTTAAAGTACAATGTCCCCTTTTTGCGTTCGCAATGTCCCCTTTTTGCGTTCGGCTCCGAATAGCCCGCATGCCGCGCTCAGCCCGAAGTGGTCCGAAGTCGATGGGCCGGATCTGTCCACGACCGAAGGCGAGTTGAAGATTCTCGCTTACACCGTCGCGACGGCCGACGGGACGGTTCGTGGCCGTCACTTTGTCTTGTTGAGGCAGAATGATGGTGGCAACATTTCGTTTCTGAATCCTGGAAGTCCGCTGAAGAAGCGAAACTTTTTCATCGAGTACCGCGGCACGGCGTCGGCGACTAAGCAGCGAGTGTTCTTCCTGAGTCCGGCGGGAGTCGATAAAACGAATCAAACGTATGAGCTGAACACGATCTTCAATGTTCGATTGATCCCGGACAACGATTCTGACCAGAATGACGACCGGGCTTCCGTCGAAACAATCCGATCGAAGATGGAGATTCTGGCGATGCGGCTCAGGGCATTTCTCGCGCAAAGACTGGTGCGGCTCCAGCATTTTCCACGTCTGCTTCGGATTCAGATCCTGATTCAAATGAAAATGGTCCTTACCGAATTACAGTGGTGAATAAGGTGCCGCCAACCTTGGTGTCGGTGTTGAGGCAGCAGTTCAAGCTGATGAATTTATGGATGCAGCCAATCCACAAGGCGACTCAGATGCAACGCTCAGAAAACAAGAAGCTGCTGGCTCATCTGGAAGAATGCACTGACCTATACGTCAAGTTAATTGAAAAAACTGATGGCCAAAAATAGGAGCCGTACCTCTAAAAAGTGCTGACTTTTGTGTGTATTGGTAAATCGTGTTCCGGGATTACGGGCGGCCTGATATTCTTTGACGCATATTGATTGCAGAAGTGTCCGGAGTGAACGGAATCTGCTCAGACTGCCTCAGAGTTTTCTTCGTAACAGCGAAGAAGCGAGCGTCATTTTCGGAATGTTTACGATGAATATACATGGCCATTGTCAGCCGAAAGGGACAGCGGACGGCTTTTTACGAATCCGCGTTCGGTTTCAAATCTTGAAAACGCTGGCCATTCTACTGTCTTTGTTTGGATTGGCGGCAAATGCATCTTTTTCGTTTAGCCAAGATCCTAACAGCACGACCGAAAGGCGACTGGCTCAGTTTCGCGAACGTCGAGTCGATATTCTGCTGAACCTGCGTCATGAACTTACTGAACTTAGCCGGCAGTGTTTCGAAAACGGCCTGACCGAAGCAGCTCAGGATGTAACCGCAATTCTACTGGAACTGACGACTCCTTCCGAAGGGGCTCCGTTGCCATTGCTGGCTCAGTTACCGGTAAGCAATCGACTTCCATCAAACGAACAACTGTGGCGCAATCGTTTGGTGACGGTGCGAAATGAAAAGGCGAAAGAACTGTATTCATTGGCACGGCAGGCACTGCGTGCTGATTTACCATCGCTGGCTTATCAGCTGATTCATGATGTGCTGCGGCTTGATCCGGATCACAAAGATAGCCGAGCAATTCTGGGCCAGCAGATGTTCAGCGATCCTCGGCAGCAAGTGGATGCTAACTACGTGGGCGAATGGGTTTCGCCATTCGAAGCTGACAAACGCAGCGGCAGCAAGCCGGAAGTGAATCACCCCACGTATGGCTGGATTCCATTTGGCAACGTCGACCGCTATGACGAAGAAGTGCGGCCCTGGCGCGGCAAGTGGGTGTCTGTGCAGAAGGAAGCTGAACTGCGTCGAGATTTCAATAATGCCTGGGAAGTTCGGACGGAGCACTTTCTGATTAAGACGAACACCAGCCTGGAAGAAGGCGTTGTTATTTCCAGAAAGCTGGAACTGTTTCACGATTGGCTGCATTCGAATTTTGCGGCCTTCTTTGATACACCAGACGCTTTGGAAGAACGGTTTGAAAAGGCTCAGCCTCGACGGCGAGGAATTCTGCCGAAGCCAATGGAGGTGCATTATTATGCAACTCGCGACGAATACGAACGCCGCTTAAAAGGACGAGTTCCCCCGAATCTGACCAACGGGCTGTATTGGGAACCGGACCGCACGTGTTATCTGTTTAAGAACAGCGAAGACAAAGATCTGAACGCTGCGTTTCACGAAACAACTCACCAGATGTTCGATCTCGCCACGCTGGAAGACCGAGTCGCGGCGGCTCGGAAACGTCAGCTAATGAAACGCCAGCAGACTCGGCAACGCTGGGAACTGTGCGAGAACAGTAATTTCTGGGTTCTTGAAGGACTCGCCTGTTACATGGAATCGTTTCGCATGGACGAAGGGATCACTTCTATTGGCAATCCGTCGCATATTCGCTTTGTGGGCGCCCAGCAGCGCATGATTCGTGACGGATTCTTCGTCGATATGCAAACATTCAGCAGTCTGGGCAAGGACGGATTTAGAACGCATCCGAATCAGACTCAGCTGTACACTCAGGGATCCGGACTCGCTCATTTTCTGCTGCACTACAAAGACGGTATTTACCGAGACGCGTTGATCAGGCTTCTGGCTGGCGTGTATCGCCCGGATCTACGCGACGTTATGACCGATCCGTCTCTGGAAAAGTTAACCGGCGTTCCGTTTGAAGTGCTGGACCAGCAGTATCGCGAACACATGGAGAATCTGGCGATTGGGCAATAGCATTCATCAGAACGTCCGAAAAAGTTTCCATGCTCACCGCGGGTCGGCAGAGTGTGGCTTGATCAGGTGAGAAGACATCTGCAGTGAGAATTTTGCAAAGCAGCGCAATTCAATGCGTGCCACCTGAGATGCTCCACATTAGTGCCAACGACGTAGCAACCGGACGCGCATAGAAGCGACTCTGAAAGCTGCCGAAGCTACTTTCAGAGTCGCCCACTTTTTTTCTCAAACTGATCTGGCGATCGGGTTTGAGACGGTGGCTGCCGAACGGACAGCCCGCCGACCATCAGCTGGCGGCACCACCTCGACTTGGACTACAGTAATCATTCACCAGATCACCTCCTATCTAAGAAACGAAGCACCCCGTTGCTGCAACCTGTAGTTAAGTTGCTGCTGCGGGCTTACTACGGTCAAAGTGCGTCACTCTGACCCAAAGGACTTCCGCATTCTTTGCGATCAGGCAGACCGAGACAAGAGAAAAACTTTGCCTAAAACCAGGAACGCAAAGATCCAATTGACCTTTGCAATTCTACGCAGGCAAAACGACCACACCCACATCGGCAGAATATGCCGATACTCGTCTGGAAGGCTGCAGATGTAGGCACGCGGCCGCCGATTCACCTGATTATTTCCACGTAAAATCAGAACCGGGTGGCTGACGATGATCATGAAAACCAACAGCGGTGGGAACGATAACCCAGCGAAATTTAGTGACGATTCGGATCAGCCTGCGATGGAAGTCGAACACTCCGTGAAGCAGATTGTCGTCGATTCAACGCCGCGTCGAAAATATCGAATTGATTCCGCCGAGTTTTCTCGCCCAGGATTCCTGTCGCCTGCGAAAGTCGCCGCCGAAAGCGTATTGAACTAAACGCTGAAGGCGGTTCTGCTTCGATACCATTCTGTCAATCAGTCTGGCAACAGCTTCGACCAGCTGATGTCCTGCAACATGGCGTAGAGAACAATGTTTACAGCCAGTTTCATGGCGTCCTGTTCTTCGTAACCATCGCACGCCAATGATGCCTGATTTTCCAGAGCGCAGCTGATGTCGTAGCGACTGTAGATCACTGCAAAACGGCCATCGATTTCAATGCCTTCCAGCATTGGAGACACGGATTCCGTACGCGATTGCATCGAAGCGGTTTTATCGCCAGGCACCATCTTGCGAAGGCGAACTTGTTCAATTCGGTGACCGATGGTGTCTGAGTACAATTCGTGATCGACGGGAATCGGCTTCAGCGGATTGTCAGCATACATCTGCTCCATCAGGTCTCGAAAACTGCGGTCGAACTTGGAAGAACCGCAGCACGAATCAGCAAACAGCACTGCACCACGACTCAGGTAATCTCGCAACGCATCGCGTTCCTGCAGAGACAATTGAAACCGATAACGTCCGTGCATATAGGCAATCGGAAATTTCTTGAGTTCATCCAGGGTAATTGGAATCGTGCGTCGTTGAGTTGAGACGCTCATACCGGATGTTGTGTTTAAAGCTTCAAGTAGATTTCCCAGAGCTTTGGGAGCTGTGTCCCAGCCGCCGGAGTGGCGCAACTGAGCGATCTCAGTCAGGCCACGATTGATCTTCGATTCCGCTCGTTCGGCCTTCTTGCCGCTTTCGTTTAGCTTTACGGGGGGTTCTCGGCCCGTGGCATAGGCCATCACGTTTGTGCCAATTCGGTTGGCTCGGATAATGCGCTGCACGAGTCCTTCGGATCGTTTGGGAGGATCGTGTTTCATCCATTTTTGCCAGATACAGGCTAGGTCATCCGGCGAATACATAATGGCTGTACGGCAACCGAAATCGACACCGTAGAGTTGAATCGAATCAGCATTCGGCAGAGGATATTCGCTGCGAAACACCGGATGGTCGCTCTGCAGTCGCTGCAAAGAAGCGTCTCCGTCGGGGAACATGCGTTCGATTAGATTTCGAAATCCCTTATCAAACGTACCGCCGCCACAATTGGCGACTGCAAAAATGAAGCCGCCTTCGTCCACATATTCGCGAAGCCATGTGACGTGTTGGTCGGTAAGCGTTGGGGCGTCCGCGCCACTGATATACAGCACGGGAGCCTGATTCATGTCAGAAGTGGCTGTTTCGTCTGTCAGTCGGCTAAGCGAAAGGATCTGGCTGGTCAGTCGCGGAGGCCAGCCTTTCAGGCCATCGATGTGGTCAATTAAATTCGGGATATCCAGAGGATGACGATTCCATTCGCCTGTGACATCTTCTTTCAGGCCAACAGACGTATAGTCCAGTTTGTTCACGACAACTCGTGATAAGCCTTTGGATAAGAACAGCAATGCAAACGAAGTTGAAACCGTCGGCGTCGAATTCTGGCGTTCCTGCCAGCCTCCATCGCCGTTGTGGCTGTCTACAAAATAGCGAGCCCCTTCGCGGTACCAATCGTGGTTGCCGAAAAAGCGAACGTTACCCAGGCGTCCGGCTCGTTCAAGGCCATACAGGTAATAGTAATGCCATGATTCGCCGGGAGGATTTGTGAAGACTGAGAAATAGGTTGTTAGCCACGCTCGCCCTTTTTCAAACGCGTCCGGCAGTGGATGAGGAACACAGCAATCGGGCCGTCCCGTGCCATCCACGTCGCGATCGTCCTGTAGCATACGAGTGGTAATGGCCAGCGTCGACAGGCCGGCCGTGGTCATGCTGCCGCGAGCCGCGTCGCCCGGATGGTAGCCCCAGCCACCATCGCTGCGTTGAGTTTTCAGCCAGTGTTCGTGAACGCGTTCCCAGACGTTTCGGTCTACTTTTATGCCAGCGTAAGCTGCATCTCGCAGAGCCAGCACGGCGAACTGTCCATTGCTATGGTCCTCGCCATTTGTTCCTGGTCGGCGTCCACGACCGACGACATCGTAGCCCCATAGACCGCTGTTTTCGCCGGTGGTGCACTGAGTACGTTCCAGTAAGTCGACGATCCGAATTACTCGGTCGCGATCTTCCTGCGGCATTGGGTCGACCGCGCAGAAAGCCATCACCATCAAAGAAGCTTCGTAGACAAGTTTTGGTTCAAGGCCCGGAGGTTGATTCCGAAGAAAACTTAGTCCTTGCTGCACTTCCGGAGAGTCCACCGGAGCATCGCAGTTTAGCAGCGCCAGCAGTGCCAACGCAGTAACACCGATTTCTTTTCCACTAAACGTGCCTTCACTGGACCACGAACCATCAGCAAGCTGCCGTCGCTTCAGAAAGTCGGTTCCGTCGCCCAGCGCTCGCACAACTTTCTCGCGAAGCTGCAGGTCAGACATTTCAGGCTGGCCCTGAAACGCCTCCGCAATCGGTGACGACAGCAATACAGCGATGGTCACAACGGCGTGAACGCTCGCACGTGTTGCGAAACAGCTGGCCCTGCCAGTCGGTGTTGTAAAGAAATTCATGTACAGAAACTCCTGTTTTCCGTCCATGATAGCGATCACTGGGGGGTGACGATAAGCCGAGATCTGTAAGTGCAACTGAAACTCAGTTTTTTACATTGATACCGATTTTCGCCAAAGCACGCCGTGTTGGCGTTTGAGTTTTTTGTGCACGAGGGACTCACCCGTTCACGCGGCTTGCGCGTCGGCAATGTCGCTTGGGAAATTTGGTCGCCGTGTTCAGGAAGGCCCCTGGATTGTTCAAAGTGCGAGCCCGGAGGGAAGATGTAGAAACCGTCGTTTGTCAGTTTAGAATCTGTGACGGCCACAAAAAAAAACGGCCCGCGTTCCGGAGGAAACGCGGGCCGCGTCTATGGCGACTTTAGCTAAGTCTTATCCGAATTCGGCGTGCTGGCATGCGGCGGACGAGCTCGACACCTTCTGCATTACTGAATGCTGCGAGCTTCTGGTGGAAGTGGAACCAGATCACCTTCGCTGATAGTGCGGGATTCAATTTCCGAATCGATTGCATCATTGATCGGAGTGGTTGAGAGGGAAAGTCGAGTGTTGCGACCGTTCAGAATCACTCGAGCGGCGTCGCGAACTTCGCTTTGGCTAAGTCGACGAAGGTTGCTTAGTTCTGTCAATGGTGCCATAACCTGAGCGACTCGGCCGACGGTGGTTTCCATCATGGCCAGTTCAACCAACGTTCGTCGAAGATCAGTGAGTGAATGTACGTGTGAAGACACTTCGCTTTGAAAGTCGTCCAGAATTTCAAGGTTCTGGATGGCAGAAGTAACACGTTCACCCTGCTGACCGAGTTCGGCCTGCAGTCGCAGCATTTCTGTCAGGTTCTCGCCGGCGACATCCAGCTGCAGGCTTTGGCCGGACAGGGCGGTATTCATAGCAACCAGCGTGCGAGCATTGGTTTCTGCGGTTTCGATACTGCCGTTGGCGGCAAGAATCTGGTCTTTCAAAGCTACCAGACGGGTATTCGTTTCCTGAGCCTTATCAAAACTTTCGCCGGCTTTCTGAAACGATTCAGCCGATGCGATCATGCGATTCTGTAGACCGATGAAGTCGTCGAATCGAGCCGAAGCTACCTTCAGGCTTTCGTTACTGGTTACAAGCTGCTCAGTCAGGTTGGCCATATTGGTAATGCTTTCACTGGCTTCTTCGTAGCCATTGGAAGCTGCGATAACTCGTTTCTGCAGAGCAAGCATACCATTCAGGGTGTTGTCAGCAACGTCTGTCTGGCTGCCGCCGCTAAGGATTTCGTCACGCAGTGCTTCAAGCTGTTCAATTTGAACGGCGGCGATGTCAGTTTGCTGACGCGATGCGATCACTCGCTGTTGAACAGACGCCAGACGATCCAGTTGCGTCAGAGCAACGGTGGCCGACTTAGCTTCACTTTCCAGTGACTGTCGCAGAGAAGCGACTTTTGCGATGGCGGCTTTCATTTCTGCCAGCTTGGTAGATTGTTCTTCCAGTCCGGCCAGCAGGCTGTTGGTTTCTGAAACGCTGTCCTTAGTGCCAACCAAAGATTTCATTTGCTGGCCCGACAGGTCGAGGCGAGTCTGAATTCCGTCCAGTCGGCCCTTCAGTGGGCCAACCATCATCAACTGCATGCCAAAGAAGACAACAGCCAGTGACATCAGCATTGAGACCCACATGAAGTTGCGGAAGCTTTTGTTTTGGTTATTTGAATTGCGTCGAATTGTCGTTGTTGTGGTCACGTTGTTTCCTCCAGTTTTCCAGGTTGAGGCGATTCGTGCATTTGCCGCATCGAACCGTGATGTTAGTGTTTAAGATCGCAAAAGTTTTTCTGCTCGCCCGCGCTTGCGTATCTTCTTTTAAAGGTATCGCCATCCGAGTGGCCTGCAGTTTTCCTAATCGGAAGTGTTCCGGCAGATATTGCTGACCAAAGACTTTCGTAATCGATACGAGTGTTTCCGCCGTTACTGCCGAAAGCACGCTTGTCTTCGAAACGGGTTTGAAGGAAACGCTTTTTGGTGGGAAGTTCTTCTCAAGGAGTCGCGCAGTATTAGTCCGGGAAATGCATTCGCCGCCTCAGTTTGGTGAATTGCAGGTTGCTAACGGAAAGCATTCGTGCGGAGAAAAGACTGCGTTTTATGCATACTGATCAGGGAAACACGGAATACACCTCTGCCTTTTGGCAGGATGCGAATACCGGTAAGAGTGACCCACTGGTTCGTTCACCGTTAGCAGCGCCGCACGGTTTTGTCAGTCGCGCACGATTTTAGTCCGTTCTGGGGCGACTACGGCGTCTTACAAATTGAAGTAGCCAAACTTCGTCAAAAGCTTCGGCCGGTGAAAGCACAGGCCAAGGTCGAAAGTCATGGTGACTTTCGCTACGGGTGCCGGCAGCTTTCGTAACCTGCTTGAGTGTCGTGGCTGAGGGTTCCGACTCGTTTTGAGAATATTGACCCTCAGGTAGCTGGATTCGTACGAATTCGGAGTGCTTCAGAACTGTTTTTTTGCAAATTCCACTGCGGGACAATTCGTCAGTTGAGCAGGCCACCAGAACCCGGTTGGACATCGTTGGGCATTTCGCCCCCAGTTTACTAACATCCCCCGGAAACCGTAAGAGGTTGCTTCAAATTGGGCGACCGGATCCGTCGTGAAAGTATGGAAATAGAAAGCGGCGAATGGAAGCGATGGCAGCGTTGCTGGCACTGACTCTGATGGAGATCGTGCTTGGCATCGACAACATTATATTTATCACAATTTTGACGGATCGCCTGCCAGCAGACCAGCAGCCATTGGCTCGAAAACTGGGCCTGCTGCTGGCGATGGGAACTAGAATTGCGCTACTGTTTGTCATCAGCTACGTCATCGGTTTGAAAGAACCCTTGTTTATGCTGACGTCGCTGGGGATTCCGGAAAGTCTACTGGCGAAGATGGCGGGTGAAGACTTGCTGATGGTTAACGGCGTTTCCGGGCGAGACCTGACGTTGCTGCTGGGCGGACTGTTTTTGATTCGCCACAGTGTGAAGGAAATTCACGAACAGTTTAATGGCGATCCCAACGAAGCCGCCTTGTTGGCAGAAGGGCGAACGTTTGTGTCTGTGTTAATTAACATCACGATCATGGACGTGGTGTTTTCGCTGGACTCGGTCATCACAGCGGTTGGAATGACTGAAGAACGCTGGATAATGGTGCTGGCCGTGGTGTTGTCTGTTGGAGTCATGATGATCTTTGCCGGCAAGATAAGTCGGTTTGTGAATACTCATCCAACCTTAAAGATGCTGGCTCTGAGCTTTCTGATTTTAATTGGCGTGATGCTGGTGGCCGAAGCTTCAGGAACTCATGTCAACAAAGGTTACATCTATTTTGCGATGGCATTTTCGCTGATGGTTGAAGCATTGAATATTCGAGTTCGTACAGCCGTGCCATCGGAAACAGCAGGCGGATCTGCCGGCACAACCAGGCTTCACACACCGGACGCAGACGCATGACGGAAATGCCTACAATTTCCGTAACGGAACTGGTGACTGCTTTTAAAGAAGTGGTTGAAGCTACTCTGCCGCCAGTGTGTGTGCAGGCAGAAGTTTCCAACTGCAAACGGTCGGCCGCCGGGCATTACTATCTAACGCTGAAAGATGAAAATTCGGAAATCGGCGCGGTGGTCTGGAAGGGGACGGCGTCTCGATTACGGTTTCAGTTAAAGGACGGTCTAAAGGTTTTGGCGACCGGTGCTTTGCAGGTCTATGTTGCAAGAGGCACGTGCCAGTTCGTTATCAATCACCTGCAGCCCGATGGTGTGGGTGAACTGGAACTTGCGTTTCGGCAGTTGAAGCAAAAGCTGGAAGCCGAAGGACTGTTTGATTCAGATCGCAAGCGTCCGCTGCCTCGAATTCCTCGTCGAGTCGCCCTGATCACCAGCCCCACTTCTGCGGCGGTGAAGGACATGATTCAGGTGATGACGCGCCGCTGGCCGTCGGTGAAAATAGTAATCTTGCCTGTTCCTGTGCAGGGTGAAGGAGCTGCTGCCAGAATTGCCAAGGCCATTCGCTTTGTGGGGCAGATTCCTGATGTCGATGTTGTTATCACCGGTCGTGGCGGTGGTAGCCTGGAAGATCTGTGGGCGTTTAACGAAGAAGTGGTTGCTCGAGCGATTGCGGATTGTCGCATACCGGTTGTCAGCGCGGTTGGGCATGAAATTGATGTTTCGATTGCCGACCTTGTTGCGGATCGTCGAGCACTCACGCCCAGTGAAGCGGGCGAACTGGTGGTTCCTTCCGTGGAAGAATTTCGCCAGCATCTGCGAAATACCCTGGCTCGTATGCAGCGAGTTCTTCATAACCGAGTCGAACGACTGCGTTTGAAACTACAGGCTATTGAGTCTCGAAACGTTTTGCGGCGTCCGATGTCGATTGTCGACGAACGACGACAGAAATGTGATGACTTGGCAGAACGAGCAGAACGGGCCATTCGCCTGCAGACAGAACGCCTGGGGCAGAAAATTGCAACACTGGCCGGCACGCTGGATGCGCTTAGTCCTCTGAAAGTGTTGGCTCGCGGTTATTCGCTGACGATACTGGACGACGAATCGTTGGTGACATCAATCAGGCATGTCACTCCGGGAATCGAAATCAAGACTCAGGTCGCCGACGGAACAATCTGGAGCACCGTGACGGATGCTCAGAACACCGCTCGGCTGGCATAGTAGCATGCGTTGCAGGTTAGCCCCGTTCGCACAGCGACGGGAAATATGCTTGATAGACAAATGTGGGCGGCTGGTTGATTGCTAGCCGCTGGCATACAGACAACTGATCACAGCTTCGGTAGACGGCTGAGTGCGACAATCGGTGCTACTTGTCAAAGGGCCGATTAAAGTCGCCGTCGTTCATCATTCGTTCTGCGGATTCTTCGGCGGCCGACCGAGTCAGGTAGTGGCCGCTTTCGAGTTTCCTGCGGATCTCTTCAAGGTAGTCTTCTCGAGCGGTCGTTTCGCGGTTCATCATCTGTCGCAGTTCAGCCACAGATGGCCCTTCTTCTGGTTTGGCCTGGTCCTGATCTGCCTGATTGATTTCGTCGGACGCTTCTACCAGGGCGTCAAACATCAATATTCGATCGGCGAAAGGATTACTGCCTTCGGCATCCGGTTGGAATCGTCGGCGGGTAATTCGAACATGAGTTCTTTTCATAGTGATTGACACTTTGGGACCTTGCTGAAAGACGTTTGCTGTGTAAGTCGAGGGTGCGAGGATCTTGTCGAACATAGGCGATCATCGAAGCCACGATTGCTAACTTGCGTTTCCATTTCCTGCTGAATTCATATTCATTTTCTGTAAGTTTAGCGATTATACGGAAACTTTAGGGGCCTGGGCGAATTCCCTTCCCTGAGATGCTAATCCCTTATTTCATCAGACGTTACGCTTACGGGATCAACGTCTTGCAACCTTCTGAACATCGTTCAGAATCCGGGGGTGGCATGAAATTTCAATTTAATTTTTTGATGATGATGTTTGTCAACATGTCCGCATGACGAGACTGGGAATAGAATTCAGGTCAGAAAATGAACAGCGATCGTGCAAGTGATAATGAAAAGGCTGGCCCTCCACGATTTGTCGTCGGCATTGACCTTGGCACAACCAATTCGGCGGTGTGTTATGTTGATACTCAGGCTGTGGATTCCGCTGCCGGCGATTCTTATGTCGTCGAAACTCTGGTGCTGCCGCAATTAGTTGCTGTCGGTCAGGTGGAAGCTCGCGAGACGTTGCCGTCGTTTCACTATCAGCCATCCGAAGACGAATTTGCGGCCGGTGGACTAAACCTGCCATGGCAAACTGGCAGTCCGGATCATTCCGTGGGAGTGCTGGCACGAGATCACGGTATTCATCTGCCAGGACGTATGATTGCTTCGGCAAAGTCGTGGCTGTGCCATCCCGGTGTTGACCGGACTGCTCCGATTCTTCCATGGCAGGGAGCAGACGCTATTGACCGGCTGTCTCCTGTTGATGTTAGCAGCCGCTTTTTGGTGCACATGGCCGCATGCTGGAACCAGGCGTTTCCGAACTACCCTTTGGCAGATCAAACGGTAGTGCTGACGATTCCCGCATCGTTTGATGAAGTCGCTCGTAATCTGACGATCCAGGCAGCTCAGAAAGCAGGGTTGCGGCGAATTCTGTTAATCGAAGAACCTCAGGCAGCTTTCTATGCATGGATTGATCGTCATCGTAAAGACTGGGAAAATCTAGTCACTTCGGGACAGAAGATTCTGGTATGCGATGTCGGCGGAGGCACGTCAGACTTCACGTTGATTCGAGTGCAGGCCGATTCAGAAGACAAAGTGGTTTTTCACCGAGTAGCGGTTGGGGAACACTTAATCCTGGGCGGAGACAATCTGGACCTGGCGTTGGCTTATTTTTTGGAAGCTCGGTTTCAGCAGGAAGGCACTTCGGAACTCACGCCTCGGCAATGGAGCATGCTGGTACGAGTTGCGAGGCAGGTGAAGGAAGCCATGTTGTCTCCGAACGCGGCCGAAGAATACACGGTTAATCTGCCGGGCACAGGTTCGAAGCTGATTGGCGGAGGACTTCAAACCAGAGTAACTCGGCAGCAGGTGTGCGACGTATTACTGGAAGGATTTCTGCCAAAAAGTTCCTTCAGCGATTCGCCGCAGCAACTTCAAAGCGGCTTTCGCGAATTCGGTTTGCCGTACGCCGCCGATTCTGCGATCACGCGATATCTTGCTCAGTTTCTGCGTACCCATGCGGAAACGGCCGTCGATAATGCGATGCTGAACGACGATGCCTTTCCGGCTCGACCTGATATTGTGCTGTTCAATGGCGGCCTGTTTGAATCG
>Ga0075117_1001787_pt1 | contig 12955 bp, 10 predicted proteins | sample AntAceMetag02UKJ_FD_69789 | JGI IMG/M metagenome (GOLD analysis project Ga0075117, IMG submission 69789) | Saline lake microbial communities from Ace Lake, Antarctica - Antarctic Ace Lake Metagenome 02UKJ | ecosystem: Environmental > Aquatic > Non-marine Saline and Alkaline > Saline | place... | reverse complement strand
GTTCACAGCTTTGGATTTGAGTTTCAGGGGTTTGGTGATGAATGAGAGAGCTTTGGATATGAGTTTCAGCTCTTTGGAGATAGATTTCAGGAGTTTGGATGGTTGGTAATCAGAGGGTTATGGGTCTGTTCATTGAAGTGTGGCAGGTAGGAATGGAGAAAGGGAAAAACGGGAAAAGGAAAAAAGAAAAATGCAGAATGTGGAGGGAGAGATAAAAAGGAGAATTACACGTGGAAAATTTTAGTAGAAGTGTCTAACTTGTTACGCTGCGGGAACGGCATGAAATCGTAATATTGAACCATGAGCCAATTATCTTTTTCTGGGCACGATACTTTCCATTGCAGACAGTTTTGGTTGAAGAAGGCATACGACTTTGTGGAAGATGGAAAGCTGTTTTCCAATGGCAATGCTTCACTAGAGCTTGGCGTTGGAAAAAACATGGTGACGGCTATCCGTCATTGGGCGAAATGTTTTCAAATTATTGATGAAAGCGAACAACCAACCTTGCTGGCAAATCAACTATTTTCTGAAAATGGTTGGGATCCTTATCTAGAAGACCATGGTAGTCTATGGCTTCTGCATTATTTGCTGGTAACGGGGAAAAAGGCATCGACCTTTGACATTATTTTCAATAAGCTAATTAAGGAGCGGCCTGAGTTTGACTCTGATTACTACTTCAAATTTCTTGTGCAACGGGAAGACAGTCTTCCAAGTGAAAACACGTTGAAAAAGGATTTCATGGTTTTCTACCATACCTATTATGCAAACTTCAAGGCTAAAGACATTGAAGAAAGCTTTACAGGAATACTAACAGAATTGGGGCTTTTGAAGCAGATCCGGAAGAGAGTTCTTGATAAAGAACGGAATGTAAAATTGGAAGATGTATGGCTGTTGGAAAGAACAAGTAGAAATGAGATCCCTTTAGAAATACTGCTTTATGGAATTTTAAAAGAGCACCCAACGGACCTGTCAATCAGCTTTAACCAACTATATAATGGTGATGGCGAGATTGGGTCTGTGTTTGCGCTAAGTAAGGAAGGGCTTACTGAGGCGTTAGAAGCATTGAGTGAAAGATTCAAAGGCGATGTCACTTTCAGCAATCAAGCAGGAATACGTGAGCTTCAATTCAAAAAGAGATTGGATGCGGATAAAATATTAGCGAGTTATTATGCAGAATAAGTTCTCACCATCGGTAAATATCCTACGGGATACGGGTAGGAGTTTGGATTATGTCCTTACCCCGAATGCTGAACGCATTACTGCGGACATAAGCGATTCATACCGAAAAGGAATCCATTCGTTCACCATTATTGGTTCTTACGGGACAGGAAAGTCATCTTTTTTAATGGCGCTTGATCGAACGTTACAAGGCGAACAAGTCATTGCGCTTGATTTGGGAATTAAACCGAAGCAAGTTGAAACGCTACGCATAGTAGGACAGTATCAATCGTTGATTGGGTATTTCCATGAATTGTTTGACATAGAGGATGATTTTGAAGGTAACCAGAAGGTGTTTGACCACCTGCATCAATTGTCTTGCGAAAATGACCTACTCGTCATTTATTTAGATGAATTCGGAAAGTTCTTGGAGTATGCTTCCAAATTCAATCCTGAAAAAGAACTCTATTTCTTGCAACAACTGGCCGAGTTTGCCAATGACCACGAAAAAGAGATTCTTCTAATCAGTACGCTGCACCAAAACTTTGAAGCATACGCAGCCAATGTTGCAGAGGATTCGCAGAAGAAGGAATGGCGAAAGGTTAAAGGGCGATTCAAGGAACTCACCTTTAACGAGCCTGTGGAGCAACTGCTCTACCTAGCGGCTAAGAAACTGAAAGGTTCGAAGAAAAAAGGCGTTAGTAGATTGGAATTGGCTAAGGCCAAATTCATTTTACCGTTTGATGCGAAATCTTTGGATGAGATTGATTTGGAGCTTGCGCCTTTGGATATTATTTCTGCTTCGGTTTTGACCAAAGCTCTACAATATTACGGACAGAACGACCGCTCATTATTCACCTTCTTGGAAGAGGATATTAAAAATGATGATTGGGTAAGCGTTGGCAGCATTTACGACTACCTTTTGTCATCGTTCTATTCTTATCTGAACTCACCCTATAATCCACATTACAAAAATTGGGAAGCCATTCAATCAGGCTTAGAGCGTATTGAGGCCATTGATTCTGAGTATATGGCGGCCAATTTGGAGGTGTTTAAGACAATCGGTCTGCTTCAAGTTTTTGGCTCGAAAGCAGCTCATGTCGATACGGTTCTACTACGCGATTATTTTGATGGCACATACAGTCAAGAGACGGTTTACAATGCCCTTGGCTTTTTGGAGAAGCGCAAACTTGTAGTTTTTGCCAAGTACAACAACTCTTACAAGATTATTGAAGGAACGGATGTTGATTTTGACTATGAACTCCAACAAGCGGAAGGAAAGGTTGATTCTTCGTTCAATATTAGTTCTGCATTAGCGGAGTATTTTGATTTTCCTGTGATTCAGGCAAAGGAGGTTAGCTACAAAAAAGGCACTCCAAGATTGTTTGAATTTAAAGTGTCTGACGAAGTTGCCACAGACCTAAAGCCCATTGGAGCGATAGATGGCTATGTGAATCTGATATTTAATGACCGCATTAAATTGAAGCATGTGCAAGCACTTTCTAAGGAGCAAAATGAAGCGGTTCTTTATGGATATTACACGAACTCGAAGGTCATTAAAGATCGCCTATTCGAAATCCTTAAAACCAAAAAGGTTCTTGAAGACCATCTTGAAGATCGGGTAGCAAAACAGGAGTTTGAGAAGATACAGGACTCGCAAAAGCGGCTTTTAAGTCATGAGGTCTTGGATTCCCTGTACAGGGAAAAGGTGCGTTGGTTCTTTCAGGGAAAAGAACTCGGACAAATGAAAAGTCAACGGGCATTAAACGCAAAGCTTTCGGAAATCTGTAATACGATTTACGACCAAAGCCCTGTCTTTAATAATGAATTGGTCAACAAGTTTAAGATTTCAAGTTCTATCCATACGGCACGGAAAGGTTATTTTAAACAACTGACCGAGCATTGGAACGAGGAAGGTCTTGGATTTAAAAGTGACAAATTCCCACCTGAGAAGACTATTTACAAGTCGCTGTTGGCAGACAATGCCATGCACATTCCAAAAGGTGGTACTTGGGATTTGGACCAGCCCGAAAGCAAGAATGGTTTTGATGCCATTTGGGAAGTGTGTCAGCGGTTTCTTGAAAGTACGCGAGAAGAGAAAAAGAGCATCTCTGAGTTATGGGATATATTAGAAGAAAAACCTTTCAAACTCAAACTTGGCTTAATCGACTTTTGGGTGCCTACGTTCCTCTTCGTCAATCGCGGTGATTTTGCGCTTTACAACATAGACAACAAAGGAGAAGCGAGTTTTGTACCGGAGTTGAATGATTCCACTCTGTACATGATGACCCGTCAGGCTCAGAGTTATCATATTAAAGCGTTTGAAATAACAGGCTTGCGACTGCGTGTGTTTAACAAGTACCGCGAGATTCTGGAGCAAGGAAAAGCTAACAAGCTTGGACAAGAAGGTTTTATAGAAAGCGTTAGGCCATTTCTTGTCTTCTACAAAAGCTTGAACGATTATGCCAAGCAAACGGAACGGGTTTCGCCTGAAGCGTTACAGCTCCGAGCAGCCATATTAGATGCCAAGGACCCTGAAAAAACATTCTTTGAAGCTATTCCAAAAGCACTACGAATGGAGTTGGATGTGTTGGACACGTCAGATGCTAAGCTTTCAGAATTTGCTGTAAAGTTGAATGACGCCATTCAGGAGTTGAAAGGGGCTTATGATGAATTGCTCAATCGCGTTGAAACATTCATCTGTACCGAAATTCTTGGTAAGACCATGGCGTTTGAAGGCTACAAGAATGCCTTGGCGAAACGCTATAAAGGAGTGAAAGAACATCGTTTGCTTCCGAAACAGAAAGTATTCTTGGCTCGATTGAACTCTCCACTTAATGACCGAGACAGTTGGTTGGCTTCTATTGGGCAAAGCCTATTGGGTAAACCGCTAGAGCGAATCGTTGATAGCGAGGAGGATATTCTGAAAGACCGAATGAAACAGCTTGTTCAGGAACTTGACAATCTGCAGGTCATTCACAAGATGAATGTTGAGGATGGAGAACAAGTGTTTAAATTAGACGTCACAACAATAGATGGCATGCGTTCGCAAAACGTCCGCATTAGTAAGGAGAAGTTGGAGGATGTGAAAGGATTGTCTAAAGAGGTAGAAAAGCTGTTGGCGAAAAATAAAAACCTGACTTTGGCCGTATTGAGTCATTTGTTGGGAAAAGAGTTGGACAAATGAGTAGACCCAAGCACGTAATTGGTATTTCTGGTGGTAAGGACAGCGCGGCTTTAGCCATTTACCTGCATGAGCGACATCCTGAACTTGACCCTATCTATTATTTCTGCGATACGGGTAAGGAATTGGACGAGACGTATCAGCTGATAGAGAATTTGGAAATCTATCTTGGTAAGAAAGTAGCGCGTTTAGAATCTGAGGACGCCAAGAAGACCAACGAAAACCCATTCGATTACTACTATAAAGCGTATCGTGGTTACTTACCTTCTTCTGTTGCTCGGTGGTGTACCAAGCAAATGAAATTGGATCCGTTTGAAAAGTTTGTGGGCGAAGACCCTGTCATCTCTTATGTAGGTATTCGTGGAGATGAAGACCGCGAGGGCTACATTTCAAAGAAAACAAACATTCAGTCTATCTTCCCTTTCCGAAGGAATATTTGGTCTGAAGACGTGTTGAGAAAACTCTTAGCCAATGGCAATCGCGAATTGGTTAAGGAGATTTATGCCAACCATGCTACAGGTAAGGAACTTGATCGCTTAACCAAGTTGATTGATTCTGAATTGAAATTGGAAATAAGAAACCCACAGCAGAACAAGCAGGTGTTTCAAGAGAAACAAAATGCCATGCTTGACCGTGGTGTTTCACTGTTCAATCATGTAGTATTCGATTGGCTGAAGCATACCGAATATCCTTTGGCAACAGAAAGTGATTTCCCGCTTTTGGATAATGAAGACAACTTGAACCGTGCCGACATCTTCAAGCTATTGGGAGATTCGGGTGTAGGTGTTCCTGAGTATTACAAGAAGATTGAATATGAAGTAGATGGGCAGAAAGGCGAATATGCCCGAAGCCGATCCGGTTGCTTCTTCTGCTTCTTTCAGCAGAAGATAGAATGGGTTTGGTTGTACGAACAGCATCCGAAGCTTTTTAAGCAGGCACAGGAGTACGAAAAGGTGGATGAGGGTTTTATGTGGAACCAAGAAGAAAGCTTGGAAGACCTGATACAACCCGAAAGATTGAACCAGATAAAACGCGAACATTTGAAGCGTACTGGTCGTGAGAAATCGAAAGGTTCGAGTTTCTTAATTGATATTTTAGATGATACAGAGGAGGATAGCTGTATTAGTTGTTTTGTTTAGCTAAGGAGAGGAACTGAATTTAATACCCCATCAATAGCATCTTCCTCTATACCCAATTTAGCTGCATATTTCCCTTTAAGCGTAGCTAGTTCACCATCTTTAATGGTGCTGTTTCCATACATATAGAATAGAAGCAGTTTGACAACCGCTGAGCCATTCATAATCATCGTTTTGTCCGTTGGATTCCAAACGACAAACCTCCATGGCACGGCATTGATAGAAAAGTCAACGTCTTTAAGCCTAAGCAAAATATCATCAAAAGAGTGTCCTTTTCTATTATGAATCTCAATCACGGCTTGTACAAAGGGCAATATTCCGATTGGTCTAAAAATCAAATGCCCACCCGTATCCCGTTTTCTATACTCTTCTGCCGGCCTTTCGGATGTACTAGATGAAAAAGTGCTGATGGCTTCAATGTTTCCAGAAATACAGTTCCAAAATTCAACAACTAACTGCTGATAATTTTCAATCTTCTCTTCTTGTGGTCTGAACTTTAAATACTCAGCAAGACTTCTATTGTCTTTCGGCCGTCCAGTTATTTGATTTTGTTTTTTTCGAAACAGTTTCAGTAGCTCCTTATTACACTGGTACAACGTGATAATGGAGGTAATAGATGATTTATCCGAATCTGGAATGGCTTTGTTCTCTGATTTGGTAACTCGTTTGTTCATAAACAAACCATATTCTTCTAATAAGTTTCGGGTAACTATAGCTACGCTGTCGTCCTCATCTAGGGCTATAATGTCATCCATCGTCACAGGTTTGGCATACCTATTTAGGGTGGAAAATAATCTCCGTGATCGCCTCATTCCGGCCTCATCATTTTTATGCCCTACAAAAATTGCTGAAATGGTCTGATCGCCAAATTCAGGATTTGTTTCAAGGGCTGCCTTAATCCCCTCAACTCTGTGCTGACCATCCAAAGGGAAAATCTTATGCTGTCCTGGAAACTCAAGAATTCCAATTTGATGAGTTTCAAAGTCATCATATTTCACTTCAATCGCACTCCAATCTGGATAATCATCATAAACCGCCAACACCAAGGAGTTAAAAAACAGCTCTGGTTGGTTAATGATGTACTCTTGAATACTCTTGTAGTTATTAGTGATACTCCGTTGAATCAAATCCTTCAGACTTTCACTTTTATGTAGTTCCTCATCTACCCTTGAGACGTATTCATTAACTTGATTAAAAGTTAGCGTTGATACGTAATACGTCCAATCACCGATTTGTGCTCTAATTGCTGGTACTTTCATAACTCAAAAGCTGTTATTGCTGCTTTAATTTCTTTGTCAGGGATCTGGTCGTTCATTGGAAGGAGCAACGAATTAATTATGTCTTTTTCCAAGTTCACAATGGTCTGATTTGTTGGAAGAGGATAATACGCTAATCGAAGCTGTGGTCCCCAAACTTTAAGCATTCTATAAATTTTTGGACGTTCATTATCTCTAGCGAAATGTTGAAAGTACTCCTTTACACGTTTTCGAATATTCTGGGAATCTGTCTTCTGCGCTCGTCCTATGTAGAAAGGGAATTCAGTTATCCCTGGAACTACGCGACATGGAACATAGAAAAGGTATAAGCCCCCCACATCATTGGGTATTGTATCAACTTCAGCATTTAATCCAGAAGAAGTCGCGTCTAAGTACTTAACAGAAGTCCAGTTTTCAAATGACAAATTGAGCCCTACAGACCCGAATCTACTCCAAAGGTCGTAAGACAATATGTATTGAACCTTTCGAGTGTGTAATTCCACTCCCAAATCAAAAGCATTACCGTCCATTATTAATCTTCAATTAATCCTACCAAGTCTCTCATCTCAAAGTTGAAAATAAATTCAATCCAACAAATCCAAAAAGCAATTCTCGTTTAAGAAGAAGGAGGGTTCTCCTTCTTTCTTGGCGCGAATGAGGTCGAAGCCGCCATTTGCGTATTCTTCCAAAAGGCTTTTGAGTTTGGTGAGTTCCGTTTCCACTTCGTTCTCTTCCATGTCTTCTAAGGCATTGAAGTCTAAGTCGGATTTTGCCAAAACACCCATGAGAATGTAATCGGCAACATCCATGTGTTGCCAACTCCTTATTTCAATGAACTTCTGTTTCTCTGTTCCACGAGGAATAGGAAGACGAAAATCTTTGCGAAGTCCAAGCAGAGCAGCGTACATGTACATTTCGTACATATTGGAGAAGTATTTTCCTTGTACCCATCTTTCTTCCTCTGTTTGTTGACCCATTTTCCCCCCTTTTTGAATTGTGAATTCGAGGATCATCTCATGATACTTCGATTCAAACTCAGGAGCACGGTCTTTCAAGCGTTTTAAGAATTCCATTAGTTCAATGCTTTGATTTGGGTGGTTAGGCTTTTTCTATTGGTTCGGTCGGCATCTGGTATAGATGGCGTGATCTTGTAAATCTTTCCGCGTTTGATGTCTGGGCTATCTAAGAGCTCTCTAAGCAGCTTTTCATTCTTATAAAACTCTTTGCTCATGATGATACTTTGGCGATAAACACGACTAACCGTTTTGCAGAATCCAATGGTATAGTCTTCTCCAAATACAGACATGGGTGCATCGGTAATAAGCGTGTAGAGGTCTGTATCACGCGAGCCTTGTCTGGCTGATATAATCGCCATGATGGTAGCCAGTTTGATCAGGATGATGTTGCCTGTATTAAGTTGCATCAATGGGCTTTCATTCTCATCAACCAACCTAGGCATGTAGTTTCCTTTGGTGGATTCTACCAACTTGATGATTCCTCGGACGCCTTGATTGTCTTGCATCATTTCTTGATAATGCTTGTTGGCTTCCTCTTCCAACTGCTTTACCAATCGATAGAAAACCCGATCACGGGTTGACTTCGCAACAATCGAAAAGTTTTCCAACACCTTTTTCTTCTCCTCCAGATACGCTGGCAATTCCCCCGAAACGAGGCTTCCTAACTCCTTTTCAATTCCTCTAAGCTGTTCTTTAAGTTGTTCAATGGATCGTTCCGTGCGTCCTAAGTCAATTTGGAAACGCTTCATCAAGTCTTGCTTGTCTTGCAGCTCATTTACAATATTCTTTGCCTTCGTAGGGTCCAGCGAAGTGCCGGCTTTCATGGAGTTCATTTCACCCGTAATCCGCAGCAAGTCTTCTGCGTAGGATTTTCTCCGTTTTCCCAAGCGTTTCAACTGCTGAAAGGTCTTCTTGATGTCATCATCAATCCTCAGAATGACGCGGTCCATGCTGTAACCATTCTGTTGCAGTTTCTTGAAGTCAGCACTGAAATCGTGTTTGCTCAGCGCTTCCTCCTCCACTTCCCGTGCATTGGCAGTGGTTCTGTCAAGCAACTGCTTAATGCTTTCCCAAGCCTCCGTGCCTTTTTTGGCTTCTCGACTGCAAACCAGACACTTTTCCTGTTCTAGCATTTGTTCCACGTACATGGGTTCGGGTACGTTAATCGGCAGTCGCGTTTGTATCTCCTGAAGCATTTCATTCTCAATCAGCAGACGTGCCTGAACCTCCGCCATCTTGTTCAACCTGCTTTGCTCGTACTTGGCATATTTCAGATTGTACTCCTTTAATAAATGCTCTGTCCCTTTGAGAACCCATTGGTGAGTGAACATCTTTTTATGAAGATCAATTCGCTCTTGCTTTTCATCCTCAGAAACCTCGTCCAACCCTCTTTCAGCACTTCTTTGTTTTGAGTCTAAGTCGCGCATGCGAGACGCGTCTTCAAATTGACTCATGAGTCGTTGTGCATCCTCATCCGCATTTCCTAAGGTATCGCGCTTAGAAAGTTCATCTCTTGTCAATAAATCAAGGCGTTCGAGAATTTGATTTCGCTTGATTTCCAACTCATCGCTTTTGTCCTTGTCCTTACTAAAGGATCTAGACTTCCGTTGAAATTCATCCTTTGCAGATTTATCCAAAGATTCCGCTAAAGCATATACCTGGTCGAACCGTGTGATATTGGAGAGAACATTGATGGCTTGGGTTAGCGAACTGGTTTGACCGAAGTCGATAATCGATTCAACCTGCTCACCTTGAAACCACATATAAGGCCGAATGTTATCAGGAAGAATCCGCTTTTTGAGCATCTCAATCTCGGCAGAATTCGTGATTTCTTTTCCTTGGTTGAATCCAAACTCCTTGAACGTTACAGTTTCTTCACTTTCCTTATCAGCGGTAACCTCATCATCGCGCTTAACCGCAGTTAATTTCCGCTCAATGGTATAAGCTTGGTCCTTGTCTGTGTTCTTGAAGGTTACTCGCACAATTGCGTGAACCATAGTGCCATTCTCAGCTTCATGTACGGCCTTGTCAGAAATTATCGACTTGCCGAAGTGACGAGTGGGCATCCATTTCTTGTCTCCCGTGTCGAAACACTGGTCAAACATTGCCCAATAAAAGGCATCATACAGCTTAGATTTTCCGTGGTTGTTATCACCAATGATGACATTCATCCCCTCAGAGAAATCAAAACGATTTTCTCCGCTATAGCACATGAAGTTGCTTAGCTCAATGCTTTCAATAATCATGGTCTAACCGTTTAAGTATTTGTTAATCTTCATAGACGAAACCCCCTCTGTTTCGCTGGACATTACACCATCAATAGAGAGTCGCAGAACCTCAATGAGCTTGATTTTTCTCGGGTCTGTCCATTTAAACTTTTCAGCTTCACCCTCCTTTAATAATCCTTGTTCGGTGAAAAGCTCATCCTCTAGGAACGCTCTTAATATTTGCTCTTTATTCATGATGTTGTAAGCTCGTTGTGTATCGTGTAAATGTTAAGGTCATAATGGTCACATACTTCTTCAAAGGTTTGCTCTGTTTCAAGTGGGTTATTTGAAAGGGACGCGAAATACATCACGCGCTCCAATTCCTTTTTAACCAAGGTTTTTTCGAGAGAAAAGGTTTCTGAATCAGGACCAGATTGTGAGAGGTCTGGAACCACAATCAGGTCGTGAATCACAGCCTTAAATTTATCGGGATGCTTGCGCAAAATGCGCCCTCTTCGTTGAATAAACTGTCTTGGGTTTCCTGTGCTAGAACAGAAAATGGCATGCTCTGCTCTCGGAATATCTACACCCTCATCCAAACACTTCATGGAAGCAATGACCTGAATTTTCCCTTCCTTAAATTGATCCAAGATTTGGTCTCGGTCTGCCATTCCACTCACGAATTGATTCACTAGAATAGATTGATCGATAGAGCCAATTTCACGCGTATACTGATGTATTAGCCTGATATTCTCTTCTCCATCTTCGTTGGTATCGTCAGTGGTGAATTCAGTTGTTACGCCTTCCGGAACATAAATGAAGGTGTATTTGAGGTTTCCTTCCTTTTTGAATCTCTCTTGGAGAATTCTTCGCGTCCGAGCAAGTTTATTAGTCGCCTTATGTATGATTCGTTTTCGTTTCAGGAGTAGAATTTGAGCTAGCTCCTCATTTGTGAATGTTCCCGTCTTGGAACTGAACAAGCGAGATAATTTCTTCGAAATCTCTGCATACTCTTCTAACTCATCTGAAGTAAGATTCACGATATGCGCATGATAATCGTAGTTACAAAGTATGCCTTCTGAGATGGCTCGCTCCATGGAGAAGGAATACGTATAGGGTTCGCTATCATTGAAGAACGCTTCCATTGCCGCACTACCTTCAGGGTCATAGATTCGCTTTGGAGTGGCAGAAAGGGCAATTCTTTTCTCTACGTTGAGACTATTGAGTCTGTCAAGTACCGACTTAGAACCAATGTTGTGTGCCTCATCAGCAATGAATAAGGTGTCAACTGGTAATTGCTTCATGTAATTGTTGAAGCGGTCTCTAATGAAAGAGGCGTATGTGCTTATGATAATGAAGGAGGTTGGTATACGTTTAGCTGTAGATAAGGTAGTAGCTAAATCACGCTCCCACGAAACTTTGCTGGACACTTTAATTACCTCTTGAAAATTGAAGCTTTTCGCCTCCTCTTCCCATTGATTAACTAAGGTGATGGTTGGGACAAGAATCAAAGCATGATACACTCCATCAGGGTCCTTCGCGCTTTCGTTAAGAAGACAGTTCAGAGAAGTAATTGTCTTACCTGTGCCGGTGGCCATGGCGAAAATGCCTTGACATCCATTATTCAACCAGTTCTGATACGCCTCCTTCTGATAATCACGTGGTCCACTATCGTATGGAAATCGAGGTTTGGATAACTTCTCGCTTAGGTCTTCTTCCGTTTTCCGTATCAGAGCCGAAACACGGGAGTTCTTACCCGATGCAGCCCCTTTCATTCGATAGAGTTCATGCGCCTCGGTAAGAAGCTCTCGAAGTTCCTTATTTCCAAACTCGGTTCTAAGGGCAACTTCTATTTCTTCAGCAGGAACATATTCTACGGCATCGCTCATGCCGCTGAAAATTTCCTCGAAATACTCTTCTTGCATCTCAATGCACTTGCTAGACCGACTATTCTCCCACTTCAGAAAGACCTCCAATTCTTCAAGGTTCTCTAGCATACCCGATGCTGTGAAATTGCAAGAAGCTTTGAAACAGACCTTTTGATCTTTGTCGTAAAAGACACCACTCTTGAAATGAGAAATCCCTCGTTTATCTTTTGGCTTGACTAAAACGATTTCAATTCGTCCTTGCGACAGTAGCCAAGCCATACATTCGAAGAAGTGACGGCCATAATCATCCAATCGGAACTTTAGAGACTTGATGTCGGTCAAATCAATAAGACCAACAGGCAACTCATCGTTATTACCCGTAAGAATCGTCTGTTTGTCTTTCTCAGAAAGGACATTATTCGCAATGATTCTCATTTTGCCTCCATTAGCCAAAAACTGCGCGAAGCCGAGCGACAAGACATTTATTGCAGAAAAGCTGAAATAGCCAAGCAATAAATCCAGCCTTTCAGCATGTAGCAAGCCGTTCAAATAGAACTCTAATGGCTCGTGGTCGGTACCCGAACGATACTGTCGATGATATGGCCAATTAATATCTGTAAGCATTGGTACAAACGTTTCACAATGTAATTACGGAGAACGTCAAACACAATAGTATTGAGAATTTATTTGATACGGAGTGTTTTTCGGAACCAGCTGCCAGAAGCTTTCGGGCTTTAGATGGAAGAATGGCTAAGGCATCAGACAGTAATGCTGGTTTTCAACAAGTTGCTTATGAATAAAGCGTCAAATACCCCGCGCAAGTGTTAAGCCTAGCGTCACTTGTGAGCAACAGAACACGATTAGTTTGCAACTAATCTCTGTAAGCATTCCTACCCCAACCACCCATTTCCTTTTCTACTATATCGCCCTTTCAGGGCTTGGTTCTGTCCTGGGCACAGCATCACAGGGCTTACGCCCCGTGTTAGAAGATGATGCCCTTTCAGGGCTACGCACCGCTTCTCTGCGTTCTCCGCGTTCTCCCGAAAAAACGGGATAGGTCTGCGCGCAACATCACGGAGCATCCCGAAAACGGGATAAATCCGTCCCTTTGCGCCTTAGCGTCTTTGCGA
>Ga0075117_1001779_pt1 | contig 12981 bp, 19 predicted proteins | sample AntAceMetag02UKJ_FD_69789 | JGI IMG/M metagenome (GOLD analysis project Ga0075117, IMG submission 69789) | Saline lake microbial communities from Ace Lake, Antarctica - Antarctic Ace Lake Metagenome 02UKJ | ecosystem: Environmental > Aquatic > Non-marine Saline and Alkaline > Saline | place... | reverse complement strand
CATGCGTAAAAAAACTTAAAATTTATGAACGCGACGGATCGCGTTCTTCAACGCTGCGCGGTCGCGGCAATTCACGGTCGCAAAAACGCAAAATACCCGTGGACAACGCCATTCGGGTCAAGTACCGTATCTCGAGATATGGTTGGTTTATTATTGCTTAAGTAATATTATTTTGTTAAATCGAGAGAGTTACAAGCCACAAATGGGGGGACGGTTATGGGCCGAGCACCGCGTGCGGATGAAGCTGGCGGGATTTACCACGCGAGGAACCGGGGGAACGCCCGGCAGCCGATCTTTTTTAAAGCTCAGGACTACCGCTGGGGCAGCCTTTACAACTGGGTTGGCGGAGACTCAGCGATCGCATTGGCACCGTGGCCGCTGCGCCGGCTACCCAACTGGGCGAACCGCGTGAATCAGGCCATGACCAAGAAACAGCAGGAAGCATTCACGAGAAGTATCAATCACGGTGTCCCCTTTGGCAGCGAACAATGGACAACAGCCACTGTCAAACGACTGGGGCTTGAGTCGACAATTCGAGCGCGAGGACGACCACGGAAATCACCTGAATAACCAAAACGGGACTTAACCCCTTTGTTTCCCCACCAGAGCGTAAGTTTGCCTGGTTTTCCTTGAAGCCTCCCAGTTTTACTTCCACGTGGATGGCCGTTTGATGGAGTCCGAGCGGACGCGACGGCCGGTGTAATTCCATTGGAATGGTTTCGCGAAGGTCGTGTTGAAGTAGTCCATAAAATCAAGCAGCCGTTGTTTCAGATCTTCCCGCGATTTGAAGTTGCCACGACGCATCGCACGGCGACTAACGCTGCCAAATACGATTTCGATCTGGTTCCACCACGATGTGTGTTTCGGAAGATACACGAACCGGACTCGATGACTGCGATCAGACAGGAACTTCTGCCGGGATGCCATGGATTTCAGGATGCCGCTGCGGCCTTTCTTTCCCAACGTACTGTTGTCGATGCCCTCCAGCTCGGCCACATAACCGACAAATGTTGCGTTGCAATGCACGTTCAGATTATCGAGCACAAACACCCAGCCGGCATCCGGGTCGGTCTGCAGGGTGTTGTGGATGTGCCAGGAAAAATCGCCTTCCGTTCGTGTCTCTGTGATCGTCAGTGAAATCGTCAGTGAAATCGTCAGTGAAATCGTCGGTGAAATCGTCGGTGAAATCGTCGGTGAAATCGTCGGTGAAATCGTCGGTGAAATCGTCGGTGAAATTATCTGTCCCTTCACAACATGCCAGTTGCCGATCAGACACAGACTTCCGTGGCGCTGGTATTCGTACTCGATTCTTTTCGGTTGGCCAGACTGCATCGGAATTGTGTCGGCGATGCGTTCGAGAGCCTGAAGCCCGGCCATTTCGTCAACGCTCACCGTGTGCGTATTCGTCTGGAAATTCAGGTCCGAGCGGCAGGGCCGCATCGTGCGGGCTGCCGCTGGGAACAGCTGCCGAGAGCGGAAGCTCCGAAAATCCCACGAATGTCGCTCCGGAGCTTCCCGCCACGTCTGACAGACAGACAACTTCCACCTGTGTCTAAAAACAGCTTCATCTTTCTCGGTTGTGTTCAACCAGTACTTGCTTCGATGCGGTTGTCGTTCCGCAGCTCTCAGGTATCGGCCCACCTGACTGGCCGAGATCGAAGAAACGATTTTCCGTTTGACGCCTTCATCGCCCAGTTCGGCGTGAGACCACTCGGCAATAGGACGTCCGGTGGCTCGCAGGCGATCGCCATGATGAGCGTGATCTGTTCGGCAGTGAACTTTCCGAAGACACCACTTCGCGGAGCATCGCTCAGCACATCTTCGATAGCCCGCCGAAGTTTTGCACGCGGTTCACGGCACTCGATGGAAACCAGACAATCAAACGATTCTTGCCAGCGTCTGCGCCATATACCAACCGGCTTGCGAGCGAATTTCAGCTGCACGGCGAGGTCCTTGTTCGACTCACCGGCAAACGCCCACAGAATCACACTGGCCCTCTGCACAAGCCGCTGCGATAATGTTTTGAACGAATCATCGATCGCAGAATCTCGCCCTGCTTTTCACTGAGCACAATCCTGTGCCGCCTTGCCGGACATGGGCCTTCCTCCGTGAGAAAATGCACGTTGTTTGTCACGCGTATTCTTAGCGGTAAGACTTTTTAGTCGCTGTCAGTTTCGGCAGAACACCCCGACTGCACAGCCAAATTCACTGTTTATCTAAGCTGATTTCTCGACTCGTGAGCCGTCAACTACGACTTGCGGTACTTGTTGGAATGCGTATAAACAATCTGAACGGTTTTGGCGCTCGGTCACTCAATGGAACCACGAAGCCGCACTAAAACTTCAGCGTTACCGGGCCAGTTTTTGAGACCGACGGTATCGGACGTATTCGGGAAGTCCTGGCAGTCCAAATTCCGAATCTGCAGGTAGTTCAGCATGAGGCGTTCGAGCGACGGTTCCGTCCACGTCGTACTGGCGAATTGCCGTTGCCTGGGATTTTGCTATTTCGACCATTCCGCGCCAGTTCAGTGTCATGTAGCTGTCGTCAGGCTGAACTGCAATACGCCCCTGAATAATCACATCGCCGCTATCTACGCCTTGGTCAACGTGAAAGGCGGTCCAGCCAACCATGTCCGGCTGTTGATTCAACAACGCCCAGAAAGAACTGTGACTGCCTCGATAATGAGGGGTAATCCCCGGATGCCCGCCGATCACCAAACCGGCTGAAGCAAGGTCTCGAACTTTCTTTGTGACCCACGATTGTGAATGCACAACGAGGATTTCAGGCTGCATTGCTGTGATGGCAGCGATTGTCCGATCTTCAGCATAGTTGGTGCAAGACAAAACGGTGCCACCCCATTGTGTCAGTGCGGATGCGACGTCTCTGCTGTCAAACAGTTGGCGGTAAAGCTGGCGGTCTTTTGTGCGATTGGCTATCGAGTAGACAAGCCTTGCGGCAACCTGCGACGCTGTCGCTTTTAGCCCCTGCTTTTTTACAAGTCGCTTGAACGTCGCTAAAGGAAGTCCCTTGGATTTGGTTTGAGCTTCGACAATTCCTACAAGGTTTACGCCCGCGCGAATGAGTTCAGCGCAGGTAGATCGACAGTGCAAAACCGGATTGATTAACGCAACAACCCGATGCCCCTTAACGGCGTGCGGTTGAGTTTCACCTCCGCCGGTTTCAGGTTGAAGAGCTTTATTGACGACGGTGGTTGCTGTTTCGTCAGGCGTGTTCATGCATAGCTCTCCGGCGGTGCATGAGTTTCGGATACAATGGTCCCATCAGCGACTTGACGCTGCTTTTTGCAAAACGCATGGCTCGTTCCGGAAGAACGCCAACCTGCGGATATCTCAACCATCGCTGCAAAGTTTCGGGAGGAGTATTGTTCAGCATCATCATTCGTCCAAAACAAGTTGCTCCCGCCTGCTGCCAGGAACTTGTGACTTGTTCTGACGTAAACAGATTTGTGAGTCCAGCCTGAGCGGCTTCTTCAATCGTAATATTGTCGCAATCGCCGCCCGGTACGCTGGCAACGTCAACGTTCCGCCCCAGCAGACCTTCCAGAACAGTTCGACTTTGCGACCATTCGTACTTCATTTGCTGGCGGTTCAGTCTGCGAAATACATCCGGGTGGCTGCACGAGTGGCTGCCAATGACATGGCCACGCTGAGCCAAGTCACGAATTTGCGAGGCAGACAGGAAACCTTTTGTGCCAATCAGGTCGGTGGTCACAAAAAATATCCCGCGCCAGTTTCTCTGTTCCAGCATGTCCGCTGCGATGGGGGCCGAAGCGCCTCCGTCGTCAAACGTGAATGCCACAGAGCATTTGTGACCTGCGATGCATTTATCAGCGATTGCCGGCAATGTGGTCTGATCAAGCGTGGAAACGCTAACTCCGGATTGCTCTACGACGTCCAGGTATTGTTGAAAAACAGTGGTTGAGTGTTTATACCGAGACGCGGTCGGCTGCATAAATCCACTCAGCTGAGGTTTATCTGTCACATCGTGTAACAGCAGGCTCAGTACGGGAGCGGTCTTTGATCCGGCGGTACTCACAATTGTCTTCCCTGACAAATGACGTCGTTGCGAACTCGTTTGGCAAACGTTCAGACAGCGGACCGAAGGCTTGACTGTTTTTAATCTTCAGGTTTGTATTTAGCTGTACTACACCGCGATCGACACCGCGGGCACGAGCAGCCTGATAGTTTTGACTCAGCGGCTATTTTCTACTGACTGCCTGCATCGATTCACAATATTAAACGAAGTCATTTCAGCCGACAATTCTTAGTCCGCGCAAAGATAGACCGGCGATCGGCAAACCCTGCCACTATTGCGGGTCATTCGGTATAAAATTACGTTTCGGGTGCCTGCAAAACACCCAGTTCAGAATTAGAAGATCTGTTTGCCCTGATACGGCCCCGAGCTGGCGAAAGGGGCAGCTACAACATTTTGCTGTGAACCTAGGCTCGTGAATTTCACATTGTCTTGCGTGACTTCAGTTTTCCGCAGAACAGTGACGCTGATGTGAGTGTTTGCTGGACTTAGAGCGTTTTACGAAATGTTGTAGAAAACTTGGTGTAGAGTTTCAGCCTGTAAAACCACAGAACATGTCTGCAGGTCCTGACAACATTTGCTAAGAATCACCGTAAATGTTCGTAACCTGCTGTGGAAGCGGTCCTAAAACCACTGCGGCAAACTTCTCAATACAAGTTCGAGGTGCGAGCGAGTGTATTCTGTATTACTGGATTTACTTGCTCGCGCCGCGTGCTTGTAATTGGCCGCTTCAGGTCCGCCTCTAGTATCCGCCGTAGTGTTTTTCGCCATGGCTGGTAGCGTTGTCACACACCACGATTGTATTGCAGTCTCCTTCGTCCGGAGAGTCTGTGTATTTTGCTCCGGACGTTGAGGCCTTGATTCCGCCAGCCGCTTTGTATGAAGTCATCCCGCTGATTTTGTAGCTCTGATCAAGATTGCCGATGGCGTCGCCCAGGTCGCTCAGTTCGCCAACAACAGCGCACTGCAGTTCGACAAGGCCGACAATCATGCCGATGACCAGAATGGTGCCTATCAGAACCAGTTCCGCAGACAGAATTACACCGCATTCGTCTTCCCAAAGTTGTGTCAACATGGTCTGTTCTCCGCTCTATGTTTCTATGTTGAGGCGGATCTGAATGTCCGCCTTCGTTAACCAACACGAAAGGCAGAAACGATGCCCGAAAAATGCAGTTGCTCTGTTGTATTTTCTCAACGCTAGAAAGCACTGGCGAATCAGCAGCATTGAGCCTGGCAGGGAACGACAGCGAACTTTGATGTTGCAATTGTGCAACAGTCGTCGGGGCGTTTTGCGTGGCCTGATTAGCAATCTGTCAATGACACATTGTTAAATTTTACGCGACGGAATGTTGCCGAGTTGCAACATCTGGTAATCGCAACTGCGGCTGTTCGGTATTCGTAGTGAACTCAACGAAGCTGTTTCAGTGATTGACGCGGCAGAGTAAAGACAAAGCGGTCGGCATCACACGGGTAAGGCCGACCGTTTTGAAAGGTTATCGCTTACCGGAAGCTTTTTTCGCCCTGGCTGTTCGCACTGTCGCACACGATGATTGAGTTGCAATCACATTCGTCTGGTGAGTCATTGTAGCGGGTACCGGAAGTTGAAGCTTTGATTCCGCCTCTGGTCTTCATCGATGTGATGCTGGAAATCGTATAGCTTTGATCAAGATTGCCGATGGCGTCGCCCAGGTCGCTCAGTTCGCCAACAACGGCGCACTGCAGTTCGACAAGACCGACAATCATGCCGATGACCAGAATGGTGGCCACCAATACAATTTCGGCAGACAGGATGACTCCGGCATCGTCCTGCCAAAGCCTGGCCAGCAGGCTCGGTGTGTGTGCCTGTGTGTACATTCGACTGTTCTTTTTGAAAAGGATTGATGTGAGTATCGGGCAACTTGTCCCGGCGGAAATGATCCGCTGCCAAAACGCATCGCATCACCTGTTCCAAACAAATGAGTTTCCAGCGCATCATGTCGTCACTGCCAGCAAAACGGCTGCTACTGCGAGTTCAGAATTTCTGATCGCAACGAGCTGTTGTGCATTCACATCTGCAAATGCACCAGCGTCTTGACAAAATATCATTGACAGTTTGTAGAGCGTTCTTTTCATCGCACGTTGCGATTCTTCAACAACCGGTCACTATCGATTCAGGTAGCACATTCGCTGAAAACTGACAAATTACTGCAGCCGTTTCAATCTGACCGTCTACAGGTCGATCGAACGGACGTGCAGGCTGCTGGCACGATGATTGTTCAAGGTTGGATGTCAAGCGACGGGTGATGGGCTTAGACCGCGATTGGCTTGCTAAGAAACAGCTAACATCGCCGTTTGGCGACAAATTTCTAAAACGCCAGTTCACGCCAGTTCGCAGAATTCGGCTACCGCGAGAAGTGGGCAGAATCCGTGGCGGTTTTTACTGTAACCTAACCCGCTGCAGGTTAGGTTACAGTAACGCGTTTACGGACGACACGCAGCACGTCTTTCAGCGTGCCGATCGAAAGCGTCGTCACCAACAGCCAGTGAATTGGTTGGCAACCCTGCGGTGGATTCGGTTCTTCGACAACAACTACATTCACGGTCATCGGTAGCAGTCTCCGATCGAAGCGAGACGGCGGATTCAGTGTCACAGTCGTCGCGTGAATTTCAACGTCGGCTGTGTGAGCATCGCATGATTGTTCTCGCTTGTGTTCTGTGATCCGAACCTTCGCCACGCGCGAACTCACGCGCACCTGACTGCGACTCAGACTGTCCGTGGCCCGCACATCGCGGAGCCACTTGCCGATTTCGATGCAGCGTTCCTGAGTCGCTCGTATGAGAAAATGAACCGGCGAAGCAAGGTCGACTGACCGCGGTTCACTGAAGAGTTTATAGGTGTCGGATTCAGTGTCGCTCACGCAAACGCACGTCGTCTGCGGACAGGCGGCCGCAACGTCGCGACCAGCCGGCAGACCTTCAATCGAGCGAAAACTTTCCTGCTTTTCGATGCGCGTCTTGTCTCGCTTCTGATTCCGTTGGGCCTTCGACAGATCCGTGTCGAGCTTTTCACGAGCCGACGTTTTCTGCCACACCGTTCCCAGCGGCACTCCGTCGGGACGAAACGTAGTCAGCGGATGCCGAAAGGCTCCACGCCGCGTTTCGCAGTCCATCGGCTCGGGCGCAGTCCACCGACTGATCGGGACGCGTCAGGTCGAGCTCGGTGGTGTCCTGCACGACATCGCACTGCGAGATTCGTTCTTAAGCAGCATCGATGTGCTCCGTCACCGAAGCGGCGTTGCATGCATTGCGCCCGTCGTTTGTTCGATCACTGAGCGAATCAGGCAGGGTTGCGGGGCGCCTGCTGGACGAGATGAAGCAGAATATAGAACGTCCGATTTCGGGATGCTGATCATCAATACGGCAGAAGCGACGATTGCGGACGAGCAGGCAGAAGATCGTTTCGGAACCAGCTTTACACTGTGGTTTTCTGCTGCATTTACGATAGTTTGACTGTTTCTTTGAGAATTCATGCCGAATATCGTCAGCGTTGCCTTTAGCGACAAGTGTCAGTTTTGGTTGCTGTTCCGCTCACAATTGTCATGCGGGTGTTGCTGCCAGTTGTATGGATCATTCAGAAGGTATCGCACGTGCTGAAGCCGGACAGGCCGGTCATTGCTGCCCCGAAAGCAGAAGTTGGCCATCTGGCTCAGATGAGTGTTGACGAAGGCAGCATTCTGCCAATGGAGGCGGAACTGATCCAGCATGCTTTAAAGCTGAACGACGTTATGACGGCCGAGATCATAACTCCCCGCTCGGTCGTCATGAGACACAGATCGAACATAACACGTCGAAAACTTGCCGACGAAATGACGGCTCAACGTATTCGCTGGACGAACAGTCGAATCCCCAGAACTGACGGCGACAACGACAATGTTTGCCATTTGGTGAAGGGGAAACGTGCGGATGTCATCGCGGACTTGATACGCGACAACAACGCGAATTCTGATGGAAAATACGTCAGAAAGGATTCTGTAACGGATCGATTATTCCGTTCTCGCCGTTAAACCCTGCAGTTTCAAGAGTCCGATTCGAATCTGAGTCGTTTACGTGCTCGGCAGCCGATCATGTCTGGGATGACGTTTGTTAGTCATATCGGTATTTACGATATGTCGTCGTCCTTCTTTCTATTTGTCCGATGGTTTGAAGACGCCTATAAAACACCTAGGAAACCGGATTTGGAAATCCAGCGATTATTGCCCACAACCAACAGGAGCAGGACAATGGCCACAGTTGAAGACCGAAACTTTAATTCTCTTACAGCTCAGACGCGTGCCACACATGACGATCATCTGAAGGTCGCAGCAAAACCGATCTCTTTCGTGCCGCACCCGGATTTTGATAAGCATGAGTTCGTGCACAACACCCTTGAGGCTCTGCCGCACGGCGACGATCCTCAGAAGTCTGATTTACGGTCACTGTTGCACGGACAGGACTATTTGCTGCCGAATCGCCCCCTGTTGACGGCGTCGGGAGAGCGTGCGTTATTTCTGCGAATGAATCTACTGCGGTACATGGCAGCTCGACGCGAACAGGGGCTGTGCGGCACTCCTGATTCTGAGGTTTGCCAGCGCACAATCCGGAATCTCCTGGAAGATGCGAATATTGCTCGCAATGAGATTATTGAAGTGAATCAGCGGCTGGTAATTTCGAACGCGGCCAAGTTCGCTCGTTCGGGTGTGCCTTTGGCTGACCTGATCAGCGAAGGCAATTTGGCTCTGATGAAAGCCGTCGATGGTTTCGATGTCAGCCGAGGCTTCCGACTGAGCACTTACGCGACCTATGCCATCCGTCGGCACCTGAGCCGTTACGTTCTGCGGGATCAGAAAAGAGTTCCAGTACAGAGTGAAGATTCGATTGACCCCATCATTGAAGACACACCGGCTGAGTGGATCGATCAGCATCCGAGCGAATTGGTACGCGACATCCTGGAATCGCTTGCCCCGCGCGAATGCGAGATCTTAAAGATGCGGTTCGGTCTCAACACGGACGGCAAGACGCATGCTCTGGATGTGATCGGCCGCCGCTTTGGTATTTCCAAAGAACGGGTGCGGCAGTTGATTGCCAGGTCTTGTGCCGAAGCTTATGAGCAGCAGGCCTACAGGCTCGGCATCGAATGAAGATCTGATCTAGTCAGCTTCGGATCACGACGGTTGGCCTTGTGGGTCATTTCGTAACGGAAAGTGAAAACTATGAAATGTCCAGTATGTGACGTTGGCTTACAGATCTCCGAACGTTCGTGTGCGGAAATCTATGACTGTTCGCAGTGTCGAGGTGTCTGGCTGGATCGCGGCGAACTGGACAAGATTGTCGAACACGTGACTGCTATGTTGTCTGTTCCGCAGGCACATCAGGAAATTCGGCCGCGCGATCACTACGAAGACAAACGCGACTCTCGTGATGAGAGATCGAAAAAAAAGAAGCGCGGCGGTTTGCTGAGCGAGCTGTTTGAGTTCGGAGACGATTGAATCCAAAGCAGAAGAGAATGGGAGACTGACGTAGCCGCGAGGAGAGTCTTACTTTGCTGCAGAACTTGTTATTCCGACCCCTTGAAATTCATTTTTAGCGGTCCAGGACACATTGACGTCGAATACCTTCGCAACTCGCCAGCAACCGGATGGCCTTCGATAGTAGAAGCTCCATCGACAAAAATAACCGCTGATGTCTTTAAGTGAGGTGAACATTCATACGTAAACTTCGTTTACTGGGCGGACTCGGTAACATTTGCGGTTTCAATCTGATGTCCAAAACGCTGCCAAATACTCGAACGGCTTTTGTTGGCTTCCTTGCGTTGCTGCAACTTGTTTTGCTGCCTGCAGCGCACGTAATGCACCTTGGGTGTCAGCATTCGCATGATAATGGCGGGACTTCCAGCGCTTCCGTCTTCGATGACCTGGTTGAAGGTGCGTGGAGCTTATTCGCGTCATCTCACTGCTGCCATCATTGCTCGAAATCGGCCGCAGTGGAAGATGATCAACCTGCCGATTCGGGACCAGTCCAGCCACCACACGATGAGGATTCGTGTCCGGTGTGTCAGGCCGTGTTTGCGGCTCGCATGGCGAACATGTCGAATATCGAGGTCAAGATCATCGAACCTTTTTGCGAGTTCCTGTGCCTCGATTTGCACTCCATTTATTCGACTCCGCGCTACTGCGTGTTGAGTCGCGGGTCGCCGGCACTGCTTGGGTAGTCTTGCTGTCTGCACTTTTTTCGGGGCCCTTGCGCGCTTCGAAAGGCTGACGTTGCAGGCTGTCCGGCGGAAAACATCAGCGGCGCTCAAACCACCCACTTGTGGATTGGTTCCCTGAGCCCGTCGCTGCCCGCGACCTGTGAACAGGCAATCGCTTTGAACGCCCATATGCCGAGCAATTCGGTGGCGTATGACCTTGCTGATCCGCACCGCAGAAACACTTTAGTTTCGTTGTGCCTGGTGAAACCAAGGAACCTCGGTTGCGCCCGCAGTGCTCTTCAGGTCCGGCCATTGCTGAGGGCTGCGTCGTTGCTGAGGGCTGCGTCGTTGTGCTGAGGTTCCGCTTTGTTCAGCGTCACCAATCTGATTCCTAAACCTGAAACCAGCAACTTCAATGCATTCCTGATCCACAGGCAGAGATCCCCGACCATGAAATCAACCAGTAAGAATTCCCGCGGCTTTACGCTGATCGAACTACTCGTCGTCATTGCGATCATTACGCTGCTGTTGCCTGCTGCGGTGCAGCAGGCACGTGAGGCGACTCGCAGAACTCAGTGCAAGAACAATCTGAAACAACTGGGACTGGCTTTGCACAATTACCATGACGTTCACAACTGTTTTCCGTCCGGTTGGATTGCCGTGGATCCGGTGACTCGTCAACAGACGGCTCATAACGGAGCCAATGGTGCCGGCTGGGGCACGATGATTCTGCCGTACCTTGATCAGTCGCCGTTGTACAACCAGTTCAACGCCAACTTGGCCATTCACGATGCCGTCAATGTGCCGTTTATCAACAATGTGCTTCCGGAGTGGCAGTGTCCGTCTGACCCCCAACCGGATAAGTGGGAAATCGAAGAACAAGGCGGCCCCGGCACCGTTCTGGCGGAACTTCCCACCGCCAACTACATCGGTTCATTCGGCACTGAAGAACTGCACGGGTGCGAAAACGCTCCGGGAATGGCTCCCGTGGCCACTAATGGTCAGTGTCGAGGCGACGGCATCTTTTATCACAACAGTCGAGTGCGCATGTGTGACATTACCGATGGACCACCAACACATTCATCATTGCCGAACGTCGTATCAACACGCAACAGGGCTGGTATTCGACGTGGCCGGGAATGGTGGCCGAAGGCGAAGAAGCCTTCCAGCGAATTCTTGGTTCGGCCGACCATGTGCCCAATAACCCAGCCGGACACTTTGATGACTTCAGCAGCATCCACATAGGCGGAGCTCAGTTTGTTTTGGGTGATGGTTCGTGCCGTTTCATTAGCGAAAATATCGAACATAGCCTGTACCAGTCTCTGGCCACGATTCAGGCCGGCGAGGTGGCGGGCGAAATCTAACAAGAGACATGGCCATGGCCCGTCACTCAAAAACCGAACGACTGCATGGATCACAAAACCCCGCAGCATTCCATCGCTCTGCCACAGTTTCCATCGACCGTAAAACGAACTTTTTTAGCCGTTAGGTCTGCGTGGACGGCATGGAATGGCGATGGTGCTGATGGCTTATCGTGCCGTTGCCACAGGCCGGCGGTAGGTTTACGGGAGGAATTTTCATGAAATATTACAGGCTCCTGTTCGCAACGTTCTTCGCGTGCGCCCTATTGCTGGGCTGCACGAAAGATGTTTCTACGCCGCCCTTTTTCGACATTGAATCCACCGCTGCTTGACTCGGACCGTTCGGAACCTGCGATCTGTGAAGTGAACCGCGACGAACTCCACGTTCTGGTGACAACCAGCAAGCGGCCGTTGCTTGTGGAATTCAGCGTGTTGTCGGGCTGCTATCGCTGTGATGACATGCGATCACCGATTCGGCAGAAGGCCACAGTCGTGCAGCAGGACGCGGATATCGTGCGGATTGATTTCAACATGAATCAAAAGCTGGCTCGCGAAGTCGGAGACACCGTGTGCCCCAGCTATGTCGTGTATGCCGAAGGCCGCGTCGCCAGCGTTCGCGCCTGGCCGACCTCGGCGGATGTTGTGGCTGACGATATCGCTGCAGCCGTGGACCGGGCTAATGACAACCAAAAATCGGACACTTCGAAACCGAAAGGTCGGCTGTGATGCACAGTCTCATGGTGAAAACTCACGTTCGATCCCGTTGTTTGCAAGCGACCGCGTGGGCCAGTGTGTCACCGCCTCAGCCGTCGACGATGATGTGCTCCGGGTGCAGATACGTGAAACATTCGCGCCAACTTCAGAGGAAACTGTAAGTCCGTTTTGACTAACCGTGGAATGTTTCCGAGTCGCGTTTAAATTCACAGCGGTCCGTTTCTGCGGCAGACCGCCATCGATTTAGTCAAAGACCAAGCGATTTATCAAACAGGAAGATTCTTCATGGCTCAGTTTTAACCACCACCAGAACTCTATTTCATGCTGGCGGCGGCTGTCTGCTTCACCACGCTGACCGCCTCTGCTGCGATCGCTCAGACAATTCGCATGGCTCAAACGCTTCGCACCGAGCCTTCTCAAACAACAAAACGACAAGCACAGCATCGCCATGCGACGCAGAGTCGCCGGATGGAACCTTGACTACTTGGCGCAAGTACTTGGCATACCAACACTTTAGTATGCGTTTGCGTAAATAATCGCTGCAGTGGTGAACGGCGCGCGAGGGGGCGTTGTCGGCTTTCACCGATTGAGTCGCCGGGTGTCGGGGTTCGAGAACGTGGCTCGGGTGGGAGCGAAAACGGCCTGGCC
>Ga0075117_1001772_pt1 | contig 13028 bp, 8 predicted proteins | sample AntAceMetag02UKJ_FD_69789 | JGI IMG/M metagenome (GOLD analysis project Ga0075117, IMG submission 69789) | Saline lake microbial communities from Ace Lake, Antarctica - Antarctic Ace Lake Metagenome 02UKJ | ecosystem: Environmental > Aquatic > Non-marine Saline and Alkaline > Saline | place... | reverse complement strand
TCGATCTATCTGGACACCACTCCCGGTTCAATGTTACGTTTGGGCTGTGCACGACCGAATCAGAAGAATGCCTTTTTGCATTCACCCTACTTCGATATCGATGAACGCGCGCTGGCGCTGGGCAGTCGCATCTTGCTGCAGACAGCGATTTTACTTTCACTGAACCCGCAAATCATCAAAAAAGGGATTTAAGCACATGGGACCAATTTCTTTTGCAAGAAATGATTACCCGACCCTGGGTGTTGAACTGGAATTGCAGATGGTGAATGCAGAAACATTCGCCCTTTCGAGTTCCATCATGGAGCTGATGGCACAGCTCCCGGAAGAAACGGCGAAATATGTCAAACCCGAATTGATGCAGAGTTATCTGGAAATCAATACCGACGTCTGCCGCACAGTTGGGGATGTGCGTGAAGATCTGACGGGTAAACTGAAAGATGTCAATGCGGCAGCAGATAAACTGGGTTTGAAGCTGTTCTGGGCGGCGACTCACCCTTTTTCTTCCTGGCGTGATCAGGAAATCACCGTCAATGATCGTTACTACGAACTCGTCGACCTGATGCAGGATGTCGCACGGAGACTGGTCACTTTTGGCTTGCATATTCATGTCGGCGTGGATTCCGGTGATAAAGCGGTTATGGTCTGTGACCGCATGCTGAGATACCTGCCTTTGCTGTTAGCCCTCTCTTCGAATTCTCCTTTCTGGGAAGGACGAGATACGGGCCTACATTCGAATCGCTCCAAAATTATGGAAGGGCTACCCACGGCAGGACTGCCCCCCGCCATGCGCAACTGGAGCGAATACACGTGGCTCATCAATCACTTAACCAGCACTGGTTTCATCAATACCATTCGCGAAATCTGGTGGGATATTCGCCCGCACCATAACTTTGGTACTGTGGAAATCCGGGTCTGCGATATGCCGGCGAACCTGGAACAGGTGCTCTCACTGACCGCGTTTGTACAATGTCTTGTCAAATGTATTTCCGATGAAATCGATGAAGGCGCCTATCAACTGCAACACCATCCCATGATGGTTCAGCAAAATAAATGGCGGGCCACCCGATATGGAATTGATGCCAGCCTGGTAAACAGCGACAGTTACGAACGCTTCTCGGTCGAAGAATCTACGAAACATCTGGTGGATCTGGTTTCCCCGATGTCGGAACGTCTGAAGTGTACGGACGAATTAAACGGCATTTATGACCTCGTGCATAATTCGGGCGCCAAACGACAGTTGGAGATCATGCAAGCGACTGGAGACCAACGGGAAGTCGTCAAACAGATGATCGAAGAAAATAACAACTTCTGATTTCGCCCTGCATCATCTATAATTCAGATTACCAGCAAATTCCCTTATTACCTTCAGTGCTTATCAGGAATCTGATCACGTGTCTGAATCAGACAATCTTCCCAACAGCGAATCTTCACCGACAGAGCCGGAGACTTCATCGACGGAAGAAACAGCACTGACGCCTCAAGAAAAAGTGCGCTGTTTTCCAACCACCGCTGGTGTGTATCTCATGAAAGATGCACAGGGACGCGTGATCTATATCGGAAAAGCCGTCAATCTAAAAAGTCGTGCATCGAGCTATTTCACACAGGCTGCCGCCATTGATCGGCGTACTGCAGAACTGGTCACCGAAATTGCGGACATCGATTTCCTGGATACCGATACCGAAGTCGATGCGCTGTTACTCGAAGCCCGGCTCATCAAAGACATCCGCCCCCGCTTCAATTCCGAACTCAAAGACGACAAAACGTTTCCGTATCTCGAAATCACCACGCGCGAAGATTTCCCCCGCGTGGAATTTACACGCACACCTCAGAGCAAAGGCACCAAGCTCTACGGCCCGTTTACCAACGCCAAGCAGCTCCGCGGTACGATCACCGTTTTGCAGAAAATTTTCCGCTTTCGAAACTGTTCGCTGGACATTGACGACGGCGACGAAAAATGGCGATGGTTCCGCCCTTGCCTGCTGCACAGCATCAATCAATGTACGGCTCCCTGCAATCTGCAGATCAGCAAGGAAGACTATCGTAAAGACATCAATAAGCTGAAACTGTTTCTGGAAGGCAAAAAAGATCGTTTGTTGAAAGAGATGAAAAAAGAGATGCAGGCTGCTTCGGAAAAAAAAGAATACGAAACCGCGGCGCGTTTGCGCGATGAAATTCAATTACTGGAGAGTCTGCATGAGCGCGGCAATCTCGAAGATCATGCGCAGCCGGAAGTGTTTTATATCGACCCGAAAAAGGGGATGCAGGGACTGAAAAAAGTATTTCAACTCCCCGACCTGCCCCGCCGCATCGAAGGCGTTGACATCGCACATTTGCAGGGAGGCGAAACGGTGGCCAGCCTCGTGCAGTTCATCGACGGGCTGCCTTTCAAGCACGGCTATAAGCGTTTCAAAATCCGAACCGTCAAAGGGATCGACGATTACGCCTCGATTCGCGAAGTCGTCAGCCGACGCATCAAACGCCTGCATCAGGAAGGCGAAAGCTTCCCCGATATTCTGCTGATTGACGGCGGCAAAGGCCAACTCAACGCGGCGATGACCGCGATGCGTGAACTGGGAGTGGAGCCCCCCTTTACGATTTCATTAGCCAAACGCGAAGAAGAAGTCTTCGTCCCCGGCGAAACCGAACCACGACGCCTCAGCCGACATTCATACGGCTTACGTCTGCTGCAATACGTCCGCGACGAATCCCACCGCTTTGCTCAGCACTATCATCATTTGCTCAGAAACAAATCACACTTTGATGAGTGAAAGTGGTGATTCAAATTCGCCGCCGCCCTTTTTTCGGTTCCCGACTCCTCATTATTCGTTGACTTATCGCGAACCTTGGTAGCGATTCTGTGTCCCGCTTACGATAAATTTCCGAGCAGTCCCGAGCAATACGAAAATGGATCCTGAATGATTGAACACTTGTGGAATGGGCCGATTAGCGAAGCGAAGATGGCCAAGTACATCGAGTTTCTGGAGCTACATGCTGGACAACACGTGTTAGACGTGGGATGCGGCTGTGGAGAAATGTTGATTCGGTTGTGTGAACGATTTCAAGTTCAGGGCACCGGTATCGACTCCTCTTCCGAACAGATCGCAGAAGCAAAGAGACGAGCAGAGGGCAGAGTCTCAGGTTCTGTTGTGCGTTTTGTTGAAGCGAACGCTCAAGCATTTCACATTGACCCCGACTCGATCGATCTCGCAATGTGCATGGGAGCCACTCACGCATACGGTCTCGGCGCCGACGCTTACCGGAACGCAATCGAACAGATGATTTCACTGGTCGTCCCCGGTGGATTGTTGCTCATTGCCGAAGGCTATATGAAGCAAGACGCCAACCCTGAATATCGGAAGTTTCTTGGCAAGTCAATCCCTAACGAGATGACGCACGCTGCCAACGTCGCTACAGGAAAGCAACTCGGTTTGATTCCGGAAGCTGCCTGGACCAGCGGTGCAGATGAATGGGATGACTTTGAATGGACATATCAACGAAATATTGAACGGAGTGCTGCCGAAAGATCAGCTGAAGGGGATTTCAAAACAAAACTCGTTCAGCGACGGGAATGGATGGATGCCTATCTAAAATGGGGGCGGGATACTCTTGGCTACGGCGTGTACCTTTTCCAGAAGCCGAAACACTAATTTGGTATCGGAGAGACAAAAGTGTCAGCAACGAATGGCACTGCCGTTGTTTTTTGATTTATAATCAGTTTGATCCGATAAGATCACACCCTTGATCTTTTTTGGTTCCGGACACCTTTAATTTCTCTGTGGCTTTGCCTTGACCTTCGGTTTTTCTTCAAGGCTGCGCTGCCGTTTACTGGATGACTCACGCATGCCTTCCAGTAGTGATCGCTGTTTATTGGAAAGGGGGCCTAAACCAAGTTCTCGCTTTTCGCCGGGCATCAAGTTAACGGATGCGCCGGGTATCGAAAACCCTCCCCCATCCGGTTGTTTGAAGCTACGACTGATTGTGGTTCGATAGTAGGGTGGAATCTGGTTGTATACAAAGCCGCGTTCCTGCACCTCTTGAGGCAGATCGCTCCAATACTGGTTGAACATAATCTCCGGCCAGCCCTGGTCCGCTTCGATATCATTGGTGAGACTCACCGTCTGCGTTTCGTTGGAGACTTCATCCAACTTGGTTTTCAGACCGGCCCAAGGCAACAATTTGATTTCTTTCTCCACCTGTATCCGATCACTTCTGACGAGTGAAAAACCAGCCTCCGGGTGCATTGCTAAGATGTAATACTTTTCCTCTTGGGGCGGATACAGTTCGAACTGACCAGATGAGTTGGATGTGGTCATCACATGTTCGAGCCGATTACGGATGTGTCCCAGCACGAGAGCCACATGATACGTCTGATAGCCGATCGACTTATCAACGGGTAAAATCAAGGCAACTTCCGCTCCTTCAATCGGCGTCCCTTTCTGATTTACGATGGTACCCGCCATTTTTAATGCGGGATCGGGACGCAAATCGGCGGCCGTTTTTATCTTGTCATAGCGGAAGTCGGTCCGTGGCCATAAGGTGCCTTGACTGAGACCATTAAACTTATATTTTCGATGTAGTTCCCCGATTTTCTCTTTCGTTGATTTATCAAGCCCGGCTACAAGGGCACCTCTGGTAATGTAAAAGGCGGGCGTGATCAGAGAGGTGTCGGGGAGTGTCCCAAAGAAACTATCGATTTCTTCCCAGGTGATGATCTCCTTGCCTTCCAGCAGGATGACGTGTTTGGCGATGACAAACGACAACTTGGCTGACGGAGGCTGCCTTACAAGACCTACGGCATTTTCAACCGGCGCCGGCGAGCCGGTTGCGGCGGTGTTGTGTTCTACAGTGTTCTGTTTCGCCTGCGGATTCAATGGCAGGTTCTTGAATTCAATATACTCAAACGGTCTGGTCTGGAATTCGAAGCGATCCAGTTGTTCGAGTTGAAGGTCCTTGAATCTTGCCTTGTAGATAGAGTAGGCCTCCTGAGTGATGCTCATATTTGACGATATGACGGAGCGATGCATTTCACCTTGCTTGTCGATGGCGACGATTCGCATTTCGCGGTCCTGGATGTCATGCATACTAATGACAACGATTTCATCTTTCTGGGTGAATGGCCCCGACATCATCGCGTTATATACGATCGGCTGATTCTGTCGTAAAGCGGATTCGGTGAGCCCTACATCCCCAAAGCGATTATCCGCGTCCATTTTGATTTTGGTTTTCCATATGCCATTAGCAACACCCACTCGCAAATCAACCGACTTCAAATCTTGATTTGCAGCAAAGACCTGAGCATAATATCCTTTGGCTCTTTCCTTCCCTTTGAAGGCGACAAATGCATTGCCACCGGATTCTTTATTGGAAACGGTCCAACTGAGCGTGGCGTGCTGAGGTAAGTGATTCACGCGAAATACAAGCTGCCGACCAATTTGCTTTTCATTGACGGGAATGGAAGCACCGTGTACCCGATACGGGCGTGGTGACAGTGAGGTGCCTACAGTATCCCACCAGCGCTGTGGTGTTTCCTTATATGTGCCCATTGACAGAACTTCTACATTGCCATCAAGGGAATAAGGCTCGGTTGATTCAGCATCAGTCGGTGTATCAATCGCCAGCTGAACGGTTTCAGCTGACGATTGATTCTCCGCGTACGTTGACCAGACGGCAGGCACGCCGATCAACAGGAGTGCGAGCACGGCATAGGTCATGCTCCGTGTCAGTCGTAACGGCTCGCGCAGTGGTTCATCAAACAATCGCGCCACGCGGCGGCGGACTTCAGAAGGGGAGTGACCGTTGGCAGCCAGAGATGTCAGCTCGGGGTTCGTCGCAAGATTCGGTTTGGAAAGTTCCACCACCCGCAGAAGTGCCGTGGCATAGCGGACTTTGCATTCAAAATCAGACGCCGCTTGTTCACGGCACGTCAAATCATCGCAACAGAATTCGCGCAATCCGCTGATTTGTCGACTCAGATACCAGAGCGCCGGATTAAAAAACAGGACCGCTTCGGCCAGTCGCTGCAGTAGATTGACCCACATATCATAGCGCCGCACATGTGCCAGTTCGTGTGCCAGAATCATTTCCAGTTCATCGGGTGTCAGTCCGCTGACCACAGAAGTCGGCAACAGGATGAGCGGCCGAATTAAGCCAACCACTGTGGGGACGACGATGTGTTCGGCTTCTGCCAGTACGGGAACCATCTTCATTGACCATTGCTTCGCCAGGGAACGCAGTGATTCGACGAGTGGCCCCTGTTTGATCACTGTTGCCCGAGCACTCAGCCGATTGACTTTGACCATCGATATGATCAACCGCGCCAGCATAAAGCCCACACCGAGAACATAAATGGCCACAATCCAGGGTGTGATCTGCAACCATCCGCGTAATGTCACTCCTGGTGAGTCCGCGGCGAACGAAGTCTGATTCGCGGTATTGTTTTCTGCGCTCTCAATTGGTGGCTCGACTGCTTGGATCTCCGCTGGAATAACAAAAGCAGATTGATCAGGAGTTATCATACGCGGTTCAGATGGGGGATTGGCAGTTGTTGCCATTGCCTGTGCTTGGATGACTGGTTTACCACTGTTTTCAGCAGAATTGATTATCAGAAAAGTAACGGGCAATGCTGCAATCCCCAGCAGCAATGCCAACACATTCACGGTATAACGTCGTTCAACGGTTTGGTTTTTCCAGATCAGATTCAGACACCAGACGACAAAAGCCAGCACAGCGAATTGCCAGACTGAATGCACTAACGTCAGACAAAGCCAGGTACTGAAAGCGGGGTCAATGAAAGTCTGCCAGATCATTTGGACTGCTCCTTTGCCTTACGGGTGATGAGCTTTCGAAGTTCAGCGAGTTCACTGGAATTGATGTCCGTTGTTTCCAGCAGGTTGAGCATCATGGCAGACGGGGAACCATCGAATAGTCGCGACAATAAATCTCCCATAATGCCGCCGGCAATTTGATCTTTCTCTACCTTGGGTGAGAACAGGAACGATTTGCCTTCCTTCCGACGCCGTAACAACCCTTTGTCATACATGATATTCAGAGTCGTGATCACCGAGCTGTGGGCCAGCGGGCGATCTGCTTCTGTTTTCAGCTTCGCGCGAACACTTCGAACCGGTAACGGCGATTCATCCCATAATATCTTCAGGATTTCCAGTTCCAGTTTTGTCGGGTGATCTGATCCGGGACGAGCCATGGGCGAGTTCCTGCTCCACAAAGAAATGCGAATGAAACAAACAAAGTACTTCTAATTAATTAGATGATCATACCTCAACAGAACCAGCAGTCAAGACCATCTTCTATATAATTAGATGATATTTACAGAATGCTTCTACTGGCGATGAAACACATCCTTTTTTAGAGTCAAAAACTATGAAATTCATCACTCGGGCTCACCAGTTTTGGAGCGAGATTTTTTGTACTAGAGCGCGTCACATATTACCATAGCGTGTTTCAATCTAATATACTCGGTCCAAATGGCCTTGGAGACGCTACAGTAAAACTGGACACAGTCTAAATGCTGTAATTGATTCATTTTACTCTGAATGTTTTGGTCCTGACCATCTCGCGAAGGCAAGGCTTGAAAAAATTGCATTCTGCACATTTTTTGACCTATTCCATGATTCTTACTGGACGGTTCATGTCTCTGAAAACCCGCGATCTGCTCCTCACCTGATTGGTCATTCTGAAGAAGAAAGGTGTCAAATGAGTTTTTCAACAGGCTGCCAAATCGATTGGAGAGAGGTGCCGCACAATGTGGCAGATTACTTGAGACAACCATTTGAATGCGCATGTTTGGAGGATATCATATCCACAAGATGGAATCCCCTCTTCATTAAGACTGGCAGTTCATGTTTCGCAAGCTAATCGATAAACTAAAAAACTTATCAACAGAGGGCAGTGAACGATTTGATCCGGCGACACTGGACGATCCGGTCGCGATGAAAACGGATTGGTCGCCGCTCAAAAAAGGCGGGGCGAACTTCTGCACACGGAAGCTGGTGCAGGTCTCGCCCCTGCGGTATGAGTTCCGTGCCACGGTGGGAGCAATCGTTTTTTACTTGTTCTTCTTTTTTAGCGGGCTGGGAGTCTCAATTATTGTACTCACTCAAAGCATCGCGAGCGGAAGGGTTTTTGCAGCGGGGGCGCTCATCCCGGGAGCAGTCGGGCTGATCTTTACATTGGCCGGTGGCCTGACGTTCTATTTCGGTACGAGGCCGGTTGTGTTCGATAAGCGGCACGACTGTTTCTGGAAAGGAAAAATACCGGCCGACGAATTAATATATGCCACCGCAAATGAGTTGCTGATGCCTTTTAAGGAAATCCATGCGATTCAGTTAATTTCGGAATACCTCAGCGATAGTGACGGTTCGTATTACAGCTATGAAATGAATCTCGTCTCCAGGGATGGCGTGCGTACTAATGTCGTCGATCATGGTAAGTTGGACAAGATTCATGAAGATGCAAGTACGCTTTCGGAGTTTCTGGATGTGCCGGTGTGGGATGGGATCTAAGGTGGAGACCTGCATCATCAAACGCAGACGCGGCAACTACTACCTGGTAATCGTGAACAGTGGCGTCTTTTATTGTGTTATCTAATCGCGTTTTGGTTTATCGCTGATGTACCAGGCTTTCATTGTATGTTTCGCTAGCTCCGGATTGCCTTTGATGTCGAAGCGTCTTCCCGTTGGTTGAATTTTGTCAATAATCCTTAAACAACATTCGCCCACACGGATCACGCTTCTGTGCTCGACACTACGCGTGAATCGATTATTATCTACTGATTCGATTAACTGTTCGAGTGCTTCGTCACCTATGGTGACCAATTGTGCTGCAGGACTATCACTCTTACGAATTTCCCCGTCAATAGGGTGCATATCATGCGGCTCATGAAAAATGTCACAAGGTTCGAGCCCCATAAATCGATAGCCATACAAATTTCGTAACTGATAGATTAATTCTGCCACTCGTTCCTGCGTTGCCATTTCGTCAAGTGATTTTTTTACTTTCAAATCATGTTCCTCGTCTTCCTTGACCATCTTCTCAAGAAGATTTGCAGTTGCCTTGGCTCGCTCAGTATGTTGACTCTCGGGAAATTTTGCAGTGATAAAGCGAAACCTCCTCAGTAATTCCACACGTTTCACCGTTGGATCACCCAAGTCAATAAGGCTTTGTTGCATTATCAAATTCGGTATCTCATTTGTTAAAACTGCCTTCAAGCCCTCCATCCTCATTGGTTTCCTTGTTTGCGCATCGGGAATGCTTGCTGCTTGGGTGATCAATTCTTGTGCCAGTTGATTCAGACCATTTCCATAACAACCTCGTGCCAAAACGAACAGTTCTAATTGTTCACTCATGTCTTTTCCAAATCGCCTTGATGGATCATTTTCTTTTCTGTGCTCCATGCGAGTTTTCAGTAGCCGCGTGACTTCGTCTTGCAGGTTTAATTCTTCAAATTGAAGGTTTTTTTTTGTGATAGAATCTGGCTTTGTCTTTGAGGCGATTTTTGTACGCAGACCAAGTGTAAATAATTCAAACTCCTGATCGAATGTTTCGATTAAGAAGCCATGAAAGACATGGGGACTATAAGATAAAGTATCACGGGGGCTGTTAGATAAATGATGATGAAAAATAAATCCTTCAGAAAATCGCACGTACTTTCGTTTATTTAAGTCAGGGAATCCGAGTGTGTCATACCATGCAAATAATTCACGGCTCTCTTTGCTCAGATAACTCTCGGTCTCGCTGCGGACATCCTCACTTGTTTTCGCTGTGGGGACAGGGTCTGCATTGCTCGTATGTGGTGAAGGAATCGGCGGTGACTGATTAGAGCAGCCAATGCAGCAATAGAAGTTCCAACAAAACATCGACGTAAGCATGTGCCGCATCACGAACTCCTTTTCAGCGTATCAATGAGGCCAGAAGAATAAAGGTGTCAGAAAACTTTGCATTCAACGTAACTATGGTAAGTCTTGATGCACAAGTAAGATAAGAGGAATATCCCCATGTGACAAGAACTAAATCGCACTTTGAAGAGTGAGGGAAGCGATTTTACCACTTCTCACTTTTGGGTTCCGGTTAAGAATGTTATGCTGAATCTATCTCTTGAAACTGTCAGCGACACGACTGAATGCTGTTGAACGTTACGGGACACCAAGCTTTATGTGTTATTGATGATGTCCGCTTATGACTGATTAGAATTTTGTGGGGGGGGAAATAGTATGAGCCGAACTCAATATATTATGCTGACCTGCTTGGCTATTGCCTTGTTTGGCATCATGCTGACGGGCCGAAGGAATTCATTTATTGCAGATCCTGGAGCGGAGAGTGTTCCAATTCATATTATAAACCAGTCTGGCGTTGCCATCGAACACATTAAATTTATTGGGGTGCGTGGAAATACGACTTGCGAATTTGGAGCTATCGAATCTGATTCATCGCTGCAGTCGTCCGTCCCCGTAGGATTTATCTATGAAGATCAGCAGATTATTGTCAGTGATTCAACAGGAATCATTATGAAAGACAGATACCCTGCGGCTGATGTGAATGAGAACGGGAGCGTTGAGCACCGGGTAACGGATGCTGAAGGAAACACATTAGAATCTTCAAGTTTGATAATACCAAGTAAAGATATTCGCCCCAAAAAATTCGTAATCAAGATAACCGATGATTTAAAGGCACAATTCAAGAGCGAGTGGCAACTCAATTTGTCCCTTTAAGTTCGTGTCTTTCGTGTTAGCAAATAAATCAGTAAACTGCCACGACTCGCTTATTCTCTCTTTTGAACTGGCGAAATTGTCCAGGTCGGTCGGAATTTCATTTCGACTGCGGCGTGACTGAAGAATGGAAAGACGCTCCATTCCACACAGGTCAAAATATCAGGACGGCCGTCATGGTCCAGATCGCCAACCCAGGGATGCGGGCCGTGGTTGGTCACTTTGATCGGCTTGCCAAAACAGCATAACGTCCGTGGCGGCGCGTAGACAGGGTTCGTTTTTTCACCCACATTTTGTAATAGATAAATGCTGCCATTTCCCGAATGGCTTCCGGCGCAGGTGTAAATTAAATCCGGTTTTTGATCGCCGTCCCAATCGACGATCTTGAATGATTCCGTCCAGTGCGAAGTCCGTCCGACAATTTGATCATCGATCAATCGCCCATCAACCAGCTTGAGTGGTCGATCTTTCTTTAAGCGTAGTGTTCCATGGGAATCGCGATACTGGGTGAACAATGTCGCTTTGCGGGTGAAACCATCATGGGTCACCAGATCAGTCAGACCATCGCCGTTGATATCCGAGAACGCAGCCCCCGTTCGCCAGAAGAAGGGCCGATTTTTCTCGTAGGGATAAGGTTGATTCGGAGTCGTTTTATCGCTCGCTAATCGAGCCGATTCCGTGATCGATTCCGGCGTATCGGGATAGTCGTCGCACACGATCTGTTGCCGGGAACCGAATTGGGGATTTTGCCGCGACCCAATATTTTTGTACCAGAAAATGCGATTCGTTTCGTTGGGAACAACCAGATCGGGCAGTCCATCCGCGTCCCAATCAACATAGTTGGGATACGGATAGCCCATGTTGTGCCCATGTTTTCCACCAAGAATTTCGTCGCGCAAAAACCGGATTGGCTGACCATTGGACAAGATTCGTTTCGGTGTGTCATAAGCGGGCCGCTTCTTCGTTCCACGATTGATGACAATTCTCGGCCAGCCGTAACCGCCGCCGATCAACAAATCCAAATCTCCGTCGCCGTCCCAGTCACAGACAGACGGCCAGGCTTGATCACTACAGGTCAGCACCGCTGAATCGGAAACGGCCCGTCCGACGGATTGAAACCGTGGCTGGTCATTCAGATCAGGCCGTTGTTCATAAAACGAGACCGCCTGAAAGACATCGTGCATTACCAGGATTCCACGACGAGGCCCCGCTGTGACTGCTGCCAATCCGGTACACCAGGGAACGGTGATCTCTGCTAACCGCTGCACTTTTCCAAACTGAATGGAATCGCCCCCCAGGTTCTTCTTCCAACCAACCCGGGTATCTCTTGGTTCATCATTGGGACTTGGCGTCAGACAAACGGCGTCCAGTAAACCGTCACGATCAACATCGTAAAAGCAGGCACTCTTCCCCGATTTTATTTGAACGGCCTTCCCAACCTGGATCGGCCAGCCTTGTGGATTGATGTTCTTCAAATAAGTATTACCAATCACAAAATCAATCGCCGCGTCATCATTGAGATCGATAGCACGGCACGGATTCCAGTGACTCGTTTGGCGAGGTATACTTCCCGAAGCGAAAAAGACCGGCATTCCGCTGGCATCCTTACGTCCCGTATTAAGATAGAAAAAGAGTTTCTTTTCCCTCGACGGGGCACAAACCATGTCAACGAGCCCATCCCGATTCAAGTCGGCGAAATCAGCATGCGTGTAGCGAGTATTGATGAAGTGGAACTCCTGAGAATTTTTTTCGTTGACATAACGAATCCGTTTGAGATCGCCAAACTCAAACTTGTCTGGCGAATCAACTCGAGGAAACGCGATCACGCCGTCCCAGGGCCAACCGGGTCGATACGCATAATTCCAACAGCCGAGCAAGTCGCGTTGACCATCTCCATCGATGTCCATTAACCGGCTTAAATAGGCTGGGGCAATCTGTCGAGGAACACCGGCGTTGTAACGCAGCAAATCCCCAGCACCGATTTGTGGCGTATATTTTGCGGGAATCAGCGAAGTCTTCTGCTTGACCGTCCGAAAACGAATTTCGTATTCCAGGTGGGTCGGCTCTGTGATCACCCATTCGACTCTCCCGATGTCTCCATACGCAAAATCTTCCGTCAATGCATGGGGAACATGATTGTTTGACGCCAGATCGACCACGATAATCGAGTTCGCATCAAGCACACCCGAATGACCAGACTGTTTAATCAGTTCCGGGAAATCGATCTTCGGATCAAAAGGAACATTGGAGAAAGAAAGCTTCGATGTCACTCTCAGCCGGACAGACAACAGTGGTCCTTCAGGTTCA
>Ga0075117_1001770_pt1 | contig 13037 bp, 9 predicted proteins | sample AntAceMetag02UKJ_FD_69789 | JGI IMG/M metagenome (GOLD analysis project Ga0075117, IMG submission 69789) | Saline lake microbial communities from Ace Lake, Antarctica - Antarctic Ace Lake Metagenome 02UKJ | ecosystem: Environmental > Aquatic > Non-marine Saline and Alkaline > Saline | place... | reverse complement strand
GCAGCGGGCGCTTGTCATCGGGCGTCAGAGCAAGATTCACATCTTTGCGTGTGTTGAGCAAAACTGACGATTCAGAAAATGCCGGATAGATCGCACTGTTGGTGCCCTGCACACCAAACAGCAAATCAAAACTGATGACGCCGATGGATACGATCAGGTCGGCGTCGGTCAGATAGTGCGACAGGTAGACGCGGTCTCCAGCAGCAGAACTGGCCAGATAGCGCCGCTGGTCTTCGATCGCCGGATCGTAAATGTGTACCGCGACTTGATTCCGAACATGAACAGGAAGCTCCTCCAAAAACGACTGCCAATCATTCCCATGAATGTCTGGTGGCAGCAACAGCGTCGCATCCAGTTCGAGCCCGCCGGCTGACTGAAATTGTTCCCACACTAAAACCACAGCGTCCACCGGGTTCGGCGTCGCAGGATCCAACACCAGCACCACGCGATCGCCGGGAACAACGCACTGGTGCAGCGCAGGTAATTCCAGTGGGTTTTGAAGTGCATTGAACAGACTGTCGCGACAACGCTGAGTCGAATCGCAACCATGAACGACGGTTTCGTCGGGAACGTTGAGCTGAATCGCGAGCGATCCGCTGTGAAGTTTGATTTCCATGTTTCGACGCCAGAGTTTTAGTCGCAACGCTTGTCGGCGATGTCCGCCGACGGAATAGGTTTCGCCCAAGATCGTGGGCCAACAGACTGCGATGATACGAGGAATTGGCCATCAAAAAAGCCCGACGTTCTATGAACGTCGGGCTTTTGCAATTCCGAACCGAGTTTCCAAGACTTCGCTTAGTATCGATAATGATTCGGCTTGTATGGGCCTTCAACAGGCACGTGCATGTACGCAGCTTGCTCAGGGGTCAGCTTTGTCAGCTTGACGCCCAGCTGATCCAGATGCAGTCGAGCCACTTCTTCGTCCAGAATCTTCGGCATCAAATGAATATCAACAGAATACTGATCCGCTCGTTCCCAAAGTTCCAACTGAGCCAGAACCTGATTCGTGAACGAAGTGCTCATGACGAAGCTGGGATGGCCTGTCGCACAACCAAGGTTCACCAGACGGCCTTTGGCCAGAATGATGATGGAACGGCCTGAGTCCTTGAAGGTGTAACGATCAACGCTGCCGACTTCCGCAGGCTTGATTTCATCCTTCGTCGCGCGACCCGCAGCCACTTCTGCTTCTAGCCATGCCACGTCGATTTCGGTATCGAAGTGACCGATGTTGCACAAGATCGCGTCTTCCGCCATGTTGACCATGTGCTGACCAAGAATAATATCCTTGTTGCCAGTGGTGGTGACGAACAAACGACCTTCTTTAGACGCTTCTTCCATGGTGGTGACTTCGAAACCTTCCATCGCGGCTTGCAGAGCGTTGATTGGATCGATTTCTGTGACCAGCACACGACAGCCATAACGTTGCAGCGAATGAGCACAACCTTTACCCACATCGCCGTAACCACACACAACGGCAACCTTACCGGCCAGCATCACATCGGTGGCTCGCTTAACGCCGTCGGCCAAGGACTCACGACAACCGTACAGGTTATCGAACTTGCTCTTGGTCGCTGAGTCATTGACGTTGATCGCTGGAACCTTCAATTCGCCAGTTTCAACCAGCTGCTGCAAACGGTGAATTCCGGCGGTCGTTTCTTCGCTAACGCCACGAATGCCTTCCAGCAGTTCCGGATAACGCTTGTGAACCATGTCCGTCAGGTCACCGCCGTCGTCCAGAATCATGTTCAATGGTTCGCCGGACGGAAAGAAGATGGTCTGCTCAATACACCAGTCAAACTCTTCGTCGCTTTCGCCCTTCCAAGCGTAGACAGGAATTCCAGCCGCCGCGATGGCCGCAGCCGCGTGATCCTGAGTACTGAAGATATTACAGCTGCTCCAAGTGACTTCCGCACCCAGCTCAACCAGCGTTTCAATCAGCACGGCTGTCTGAATGGTCATGTGCAGACAACCAGCGACACGAGCACCTGCCAGAGGTTTTGTTTTGCCGTATTTTTTTCGCAGCGCCATCAAGCCTGGCATTTCGGTTTCTGCGAGATTGATTTCTTTGCGACCGAATTCAGCAAGGCTGATATTGGCGACTTTGTACGGCAGTTTTTCTGTAGTGGCACTCATGATTCGAATGTTGTTTCTTAGAAGGATTGGAAAAGCAGCGCTCAAGAAAAGAGAAAGGACGCTGCAGCGCCGAATTGAGTCCGCAGGTCTCGCGACAAATTCACGCATTTTTGCGGCGGTGGCAGAAAACAGCCTCAGCCTCGCAATTGGGGAATTTAAGGCCTTAGTCGAGAAAAGACAAGAGGATTACCGGCCAGAAAGCGGATCGGGCCACCATCGCAGCCCTGAGAACCCCGCTTCCCTATCTCGATATTTTCAGTCTTTTCGCCACGTCAACTCATGTTCGACCGCTGGAGCCAGCCCCGAATCCACGGGAAAGACTGTCTGACGCAAGCTAGTTGAACAGCGCCACGCTTGAATCGGCGGCATCTTGCCGCCGTGAAACACGGTGGCAGGATGGCCCCGGTACGACGCAAAGAGCCAGTATTTCGAAAGTGGCGATGTTCAGCTAGGATCGCCGGATTTGGAATCGTGGGCGGTCGTGAGCCCTGCCTTCGTAGCCCATGGCCGCGTCATGGCCGCGTCATGGCCGCACAGAAAAGCACGTCTAACAAACAGATCTTACATCTGCCGTAGGACAAGTTCAGCGGTCACGATTACAATACCCGCGAACTTTAGGACAGGATCGTGCAGCCAATGAACCCTCTCAGTCAACTATTCATAACGATTTCAATCAACCTGTCCGCGCTGGCGGCGAGCAGTGGTTGGTTGAGTTCTCAGAATCGAGTGACAGACGTCTGGGGCAGCTTCGGACTTGGTCAGACATCAGTTCGAGTGGACCGGCATGTTTGGCAGATCGAAAACGGCGTGTTTCCCTCTCGCTGAAGCAGAGGCAGTCGATTCGGCGTGCAGTTGTACGCCGCCAACATAAACCAACGCGATTGGTTTGAACAACGGCAGACATACCCAACGACAGGCAGTCCGATTCCGGGCCTAATTCTTGAAGCAACGACGCCGCTGATTGCCGCTTCAAGCCTGCCGAACATCCAGATCGGCCTGCGTCATTGGCTGACTCTTTCTGTCTCTTGGCTGGCATGGCTGTTGTGGAATAAGAAAATGCTGGCCGCGTGTCTGGGCCGAATTCGCAATTTCGTTTTGCCTCGCAAATAAGGAATCGCGAATACACGCTTAACCCTCACGGCTGGTTCACGCTGGCCGCCAGGATCGCTCGTCCGCCGCATTGGGTTGCGATGTGGTCGAGGATCATCGGCAGAAAAATCACGCCCGAATAATGACTGGCGGGCATGCGGATGTGATGGTCGTCCGACACTCCGGCCGCCTTGGCGAATGACTCAGCATGCTCCGGAGGCACCGTCGTATCAAAGTTGGCCGAATAAACCCACAAGCGATCTGCGGGGATGCGATGAGCCAAGCGGTTTGGCTCGAAGCGGTCCAATAATTCGAACAACGTTGGCCCTTGAAACCCCTTCGCTGCCAGCATCCGCCGCAAAGCCGCCGTCTCGCGTTCACCGGTCATCACCAATTTGGACAGATTGCCGCCCGCCAACAGCACGAAGACATTGTGAAACGCAGCGTCCAGCCCACTGGCGGTCGCCGCCACAAATCCTCCCAAGCTGGTTCCTTGCAGACTCACGTTTTTCCCGTCCACACCCGGCAGCACGCGAACGGCATCCAGCGAACGACGTACGTCTGCAATCCCCTGCCCCATGACAGCCGCAAACTCTTCGTCTTCCGCTCGCTTTCCGGCCGCGCGACGAACTCCATAAAACGGCAACTGCACCATGAACGCATGCACACCGCGATCTCGAAGCCCGCGAGCAACCATGCGCCCCACCGTCATTCCCCGGCCGGATTCATGCACCACGACAATCGCAGGAGCAGTCTGCAATTGACCGGCGTCGTCGATGACGGCATACCATTCGACGGCCACCATATCGTTGACGGCGTCTCCTACTGGCTTGGCCGACGGAAACCGCAACACCGCATTCGCCACCGCTTGCTGAGTCTCCGTACACCGAACCTCAAAGCCAGCAACCGGCCAGCACAAGCCGTTCAGACACTCCAACGCATTCGCCGATTCATCCGCCGGCTCAACCAACGTATCCACCGCTTGAAACGTCTGACCAACAGGAATCTTCAAAGCCAACGGCTTAGAAGCGTCGGCTAGGCTGACCCTGACGTTCAGGCCGATCCACGCAAGGATGATCAGGAACGTTGTGGGCGAAAGTTGTATCATTGTCAAAACCACCGTTGGCTGAATAGTTCTCATATGGCCTGCAATGATCGTACGAAATCAACGGAAAAACAATCGTTTCTATTTTTCATTGGCACACGGTGTTTTCATAATTGCCAACACCTCAATCGTCGATATCATTTATGAAAACATGGCGGAAACGGGAATGGCTTGGTATCACTACATCTGGTTGGAAAGCGTTATGGAGCACATCGCCGAACACGACTTGACGCCTGACGATTTCGAATACGTTTTTGAGAACTATCACAGTGAGGGCGTGAGTCGTTCCACTGGTCGGCCAATGCGATTGGGTGAGACAGCCGATGGTCGTGACATGGCTGTTGTATTTGAGTGGGTCGAGAAGGATGTTTCTGTCATGCCGGTAACGGCTTACGAAGTGGGGGCCTGATCATGAAGAAGAAAAGCACAAGGATCATCAAGCAGGGAACGCCTGCAGAACGTGCGCGCTGGAAAGCAGCCATGTTGGAAGAATCGCGACCGGAAGTGATGGCAGCCAACAAGGTGATGGGACGTAAGCTGTTGGCGCAGAAAAAGAAACAGACCGCCACGGCACGGATGGCGTTGATTCGCCTAGCTGAGATCAAGGAAGAACGTGGCTTGTCGTTGGCAGACATCGAACAAGCCACGGGAATTTCACGGGGCAACCTGTCTCGCCTGTGGAACAATCCCACACCGAACGTGACGATCGAGACGCTGTCACGGATTGCGGAAGCGTTACACGCCGATCTCTCGTTAACCGTGACTGCGAAGTGAGTCGGGCAGATATCCGAATAGAAACAAGCGCATTGACCTACAGCCGTGTCAGACGTTCTTCGTTTTCGGCGTCGATTTTTCGCATGGCTTGCCGCGCCCAGCTGATCATCTGAGGCACCCATTCGTTGCCGGGATCCCATTCGTGGCACCACTTCAAATGCAGCACAGCCTCTTCGTATCGTTCCAGCTCGTAAAACGTGACGCCGAGTCCGTAGTGGGCGTCGTAGGCTGTTGGGAAGTCGGTAATCGTCTGCTGGAACAGCTCCACCGCCAGTTCCGAATTCTTCAAATAACGGGCCGCAGCACAGGCCAATAACATTTCCTGCAGACGCTCATCCTCATCTTCAATCGCGGGTGCTTCGATCGGAATCACGCGACAAAGTTCCGCCAGAGCCACTTTGTAGTCACGCTCCCTTTCCAGAACTTGATACACATCTCGCAAATCTTTCAGCTCTTCCGCGTTCGGATGAAACTGCTGAATGAAGAATTCCACAGGCGCTTGGGCCGCCAGTAGGCTCAGGATATTAAGCCGAAAATAGCGACTGGAATGAAACACGGAGTCCCACATTTTGATCGCACCTGCTTGGTCTCCTTTCGTCAACGCCTCGCGACCCGCCACAAAACTGACGCGCGGGTCGTGCCCCCGCACCAGCAATGCCTGATCAATCAACGGTTGCGTGTCGACCGCGTCGTGAATAAAACTCGTTTCCAACAGGCTTAGATAAGCATGCCCCTGAACTGGACACGCAGCCAGCGATTCGCGCGCCAACTTGTCGGCCAGCAACAACAATTTTAATCGCCTCCCACAAGTCCGCTGCAGCCATTCACGTGTCTCAGCCGCCGACGCAAAACCACCGTTCAACGCAGTGTCACGCACCATGTTCAGTGGAAACGGATTTTCACTCTGCGACTGCATCAGATCGAACAACTGCAACAACTGTTCGGCGAGTGCCAGCTTGACGCGATGCTGATCGGGACACACGGTGATCGACTGCGACAGATGACTGATGCGTTCCTGATGAAACTTCAGCTGAGCCGCCCGCTGGCGAGCCGCCTCTTTGGCGGCGTATTCCGCTTCTGCTGCTGGCGTGAGTTCAACGTGTTTGGTTTCCAGTTCGATAAATTCGCCGGCTTCCAAGTCTTCGTACTGATCGTCCGACTCCACACGAAACGCCGTTCGCAGGCTCGCGTACCAGTGTTGCTCACCCGCAATCCGAGCCTGCAGGTTGGGCTGAACGTGGACTAAACCCAGCAGACAAAACCCGCCCATCGCCGCCCAACCGATTCTCGGAAACCACATTCCCTGCGCTGCTGCGCCGGTTTCGAAACCACGCGACACAGACTTCAAACCCACCACAACCAACACCAAGCTCATCACCACGATCGCGGGGACGTACCAGATGAAATCTGTGACGGCGTGCAACGTCGCCGCAGCGGCGCTGGCAGCGACGGCGACCGCCAAAGACTGTCCCGTCGCAGAAGTCGAACGCAAATAGCCGTACAGCAAACGCCCCAAGAACCACAGCAATGTCAACACGACGCAGCCGACGCCCACGAATCCCGTTTCCAATGCCAGATTCACATAACTGCTCTCGGCATGAGTCATCTCAAACGTGGCAAAGTCGGCATAGTCGTCCATGTAGATCGTGTAGACATCTCGATGACTGCCCACGCCTGTCCCGAACCACGGGAACTGCTGAATGGCTTTTGCATCCGCCGCCCAGATCGCGCGACGCACGCCGCCAGCATCCACTTGTTCGGCATCCGTCGAGATCAACTGATCGACTCGGGTCTGAACTTCTTCCTGATCAACCAACGCCAGCAACGACAAAAACAGCACTCCACCGCCGAGTACAAGCCCCGCCATCGCTCCACCAAGATTGAAGCCGCGCCACAAACCAACAAACGCAATCAGGGCGGCCGCAACCGTGGCAATCATCCCACCTCGGGACAGTGACATCAGCACAGCAATTGCCACGCAGGCGACGCAGACGGACAGCGCGATCACCGGCAATGACAAAAAGCGATCGGCGGAACTGGCGGGCAACACAAACGCTCGACCAGACGCTGCGGCAGGCTTGCGGCGCGAACCAGTTCGCTTCCCGGCGCCACTGCGGTGTGCTGACTTGGCGGGGACTGCGGCGGATGAATCCTGCGCCATGGCCGAGGCGGCTGCGGGGGCGTCGCCGCCAATCAAACGTTTCACATCACGAAACAACCACCACAGTAGCGGCCCGATACTTAATGACAGAAACTGAGCAAAGTGGTTTCGATTCGTAAACGCACCCTTCAGATGCTGCGTGGTATCTGTAAACGGTTGGTCATAAAACCAGAAAAAGCGACCGTCCGACGTGTTCCACTGCAAAATTCCGAAGCCCGTCATCAGCACACCAGACATCGCGACCCACTGCATCAGACGCGTGCAATCGGCTGCGTTGCGAACACGCTGAAACAAGACCGTCAGAATCAGGGCATACGCCAGAAAAACCCAAATCGCATGCTTCGTCTCCACTGGTGTGAAGCTGAGTGTTGGCCAATGCCTGGGCGTGCCGGGCGGTTGCGTTTGAGACCACACGGGCAACAATCGTACATACTCACCCGAGTATCCAGACATCGTGTCGGCGGTCTGGGGCTGCAACTGAAAGAACGCGATTCCCAAACCCGCCAGCAATGCGAGTTCGAGCCACGAAACGAAATAGCGGCTGCCGGTGACCGTCGCATACACGGCCCACGCAACGCCCAGCAACAACGCTCCGGAAATCAGAAACCAGTGCCCCCACGCTTCACGACCGCCCATGATGAACGGCAGAACAAATACAAATGCCGCAATGATCAGATCGACAGCCAACAGCAACACTTGAGATGTGCGACTTGGCGGTTTTAATAGAAGCGAATTTTCAGGGAATGACATAGCTGCACCAGACTGCGATTTAGTCCCGGAGGGACGACAGACTCTTGCCGGTGACGACAGTCACCGGTTCCTGTTTTTCCTGATTTGTGAGTCCCCGAGGGACGACAGACATTGCTCGACACTGACCTTCTGTCGTCCCTCTGGCACTCATTTCGTGACGCCATGAGACCATCACGCCGCACGTCGATTCCGCGATGCTGGTTCTTGTTTCGTCTTCGTCGCACCAATCAAAGACAGTGTGTTCGCCGCGTCGTCATGCGTTGCTTCCGCCATTTTGTCGGATTCCGGCATGGCCTGTTCCGCCAGCATCGAGTCATCAGTTTCGCCGTAGCCGTATCCATAACCGTAGCCATATCCGTAACCGTCGGCTTCTTGACCGCTCAGATGATTGACAACGACGCCCAGCAGATTGCAGCCGAGATTCCTCAGCGATTCGGCCGCTCGAATTACCATTCGTCGGCGGTCTTTATCGGGACGAACCACCAGCACAACGCCGTCCACCAATCGACCAATGATCAACGGATCACTGACGGCCAGCACGGGAGGAGCATCCACGATAATCTGGTCGTAACGTGTCTCAGCCCAAGCCAGCAGATTTGCAAACCGTTCGCTGGACAGCAGCTCAGCCGGGTTCAATGGTCGTGGACCACTGGAAATAATATCCAGCCCATTGACCAGCGTTGAACGCAGGTTGCCTTCCACGGCCACATCCAGTTCGTCGGCAGAACGCAGAATCACAGACAGCCCACGATCATCGCGAAGATCCAGCAGCGTCGACAAACCGGGACGACGCATGTCGGCGTCGATCACTAAGGTGCGGCGACCGGTTTGAGCAAACGCGACGGCCATGTTCGAAGAAATCGTCGTCTTGCCATCACCGGGTTCGGTACTGGTGATCACAATTCGTGCGGTGTCTCCCGCTGCGAATTCCAGATTCGTGCGCATGCTGCGGAAGGTTTCTGCTTCGGGACTGTTGGGCCGCGCCTGACACATCACCCCGTGAAACCCTTCGCCATCAATCAGTTCCATCGCGGGCACCATGGTTAGAATCTGCGTGTTCAGATGTAGCTTGAGTTCTTCTGGAGCACGGAAGCGGTCGTCCATGATGTCCAGCATCCAGATAATGCCCAGACCCAGCCCGGTCCCCAGCACAATCGAAAACACGCCGACCATCACCAGTCGCGGCGAAACGGGAGTTCGAGCGATGCGAGGCTTGGTGGCCACTTTTGTACGAATGAAGGTATCGCTGTTGAGTTCGATGACATCCATTTGCTGTAGCAGGCTTTCACGATGAGCTTGCAACCGATCGATTTCTCCGCCGACATCCACAATCTGTTGCAGTACTAAATCCAGTTGAGCGGTTCGCGTTTGCAGTTGATCAATCTGCATGGCCAACTGTTGCTCGTTTTGCTGCGTGGTCTGGAACCGTTGATTCCAAATGGCCAGCAGTGAAGTGATGAGATAATCTCGATTGGCCCCGGACATTTGCTGGCGTCGCTGCTTGCCACTGTCTCTGAGAAACTGATAGCTGACTTCCAGTCTTTGCTGCAGATCGTGAATGACCGGATTATTGGGGCCCAAAATCTGCTGTTGATGATTCAGCTGCGATTCCAGATCTCGAATCTGTTCGTTGACTCGCGCAGATTCCATGGAATTCTGATTGCTCAGCCCGACGCCATCTTTCAGAATTTCTTCCCCCAAAGCGGCCGCGTATTGCGTCACGTCTTGGCCCTTTCGAACGGCTTCCCGCAGTTGCAGCAACGTCGCATAGGCGTTGGCTCGCTCTTCAACCGCGTCCGCGTGCTTATCAACTAATTTTTTCAAACCTTCGGCCAGCACATTCACGGCATCTGCGCCATCCATCGAACCCACGCCGATCAGTTCTGGCGCTAACCCTTTCAGACGCTGGCGTTCCTGCTGCTGAACCTCTAGCACGGCATTCAGTTGTTCGAGCTTTTGTTTCAATGTATCAAGGTCTTCTGAGGAAGAGCTTTTGTTGACGTTGTCCATGAAGCTTTTGTAAGAACTCAGCACCACAGTCAGCACGGCACAGGCCACTTTGGGATCGCGTGACCGATAAGACAGATCCAGCACGTTGGTATTGAAAGCAGCCGACACGGACAAAGACTTGGCGATAGCCTTGGCAGCTTCGTCTTCGGTCATGTCCTGAAAGCCCGCTCGAAAACGTTCGGGCAGCCGTTCGTAGGCACCGGTCATGACTTCTTCGCTGGTCATCAGCCGCTTAAAGGTGGGCATGCCTTTGGATGGATCGCTGCCAGAACTAAAGCTGTCTTGAGTAATCCCGGTTCCGACCTGAACAATATACAGCGAAGCATTGGATTCGAAAATTCTGGCCGCCGTGGCGTAATAAGCGGCTCCCAAAACGCCGGACGCTACCAGACAAGCCAGCAGAATGCCGCTGCGCAAACGCACTGTTCGCAGAAAGCGAACCACAGAATGCAGCGTGGTGGCCAGCGCGTCTTGAGAACCGCTGTCGATGCTGCCGATCTGATTTTGGGGAGTTGTCATGATGCTCGGCTTCCTGCCCTGTTCGACTCTGAAATGTTTCGTCGTGATGTGCCGCGTGGTGTCATCCTGCGTGGTTCCCTGCTGCGTGGCCCTAAAATATGCCGGCGGTTCCGTTGACACCCACTCGAATCAACTGCACCGCATCCCACAACATTGTGCTGGCGGTCGGCTCAATCAGAACCGTATCGCCTGGCCCCAGCAGGATGTTCGATTTGCCATTTCGTTTGGCCTTTCGCAGACTGACCTGAATCAACGCCGGCTCTTTGCTGTTAGACAATGGCCGAATCACAAACACCTTATCTGCCACCTGACTGCTTTCGCCCCCGGCCATGGCCACGGCTCCCAGAACCGTCAGGTCTTTGCCAACCGGAAACGGATAGGTGTCCGGCCGTTTCACTAGTCCAGACACCGTAATCGGCGTGGGATCTCGTTTTTAGACCATCACCACGCCGCCATCGCGGACGTGATAGTCGGCCGTCGTTGTGCTGGCTGAAGCCAGATTCACAGAATAAGAAGTCATCCCGCCGCTGACTTCCACGGGATCGCTAACGGTCGAAAAAGGATCGTCGCTTCTGCCCGCGACAGCTGGGCGCGGGGTTCGCTGTGTCGCGTCGACAGGATTTCGCACGTCCACGTTCTGCCCCGCTTCTTTCGACAGTCCTCCCGCAGCGGCGATCGCAGACACGATATCGCTGGATCCCGGGGAAAGTTCGTAGGTGCCTGGTTCTTCGACGGCACCCAGCACACGGACCACATTTTTCTTCTGATGAGCGAAAGCGACGGTGACGGCTGGGTTGCGATACAACCCGCGATTGATTGCTTGCATGCGAATCAACGCTTCCGCCGCCTGCGGTTCAACACCACCCAATTCAATCACGCCGATATCAGGAATCGTGGCCTTGCCATCGTTGCTGATGCGAACAGGAATCGTGACCTGATCGTCCTGATTCAAACTGGCCGCAATCGACAGCTCCAAAATGTCTCCCGGGCCAATTGTGTCACTGGTGCCAGTCACATGAGCAAATGATCCAAGGTCGACTTCCTGCGCGCTGAATTGTCGAGCCAACTGCAAACTGCGCGGCAACGATTCGGCGTGATAGAAGTTCGACGACTGACAACCCGTGAAAATCACCAGCAGCAGCGCGTGAACCATGAGATGTGGAATTCCAGAGGGACGAATTTTCATCTGGAGAGGTCACCTGATCGATGGCTGATCACGATTCTTGTCCCGGTTGCTGCCAGCTGAGGGCAACATTCCAGCACAACAAAACGAATCAGATCGATGGTTTTTTGAAGGAAAGGAGCTGAGAACTTCCACGGCGACTAAGGAGGAATAGAGGAGTCGCAGACAGAAGAGGGAGAGGAGTTTGAGTGGAAAATAGCACGATGAGAGGAGTGTCGGGCACGATCCGCTTCTGAGAGAAGCGGGGTTCCACTGCATTCACGGTGAATTTGGCGGAGTCCAACTTGAGGGTTCTATTGCATTTTTCGAAAACAGGTCAAGGCAGATCACAGTTCAGTCAGCCGACATGAAGCACAGAACGCAAACCTGATCCACCAGACCGGCAGTTCCTGCCGGTTGACGCACCGTGCAAAGCCACGGGGTTTCAGCGGCCGGCGCGCGGGTGGCATCAGCTTGGCGTTCAGCCAAGCTGTGTCGCTTTAGCGATCGGAAACCGCTCTGACGGGTGATTCGCGGGAACGACGATGGCCGTGGCTTGGACGTTCCAGAGCGGTTTCCAATGGCTGCGCCACACAGGCAGACTGCGCCAGCTTGTGCCACCCGCCTAAACAATATTAAATTTTCACAACTTCCTACAGTCGAGGCTGACGGCGTTTCTTGACTCGTGGCTCTTTGGGTGGAGCGTTCTTCTTCGCCTCTTGAGCGGCGCGGATGATGTCCAAAACGGTGCTCGTCATGGTCTCCCCCTGCCCCGGCGCTGGAGGGCCGGCGGCAGAACCAATCAGCTTCATCACAGACTCGGTGACGGGCGGTGGTTGATCCGTGTGCTGCTGTGGAGCCACATTTCGCGACAATTGGTCGACAACGGAAAATCCGGCAGGAGCCTCCAGCTTCGGTTCAGAAACCGTCCCTCGCACAAACACCTGCAACGGCGCACTCACCAATTTTGAAAACAGTGACATTAATGGACCGCCGGAAGAAACCTGAGGCAACTGGACGGCAAATGTTAGGTCCAGATTCTCATCGAACCCAACCATCCCGGAAGATTCCACTCGCAAGCGACTGGCCAAATCCGGCAGTAACAAAGCCAAGCCTTCGTGGTAAACGCCCTGTTCAGAGACTTCAAAGTGGACGACAGAATCTCGGGCAATCTGCAAGCGACTGTTGCCGTTTTGCCCGGTCGCACCACCGATCAGCTGGCTGATCTGACCGGCCCATTCCGGTCGCAAGGTGGCTTCGACGGAATGAAAAGCGGCATTCCCGCGTACTTGAATCGGCTGTTGCTGGTCGCCATCCAGCCGAATACGTGTTTC